>Ga0315900_10002823_pt1 | contig 25952 bp, 27 predicted proteins | sample LakEriMetagenome_FD_203521 | JGI IMG/M metagenome (GOLD analysis project Ga0315900, IMG submission 203521) | Freshwater fungal communities from buoy surface, Lake Erie, Ohio, United States - Buoy 12 MA114 | ecosystem: Environmental > Aquatic > Freshwater > Lake > Lake biofilm | place: USA: Lake...
CACGACGTCGCAGGAGCAACTCCTGACCGGGTTGACGATCGGTGACACGACCTTCAAGTCGCATATCGACGGCTACAACCTGGTTCCGGCGCTGACCGGCGATGCGGGCGGTGCGCGCGACGCAAGGTCTGCCCGGTTTGCGGGCAGCGGGGCCTCGAGGTGCCCGGCCAAGAGGCAGGGCGGAGCCGGGGCGGGCCCGGCCTGCCGGGCGAGGTTGCCCTTGCGGCGCGGGGTGCGATGCATCGGGCGCGGGGAAACGGGAGAGACGGCGGATGTTGGCGGGGATGATGACGATCGGGGCGCTGCAGGCCGCCTATGCGGGCGGGTTGACACCTCTCGACATGGTCGAAGAGGTGATCCGCCGGCGCGATGCGCTGGCTGACCGGGCGGTCTTCATCGCCGAGACCCCGCCCGAGGCGCTGCGCGAGGCTGCGCGCGCGGTGATGGCGGGGCCGCGGGACCTGCCGCTCTGGGGTGTGCCCTTTGCGGTCAAGGACAATATCGACGTGGTGGGCCTGCCGACCACGGCCGGCTGTCCGGCCTTTGCCTATGATCCGGCGCAGGATGCGACCGTGGTGGCCCGGCTGCGCGCTGCGGGCGCGATCGTGATCGGCAAGACCAACCTCGACCAGTTCGCGACCGGGCTGAACGGGACGCGGTCGCCCCATGGCGCGCCGCGGTCGGTCTTTGACGCGGCCTATGTCTCGGGCGGGTCCTCGTCGGGGTCTGCGGTGGCGGTGGCGGCGGGGCTGTGCGCCTTTGCGCTGGGCACGGATACGGCGGGGTCGGGGCGGGTGCCGGCGGCCTTCAACAACCTGGTGGGGGTCAAGCCCACGCCGGGGCTGGTGCCCAATACCGGCGTCGTGCCGGCCTGCCGGTCGGTCGACGTGGTCACGGTCTTTGCCGGCAGCGTGGCCGAGGGCGTTGCGGTGCGGCGCGTCATGGAGGGGCATGACCCGGGCGATCCCTTCTCGCGCGAGGCTGCGCCGGTCGCGCTGCCGCCCGCCTTGCGCATCGGCGTGCTGGCGGGGGCAGAGCGGGAATTCTTCGGCAATGCCGAGGTCGAGGCGCTTTACGACGCGGCCATCGACCGCGCCCGCGCGCTGGGTGCGACGATCCTGCCTTTCGATTATGCGCCCTTCCGCGAGGCGGCCGCGCTTCTCTACGACGGTCCCTGGGTGGCCGAGCGGCTGGCGGCGGTCGAGGCGTTCCTGGCCACCAACGCCGCGGATGTCGACCCCACGGTGCGGCGCATCATCGAAGGTGCGAAGGGGCGGACGGCGGTCGAGGCGTTCCGGGGGCTGTACCGGCTGAATGCGATCCGCCAGCAGGTGGCGCCGGTCTGGGAGGCGGTCGACGTGCTGATGCTGCCGACCTCGCCCACGACCTGCACGGTGGCCGAGATGCTGGCCGACCCGATCATGCGTAACAGCCAGTTCGGGCGCTATACGAATTTCGCCAACCTGATGGGGCTGGCCGCGATTGCGGTGCCGGCGGGGTTCGGGCCCTCGGGCCTGCCGGCCGGGGTGACGCTGATCGGGCCTGCCTTCAGCGACGATGCGCTCGCCCCCTTTGCCGGGGCGATGCATGCGGCGGCGGCCTGCGGCATGGGGCATGACCGGCACGCCCCCGTGCCGCCTGCGCCGCTGCCCGCGCTGCCGGGGGGGTGGCTGTCCATCGCGGTGGTGGGGGCGCATCTGACGGGGATGCCGCTCAACCACGAGCTGACGGGCGCGGGGGGTGTGCGGCTCTCCGAGACGCGGACGGGGCCGGGCTACCGGCTTTATGCGCTGCCCGGCACGGTGCCGCCGAAGCCGGGGCTGATCGCGGACCCGGGCTTTGCCGGGGGCGGGATCACGGTCGAGGTCTGGGCGCTGCCGGCGGCGGCCTTTGGCGCTTTTGTCGCGCGCATTCCGGCGCCGCTCGGGATCGGGAAGGTGACGCTTGCCGACGGGAGCGCGGTGAGCGGGTTCCTGTGCGAGAGCCATGCCGTCGCGGGGGCCGAGGAGATTACCGCTTTCGGCGGCTGGCGCGCCTGGCGCGCGGCGGGGGCCTAGTCGCGCCCTAGTCGAGCCGCGCGCAGGTGTGGATCGTGGCGGCCGGGGTGCAGCCGCAGGGCAGGCGGACCGGGGCGTGCGAGGCGGGGACGATGGTTGCCGCAGCGCGCAGATGGGTGCGCCGCCAGTAACCGTCATAGCGGCGCGCCACCGCCTCCATCACCGGGACATGGTCGCGAAGGTAGCGCGCGGCTTCCTCGGCGATCTCGGCCTTGAGCGCGGTCTCGTCGACCTGGGTAAGGCGGCGGTCGGCCATGACAATGCGGCCATCGACGATGACGCTTTGCACGGCGTCGGAATTGACGCCATAGACCAGCTGGCTCAGCGGCGCCTTGAGCGGGATGAGGCCATAATCGTGGCGGTCGACCAGCATCAGGTCGGCCTTGCGCCCGGGCTCGAGCCGGCCGACCTCGGCCGCGCGGCCTGCGGTGCGTGCGCCGCCCAGGGTCGCCATCTCGAAGGCGTCGGCGGCATCGGGCCAGGTCGAGGGGTCGAGGTCGGCCACGCGGTGCAGGATCGCGGCGAGCGCGAGCGAGCGGAACATGTCGGCGCGGTCGGAGGTCGAGGTGCCGTCCGTGCCGATGCCGATGGGCACGCCGGCGGCGCGCAGCGCGGGGATGCGCGCGATGCCGCAGCCGAGCTTGAGGTTCGACATCGGGTTGTGGGTGATCGACGAGCCGTGGGTGGCGATGAGCTCGATCTCGGGGTCGGTCAGCCAGACGGCGTGGTTGAGCGCGAAATGCGGGGTCAGCACGCCAAGGGCCGCGAGGTGTTCCACCATCGGGCGGCCGTAGAACTGCTGCGCCTGGACGGTGTGGATCTTGGATTCGAGCGTATGGGTATGGACGGGAATGCCTTCGGCGACCGAGAGTGCCGCGACCTCGGCCAGGAGGCGGTCGCTGCACCATTGCGGGCCGATCGGGCCGAGGATCACGCGCAGCCGGTCCTGGCCTGCGCCGTTCCAGCGGGCGTGATGGCGGCGGAAGAGCGCCAGATGTTCGTCCCAGGTGAGCGCGCGGGCCTTGGACAGATCCTCGGCCAGGTCGGGGGCGAGGAAGTCGTCGGTCCAGAGCATGGAGGCGAGCGGGGGCTTGTCCGACATCGACACGGTGATCGAGGCGCGAAGGCCGATATCGTGATAGGCGGCGGCCGAGCCGTCGAAGGCGGCGGGGTCGGCCAGGCCGTTGATCAGGTCGTCCTGCACCATGGTGACGCCCGAGCGGACGCATTCGATGGCGAGCAGCATGGTGCGCAGGTAATGCACCCGTTCGGGCAGGCGCGGCACGGCAAAGGGGGGGTATTTCCAGGCGAGCCAGACCTCGAGCGGCATGGCGTCGTAGAAGCCCTGTTCGAAGCTTTCGTTGGAATGGGTATGGGCGTTGACGAAACCCGGCAGCGCGATGCGATTTGTTCCGTCGATCACCTCGGCCCCCGGGGGCACGGGCAAGTCGCGGCCGATGGCGGCGATGGTCGCGCCCTCGATCAGGATGTCGGTTGCATCCTCGGGCGCGCTCTGGGCATCGCGCAGGACCATGGTGTTGCGGATGAGAAGGGTCATGGCGTCTCGATCATCGAGACGTGGGCGGCGACGACGCGCCAGCCCTGGGGCAGGCGGGCCCAGGTCTGCATCTGGCGGCCGACCTTGGCCGGCGCGCTCGCGCGGTGAAAGAGGGTGGAGGCGGTCGCCATGTCGCGTCCGAAGGTGGTGATCGTGGTGCGCGAGAGCTGCCGCGCGAGACCCGAAGGGGACCGCGCCTGACGGAAGGCGCGGATTTCGACCGCGCCGTGCAGGTTTTCGGCGATGCCGTAGCGGATCACGCGGGCATCGTCCCAGAAAAGCGCGTCGAGGGTTGCCACGTCGTTGCCGACGAGTGCGGCCTCGTAGGCGGCGAAGGCGGCTGTCACCTCGGCCAGGGTGGCGGGGTGGTTGATCTCCACTCAGGCCCCCATCCGGGCGCGCAGGGCCCGCAGGAAGGGGATCGTGTCATACTGGTCGGGGCGGACGGCGTCCCAGTCCACGCCCGTGGGGCGTGGCGCGGTATTGCCGGTGACGATGAGTTCGGCTTCGGTGGCGACAAAGTCGAGCGGGCTGTCATGGGCCTGCATCACGACGCGAGATTCGGGCACGAGCTGGCAGGTGTGCACGGTGGTTGCCAGCACGGTCGCCGGGCCGATGACGCCAAGCGCGCGGAAGATGCCGGTTTCGAGATCGGCAAAGCCCGCGCCCTTGCCGGTGCGCGCGCCCGAGCGGCTGACCGCGACCGAGCCCACGACGGCAAAGTCGATCGGCTCCACATCCTCGAACCCGATGCGTTCGCCGTGCATCATGTAGCCTTCGGAGGTGGCGGCAAGCTCGAAGCTGACCCCCTTGGCGGAAAGTTTCGCGGGGTCGATGCGCAGATAGGGGAAGTCCTTCGTCAGGTAGGGGACGGGGGCGTAGAGCATCTTGCCTTCGTAGAGCGCGCGCAGGCGGACCGGGATCTGGGGCGGGTCGGGGTTGCATTTCACCACCTTTGCCGCCCGCCATTGCGGCAACTGGCCCAGCCGCCAGGCCGCCATGTCGGCGCCGATGAAGTTGGGGATATGGCTCCAGGTCGGGCCCATGGCAAAGCCGCCTTCGTCGAGCGTGCCCCAGATATCGGCGCGCACCGCATCCTTGTCGCTGTTGCGTCCGGCCCAGCGGCCTGTTTTGTCCATATCAGTCGTCCTTTGGCAGGGGCGCGGCGGTGGCGCCGGTCGTTTCAAGGTGATGGGCGGCGCGCAGGGCCAGATCCTCGCGCCAGGGGGGGGCGATGACCTGCACGCCGATGGGAAGCCTGGCGCCCGGCAGCCAGACCGGGACGGCAACGACGGGCAGGCCGATGGCCGAGAGCGGCTGGGTAAAGATGCCGAGATTGGGGCGCAGCGCGACCTCATCGTCGCCAAGTCTCAGTCGCTTTTCGCCAAGCCGCGGCGCGGGGCAGGGGGTGGCGGGCGCGATCAGGATGTCGGACCGGGCAAAGAACCCTGCCATCTCGGCGGCGAAGGCGCGGCGGAGCTTCTGCGCCTGTTGCACCCAGGCGGCGGGCAGAAGCGCGCCGGCCAGCAGGCGGTCGCGCACGTCGGGGTCGAAGTCGGCGGCGCGGGTGCGCAGCCGCGGCAGGTGCAGGGCGGCGGCTTCGGCCATGGTGATGAGGTAGGCCGCGGCGCGGGCATGGGCGGCATGGGGGGGCGCGATCTCGGCCCCGGCGCCAAGCGCGCGGGCGACAAGGTCGAGCGCGGCGAGCGCCTGATCGCCGGCGCCCGTGGTGAAATGGCCGCCGAGGCGGGCGATGCGCAGCCCGGCAATGCCGCGGCCAAGATGGGGGGTCGCGGGTTCGGCCGGGCGGGGGGTCTGGGCGGGGTCGGCATCGGGGCCCTGCATCGCGTCATAGGCGGTTGCGAGGTCGGTGACCGAGCGGGCGAGCGGGCCCATGTGGTCAAGGCTTGCGACGAAGGGGAAGGTGCCGCGGCGCGACAGCCGGCCATAGGTGGGCTTGAGCCCATAGATGCCGCAGAACGAGGCGGGCACGCGGATCGAGCCGTTGGTGTCGGAGCCGAGCGCGAGGGGCACGAGCCCCGCGCCGACCGCGCTGCCCGAACCGCCCGAAGAGCCGCCGGACATGCGGCGGGGGTCATGGGGGTTGAGAGACGCGCCGTCATGGGCGTTTTCGCCTGTGAAATCATAGGCATATTCGCCCATGTTGAGGGCGCCGACCAGCACCGCCCCCGCCGATTCCAGCCGGGTGACGAGGGTCGCATCGGCGGTCGCGGGGGGCATGTCGCGGCTGATGCGTGCGCCGGCGCGCGTGGTCAGGCCCGCGATGTCGAAAAGGTTCTTGACCGCGAAGGGCACGCCGGCGAGCGGGCCGGGGTCGCGTCCGGCGGCGCGGGCCTGGTCGACCGCGCGGGCCTGCGCGCGGGCGCGGGCGGCGGTCACGTCGGTGAAGGCGTTGAGCGCGGACTGCGCGGCAATGCGGGCGAGCGCGGCCTCGGTCACCGCCTCGGCCGAGAGCGTGCCGGCGCGCACCCCGGCGGCGATTGCGGCGCCGGTCAGGGCGGCGGTCATGGAGGCAGTCATGGGGGGGGCCCGGGGCAAAAGACCGGGGCGGGTTCGGCATCGTCGTTCTGCGGCCAGTCCGCCATGAGCGCTGCGGCCGCCACGGCGGCGGCCAGATGCGTGGCCACGCCCTCGCGCCAGGGCGGCGCGATGGTCAGGCCGACAAGCGGCGCCATCGCGTCGATCAGGGCGTCGGGGTCAGGCGGCACAGGCGGCCTCGAGCGCGGCAAGGGGCGCGGCCCAGCCCACGATGGCGCCCTGCGCGGTGATCATGGCGATGGTCGCGGCCTTGAAGGCGGGGAAATAGCTTTCGGTCGCGTCGGTGATGAGCAGGCTCTCATAGCCGCGGTCATTGGCCTCGCGCATCGAGGTCTGGACGCAGACCTCGGTCGTGACGCCGGCAAAGACCAGATGCGTGATCCCGGCCGCTTGCAGCCGTTCATGCAGGCCGGTGGCCCAGAACATGCCCTTGCCGGGCTTGTCGATCTCCCATTCGCCGGGGCGGGGGGCAAGTTCGGGGACGATGGCATTGCCCGGCTCGCCGCGCACGAGGAGCCGGCCCATTGTGCCGCTCTCTCCGATCCGCAGGGCTGCGTTGCCGCGGGCGATCTTGGCGGGGGGGCAGTCGGACAGGTCGGGCAGATGCGCCTCGCGCGTGTGGATCACGGGCCAGCCGCGCGCGCGGAAGAGCGCGAGGAGCGCGGCGACAGCCGGGATGATCGCCTGAAGGCGCGTCACATCGTTGCCAAGCGCTGCGCCGAAACCGCCCGGTTCGACGAAATCGCGCTGCATGTCGATCACGACCAGGGCCGTGCGCCCGGGGGGAAAGCTGAAGTCGTAGGGGTCGGCCCGGACGGTGATCATGCGTGGCCCGCCATGTGTTTGCCGATCTCCATCCGGTCGGCGCCGTCGGCCGTGACGACATGGGTGATGCGGCCGCCCGACATGACCGCGACGCGGTCGGAAAGCTCGAGCACCTCGTCGAGGTCTTCGGAGACGAGAAGCACGGCTGCGCCGCGGTTGCGCGCTGAGACGATCTGGGCGCGGATGTCGGCCACCGACATGAAGTCGAGCCCGAAGCAGGGATTGGCGACGATCAGCACCTGCACCTCGTCCGAGAGTTCGCGCGCGAGGATGGCGCGCTGCACGTTGCCGCCCGAGAGGTTTTCGATCGGCGTATCGGTCGAGGGCGTCTTGACGCGGTAAGCGGCGATCAGGCCGGCCGCCTTGCGCCGGATTTCCGAAGGGCGCAGCCACCAGCCAAGGCCCGCCATCGGCGGCTTGTCGAAGCTGCGGAAGGCAATGTTCTCGGCCACGCTCATCCGGCGGACGGCGGCGTTGCGCAGGGGTTCCTCGGGCAGGCCGAAGACCTTGAAGTGGCGGTAATCGGCCCGTGTCGCCTCGAAGGGGCGGCCATTGACGAAGATGCGCCCGTCCCTGAGCGGGCGCTGGCCGGTGATCGCCTCGACCAGTTCGCTCTGCCCGTTGCCCGATACGCCGGCGATGCCCACGATCTCGCCGCCATGAATGCGCAGGTCGATGGCCTCGACCGCCGGCAGGCCGTCGTCGTCGTCGATGTAAAGCGCGCTCAGTTCGACATGGGTCGGGCTCTTGACGCCGGCCAGGCGCGCCTCGGGCGGGCGGATCGTCGCCTCGCCGATCATCAGGCGCGACATGCGGTCGGTCGTCATGTCGGCGACCGCGCCGCCGCCGACATGGGCGCCGCGGCGCAGGATGGTGACGGTGTCGGCAAAGGCCGTCACCTCGCGGAACTTGTGGGTGATCATCAGGACGGTGATCTCGCCCCGTTCGGTCATGCCGCGGACGAGGCCGAGCACCTCGTCGGCCTCGCCGGGGGTGAGGACCGAGGTCGGTTCGTCCAGGATGAGGAAACGCTGGTCAAGATAAAGTTGCTTGAGGATTTCGAGCTTCTGCTTTTCGCCGGCCGAGAGGCCCGCCACCATCGCGTCAAGCGGCACGCGAAAGGGCATGCGGTCCATGAAATCGGTGAGCCGCGCCCTTTCCGCCCGCCAGTCGATCAGCGTGGGCAGATCGCCTCGCGCGATGGCCATGTTTTCGGCCACCGAGAGGGCAGGGACGAGGGTGAAATGCTGGTACACCATGCCGATGCCCGCGTCGCGCGCGGCGGCAGGGCTGGGGATGGCGCGTTCGGTGCCCTCGACCAGGATTGTGCCGCGCGTGGGCTGGTAGAAGCCCATGATGCATTTCACGAGCGTCGACTTGCCCGCGCCGTTTTCGCCCAGAAGCGCGTGAAACGAACCAGGTTCAACCGTGATCGAGACGTTGTCGAGCGCGGTGAGGCTGCCGAAGACCTTGGTCATGCCGCGCGTCTCGAGCCCGATGGCGCGGGTCATGCGAGCGCCCCGAGCACCTGTGCCGACGTCCCGACAGCGCCGAAGACGCCGCCCTGCATCTTGACCATGTCGAGCGCGGCGAGGTGATTTTCGAGCCTGGTCGCGCCGCAGCCGTCGGCCACGATCAGGCATTCGAAGCCGCGGTCATTGGCCTCGCGCATGGTGGTGTGGACGCAGACATCGGTGGTGATCCCGGTCAGGATCAGGTTGCGGATGCCGCGTGTGCGCAGGATGAGTTCGAGGTCGGTCGCGCAGAACGACCCCTTGCCGGGCTTGTCGAGTACGACCTCGCCCGGGGCGGGGGCAAGTTCGGGGATGATCTCCCACCCGGGCTCTCCGCGCACGAGGATGCGGCCGCAGGGGCCGGGGTCGCCGATGCCCGCGCCGATGCGCTGGCTGCGCCAGTGCTTGTTCGCGGGCAGGTCGGAGAGGTCGGGGCGGTGGCCTTCGCGGGTATGGATGACGTGCAGGCCCCGCGCGCGGGCGGCAGAGAGCAGCGCACGGATCGGGCCGATGGGCGCGCGGGTCAGGCCAATGTCATAGCCCATCGTGTCGACATAGCCGCCCGGACCGCAGAAATCGGTCTGCATGTCGATGACGAGAAGGGCCGTGTTGGCGGCGCGGAAATCGCCGTCGAAGGGCCACGGATAGGGGTCGGCGGCAACCGGGGCGAAGGTCATTCCGCGGCCTCCTGCCGGGGTCCGGCATAGTCGCGCGTCGGTGCCGGAAAGCCGCAGGATGTGCCGTCGGTCACGCGGACCTCATCCTCCCACGGCAGGCGGTAGCGGCCGGCGACCATGTCGGTCATGAAGGTATAGGGGCAGTCGCGCGCGCCTCCCTTTACGGCGACATAGGCGCGGTGGCCAAGCTGGTAGATGTTGTTCTCGACCCCCCAGTGGAGGCGCGCCTCGCGGATCAGGTCGGGGCGGAGTTCGGCGGTGATGATCTCGTCGGGGCGGCCGGTCGTGCCATGGGCGATCACGCTGCCGTCGAAGTTGACGATCATCGCCTCGCCCATGGAATCGAAGGTGCCGTCGCTGCCGCACATGCAGACATTCGCCGTCGCCATCAGGTTCTGAAAGGCATTGGCCTGGTTGGTGAAGCGCCAGGCCTCGCGGATCGGGGCGGTATAGCCGGCGGTGCGGATCATGATCTCGGCGCCCTTGTAGGCGCATTCGCGCGCCATCTCGGGGAACATGCCATCATGGCAGATGATGAGCGCGAGCTTCGCGCCCTTCGGCCCCTCGATCACGGGGATGCCGATATCGCCGGGCTCCCAGGGTTCCACGGGGACCCAGGGGTGCATCTTGCGGAAATAGAGCCGCAGCTCGCCCGTGTCGTCGATGACGATGCCGGAGTTGAAGGGGTTGGCCCCGGGGTTGGCCTCCATGATGGAAAAGCAGCCCCAGATGCGGTGTTGGGCACAGGCGGCCTTGAAGGCTGCGACCTCGGGTCCGTCGAGGCGGCACATGATCGCGGGGTTCATGTCCATGGAGAGGCCGTGCAGCGCGTATTCGGGAAAGACGATCAGGTCCATGCCCGGGTTGTTGCGCCGCGCCTTGCCCACGAGTTCGACGATCCGCGCGGTCTGACGGGCGAGGTCCTCGGGCGTCACCGTCACCGGCAGTTGCAGCTGGCACAGGCCGATGACCACGCCGTTCGGGCTTTTGTTCAGGCCGCCAAGTCCGTTCATCGCATTCCCCTATTTGACGAGCGACAATTCGCCCGGCGCAGCCGAGGCGGCCCCGGCGCGTGCCGAGGCGACCATGATGAACAGCGTCAGGATGTAGGGCGCAGCGTTGAAGAAGTAGTAGCCCTGCGAAATCCCGACCGATTGCAGCGCGGGGCCGAGCGCCCCGGCCGCGCCGAAGAGAAGAGCGGCCAGCACGCAGCGCAGCGGATTCCAGCGCGCAAAGATGACAAGCGCCACGGCCATCAGGCCCTGGCCCGAAGAGAGCCCCTCGTTCCAGCTTCCGGGGTAGGAGAGCGACAGGAATGCCCCGCCGATACCGGCAAGTCCGCCACCCAAGACTGTGGCCAGGACACGTACCCGGACCGGGTTCACCCCCATCGCGCGGGCCGCAGGTTCGCTGTCGCCGGTCATCCGCAGGATCAGGCCGGGCCGCGTATTGGCCAGCGCCCACCAGAGGAAGACCGCGATCGCAAGGCCGAGAAAGAAGAGCGGGTTGATGTCGAGCGCCTGGGCGAGTGCGGGATTGTCCGACCATGCGCCAAGCGGCAGCCCTTCGAGCCGAGGCGCCTGCGGCTGGATATAGGGTTTGCCGAAGAAGAAGGCGATGCCGGTGCCGAAGGACATGAGCGCGATGCCCACGGCGATGTCGTTGACACGCGGCAGCGAGCAGATCGCGCCGTGCAGGAGGCCGAGGAAGAGCCCCGCGCAGAAGGCGCCGAGCACGCCGAACCAGGGCTGGCCGGTATGGAACGAGATCGCATAGGCGACCATGGCGCCGAGCACGAGATTGCCTTCGAGCCCGAGATTGATGCGGCCCGACTTTTCGGTCAGCGTTTCGCCCAGCGCGACGAAAAGGTAGGGGGTCGAAACGCGGATCGCGCCGCCGAGCATGGCCACGAGCACGGTGGAGAGCGGGTCCATCAGCGCGCCTCTTTTTCGCGGAAGATGGCGAAGCGGCCGAAGAGCGTGTCGGAGGCGAGAAGCAGCACGAAGATCAGGCCCTGAAGGAGCGCCATGGTCGCGTCGGGCAGGTCCATCCGCCGCTGGATCAGCCCGCCCGAGGCTTCCATCGCGCCGATGAGGATGGCGATGGGAACGATGGCGAGCGGGTTGTGGCGGGCTAGGAAGCTCACGAGCACGCCGGAAAATCCGTAGCCCGAGACGAGCGAGGCATTGGCCTGGCCGTGGACGGCGGCGACTTCGAAAAACCCGGCCAGGCCCGCGCAGGCGCCCGAGATGGCCGAGCAGGTCAGGATCAGGCCGCCGACCGGCAGGCCCTGGGCAAGCGCTGCGCGCGGGTTGCCGCCGGTCACGCGGGCGGCAAAACCGAAGGTCGTGCGCGCCATCAGAAGCCAGAGCAGCACCGCCAGGACGAGGCCGGCGACGAGGCCGTAATGCACCTCGGTTCCGGGGATGGTGCCGACCATGTTGTCGGCGCCAAGCGGCGTGGTCGAGGGTTTATTGGCGCTGCCGGGGTCGCGCAGCGCGCCTTCGACGAAAAAGTTCATCGTGGCGATGGCGATATAGGTCAGCAGGAGCGAGGAGATCGTCTCGTTCACGCCGCGGGCATGGCGCAGCCAGCCGGCAAGCATCACGAGAAGCGCGCCCGTCAGCATCGCCATGGCAGCGGCGAGCGGCAGCATGACGACCGGCGGAAGCCCCAGGGCAATGAGCGGCAGGGCGGTGATGGCGGCGAAAAATCCGCCCAGCACCAGCGCGCCCTCTGCCCCGATCATCGTCAGGCCGATGATCGCGGGCACGGCAAAGGCAAGTGCCGTCAGGATGATGGGTGCGGCGCGTTGCAGCGAGTTCTGGATCGAGAAGGCCGATCCGAAACCGCCCTGCCAGATGAGCGACAGAAACTGCGCAGGGCTTTTGCCAAGCGCGAGCAGGAACAGCGAGAAGAGCACGACGGCTGCGAGGACCGATGCCATCGGGATGAGGATGTTTTCCGCCGCCCGCCGCAGCCGGGCATCGGGGCCGCGCGGTGGCGCGGCGGGTATGGCTGTCGCCTCCACCCGGTATTCCTTTTCGTGTATGTGGCGGCCCCGGCGTGTCGTCCGGGGCCGCAGCCTGTCAGGTGATCGAGCCGATGACGCCGTCGAGCAGGAAGTTCATTCCGTCGAGGACAGGGTCGTAATTGTCCATCGGCCCCTCGATCACGAGGTTGCCGGCATTGTCCTTGAGCGGGCCGACATAGATCGGCTTGCCCTCCTTGAGCCCGGCGATGGCGGCATCGGCGGCGGCGATCGCCTCGGGTGTGGCGCCGGCGCCGTAGGGCGTGTTCTTGACCATGTCGTTGTGATAGCCGCCGACGACCACGTTCGGCAGCGGCTCGCCCTTGGCCAGGAGGTCGGCATAGAGGGAATAGATCGTCTCCCACTTGTATTCCGCGCCGGTGATGAAGCCCGTCGGCGCGAGTGGCGCCTGCGAGGCGTTGTGGCCGCAGGATTTCACGCCGCGCGCCTCGGCGGTTTCGATCACGACCTTGGGACCGTCGACATGGCAGGTCAGCACGTCGCAGCCGGCATCGACAAGCGCGTTGGCCGCCTCGGCCTCGCGCACGGGCATCGACCAGTCGCCGGTGAAGATCACCTGCACGGTCGCGTCGGGCCGCACCGAACGCGCGCCGAGCAGGACCGAGTTGATGTTGGACAGAACGGTCGGGATCGGCTTGGCCGCGACGAAGCCGATCTTGCCCGAGGCCGAAGAGAGCGCGGCCGCGACGCCGTTCACGTAATGCGCCTGGTTGAGATAGCAGAAATAGCCGCCAAGGTTCATCGGATGCTTGTCCGCGGTCCAGAGCGGGGCGGCATGGCGGAACTGGATGTCGGGATGTTTGTTGGCGAGGTCGATCATGAAGGGGTCGAAATAGCCGAAAGACGTGCCGAGGATAAGCTGCGCCCCGTCGAGATTGATCATCGATTCCATCGACATGGCGACGGCATCAGTCTCGGGGACGTTCTCTTCTTCGACCACGGTCACGCCGGGCACGCCCTTGAGGATTTCCATCGCGACGGCATGGGCCTGATTCCAGCCGAAGTCATCCTTGGGGCCGACATAGACCACGCCGATGGTCAGCCCGTCTTGTGCGAAGGCGCGCCCGGCCAGCCCGAAGGGCAGTGCCGTGGCACCTATCCCGGCCACCCCCCGCCCGATGAAGCCGCGCCGCGTCAGTCCTGTCTTGTGCATTCGGAAGTTCCCTTGCGCCGGTGTTGCGAGGGGAACAGATTCCCGAACCGCTGCCGGTGCAAGGTTCGCGGAACGCGCGAATGGGACCCCGCTGCATGCGCCCAAGGATTGTGCCGCTTTCAGGGTGCCTGAACAATATTAAGGCAATTTTAGGGAATTCGCACCAGCAAGCCGAGGTCCTGACACCGAATCAGGCGCCAGGATCAGGCCGGTCGCGCCTTGCCTGCATAGGTCGCCGTCAGCCTTTCGCGCAGGTAATCCTCGGCCAGGATCGGCGCATAGGCCGGCGGCAGGCCGGGCAGGGGGGCGACAACCGCCTCGGGATTGGGGTCGAGGAAGAAGGCCACCGAATAGCGCTCGCGCCCGGCGGGGTTCACGACGCGGTGCGGGGTCGAGACGTAGATGTCGGAGGTCCAGCGCATCAGGCAGTCACCGATGTTGCAGACAAAGGCCCCTGGCACATGCGGCGCGTCGATCCAGGTGCCGTCGCGCCGGCGCACCTGCAACCCGCCTGCATCGTCGGTCAGCAGCAGCGTGACGCAGCCGTAATCGGTATGCTCGCCCGCGCCAAGCTGGCCGGGCTCGATCCGGTGGGGCCGGGGCGGGTAGTGCAGCAGGCGCAGGGTCGCCATCGGCCGGTCGAGCTTGTCCTCGAACCAGCCGGGCGGCAGACCGAGGTCTGTGGCAAAGGCGCGGTGCAGGCGCCGCCCGATCGCGTGGCAGGCGGCGAAATGGCCGAGCACCGCGGCGCGTAACCCCGGCAGGTCGGGCCAGAGGTTCGGCGCGCGGAAATGCCGCCCTGCGGCGGTGTCGGGGTCGTCGTCGGGCATCTCGAAGCCGATGTTGAAGGCCTCCTTGAGGTCGGCGGGCCGGGTCGGATCGAGCGATTCCCCCTTCAACCCCACATAGCCGCGGTTGCCGGTCTGTCCGGTCAACGCGATGGGGGCGAGTCTCGCGGGCGAGAGCGCGAAAAGCCTGCGGGACTGGGCGAAGATCTCTGCAAGGGCCGCGTCCGAGAGGCCGTGGCCGGTGATGTAGAAGAACCCGATGCCGCGCGCCGCCGCGCCGATGGCGGAGGTGGCCTCGGGGGCGGACAGGTCGATGATCGGCAGGCTGGACATGACACCCCTCAGGCGAAATTGCGCGCGGCGGCGGAATGCTCGGCGATCAGCGCTGAAAGGTCCAGCCCGGGGATCGCGCCATCCTCGACCCGCCACCGACCCGCGACCATGACCCGGTCCGCCCGGTTCGCCCCGCAATGCACAAGCGCGGCGATCGGATCATGCGCGCCCGAAAAGCGCAACTCGTCGAGCGTGAACATCGCGAGATCGGCCTGCATGCCCACCGCGATCCGCCCGATATCGCCGCGCCCGAGGCAGCGCGCCGAGCCTTCGGTCGCCCAGCGCAGCACGTCGCGATGGGTCACACGCTCGGCGCTCATGTAGCCCAGGCGATTGACCATGAGCGCGTGGCGCACCTCCTCCATCAGGTTGGAACTGTCGTTGGAGCCCGAGCCGTCGACGCCGAGCCCGACCGGAGAGCCCGCCGCCTCGAGCGCGAGCGTGGGACAGAAACCCGAGGCAAGCACGGCATTCGAGGTCGGGCAATGGCAGACGCCGACGCCGTGCCCGCCGAGGCAGGCGCAATCCTCGGCGGTGAAGTGGATGCCGTGGGCAAGCCAGACGCGTGGCGAAAGCCAGTTGCAGTCCTTCAGCCAGTCGATCGGCCGGTAGCCGAAGGTCGCGAGGCAAAAGGCCTCCTCGTCGGCGGTCTCGGCGAGGTGGGTATGGAGCTGGCAGTCGAAGCGTTCGGCCTGGGCGGCACTTTCGCGCATGACGCGGCGCGCGACGTTGAAGGGCGCGCAAGGCGCGAGCGCAATGCGGATCATCGCCCCCTCGGCCCGGTCGTGGTAGCGCCCGAGCACGCGTTCGTTGTCGGCCAGGATCGTGTCCTCGTCCTGCACAACGCTGTCGGGGGCAACCATCCCGTCCTTCTGCGACAGTGACATCGAGCCCCGCGTGATCGTGGCACGGATGCCAAGCGCGCGCGCCTCCTCGACCTCGATGTCGGTGGCGTCCTCGAGCCCCGGAAAGACCATGTAGTTGTGGTCCATCGCCGTGGTGCAGCCCGAGAGCAGGAGTTCGGCCAGGGCCGCGCGGGCGGCGATGCGGAACATGTCGCGGTCAAGCCGCTTCCAGACCGGGAAATTCGCCTCGATCCATGGAAAGAGCGGCAGGTCGCGCGCAACGGGCCGCGCGCGCGACAGCGTCTGGAAGAAGTGGTGGTGGGTGTTGATCAGCCCCGGCAACACGACATGCCGGGACGCATCGAAGACCCGCTCGCAGGGCCGGGCGGGCACCGCCCCGGCCGGGACGAGTTCGGCGATCCGCGTCTCTTCCACGACGATCCCGCCGCCTGCGCCCTCGGCCAGGATGGCAAGCGGCGATCTGATCCACGTACGCATCCCGGACCCTCCGTCTTCGATCACAGAGCCCGGGGTGTTCAGTGCCGGCATCTGGCGGTTAGGGTCGAAGATGAACCGATCCGGCCGTGATGTCCAGATTCTGGAGATGTGTTCGTCGGGCGCAAGACCGATCCCCAATGTCGCTGCTGGGGACCTCGACGGCCCGGATTTCCAGTGTAACCGCATCGATCCCGAAATCGACCTTCCGCCAGACACGGCCTCTTGGCCCTCCGTGCTTGCGCCTTCGTCGGGCAAACAGTCTCTCGGGGGCTGTTGAAGAAGGGGTTTCAGATTGATGTCAGGTTTGTTCTGGCGGGTCGGTTTTCGATTAAGCGCCGGATCAACAGCATGTCAGCCACCAGCTTCTTGAGGTTCTTTGCCATGGCGGTCCGGAGAGCCTGGATTTTCATGTTCTCAAGTCCCCTTCGGACGGCTCGCGCAAGGCCGTGGAGTGACTTGGCCGTGCCATGCGCGCGTTTGCGGCGGGCGCGCAGGATGCTTGGGTGATGGGTCACGATGTTCGCCCGGCGGGACGACACGCCGCGGGGCAGGCATTGTGCCTTGAGGGGACAGCGCGCGCAGTCGCGTCGGTCAGCGCGGTATCACTTGCCGTTTGCCGAGCTGTCGCGGGGCGTGAGCCGCTTCTTGGCCGGGCAGCGGACCACATCGTGATGGTGGTCGAACTTGAACCTCCCGGTTGGAAAGCCCTGAGCCGCCTTGGCGCGCGCAGAGCGAAGCGGCGGGATGACGGTTTCGATCCGGCGGTCTTCAAGGGCGGCGGAAATCCGGCCAATGCCATAGAGCCAGTCCGCCATGATCCGGCCAGGAGCAACGCCGAGGGTCGCTTCGATGGCGTCCATGCGCTCGTCGAACCGGCCCCTGTCATGTTCTTCGCTGGTCACAATCTCCACATCGACGACGACGCCCGCAAGATCGTCAACCGCCGTTTGCTGCTTGCCCGAGGGCGAGATCTTCGAGAATCTGGTCCAGCGCAACTGCGCCATCGGCTTTGACCTGCGGTTCTGCTGCAACGATGCCGAGGCGCCGGATGAGACCAGCATCATCACCTGCGATCCGGGCGAGGCGGAGTTCGCCACGCTCTACGCCCTCACCGATCTGGGTGAGGCCATCGCCTTGCACGATGTCGATTTCTCCAGCATCAGGGCCGACGAGGTGGCCGCCGTCGCCCGCGCGCTCTTTGTGGCGCTCGTCAATGCCGGCCGTGACCCGCCCGACGCCGCTCAGCGCCACGAGGCCGGGCAGGCGGCGCTGACGGAGCCGGACCGGATCGCGTGACTGGCATCGGGAACGCGGGGACCAGCAATCGTTCACCCGCCAAGTCTCAGAATTGCCTGCGACAATCGCCGCGTCAGACCGAAGATGATCGCGACCAGACGATGCAACTCACCTCGGGAGCCACCGCCATGACCAACCGCCGAGAATGCTGCCGCCCTTGATGGCTTCCTGGCCGCGAAGTTCGAGATCGACGAATTGCTCGCGCGGCTCCAGGCTCTGAGCGACGACCTCTTCAACGCCTCACCCGACACGGTCGACTGGGGCCATGTCGGGACCCTGAACCATTACCGCGCCCGCCTCCGCGAGATCAGCCACATGGCCTTCAACGAGGGCCAACACGCCCCCTGACGGGTAGGGCCATCACCGGAACAACGTGCCCCGCAGCGCTGCGGGGTCGGGGTCTGAGGAGGGACGCGATGGTCGCGGCCCGACACCGGATGCGACCCCATGACGCTTCTGCACGCCCAACCCTGTCTCGTGCTCACCGACCGTAGCGGCGAGATCGGCTGGCTCGGCCAGTTCAAGGACATCGCCACCGCCCGCGCCGCGATGGACGGCTGGCTCAAGGCCACGGACCGCGATCCCGAGGACGCGGCCTTCATCCACCCCATCCTAGGCTCTTGCCGCCCCGCGATGGAGGGCTGAGCCATGATCCGTCTCACCGATGCGCAAGTGGTGGTCCTGTCCAGCGCCTGCGCGCGCAACGACGGGATGGTCTTCCCCCTCACCGCCAACCTCAAGGGCGGCGCTGTCGGCAATGTCTGCAAGAGCCTCCTGAAGCTCGGGCTGATCGAGGAAATCCCCGCCACCGACCACAACACCGTCTGGCGGCACGACGAGGAGCGCGGCCCGATCACCCTGCGCGCGACGCCGCTGGCACAGAGCACGCTCGGGATCACCGAGCCTGAGGTCACCACGAAGGCAGCCGAAACCGTCACCGCACCGGTCCAGCGCCGGAAAGGCACCAAGCAGGAAGCCCTTATCGAAATGTTGCGCGCGCCGGGCGGCGCCACCATCGAGGAGATCGCCACCGCGCTCGAGTGGGCGGCCCACACGGTCAGGGGGGCCATGGCTGGCCCCCTGAAGAGGAAGCTCGGGCTCGAGGTGACCTCCGAGAAAGTCGAAGGACGCGGGCGGGTCTACGCCGTGAAGCAGGGACCACGACACTCGACGCGCATCGGAAAAGGCGCTATATTCGCACTGAATTCGATGTGCGCCGGGAGGCCAGCCATGAACATCACCAAGGACATCAGTCCGCTGACCGAGTTCAAGCGCGATTCGGCGCGTCTGATCGCGCAGATCAGGGAAACCGGGCGGCCGCAGATCCTGACCGTGAACGGCAAGCCTTCCGTCGTCGTGATGGATGCCGCCGCATGGCAGGAGATGCAGGACCAGCTCGACTATGCCAAAACGGTCGCGGGGATCCGCAAGGGTCTGACGCAGGCCCGTGCCGGCGAAGGCACCGATGCGGGCACGTTCTTCGACGGCCTTGCCCAGACGAAATGACGTCCCCTCTGCCGGTGATCATCACACCGAACGCGGCGGATGATCTGACAGCGTCATGGACTTACCTGCGCGATCACAACCCGAGGGCGGCGGATGAATGGCTGGCAGGCATCCGCGAGACCATTCTCGCCCTTGGCGCGATGCCCGATGCCCACCCAATCGCTCCAGAAGCGCGTGAATTCGATCCGCCCATCCGCCGCGCGCTCTATGGAAAGGCTACATGCTGGCGCATCTACTATGCCGTCATCGACGGGTCTGTGAGGGTTCTGCATGTCCGTCACGGCCGCCGGAGCGACTGGCAACCCTGCACCTGACGGGCCCCCGCCCCGGTCTGCGTTGCCGCCCCTGCCGGCGCTTCTCGCCCGGTCCACCTATGCCGGCCTGATCCTGGCGATCTCCATGCTTTCTGCCGCCCTCGGGGTCGACCTCTTCGGGAGCCTTGGCCAGCTGGCCGGCATCGACGGCCTGACCGGCGAAGAGCTGCTTGCGAGCATCGACCCGCTCATCTCCGCCCTGGCCGGCCTCTGGCTCTGGGCCGAACGCCACAGCCCCCGGTTCTGCATCACGGTCATGGGGAAAGGATGAGCGCGGGTGGTGTGGCGCAATCGCCGGACGGGGGCAGGGGGGTCTGCCGGACCTGCGTCCTGCTGGTGAGTCTGTCTGCGCCAGAGATCGGCGAGGCGACGATGGGCGGTGGGAAGCGAGAGGAGTTGGTGCGGCCTAGGTGCTGTCTGCATTCACCTTAGCCAGTCGAGGGCTGAGATGAGGAAGACGAAGCCCAAGAAGCTGGTGCGCGTCTTGTCGCAGCGTAGGGCGATGCGACGGAAGCGCTTGATCCCCTGGAAGAAGTTTTCGACCTTGTGGCGTTCTGCGGAGAGGTCTGGGTCGAGGGGCGGCTTGATCGCGCGGGACGGGTTGGCCTGGATATGGGCTTCTGCCCGAAGGTCGTCCCTGATCTTCCCCCGCAGGGTGCCGGAGTCGCAGGCCGCATCGGCGATGACATGGCCGACACCATCGAGCCCATCGATCAAGGCGGCGGCCTGCGGGCTGTCGCCGCGCTGGCCCGCCGTGGGGATCAGCCGCACGGGCAGCCCAAGGGCATCGACGGCGGCGTGGATCTTGGTGTTCAGGCCGCCGCGCGAACGCCCGATCCCGTGAAACTGAGTCCCCCCCTTCCGCCCGTCGCATCCGCGTGGGCTTTGCAGATCGTGCTGTCGATGAGGACGTATTCGAAGTCGGGGTCCGCGCTCAACGCGTTGAAAAGCCGCTCCCAGACCCCTGCCATCGCCCAGCGTCGGAAGCGAGCCTGCGCTCCGGTCCACCGGCCGAACTCAGGTGGCAGATCACGCCACGGGGCTGCCGTCCGCGCCAGCCAGAGCACGGCGTCCACAAACAGCCGATTGTCTGCCCCGCTCCGCCCAGGCAACCCGTCGCGCCCGGGAAGATGTCCCTCAATCCGCGCCCACTGCGCGTCCGTCAATGTCCGCCTGATCAAGATCGCCTCCGTTTCCGATCTTGAATCAGAACTCACCGAATATGGGAATCCCATGAATGCAGACAGCGCCTAGTCGAGGTGCTGCATGGCTCCCTCAGCGCGCGCGCATTATGAGGACCGCGACGGATTCGACCTGGCCCTGCAGGATCAGGCCGCGGGGCAGTCGTCACGGTGCGGAGGGATCGCGTGACGTGGTGGCGACCGCGTCCTGACAGGGGACGAGAGAGAGCGGGGCGGACTTGACGCGGGGGCGCAGGGCTCCATCCTTTCGACCATGAAGACCGCGCTTTTCCTGTCGCTTGTTGCCCTGCCGGCCCTGGCGGGGGAACCCTGTCCGGCCGTGCCAGACCATGCGGCGGCCAAGGCGGAGCTTCTGCGCGCCCTGCGTGACGCGCGGGACGAGGGTACGGCGGGGGCGATCACGGCCGATCTCTGGACGATGTGGACCGATGCGCCCGATGCGCGGGCGCAGGGGATGCTCGACACCGGCATACGGCTGATCCGGGTGCGCAACCTTGCCGCCTCAGAGGCGGTACTGGGGGAACTGATCGGCTATTGCCCGGATTATGCCGAGGGCTGGAACCAGCGCGGCTTTGCCCGCTTCCTGATGGGGGCACATGAGGGCGCGCTGGGCGATCTCGACCGGGCGCTGGCGCTTGATCCGCGGCATGTGCCGGCGCTGTCGGGCAAGGCGCTCGTGCTCATGCATCTGGGCCGGCACGAGGAGGCGCAGCTTGTCCTGCGCGAGGCGGTGCGGATGAATCCCTGGCTCGCGGAGCGTTCGCTCCTGACGATCCCGATGGATGTGGAGCTCTGAAGGGCGGGGCTTTTGCGCGCGGACGGGGGCGGGTAAGGTCTGCGGCGGTGGCCCGCGTGGTGGAATGGCAGACACTGGGGACTTAAAATCCCCTGGCCGCAGGCCGTGCGGGTTCGAGTCCCGCCGCGGGCACCAGGATGGCCGGCTGGTTAGCGCCGGGACGGGGAACATGATGGCTGAGGGGGAGGACGGGCGATGCGGGTGATCCTCGATCCGGCGCCGCGGAGCGTGCGTGACATCTTTTCGCCCGAGGCGGAGGCGGCATTCCGCGCGGCGCATCAGGTGACCGACTGGGACGGCAGCGACCGGGATGCCTTCTATGCCCGCCATCTGCCGGATTGCGAGATCCTGATGAGCCAGCAGCCGATGGGGCGCGACCGGCTCGACCTCGCGCCGGGGCTGCGCGCGATCTTCAATGTCGAGACGAATTTCCTGCCCAATGTCGATTACGAGGAATGCTTCCGGCGCGGGATCCATGTGCTGGCCCCTGGGGGCGTCTTCGCGCTGCCGGTCGCCGAGATGGCGCTGGGCATGGCGCTGTCGCTGGCGCGCAACATCCATGGAGAGCATGCGGCCTTCCTGAAGGGCCAGGAGAAGTGGCTCTTCGAGGGCAACCGCGAGGCGGAACTGATGACCGGTTCGCGGGTCGGGATCATCGGGTTCGGCGATCTGGGCCGCGTGCTCTGGCGGCTCATCGCGCCCTTCGGCGCGCGGGTGCAGGTGCATGATCCCTGGCTGCCCGAGGGGCATCTGCGCCGGCTGGGGGTGGAGCCTGCGGATTTCGCCACGGTGATGGCCAGTAACCGCTTCGTCTTTGTCATGGCGACGATCACGACCGAGAATCGCGGGCTGATCGGGGCCGAGGCGCTGGCCCTGATGGAGCCGGGGGCGAACCTGATCCTCGTCTCGCGCGCGGCGGCGGCGGATTTTCCTGCGCTCTGTGCGGCGGCGGCTGCGGGGCGGGTCAGGGTGGCGACGGATGTCTTTCCGGTCGAACCCCTGCCGCCCGATGACCCGATCCGCAAGGTGCCGGGGATGCTCTTCTCGCCACACCGGGCGGGGGCGCTTGAATCCGCCTTGCGCGAGATCGGGACGCGCTGTGCCGAGGATATCGGCCTCATCGCGCAGGGCCTGCCGCCGGTGGCGAGCCGCCGGGCCGAGCGCGAGACCGTGGCGCGGATGCGGTCGATGCCGATTTCCTGACCGGGTGTTGAGGCAAGGGGGGCCCTGCCCCCCGGCTTGCGGCACCCTTCCGGAGTATTTCGGCGAAAAAGGCGGGGCAGATCAGATCCGATCTGCCGCTCTGTCTTGCAAGTAAGACCCAGTCCGGAGGTTCCGGACCCTGTCGCCTTGCAAAGGGCCGTCAGCCGGGGAGACGGGTTCCGTCGGGGGTCGCGGGGGTGGTCCCCCGCGCCTGCGGGGCCGGGCGGGCCGGCTGCGGTGGCGCGCCGGACGCGGGCCCCGGGGTCAGGCGGCTGCGGTCGCCCTGAGCGATCCGACCGCCGCGATGACGAGCGGCGAGAGCCCCGCGCCGCCGGCGGCGACATGGGCGTCAAGCTGGGCGAGCATGCGCGGGTCCCAGAAGGACTTGAGGTGGCGGGCTACCGCCTCGGCCTGGCCGGTGCCGGGCTGGGTCGCGAAGAAGGTCGCGATCTGGTTGGCCATGTGGATCATCTTGTCAGGCGACATGGGGAACCTCGCGGATGCGGTGGGGATGGGTGAAGACCGCCGTTTCGCCGCGGGCGCGGGAGGCGAGCGTCAGATGCGCGGCCGCGGCAAGGCGGACCGCATGGGCGGTGGGCGAGGACACGGCAAGCAGGATCGGTGCGCCGGCCATCACCGTCTTCTGCACCATCTCGACCGAGACGCGCGAGGTGAGCGCGATCGCGCCACAGGCGGGGTCGATGCCGGCGCGGACCAGCGCGCCGATCAGCTTGTCCAGCGCATTGTGGCGGCCCACATCCTCGCGCGCCATGACGATGCTGGCGCCGGGGCGGAAGAAGCCCGCCGCATGGGTCGCGCGCGTTTCGTCATGCAGAGGCTGCCAGTCGCGCAGGTCGTCGAGCGCGAGCGCGACGTCGTCCTGGCTGATCGTGAGCGGCGTGTCGGGCAGGACGGGCAGGGGCCGCAGCGCCTCGGCCAGGCTGTCGATGCCGCAAAGCCCGCAGCCCACGGGTCCGGTCATGGCGCGGCGGCGCGCGGCCAGCGCGGCGGCGCGCGGCGCGGGCAGCCAGAGGCGGCATTCGATGCCCTCGCCGTGCTCGACCACCTCGACCTCGCCGATCTCGCTCCGGGGTGCCAGAGCTTCGGTGAGTGCGAAACCGGTGGCGAAGTCGGCCAGATCGGCGGGCGTGGCCATCAGCACGGCCTGGGTCGTGCCGTTCACCACGATGGCGACGGGCGTTTCCTCGGGCAGGGCGCGGTCACCCGCCCCCTGGCCAAGCACGGGAAGCCGGACGGCGGGGGTGGAGAGAAGCTTCATTCCGCCGCCGGGAGGATGCGGCGGGAGAGCTCCGCCTGTTCCTCGTAATCGTGCTGCCAGATCGTCGGGCCATTGGTCTTGGACACCTGGACGGCGGTGACCTTGTATTCGGGGCAGTTGGTGGCCCAGTCGGAATAGTCGGTCGTCACCACGTTGGCCTGGGTCGTGGGGTGGTGGAAGGTGGTATAGACCACGCCGGGGGCGACACGGTCGGTGATCGTGGCATGCAGTGCCGTCTCGCCGGTGCGGGAGGCGAGCTTGACGAGGTCGCCTTCGCGGATGCCCCGCTGTTCGGCGTCATGGGGATGGATTTCGAGCAGATCCTCGGCGTGCCAGACGGTGTTGGCGGTGCGCCGGGTCTGGGCGCCGACATTGTATTGCGACAGGATCCGCCCGGTGGTGAGCAGAAGCGGAAAGCGCGGACCGGTGCGTTCGTCGGTGGGCACGTATTCGGTGACGATGAAGCGCCCCTTGCCGCGCACGAAACCGTCGACATGCATGAGCGGCGTACCTTCGGGGGCCTTGTCGTTGCAGGGCCACTGGACCGAGCCCTTTTCGTCCAGCAGCGCGTAGGAGACGCCGGCGAAGGAGGGGGTGGTGGCGGCGATCTCCTCCATCACCTCTGCGGGGTGGGTATAGGTCCAGTCTGCGCCCATCGCGTTGGCCAGAAGCTGGGTCACCTCCCAGTCGGCGAAACCCGGCAGGGGCTGCATCACCTTGCGCACGCGGTTGATGCGGCGTTCGGCATTGGTGAAGGTCCCGTCTTTCTCGAGGAAGGTCGTGCCGGGCAGGAAGATATGGGCGTAGTTCGCGGTCTCGTTGAGGAAGATGTCCTGCACGATCACACAATCCATCGCGGCAAGGCCGGCGGCGACATGGTGGGTGTCGGGGTCGGATTGCAGGATGTCCTCGCCCTGGATGTAGATGCCGCGGAAGCTGCCTTCGACGGCGGCATCGAGCATGTTGGGAATGCGCAGACCGGGCTCTTTGTCGAGCACGGTGCCCCAGATGCGTTCGAAGACCTCGCGCGCGGCGTCCTGGCTGACATGGCGGTAGCCCGGAAGCTCGTGCGGGAAGGAGCCCATGTCGCAGGAGCCCTGGACGTTGTTCTGGCCGCGCAGCGGGTTCACCCCCACGCCGGGGCGGCCGACATTGCCGGTGAGCATGGCGAGGTTGGCGATGCCCATGACGGTGGTCGAGCCCTGCGAATGTTCCGTCACGCCAAGGCCGTAATAGATCGCGCCGTTGCCGCCGGTGGCAAAGAGGCGGGCGGCGGCGCGCAGGTCGGCCGCGGGGACGCCGGTCAGCATCTCGGTCGCTTCGGGCGAATGGCGCGGGTCGGCGACGAAGGCGGCATAGTCCTGGAATTCGTCCCAGTCGCAGCGGTCGCGGATGAAGGCCTCGGCGATCAGGCCTTCGGTCACGATGACATGGGCCATCGCGGTGACGACGGCGACGTTGGTGCCGGGGCGCAGCGGCAGGTGATGGGCGGCCGCGACATGGGGCGTCTTGACGAGGTCAATCCGGCGCGGGTCGATCACGATCAGCCTTGCCCCCTGGCGCAGGCGTTTCTTCAGCCGCGAGGCAAAGACGGGGTGGCCGTCGGTCGGGTTGGCGCCGATGACGATGACGACATCGGTCTGTTCGACCGAATCGAAGTCCTGCGTCCCGGCCGAGGTGCCGTAGGTCTGGCCAAGCCCGTAGCCGGTGGGCGAATGGCAGACGCGGGCGCAGGTATCGGTGTTGTTGTTGCCGAAGACGGCGCGGATCATCTTCTGCACGAGGTAGGTTTCCTCGTTGGTGCAGCGCGAGGAGGTGATGCCGCCGATCGCCTTGACCCCGTGGTCCTTCTGGATCGCGCGCAGACGGCGCGCGGCTTCGGCGATGGCCTCGTCCCAGGTGACTTCGCGCCAGGGGTCGGTGACACGGTCGCGGATCATCGGCTTGAGGATGCGGTCGCGGTGCGCGGCATAGCCCCAGGCGAAGCGGCCCTTGACGCAGGAATGGCCGCGATTGGCCTTGCCGTGCTTCCAGGGGGTCATACGGACGAGCGTGTCGCCCTTCATCTCGGCCTTGAAGGAGCAGCCGACCCCGCAATAGGCGCAGGTGGTGATGACGGAGCGGTCGGGCGTGCCGTGGTCGATCACCGATTTTTCCTGCAGGGTGGCGGTTGGGCAGGCCTGGACGCAGGCCCCGCAGGAGACGCAGTCCGAGGTCAGCGCGGTATCGCTGCGCGCGCCGAAGGAGACGCGGCTGTCAAAGCCGCGGCCCTCGATCGTCAGGGCGAAGGTGCCCTGCACTTCCTCGCAGGCGCGCACGCAGCGCGAGCAGACGATGCATTTGGCGGGGTCGTAGGTGAAATAGGGGTTACTCTCGTCCTTGGGGATGTAGCGGGCATTCGGGGCCGGGCCTTCGCGGGTGGCGAAGTGGTTCTGGCCGGGGGTATAGCGGACATCGCGCAGGCCGACGCTGCCGGCCATGTCCTGCAATTCGCAGT
>Ga0315900_10002824_pt1 | contig 25939 bp, 20 predicted proteins | sample LakEriMetagenome_FD_203521 | JGI IMG/M metagenome (GOLD analysis project Ga0315900, IMG submission 203521) | Freshwater fungal communities from buoy surface, Lake Erie, Ohio, United States - Buoy 12 MA114 | ecosystem: Environmental > Aquatic > Freshwater > Lake > Lake biofilm | place: USA: Lake...
TCTGGCGGTTTCTTCCAAATAAATACTGACTTCAACTGTGCCGTCGTATGCTGGTCGACCATAAAACGAATTAAAACTCATCCATCCAGCATAAGTTCCATTCATTTCAATAATCCATAATGGTCTGCGATTTGGTTTATGGGCATCAAACCAAGCTTGTTTATTTTCAACAGATACAGGTTCTAAATCAGCAGTTACTAAACGAGAGTCAATAGTAGAGTTATAAGTAGCTACAATTTTTGGTAAATCGGTTTGTTGGGAGTGTTTAAAATCTATTTTCATTTTTGATTTTTATTTAAAACAAACTCTCAAAAATTTTTTTAAAGCAACATTACTTTGCCTAGGACTTTCTAAAAAACCCATATGTCCGTCGTGTTCTAAATAAAGCAAGTATTTTTCTCTAATTAATTCTGATTGTTCTAGTAATTGCTGATAAGGTAATACATTGTCTAACTCGCCAATTACCATCATAATAGGGTAGTGCGCCATTCCTAAAATAATATCACGGTTCGGCCTATCTTTCATGCCTTCAAGTGAAGCAATGATGGATTGTTTGGATGTTTTTGTGGCAATTTTTTGTGCAAAAGCAATTTCTTCTTTGAGGTATTTAAAATTTTTTGAAGCAAATAAATTTTTTATAACCTCTGTTGTGTAAATTTTATGATTGGCTTTGACAACTTTTATGGACCGAGTTCTATCTTTTTTTTTCTCGTCGCTATCTGCGTATGCTGTAGAATGGTATAAACATAATCCACGTAAATTATCTGGATATAAATCGGCAAATGCTAAGCCAGCATAGCCACCCATGCTGTGCCCAATAATTACGTATTTTTTTAAACGTAAACTATCCATCACCGCCTTCACACACTTGGCATTTAATTCGGTTGTGTGCACGTAGCCAAAACAATCAGTATCGCCGTGCCCTGGCAAATCAATAGCAATCACTCTAAATGATTTGGAGAGACTTTGAATAGTGCTATTCCATATTTGATGCGAGCCCAAAAAGCCATGCAGCAACACAACGGTTCTCCCTTTTCCTGTATCCGAAAAAGTAACTTTTCCTTTTTTAAATGTTGCCGTTTTTATCATTGCTGTTTTTCAAAAAAATCAATATCGTTGCTAATATATTGTTTGTTTTTCGGTTGTTCATTCAGCACATACAAAAGAGTTAATTCTTCTTCAGTATTCTGAGAAAATAGTGTAGGTGATGTTTTCCAATTTTGATATTGCACAATGCTATCAAATCCTCCAGATACTTTATTGTTTAAAAACAGTTTATCATTGTTCCATTTTTTGCCTAATACACATTTCCAATATACACCAGTATCAGGAAGTTTAGAAAATTCGATCGTGTATGAATTTTTTAAATATGCATGTTGTAAATACACATTTGTTATTTTATCAAATACAACAATCACAGCGTCATAATTACTCGAATTATTGATTTGTAAAACATGCTGACTATCAAACGTTTTAATATCGCCAAAAAAACCATTATATGGTTTGTCGCCATTATTTAAAGTCGTATTGGAAGTTGATGGTGCTGAAACGATAGTTTCTATTTTCTCTTGAGTAGTAATAGTTTTGGGCACTGAACTAAAAAATGAAATAATAACCATCAGCAGTCCTACTGCAATTGGCGTGGCAAATAAAACATATTTATAATCGCTATAAGTTTGTTTAGGCTGCTCAACATTAGCCGCTTTTGTTTTAGCTTGATGATAGTGTTGTTTGTAATACTCTCTTCGTTTTAAATCTTCTTCAGAAGTATTCCATTCTTTTTGCCCTTTATTTCTTTGATTTGAGGGTCGAGAAGTTTGTTTTTGTTGGGAAGACCTCGCTATACCTAAGTCATCATAACGCCTTCTGGAGTATGGATTTATAAGCGTATCGTATGCTTTTAAAATATGTTCAAATAAGATCCGAGCATTCGGGTCTGGATTTTTATCAGGATGATAAATTTTCGCAAGTTTTCTGAATGCAGCTTTAATCTCAATATCAGTAGCATTTTTTGTAAGCCCTAGTATTGAGTAGTAATCAGCCATGAAAGTAGTAAAATCCGGTATGATAGATTTTGCGTATTAACACAAAATAGATAATTATTTTATCTTGTAAGTTTTAGTTAAATCGTAATAACGCATGGCATTTAAATTTAATCCTTTCACTTTATTTGTCAATAAGCGATAAGATCCTTCATACCATAGAGGAATAATAACGGCATCATTCATCAACAATTGCTCAGCTTTCATAAAGTATGAATAACTAGTGTCTTTCATATTCGAATCTCTTCCTTTTTTGAAATACAAATCATAAGTTGCATTTTGATATCTTGAAGTATTTGGAAAGCTTGGAGCGCTTGTATCAGCTGGAACTCCATCACCAACAAATAAGCTTAAAAATGATTCTGGACTTGAAAAGTCAGCTACCCAAGCATCTCTATATATATCACTTTTGCCGTGCATTTGCAATTGATATTTTTGAACATTTGGTAAGGATTCAAAATTCACATTAATATTTAAGTTTGCTTTTAATTGTTTTTGTAATTCTACAGCTACCGAACTATTTCTAGAATTTCCAGAATTCACTAAAATTCGTACTTCAGGAAATCCTTTTCCATCAGGAAATCCAGCTTCACTTAGTAGTTTTTTTGCTTTTTCAATATCTAAACTATAGCCATTTATTTTCTTGATATCATAACCGCTAAAAGTGTTAGGCGTAATACCGTGAATTGCGGCACCAATAGCTTGTCCTTGTAAAACATTATCCACTAATTTTTCTCTATCAATGGCATAATTAATAGCTTGTCTTACATTGGCATTATCAAATGGTTTTTGTTTGGTATTAAATACATAAAACTGACTTAACATTTCAGGCTCTCTTTGCAAAAGAGATTTTGGAGGATGGCTGATAAACTCTTTAATGTTTTTTTCGACAACATCCTTTACTCGCGATGAAGGTAATGTATTGATTAAGTCTATTTTCTCATTTTCAAACATTGATAATCCATCCTCAATAGAAGGCATTACATTTACAATAACACTATCTAAATAAGGTAAAGCACAGCCTGCACTATCTTTTAAGAAATAGTTAGGATTTTTTATTAAAACAATTTTATCGGTGCTCGATGATGCATCGTAAATGAAGGGTCCAGCACCAGTTTTAATATTTTTGCCGTAAGTTTTAATAGCAGTTTCGTTCATAATAGCAGCAGCAGGATTTGCCAGTAACTTCATGAAACTTAAGCTTGGATTAACTAATTCAAGAGAAAAAGTATAATCATCAATAATTTTTAATCCAGAAATAGAATTAGATTTTTTATCAAAAAATTCATTCACCCCTTTCAATCGGTCTTTTAAAATCGTATTAAACTGGTAATTATCATCCGTTTCTGTGGCCAAGTTTTCTAAACTAAACTTAATATCTTTCGAAGTAATTTCGGGACCTTTGCCATCTTGGTAGCACTTATCATCTTGAAAATGAGCACCTTTTACTAAATGAAAGGTTATAATCTTACCGTCAGGAGAGATTTCCCATTTTTCTGCTAAACCTGGAACAGCTTCTAGAGTTTTTGAGTCTAATCTTACTAATGATTCGTGAATTTGTCCTGCTACAAGAGCTTCAACTTGATTAGTGATAGAAATTGGAAAAATACTGCCAATATGTGTATTTTCAGCCATAGCAAACGTTCCGCCGTTTTTGTCAGATAGTTTTCCATTGCCATTATCCTTGCAACTAAACAAAATTAATGAGGAGGCGATTAGTAAAATTGAAATGTTAAAATTCATATGTTTTTGAGAAAAAAATAAAACTGCCTAAATATAACAATTAATCGACAATTTTTGAAATTTTACAGACTATTTACATTTTTTAAATAAAAAAGTGTTTTTTATTTTGTTTTTCTCAAATATCGTTTTAATATTGCAAGACTTTTTGCAGACGTGCTAAAACAAATAGACTATGAAACAAATTTATTCGATACTAATACTTTCTTTATTCCTAACTAACAAAGGATTTGCGCAAGGCGGTGTTATTATTTTAGAAGGCAATTACCAAGGTAAAAACCTATATGTACAAAATCCTTTCGGTAGCGGAGGTGTTGGTTTTTGTGTGACCGAGGTTTTGGTTAACGGAAACATCACAACAGACGAGACTAACTCAAGTGCGTTTGAAATTGATTTCAAGCCACATAAATTAGCTATCGGCGAAAAAGTTGAAATTAAAATCAAACATAAAGAAGATTGTAAACCTAAAGTTTTAAATCCTGAGGTTTTAAAACCTAAGAGTACTTTTGAAGTTATATCAATGACGGTTGATAAAGATGGAACTGTTAAATGGTCTACAAAATCTGAAACTGGGAAATTATCTTATGCTGTTGAACAATTCCGTTGGAACAAATGGGTGAAGGTAGGTGAAGTTGATGGAGTTGGAACACCAAATACAAACAACTACACATTTAAAGTGCAACCACACTCAGGTAAAAACCAAGTGAGAGTGCGTCAAACTGATTACAGTGGTCAACCAAGATTATCTAAGCCAGTAGATTTTACATCTGATGTTCCTGAGATTTCTTTTGCTCCTGTAAAAGTGTCTAAAGATATTAGTTTTGTTGCCTCTGATAAGCCATACGAAACAATGTATGAGATTTACGACCAATATGGTAATGTAGTTAAAAGAGGATTTGGATCTTCTGTAGATGCTTCAAATTTAGCTAAAGGAGGTTACTTCTTAAACTACGACAACAAAATGGGAGAATTTATTAAGAAATAATCTCTATAGATAAAAAAACTTAAAACGCCTCGAAAATCATTCGAGGCGTTTTTATTTACACTAATTTCCTTTACATTTGTTACATGTACACAATTAAAGTAAACGGCTCAAAAGAGTTTAAAACAGAACTAAACAAGCAGAATATTAATACTATTTCCGGTCAATTAAACGGACAAGAGTTTTTTGCTGATATTATTAAGGTAAGAGAAGGAGTTTATCACCTATTAAAGGATAATGTTTCTTATAATTTAGAAATTGTGAAGCAAGTTCCTGAAGAGAAAAAAATGGTGGTTAAAATTAACAACACTTCTTATACCCTTGATATTAAAGATAAATACGACGACTTACTTCATAGTTTAGGACTTGATAATTTAGCTACTAAAAAGGTAAATGACATTAAAGCTCCGATGCCAGGAATGGTATTAAATGTTTTGGTAACCGAAGGACAAGAAGTGAAAAAAGGTGATGCTTTAATTGTATTAGAAGCCATGAAAATGGAAAACATTTTAAAATCGCCAACTGACGGAGTCATTAAGAAAATTGCCATCAACAAAGGTGTTGCTGTAGAAAAAAATCAATTGCTAATACAGTTTTAAAATGAGCGATAGAAGAGAGTTTTTCAAGAAAATAGGCTTATTAGGTTTAACTGGTATTGCTACTAAACTAGTAAGTAACGAGCAATTAAAAGCGCTAGAAACACTTGGTAACGAAGCAGTACAAAATCTTCCCTTTACGTTACCGGCATTGCCTTATGCATACAACGCTTTAGAGCCGTTTATTGATGAACAGACGATGACGATTCATCATACAAAACATCATCAGGCTTACGTTAATAAATTAAACGAAACACCATCTACCAATATCGATTTTCAAGTAGACGATATAACCAAATGCAAAAGCATCGACGCTACTACATCTGCTGTTATAAGAAATAATTTAGGTGGACATGTTAATCATACATTGTTTTGGGCCTTATTAAAACCAAACAAAGAAGCTAAACCAAATTTACCTTCTGGAAAATTAGCTGAAGCAATTGATAAAGATTTTAAATCATTTGATGAGTTTAAAAAATTATTCTCAGAAAAAGCAACTAAACACTTTGGTAGTGGTTGGTGCTGGCTGATAGAACAAAATGGTAAATTATCAATTACAACCACTCCAAATCAAGACAACCCTTTGATGAAAGTGGCTGAACAACAAGGCAAAATTGTGATGGCTTTAGATGTTTGGGAACATGCTTACTATTTAAAATATCAAAACAAGCGCGCCGATTATATTGCTAATTGGTGGAACGTCGCGAATTGGGAAAAGGCTGAGGCACTATATACATCTAAATAGAATTATGAAACCCGATTATTTTAATCGGGTTTTTTGTTTCCATTGCTCATCAATTTTCGGTAAATTAGCACCTCAAATTTTTTTACTATGTTACGTACACACACATGCGGCGAATTACGCTTATCAGACGTTAATAAACAAGTTACATTAAGTGGCTGGGTTCAAAAATCACGCGACTTAGGTGGGATGACTTTTATTGATTTAAGAGATCGCTACGGCATTACTCAATTAGCTTTTAACGAAGATGTGGATAAAGAGATGAATGCTCAAGCTCGTAGTGTAAGTCGTGAATATGTGATTCAGGTAACCGGCACTGTGATTGAACGTGAAAGCAAAAATAAAAATAATCCAACTGGTGAAATTGAAATACTTGTAAAAGAGTTTAAAATTTTAAATGAATCAGTAACTCCTCCATTTACCATTGAAGATAATACAGATGGTGGCGACGAGTTACGTATGAAATACCGCTACTTAGATTTACGTAGAAACGAAGTTCGTAAAAATTTAGAGTTACGTCATCGAATGGCTATCGAAACTCGTAACTACTTAGATCAATTAAATTTCTTAGAGGTAGAAACGCCTGTATTAATCAAATCAACGCCTGAAGGGGCACGCGACTTTGTTGTTCCAAGTCGAATGAATGCTGGGCAGTTTTATGCCTTACCTCAATCGCCTCAAACATTTAAGCAATTATTAATGGTAGGCGGTTTTGATAGATACTATCAAATCGTAAAATGTTTCCGTGACGAAGATTTAAGAGCTGACAGACAACCAGAGTTTACTCAAATAGATTGCGAGATGAGTTTTGTGGAACAAAAAGACATCTTAGATACATTTGAAGGCTTAGTTCGTCACTTATTTAAAGCAGTGAAGAATATTGACATGCCTTTCGTGCCTCATATGACATATGCTGATGCGATGAAATATTACGGTAACGATAAACCTGACACGCGTTTTGAAATGAAGTTTGTTCAACTGAATTCCCCCTTAGAAGGGGGTGTCCGCAGGACGGGGGATGTTGTTTCAGGCAAAAATTTTAAAGTATTTGACGACGCAGAATTAGTAGTAGCTATTTGTGCTAAAGGCGCAGCAGAGTATACTCGTAAACAGTTAGATGAATTAACAGAGTGGGTTAAGCGTCCGCAAATTGGCGCTACTGGTTTAGTATATGCTCGTCATAATGCTGATGGAACGATTAAATCAAGTGTAGATAAATTTTATAACGAAGAAGATTTAAAAGCTTGGTCGGCAGCATGCGGTTCGCAACCTGGCGATTTAATTTTAGTATTAGCAGGTGGCGAAGATAAAACGCGCAAAGCCATGAGTGAATTACGTTTAGAAATGGGAACTCGTTTAGGTTTAAGAGATAAAACAAAATTCTCTGCCTTATGGGTAATTGATTTTCCGTTATTAGAATGGAACGATGGCGACCCTAATTTATTAGCATCCTTAGCAGGTCGTTGGCACGCTAAGCACCATCCTTTTACTTCTCCTAATCCTGAAGATTTTGAATTATTAAAAACCAACCCAGGTGCAGTAAGAGCTAATGCTTATGATTTAGTCATTAACGGCGTTGAAATTGGCGGCGGAAGTATTCGTATTCATAATAAAGATTTACAAGCACAGATGTTTGATTTATTAGGATTCACCAAAGAAGAAGCGCAAAAACAATTTGGATTCTTAATGAATGCTTTTGAATTTGGTGCTCCACCACATGGAGGTTTAGCATTTGGTTTTGATAGATTATGCTCGTTATTTGGTGGAAGTGACAGTATTAGAGACTTTATCGCTTTCCCTAAAAATAATTCAGGACGTGATGTCATGATTGATAGTCCAAGTGAAATTAGCGACGAGCAATTAAAAGAGCTAAATATTTTATCTACAATAGAAGTCAAATAATTGTTTATAACAGGCTGCATAGCTTTTTTAATAATCGGATTAATTCTAGGATTAATTGGTGGTGGAGGTTCTTTGTTAGGAGTGCCTGTATTAGTTTATGTATTATGTATTGAAGCAGATTTGGCAACAACCTACTCGCTTTTTATTGTAGGAATAACTGCTTTAGTAGGAGCTGTTAGCTACATTAAAAAAGGTGAAGTGAGCGCCGAAGCTATTTTAAATTTTGCTTTAGCTTCTGTAGTTACAGTATTTTGCATGCGTAAGTTTATAATGCCTCATCTTCCTTCAGAATTTGTTGTTAAGGGAATTGAATTTAGTAAGCAAAATTTAATTATGGTAGTGTTTGCACTTTTAATTTTAAGTGCTTCTTACTCCATGATTATTAGTCGTAAGCCAAACCGAATAAAGGATGTGAAGTGGAATGAATTCACTAAAACACCTTTGGGATTTCCCTTTGTTGTTTTATTAGGTATTTTAATAGGAGTGATTACTGGTTTTGTTGGAGCAGGTGGCGGTTTTATTATTGTGCCAGTTCTGATGATTTTTGTGAGATTGAATTTTAAAAAAGCTATTGGCACATCTTTGTGTATTGTTGCTTTAAATTCTATTATTGGTTTTTTAGGGAATTTAGGGCACCAACATTTAGATTGGATGTTTTTAATATGCATCTCTGCTATTTGTGGAGTAGGTATATTACTTGGTAGTTTATTGTCAAACAAAATTTCTTCTCAAAAATTAAAACCGGCCTTTGGCTGGTTTACTTTAGTTGTTGGTGTATTTGTTTTAATTAAAGAATTAATATTATAAGATTGTGGCAAAGTCTGGAGGAATATTTAAAAAAATAATTTTAATGCTAGTGCTTGCTGCATTGGTATGTGGCGGATATTGGGCGTATGAAAATATGTTTAAAAGCAATGTTCATTTAAACGGTAAAAAATTCACTTACATCTACATCAAAACAGATGCTACATTTGAAGATGTGCTAGATGAGTTGTATTCACAAAACATTATTGATGATCACGAAAGTTTTGAATGGATGGCAAAAAGCATGCACTTGCCAGAACATATTAATTCTGGAAAATACAGAATAGATTCAAAAATGAGTAACCGTTCTATTGTAAAAATGATTGTAAATGCTAAGCAAGAAAAAGTAAAACTGTTTTTCAATTCTCAAATTAGAACTAAGGAGCAATTTATTGATTACGTCTCTGAAAAATTAGAAATTGAAAAAGGTGAATTAGAAGATTACTGTTCTAATGACGATATTTTAGCGAATCAATACGGTTTAAATTCAGAAAACTTTATGTCATTGGTAGTTCCGGAAACTTATGAAGTTAATTGGACCACTCACATCAATGATTTATTTATTTTATTAGAAAAATCGTATGATGAGGTTTGGACAAAAGCTAAAAAAGAAAAAGCAAAAGCTTTAGGTTATAGTATACCTGAAGTAGTAACGATTGCTTCTATCGTGCAAAGTGAAAGTGCTATTAAAACTGAACAACAAAAAATTGCTGGTGTATACATCAATCGATTAAAACAAGATATGAGATTGCAAGCCGATCCAACCGTTGTGTTTGCTAATGGTAATTTTGATGTGCAGCGCGTTTTATCTGCTGATAAAGAGATTGATTCACCTTACAATACATATCGCTACAAAGGATTACCTCCAGGACCAATTTGTTTGGTTCAACCATCTTCCATAGATGCAGTTTTAAATTACAGCAAGCATAATTATACTTACTTTTGTGCAAAGCCAGATTTTAGTGGTTACTCTAACTTCACAAATGATTATAAAGTGCATATGAAAAATGCAGTTGCTTATCAGCAAGCATTAAATCAAAAAGGAATTAAACGATAAATAGAACTATGTTCAAAGAAAAACTTCATAAAAGATTAGCGTCAGCATTATTAGAAAATGGCTTTGAAGAACCCAAAGAATTACAAAAAAAATGCATTCCAAAAATTAATGGAGGTGCCGATGTGATTGCTATTGGACCTGATGGTTCAGGAAAAAGTTCAACTATCATTATGAGTGCAATTCAAAAATTAGGAATGGCTTTTGAAGATGCTCCTCGTGCCTTAATTATTGTTTCCGACGAAGTAAAAGCATTAGAAATGAAGGATCAATTTAGATCATTTTCTAAAAACACAGATTTAAGAGCTGAGGTTGCTTTTGATGGTGGAAAAATTGATGCGCAAACAGAGGCTATTTACTTTGGAACAGATATCGTGATTGGAACAGCAAAACGTGTATTAGAAATTTATTTCCGCAAGAACTTTAATTTAAATAAAATAAAATTATTTGTGATTGATGATGCCGAAATGATTATCAAACATGGTTTACAAGGTCAAATCGATAGACTAGCATTGAGTTTACCTAAATGCCAGCATTTAGTGTTTACAAATGATTTAACGCCTAAAATTGAGAAATTAATAGAGAAATTCATCATTGCCCCTATAATTATAGAAGTAGAAGAGTAAATTTTATTTTGGTTGATTTTTGATGAAATTATTTAAATTGTCTTTTGAACTGCCAAAGCTTAAGAAGTCGTCAATCTTATAATAATTTTTTTTATCCAAGGTGTTTTTATACATCCATTTTGCAAAGTCTAACCTTGAATCATCAAAAGAGAATAATTTAACAACTTCAATAACTTGATTAGTTGTCATGTACTCGTCATCAAACACTTGTTTGGCTTTACCTAAACGTTTATCATCAAAACTTACTTTTTTTATTGCAGCAATACGTTCATTAAATTCTGATGAAGAAATTGCAGTGATTGCAGGAATTGTAACCACTGGTGTAGCTTCAACAGTTGTAGTAACAACCACTGTGTTTGTTATAGGAACTGCTGGAACAGTTGGTGTTGTTGGAGTTATAGTAGGAGTCTCAGGTTCGTCCAACATCAAAGACTTGCTTTCTAAGATCACTGAATAGTTACCAATATTATCTTTAATAATGACATATTTCGAAAGATACTTTACTTCACTATTTAGGGTAAAAGTTAAAATACTGGTAGAACCGGCTTGTAAAATTTTTATTTTATAGATGTTTTCGTCTAACAAATTAAATGTTGACACTGAAGCATAGTCATTGGTTAACCTAACGCCATTTAATGATGCAATAAATTTTGGGTAAGTGGCAAATCCGTTTCTAATACTAATCTTTCCAAGATCTTGAGAAATAATAGAATTGCTTAAAGCAATAATGCAAATGATAAATAACGATGCTTTCTTCATAAAATTTGATTTAGTATACTAAAAGTAATAAAAATGTTTGAATTAAGTTTTCTCTTCAAATAAATTATTTATTTCTTTTTCAAGAGTTAAAGTATAATTATAACCATACTCAAAAAGTTCATTAGATTTCTTCACATCAAAGAGGCTAAAACGGCTCATGTTTGGCGGCTCAATAAATAAATCACAACTCTTTACTTTATTTCTTACAGAATTACTCATCGCTAAATGAAAACTCCGATCAACAATATCAGTCATATGAATTTCGGTTACTTCAGTTTTTATAGAGTTAACGTGACTTCCAATAATAATATCACATCTATTCATTAAAGGTTCAACCGGAAAATTATTTAGCACACCTCCATCTACATAATACGTATTATCAAAGTGTAATGGCTGAAAAACCACAGGAATACATGAAGAAGCCATTAATGCTTGCGATAAATTTCCTGATGAAAAATAAACGGTTTCTCCTTTTAAAATATCAGTTGCGGCTACATAAAGTGGAATTTGTAAATCATCAAAGGAGTTATTTGGAAAATAGGTTTGATACATTTTCTCAAAACCACTCATGTTAAATAGTCCTTGCTTCTTAATTAGCAAACTAGATAGATTGAAAAAATCACCTTTTTCTACAATGTGTTTTATTTCGGTTAACGAATATCCTCCTGCATAAAATGCTCCTGCGATAGCTCCAGCACTAGTTCCCGATATAATGGATGGTTCAATTCCAAATTCTTCTAATGCTTTTAAAATGCCCAAATGCGCTATTCCTCTTGCGCCGCCACCTGATAAAACTATGCCAATTTTTTGTTTCATTTTTTATTTTCAAGTTAATGAAGTTACAAAAGTTAAATGACTATGAAAAGAATTATTGTCACTTCGAGCGTAGTCGAGAAGCGTTCTTAAGAGATTAATTGGTTCTCGACTACGCTCGAACTGGCAAAACTCAAAATGCTACAGAAAATAAAAGTATTTTATTGTATATTTATCCTACATGGAAAATACAACAATTACCAAATGGTTTTTAATAATTGGAAAAATAGAAGGCTATAGCTATTTACTTTTATTATTTATTGCTATGCCTTTAAAATATTTTTACAACACACCAGAATATGTGCGACCAATGGGAAGCATACACGGTGCTTTGTTCGTAGCTTTTATGATTTTATTAGCACTGATGTTTTTTAAAGCGAAGCTTTCTTTTAAAAATGCTTGTTTCGCTTTTTTATTGTCGTTAGTGCCTTTTGGGACTTTCTTTTTGAAGAGATTAGTTTAGATTTTTATTTTAAAATCCAACACCAATCACCAATACATCATCTACTTGCTCTAAATCGCCTTGCCAATTTTTTATTGAATTTGCTAACATGTCTTTTTGGTCTTTTATCGACAGGTGATTGATTTCACTAAATAATTCTCTCAATCGTTTAGAAGAAAACTTTTTCTCTTTTTCGCCGCCAAATTGGTCAACGTAGCCGTCGGTAAACATGTACAGTTGATCGCCTTCTTTATAGTTTACAGTAGTTTCTTCAAATTCTTTATCGCCAGTTAACATACCACCTAACGAAAATTTACTTCCTTTAAATTCTTGAATTTCTTTATCTCTGATGAAAATCACAGGACGTTTTGCCGAGGTAATTATTACTTCGTTTTTTGATTTATTTACTTTTATTAAAGTAAGGTCCATCCCATCTTGTACCGTTAAATTGCTGTTTTCTTGCTGCTTTAACGTGAAATTAATTTGTTTATCTAGTTCCAGTAAAATAGCAGATGGTTTGTAAATTTTATTATCGATAACAGTTTGGTTTAATAAGCTACTTCCAATTACCGTCATAAATGCTCCTGGAACGCCATGCCCAGTGCAATCGGCGCATACTAAAATATATTCTTCTTTATTAAGTTCATGATACCAAAAAAATCTCCGCTCACAATGTCTTTTGGCTTGTAAAAAATAAACGATGATGGTATGTTTTTGTAAATTAGTTCTTCTTGCGGTAATACAGCATATTGGATGCGTTTTGCGTAGTTGATACTATCTGTAATATCTTTTGATTTTGATTCTATTTCCGTATTCTTCTCTTCGATTTTACTTTGTTGCATTTGCATGTAAACGTATGCCCTGTTAAAAAGTATAATAAAACCAAGATTAACAAATATAATCATGAGCGCATACTCTAAACTTGATCCCATGTAATAAAAGAATAGGCCAGTAATAATGGATAAAAAGGACATAAAGTATTGCCCTATTTTATAATTATGAAACATAAAAAACGAGCCTACCGTCATGTTTATTAATGTTAGCCAGGTTGGCGACTGAGCTCCTGAATAATACATATAAGGAAAAAACAACAATCCATTAATAACTAAAATCCAATAGCCAGGTTGAAAGTTTTTTTTCTCAGAAAAATAGAGAATACTGGAAGCAACAATTGGAATAATGATGGCTAAGGCTAATGTAATTTGCCAATGGTTAGATGAATAAATAGCTAAGGCATTAAATGGTAAATCCACCAAAGGAAAAACTTTAAAAATAAAATTCCATTGTTCTTTTACCTTATTGTTTTTTTCTACCATCTAACTGTGCTATTTAAAAGATAATTTTTTGATATATAAAGATAGTGTTTTACTTTAAGCTGTCTAAAACGCCTTTTCGTTTCACAATGTTTTTATAATCCCATTGTATATCATTGGCTTTCTTTAACCAACGTTTTAAATTTTCGGTATTAATTTGCTCGACTGATGTATAAGTAATCGAAGCATCTTTAAACTTGCCGCTTTTGCCTGGCACTAGCTGTTCTTCTTCAAAAGTAACACCGCTCCAAAATAACAATTGCAAACCTGCTTTTAGTTTACTATAACCTACAATGGGGTTGCCATCTAGAAACCAAACGGGATGTCCATGCCAAATTTTATTTTCTGCTTTTGGTAAATGCTTGCAAATTTCTTCGTGCAATAGCTCACAAATAGCTTTGTGTGCTGTTGATTGAGCTTTATTATAGATTTGAATGTCTTTACTCATTATTACCTCCCTCTACAATTTTAATTTCTTCTTCTGTTAAATCATAAAGTTTGTATACCATTTGGTCTATTTCTTTATCAGTAGCATCAATTTTTGATTTTAGTTCTAATGCTTTTTTCTTATTCTCATTAAATAAATCAATCCAATCAAACTCATCTTTTTTTGACAAAGGTGTGTTTTTGTTTAATTTAATTGCATTATTAATCTCTTTAATGAAATCTTCAAATGCCAAATCATACCAAGTCAAAAGTTTAGTATTAGGTTTTTGAATTTTGTAATTCATCGTGAAATAATTCAAGAATTTATTTATAAACTCTTGAAATTCTTTATTTAATGCAAGCATTAAATTTGCTTTTTCAGCTAGTATTTTTTGATCTTTTATATTAATTGGCTTGATAGGTATTTCCCTTACATCAGATAAAGACAACTGAGCAAAATCATCTTTTGAAGCATTTGTAGAGCCTTTAGTTTTCAAAAATGAAATTAGCTTAGAACAAATAATCGCTAATATGAATTTAGCATCATATTCTAAATTATTAACCTTTAGAATATAATAGTCTTTTTTATTTACAAATTCATCATCTGCATAAGTTGCCATAACTCTAAATTGACGACTAATTATTCTACGAATTAATATACGTTCGCCTTGAAAAAAGCTGTAATCTTTTGGCTTTTCCTTTAGATGCTCCCCGTAATTAACACCAAAAAAATCATTCGTATTTATATATCTGTTTACACTACCTACAAAATATTTTTTGTCTGTTGCTTTAATTACGGCAGAAACATCAGATTCATTTGGCAGAATTCCACGAATAGAATTTGATATAGAATTAAGTGGGATTACATTCGAATTAATTTTTGAAAGTAATTCATAAAAAGTTGGCGATAAAACTATTCTTAAAGATGGAATATTTTGCCAATATTTATTTGGTAATAATTCATAATTAATGTCAGTTATTAAATCTCCAGTGTACTTAGCCTTAATAGGAAAGTCATAAACAGATGTTAAATAATTTTCAGAAACTTTTTTTGTTACCACATAAATACCAGTATCGACATACGCATCTTCAAATACATTATACGGTAATTTAATTGCAATTTTTAATGTTCCATTTTTAGATAAATATTCTCTTAATCCAAAATAATTTTCTCCACTTTGCCAAGAAACAGGGTTAATAAAAGACCAAATACATTCTTCTTTTAATATATTAAAAGCTAATTGAATAAACGCACTATAAATATCAAAATTTGCTTTATAACAACTGTAATTCTTTAGAACAATCTTTTTCTCCTCCTCTGATAGTAAAGCGCCATATGGAGGATTTCCTATTACAACATCAAATCCCCCTTTTTCAAAAACTTCTTTAAATGAACTATTCCAATTAAACGCTTTATCTCCTGCTACTGCAACATCATCAATTAAAGAGTTACCACATTTAATATTACTGTTTAAATCATTTAATTTACGGTTAGGTTGTGCGGTGCGAAGCCATAAGGATAGTTTAGCTATCTCTACACTTTCTTCGTTTATATCAACGCCAAACAAGTTGTTTTCTAAAATACTTCCTTCAACATCGCTCAACACTAAGGCATCGCCAAATAATTTAGCTTGTAATTCATCAATGTATCTGTGTTCGGTAATTAAAAAATCGAGTGCTTGGTTTAAAAATGCACCCGAGCCGCAAGCAGGGTCGCAAATGGTTAACTGTAATAACCAATTACGGTACTCATTTAATTTATCAGTTAAAACTTGTGTTGTTTTCTTTGGGCGTTTTTTATCAATCGTATAATCACTTTCTGTTAGTTGTAATGCTTCCTTTTTTTCAAGGCAAAGCTTACCAACGGTATTATCAACGATGTATTTTGTAATGTATTTTGGTGTGTAAAAAACACCGTCTTTTTTACGCTTGGTTTTTGTTTTATCTATTTCCTGTCCTTCAAGCTGTGCTTTTATTTCGTCAACATCATTTAAGGAGTTTTCAAAAATATGCCCTAGTACGTTTACATCAACTTCACTGGCAAAATCATAATTACTTAGTTTTTCGGTGTGAGCAAACAATAACTCATCTTCGATTTTTATATCGTTTAATAAATCATCTTTTTTAAACAAACCTCCGTTATAGGCGTAAATTTGAAATTCCTCAACTTGCTTTGAAGCTGTTTGGCTAAAGGCAGGTAATGATACTTTTGCACCTTGATCCAAATCATTAAAGTAAATTTTGTATCTATCATACAATGATACTTCAATACGCATTTCGCGCAACTGTTGCCATTCCTTATTAATTCTAAAAATTAAATTAGTTGGTAATAATTGTCTGTCTTCCGCAAAAAAGATGAATAAAAAGCGGTCTAATAATTTTTGTGATTTTTTGAATAACTCTAATGGGTCGTATTGTGGGTTTAGTTTTACTAAACTATGGTATAGTTCGTTTTTAAATTGAGAGTAATCATTGTAAAGTTTTTTGGTAATTAAACTCTCCTGGCTAACTGATTCGTCTTTAATTTGCTTTGGCAGTCCTTTGGCTATACTATCGTATGACAAACAGATGTAAAGCAGTTCAAATTCTTTTTCGGTAAGTGTAAATAAATTAAACTCTAAATATTCAATGGCATTATCAACGTAGAAACGCAGTTTTTCGAAATTAGATGTAATAACATACTCGCACTCGGGTTGGTTGTTTTTATAGCCAAAGGCTTGAATTTCTATTTTATTTAAATCGGTTGTATTAGTGCCTTTTAATTCGATGACTGCTTTTACAATTTCATTAATGATAATTGCCCCATCTGCCTTTTTGCTATCCTTAACATTTTTGTATTCGGTTGTTAAATTAAAATTTGGCGTTGGGTTTTTGGTGTAACCTAAAACATTAACGAATAAGTCAATTAAAAATTCTCCCTGATATTGTTCTTCTTTACTGCCTCTGATGTTTTCTTGAATGGTGGCATTATGGAAATGGGCTCTAAACTTAGCGTAAGCATTTTGTAATGTTTGCTTATCTAAAGTTTGTATATATTTATGAATTACTGAGTTCTGAAAAAATGCCATATACTTTGTTGTAACAAAAGTGTAAATTTGAATTTTAAATATACCATTTTAAGTGGTTTTTACACTTGATGTTAATAGCTTTTGACAAATCAAAAATTTAAAATCAGCATTCTTTTAAATTAATGGTAATAACTCCATTTATTCCCCCATTTTTTTTATATTTAATGCGTATTATCTCTTTATTTCTATGAACAAATTACAAAATTACGCCTTAGGGCAATGGGCTGCTGGTTCCGAAAACGGGCAGGAATTATATAACGCTATTACAGGTGAAGCAATTGCCACTGTTAGTAGCAAAGGATTAGATTTTGCGGCGATGTGCAATTACGCGCGTACCGTGGGTGGGCCAAAGCTTCGCAACATGACCTTTCAACAAAGAGGATTAATGTTAAAAGCATTAGCTTTGCACTTACAAAGTAAGAAAGAAGATTTTTATAAAATATCCTGGGCTACTGGTGCTACTCGAGTGGATAGCTGGGTTGACATTGAAGGTGGTATTGGTAATTTATTTACTTATGCCTCTTTACGTAAATCCTTTCCTAACGAAACCTATTGTTACGAGGGCGATGTAGCGCGTTTGTCAAAAAACAACACCTTTATTGGCCACCATATTTGTGTGCCAAAAGAAGGCGTGGCTATTCACATCAATGCCTTTAACTTCCCAGTTTGGGGTATGTTAGAGAAAGTAGCAGTTAACTGGTTAGCGGGAGTACCAGCTATTGTGAAGCCTGCGGCATTAACGTCTTTTTTAACAGAAGCTGTTGTCAAAGAAATTATTGCGAGTAAAATTTTACCCGAAGGTGCATTGCAATTAATTTGTGGTAGCGCTAACGGAATTTTAGAATATGTGGAAAGTCAAGATACAGTGACGTTTACAGGTTCTGCTTCTACAGGAAAAATGTTAAAGGCACATCCACGTTTATTGCAAGAGGCCGTTCATTTTAATATGGAAGCGGATTCGTTAAACTGCTGTGTGTTGGGAACAGACGTGACGCCAGCCATGCCTGAGTTTGACATTTTTATTAAAGAAGTAGCGAGAGAAATCACAACAAAGGCTGGACAAAAATGTACAGCGGTGCGTCGTATTATTGTACCTGAGAACATGGTAGAAGATGTGCAAATTGCTTTAGGCAAACGCTTAGCGCAAAATGTGATTGGCGACCCAAATGTAGAAGGTGTGCGCATGGGTTCACTAGCAGGGCAATCACAATTGATTGAAGTGAAAGAGAAAGTTGAGTTATTATCTAAAACTCAAAAAATCATCATCGGTAATTTCGAAAACTTTGAAGTAAAAGGTGCCGATAAACACAAAGGTGCTTTTATGCCTCCAATTATTTTCTTAAACGAAAAACCATTTACCAATACAGATTGCCATAACGTTGAGGCTTTTGGCCCTGTTAGTACCATTATGCCATACAAAACGATTGAGGATGCGATTCAGTTAGCAAAAATGGGTAAAGGAAGTTTAGTAAGTTCTATCGTCACCGCTAGCGAAACCATTGCTCGTAAATATACGATTGGTGCTGCTTGTATGCATGGTCGTATTTTAGTGTTAAATGCAGACTGTGCAAAAGAAAGTACTGGTCATGGTTCGCCAATGCCAATGTTAGTGCATGGCGGCCCTGGTAGAGCAGGTGGTGGAGAAGAGATGGGTGGAAAACGTGGGGTGTTTCATTACTTACAACGTACTGCTATTCAAGGTTCACCAAGTATGATTACGGCTATTTTAAATAGCTACCAAGTTGGGGCTAAAATGATTATTAAAGATGTTCATCCGTTCCGCCAATACTTCGAAGATTTAGAAGTAGGTGAAACAACTATAACACCAACTCATACCGTAAGTGAAGATGACTTAGTAAACTTTGCGAACTTAACAGGAGATAAATTTTACGCGCATTTACAACCCGATGCTTTAGAAGGAACAATCTTCAAGCGCACGGTGGCGCATGGTTATTTTATTTTATCAAAGGCAGCCGGTTTATTTGTAGATCCGCCAAAAGGACCAGTGTTATTAAACTATGGTATTGACGAGTGTCGTTTTACACGTCCTATTTATCCAGGAATGACCATTGGTGTAAAATTTACGTGTAAAGAAAAATTAGAAAACGATAAACCTTTAACTGCAGCTAACGGCGAAGAAGTAAAAGTAGGAATTGTGAAATGGGTAGTTGATATTTACGATGCAAGTTCACCAGAAGTATTAGAAAAATACGATGCGGTTGACCAAGCAGGACAAACGGTTGGTATTGCTACGATTTTAACGATGGTGAAATTGAAGAATCAGGATTAATAGTAAAGCCCTTACTTTATGTAAGGGCTTTTTATCAAACATCTAAAATAATTTCTAGTTGATTTTTAAAATGAAAAAACACTTTCTCATACTTTTGGTTTTTGCGAACTGTGTTTTAAGTTTTTCTCAAAATAAGAAAATTGACTCTGTATACAAGCGACTTCAAGTAGAAAAAATTGACACGTCGATTATTAAAAGTCATATTTATTTGTGTTATACATTTAATAAATTAGAGTTATTTGATAGCGCTTACTTTCACGGGCAATTGGCCAATACATTGTCAGTAGCAAAAAAATATGACAAAGGCTATATTAATAGTTTGCGAAGAATAGGTGATCTATTTTTTGACAGGTCAGAATTTGATAGTTCAATCTATTATCATAAAAAAGCTTTAGTTAAAATAGAAGATAAAACTAACATTGTTCATTTTGATTTATTAAACGCAATAGGGAACTCCTATTTTTATATGGGCGACTATATTAGTGCTTATGATTACTTTTCAAGGTATTTGCAACAAGCAGAAATATCAGGTAATGAAAAACAAAAGGCAAAAGGTAATAGTAATGTTGGAGTAATTTTAAAAGAACAAAAAAAATATGATGAGGCCTTATTGTGCTTTAATAAAACCATTCAAATAGGTATTTCAATGAATGATTTTAAAACACAATTTGTTGGTTATTCAAATAAGGGAAATATTTATAATGAAAAGGCCAAATTAAAAAACAACAAATATTTAAATCAACTTGCTATAGATAACTATATTAAGGCGCAACAAGTGATTTCAAAAATTGAAGATGGCGATTATCGAAATCCTATTATGCTTTATGCCAATATGGGAAACGTATATGCTGATTTAAATCAATATGATAAGGCAATTGAATATTTTAGTGAAGCTATTATGCTTGTTAAGGAAAATGAGTTTTTTCCTCAAGCCGCATTAATCTATAATAATTTAACTGGTATTTATTTAGATTTAAATAATCTTAAAATGGCAGAGAAGTATTTGAAAGAAGCAAATGATTGTTCTATTAAATCACAATCTTCAGATAACTTAGCTCAGAGTTATCAAAACTACGCTCGTTATTATGAATTAAAAGGAGATTTTGCAAACGCTTTTAAATCCTATAAATTATACAAGAGCTATAATGATTCCACTTTTAATACTGAAAATACTGAACGTTTAAAAGAATTACAGTTAAAAATTGAGTTTGAAAAAAAGGAGTCTATCAAGCAAGCTGAACAAGATAAGAAAGATGCCGTTACTCAAGAAGAAAAAAACAAGCAACGTATTGTTATACTAGCTATAAGCATTGTTTTAATTTTAGTTGTCATATTGGCTTTTTTTATTTTCAATGGGTTAAAAAAACAACGTTTAGCTAATAAAATTATATCGGAACAAAAAGAAGAAGTTCATAAACAGAAATCTATTATAGAAGAACATCAAAAGGAGATGGTAGATAGTATTAATTATGCGAAAAAAATACAGTACGCTTTATTGGCTCAAGAAGATCTATTGAAGAAAAATTTATCGAGCTACTTTATTTTATTTAATCCTAAAGATATTGTTAGTGGAGATTTTTATTGGGCAGCTGAACATATCGATAAATTTTATTTAGCTTGCTGCGATAGTACAGGACATGGTGTCCCTGGCGCATTTATGAGTTTGCTTAATATGGGTTTTTTAAGTGAAGCCATCAAAGAAAAAAATATAGAACATCCGCATGAGATTTTTAATTATGTAAGATTAAGATTAATAAATTCGATTAGTAGCGAAGAGCAAAAAGATGGGATGGACGGAATTATTATTTGTATAGATAAAAAGACAAATGAGATTACCTATGCAGCAGCTAATAATGAACCAATATTGATTTCTAATAATCAAGTGATTGAATTGCCGAAAGATAAAATGCCTGTTGGTAGAGGTGAGAGAATGGAGTCTTTTAGTTTAAGATCAATAACTACAGCTCCTGGTGATGTATTGTATTTATATACGGATGGATACGCCGATCAATTTGGAGGTCCGAAAGGCAAGAAATTTAAATACAAACAGTTGAATGCTATGTTGGCAGAAAATTCAGCAAAAGATATTAATGAACAGTCAAAGTTGCTTCTTAGAGAGTTAGGAAGATGGAAGGGCGATTTAGAGCAAGTAGATGATGTATGTATAATTGGAATTAGAATTTGAAATGAAAAAATACAGTTTAATATTTATTTTTATTTTCTCTATTTTGAGTATATATTCTCAAAATAGAGAAATTGATTCTTTGAAAGTTATAGTCATTAAAGAGAAAAATGACTCTTTAAGAGCTCTTGCCTATTGCAAGCTAGGTCAGAAATTTCTATATACTCATCCTGATTCTTGTATTTATTATACTAATATTTCAAAAAGTATTGCTATCAAAAAAAACATTAAAAGTATTTTTTCTTATTGTTATAACAATTATGGCGTTCTCCATTCATTAAAAGGGAATTACGCTAATTGTTTAACTAATTATTTTGAAGGACTTAAGTATGTCAAACCAGGTACGATTATCGAAGGTATTTTATTTAACAATATAGGTATGATTTATGCCGAATTAAAAGACGATAAGAAGGCTCTGGAGTACTATCGAAAAGCACTATCTGTTAAGAAAATAATTGGGGATTCCTCAAGACTCGCCTCAACATATATTAATATAGGTAATTGTAATAATGATTTAAATAGATATGACGATGCAAAATGTTATTTTGATACAGCCTTAATCCTAGCACAAAAATTTGATAATCAAGTGACAATGGCGGATGCATTTGGGAATATAGGAAATTATTACTTCAGAAAAAAGAATTTTAAAGAAGCTGAAAAAAATTGTCGCAAAGCTTTGCAAGTAAAACAGAGTATCGATGATTTATATGGCTATGCGACGTCTTTGTCAGATTTGTCACTTATGCTTATGGCCAATGGTAATAATAATGAGGCCGAAAATGTATTGAAAGAAGCGGATAAGATAGCTACGGATAATATGTTCATCGATTTACTATTCCCAATCTATAGAAATTTTAGTGATCTCTATAAAGCCAGATCTGATTATAAAAATGCACTTTTTTATCTGTCAAAATTAATGACTATAAAAGATACTATTCTTGCTGACGGTAAATTGAGGGAAGCCGCCATTAAGGAAAACCAATACTCTTTTGAAATGATTCAGTTAAAAGATAGTCTTAATAATGTTAACAAAACAAAGGAAACAAAGCTGCTACATGATAAAGAAATGTTTAAACAACGAGTTTATACTTATGGAGGGATTATAGCTTTTGTATGCATGTTGTTGGTTTCTATTTTTATATTTAAGGCATATAAAGCTAAAAACCAATCCCATGTGATCATCACTCAGCAAAAGCAGGAGGTAGAACTTAAAAATCGCATTATTGAAATCAAACATAAAGAAATTACCGATAGTATAAATTATGCTGAACGAATTCAACGTTCTTTGCTAGCAAGTAAAAAAATGTTAGATGAAAATCTAAAAGACTATTTTGTGTTATTTAAGCCAAAGGATATTGTTAGTGGAGATTTTTATTGGACTACAATATTAAGTAATAGCAATTTCGTTTTAGTAACTGCCGATAGTACTGGACATGGCGTGCCTGGCGCCATTATGAGTATTGTAAATATTGCTAGTTTAAAAGAAGCTATTGTTCAAGGAATTCAGAGTCCGGATTTAATTTTAAATGAAACGCGTCGTTTAGTGATTGAGAATTTAAAAAACGACGGAAGCGAAGAGGGCGGAAAAGACGGAATGGATGCTAGTTTAATATGCATTGATTTTAAAAACAATAAAATGACTTGCGCTTGCGCTAATAATCCTATTTGGATTGTTAGAGAGGGGGAATTAATAGAAATAAAATCAGATAGAATGCCTATTGGCAAACATGATAAGGATGCAACACCGTTTAAGTTACATTCTTTTGATTTACAAAAAGGCGATGTTATTTACACATTAACAGATGGTTATCCAGATCAGTTTGGAGGAATTAATGGAAAAAAATTTAAGGCTAAACAATTGCAAGAAATTTTAGTATCAATGACGAATGAGCCAATGGAAATTCAAAAGCAGAAATTGGAAAAGGGCTTTGACAAATGGAAAGGTAATTTAGAGCAAGTAGATGATGTTTGTGTGATTGGAATTAGAGTTTAATTTTTTTCATGACTTCATATTTAGAATCAAATAAATTAACTTTAAAAAGTATATTTGCCTCAGAGTTAAACCAATTGTTTATAGCATTTATTTCTTTTGAATTTACAGTTGGTATTGCTACTATTTTAACGATGGTGAAATTAAAAAATCAAGATTAAAACAAGGCTTGCTTTTAAGCGAGGAATTAAAAACAGAATGGCTATCATTATTTAAATAAATGAAAATTAAATTTATCCTATTTACTCTCATTTTCGTATTCCCTTTAATGGTTAATCGTTTATTGGCTCAAAACGATTCTAATATAAAAAGAGATTCGTTAACTATTAAATTAGCAAATGCAAAACACGACAGTGATAAAATTAATCTTTTAATTGAATATGCTAATCAAACACATTCATTTGAACCTATTGAAGCAAAAAAACATGCAACGAGTGCTTTAGATTTAGCGAAAAATATAGGCTTTGAAAAGGGTTCAGCTAAAGCAAATAGAATTATAGGGATTATTTCATACAAACAAGGTGACTTTGCAACTGCTTTTAAACATTATTTTGATTGCCTCACCTATTATGAAAAGGTAAATGAACTTAAAGGTATGGCTTCATTATACAATAATATCGGTTTATTATATGGGGCAAAACATGATTTTCAAAAATCAATAAATTATCATAAAAAATCTTTAACAATTAAAGAAAAATTAAAGGATGAGTATGGAAAAGCGGCAAGCTATAATAACATCGGTATTATCTACTCTGATATTAAATTAATTGATTCATCAAAAGTGTATCATGAGAAAGCATTAGAGATTCGATTAAAAATTAATGATATTAGTGGATTAGGGACAAGCTATTACAATATCGCGAACAATTATTTTGATTTAAATAACAACAAAAAATCGCTCGAATATCATCACAAAGCCTTGGATATATTTAGAACAACGAATGATTATTTCAATTATTCATTTTGTATTAATGAAATTGCGATGAATCATTTATATCTAAATGAAGAAATTAAAAGTAAACAATACGCAGATTCAGCTTTGCAAATTGCAATTAAAAACGGGATTAAAGAAGCTGAAATGGAAGTGTACAAAACACTTTACTTCTTATACAATAAATTAAAAGACCCTGTAAACGAATTAAAATATTACAAATTATTTAGTGATTTAAAAATTACATTAAATAGTGCAAACCAAGCCGCTGAAATTGGCAAAATGGAAACGAAATTTGAATATGAAAATAAAATAAAGCTGCAAGAATTAGAACAAGAGAAAAAAAATGTGCTTCAAAATGCTGAATCGAAAAAACAAAAGACATTTATTTCTGCTATTGTTATTATATTAATTCTTGTAATGATTTTTTCGTTTTTTCTTTACAATCGTTTTAGACTAATTCAAAAACAGAACAAACTTATTGAACAACAAAAGAAAATAGTTGATGAGAAAGCTGCTGAACTAAAGGCACGACAAAAAGAAATACTAGATTCGATACATTATGCTAAACGAATTCAATACGCTTTATTAGCACATGATGATTTGCTGAAACAAAATCTGCAAGAACATTTTGTTTTTTTTAAACCTAAAGATATTGTTAGTGGTGATTTTTATTGGGCAACCGAGCACAACGATAGTTTTTATATAGCAGTTTGCGATAGTACCGGACATGGTGTTCCAGGGGCATTTATGAGTTTACTGAGTATTGGTTTTTTAAGCGAAGCCATTAAAGAAAAATCTATTGCCGAACCTAATAAAGTTTTTGATTATGTGAGAATGAGATTAATCGAGAGTATTACAAACGAAAATCAAAGAGATGGCTTTGATGGTATTTTATTAAGGTTTGAAAAAACAACTAATACAATTACTTATGCTGCAGCAAATAATCACCCTGTGCTTATTACCAATAATCAAATTCAACATTTGGTATATGATAAGATGCCTGTTGGAAAAGGAGTAAAATCTGATTTATTTACTTTGCATACAATTAATGCGTTTCAAGGAGATGCTATTTATTTGTATACGGATGGTTATGCTGATCAATTTGGTGGCGAAAAAGGCAAAAAATTCAAGTATAAACCTTTAAATGATTTACTCCTTTCTTTCAATAGTGATGATTTAAGTAATCAGAAAAATATTCTTGAATCAACGTTTACAAATTGGAAAGGTAATTTAG
>Ga0315900_10002825_pt1 | contig 25938 bp, 22 predicted proteins | sample LakEriMetagenome_FD_203521 | JGI IMG/M metagenome (GOLD analysis project Ga0315900, IMG submission 203521) | Freshwater fungal communities from buoy surface, Lake Erie, Ohio, United States - Buoy 12 MA114 | ecosystem: Environmental > Aquatic > Freshwater > Lake > Lake biofilm | place: USA: Lake...
CTCCTGCAGGATGGTGTGGACGCGGTCCCACGTCTCGCGGTCGATGATCGCGTCGTGCTCGCCGGGGTAGCTCGCGCCCTTGTGGACCGCCTCGCCGATGTAGGCGCGGTTCGACAGCAACCGGTAGAGGTACTTCTTGTCGATCCGGTTGCCGCGGGACGTGCCGAGGCCCCGCGCGCCGACCTCGCGGGCGAGCACCGTGCAGGAGCCGATCTCGATGAAGCGGGCGAAGATCCAGCGCACATGCGCGGCGCCTTCTTCGTCGACCACGAGCTTGCGGTTTTCCACCCGGTAGCCGAAGGGCGGCACACCGCCCATCCACATGCCCTTGCGCCGGGAGGCAGCGACCTTGTCGCGGATGCGCTCGGCCGTCACCTCGCGCTCGAACTGGGCGAAGGACAGCAGGATGTTCAGCGTCAGCCGCCCCATGGAAGTGGTGGTGTTGAACGACTGTGTGACCGAAACAAAGGTCACCCCGTTCCGATCGAACACCTCGACCAGCTTGGCGAAGTCGGCCAGCGAGCGGCTGAGGCGGTCGATCTTGTAGACGACGATGACATCCACGAGGCCATCATCCACATCCTGTATCAGCCGCTTCAGGCCGGGGCTGTCAATCGGGGTGCAAACCTGACCCTGTTTTGGCGTCCCAAATTGACCCCCCTTTCGGTGTCGAGATCAGGGTCTGAGCCGACGGGACTTTCAAGTGTTGGAGGCGGGTCAGGCCCTGATCGGGATCAGGCGCAGTTTTTGAAGCGCCATGAGTCGTTGCCGGTCTCAACGATCTCGCAGTGATGGGTGAGGCGATCGAGGAGCGCGGTGGTCATTTTTTCGTCGCCGAAGACGGGGCGCCATTCGCCGAAGGCGAGGTTGGTGGTGACGATGATCGAGGTGCGCTCGTAGAGGCGTCTGATCAGGTGGAACAGCAGTTGTCCGCCGGATTGTGCAAAGGGCAGATAGCCCAACTCGTCGAGGATGATGAAGTCGAGGCGTGTGAGGTAGTCAGCCATTCGGCCCTGTTTGCCGCTGCGGGTGTCGGTTTCCAGCCGGTTGACCAGACCTTCGTTGATCGGCGTCCCACCGAAGGTGAACTGGTCGAGATCCTTGGCCAGCGGCAGACTGGCGATGGTCATCTGGTAGCGGATCGAGCGTGCCTGCTTCTCCGCGATTTCGGACTGCAAGAGGTCGGCCACGATCCGCGGTGGCTCGTGCTGGCGCTTGATGCCTGCGGCCATGACCTCGTCACAGGCGCTGCGCATCCTGTAGAGCTTCAGTGTTCCCATCACGTCGAGGATTTGGGTGCGTTCCATGGCGGCTGGTTCTCCTGAGGCTGTCGTAGAGTGCGCAATCGGCCACGGGTTCATGGATCAGGCGCAAAGAGGTTGGGGTGACGAGCAAGGGTGGCGGCCAAGGATCGCGGCGTCGCGCGCGGATGTTGATGATGACCGGGGCGAAGTGAACGTGCTGATCGATGGCTTCACGACAAGCGGCCTCGACGGTCATCAAGCCATCATCGCGAACGCAGCTCAGGATCTGGACCATCTGGCAAAATTGCACGCCGATCACCCCGCCATAGGGGGCAAAATTGCATGCCGAAACACATGGATCCTCGCAGAGCCAACTTTGCACAAAAATGGCGTCGTGGGGCGGTCACCTCATCAGGGCCGTCCGAGCCTTAACGTCAGGGACGCGACCAGCACATGCCCATGGGATCCGGAACCACGCGCGGCGCCCGCGCTTGCCGTGTCAGCCGGGTATATCGACGAGGATCCGTCCACCTTCCACTCTGGCGGGGTATGTTCGCAAGGCGACGCAGACCGGTGCGCGTTTGGGAGACCCGTCACGGATATCGAAGCGACCGTTGTGCTTCGGGCATTCGATCAGGTGGCCCATGAGGAGCCCTTCGGCCAGATGCACCTTCTCGTGCGTACACAGACCGTCGGTCGCGTAGACCGCGTCGTCCTCGGTCCGGAAGAGGGCGTAGGTCGTGCCGTTGTGATCCCAGCGGATCACGTCCTCGGGCTCGATGTCGTCAAACGGAATGGCGTCGATCCAGGGCATGGCATCCTACTCGGCGGCAATGGGCGTTTCGCGAGGCTTCCCTGCGCCGGGGGGGAGCTTCTTGCGGATGAAGTGGGTCGGTTCCTTCAGTTGGCGCAGCACCGTGGGGATGATCTGACGCCAAGCGCTGAACAGCGTCTCGGGGGGCGGGCAGTCGTGCTTGACCGCTTCATGCAGGCGCGGAAGCGCGTGATAGGGCACCATGGGATACATGTGGTGTTCGACGTGGTAGTTCATGTTCCAGTAGATGAAACGCAAGACGCGTCCGAAGATCATGGTCCGCGCATTGAGACGGTGGTCGAGAACGTCCTCGGCGAGGCCCATGTGCTGCGGAAGGCCCATGACCATCAGAAGCCAGACGCCATAGGCCCGCGGGAGGCCGATCAGGACTAGCGGCATCCAGCTTTGCCAATACACCGCTGCCGCGAGGGTCGCGGCGTAGATCGCGATATGCACCCGCGCCACGCGGTAGGCCTTGGGGCGTTCGCTTGCAGGCAGGTAATCGGCTTCGTCGGGAGAAAGACGCCCGAGGGAATGCTGTACGAGGCGGGCGAGCGATTGCGGCACAGCGATCAGCCCGATGACGTTCAGGCAGATCAGGATCAATTGCGGCGGGCGCATCGCGCTGATCTCTGGGTCGCGGCCGACGATGATCGTGTCGGTGTGGTGGCGGCTGTGGCTCCAGCGCCAGATGACCGAGTTGCGCATCATGAGGAAGCTGGCCAGCTCATAAACGACGTCGTTCAACCAGGGCGTCTTGAAGGCCGTCCCGTGGCCGCATTCGTGCCAGCGGCTGTCGGCGGCGCTGGTGTAGAGGACACCGTAAAGCACGAAACAGGGTACTGCCCACCACGTGCCCCAGAACCAGACCCCTCCTGCGGCAAAGGCGAGCATCAGCCCCAGCCAGATCGCAGTGTCACGCAACGCCGGCCCGTCCGACCTTTTCATCAGCTCCTTCATCAGCTTGCGGTCGATGGGTGTCCGATACCACTCGGCCCCGGCCAGTCCCGCATCGATCGCGTGAGCGCTTTCCGGGCCGGTCAGCGCGTAGGAACGGGGCATCTTGAACTTGAGCGGGGCAAGTATATCCATGGGGCGTCTCACGTCTGAGGCTGGCGCTCGAGCCAGACCGTGAAGGCATCGGCCACGTCGGGCGGTGCGGTGACGATCTCGGACGGTGCGGGAAAGCGACCCTGGGTCACATCCTCGCGGAAGGTCGAGAAGGCCGCGACCCGGGCTGCGTGCAGCTTTCGGGCTTCGGCCGCGAAATCATCCCATGCGCGTGCGTGGCGCGGGCGGCGGGGGACTTGGTTCAGGATGTCCACGCCAAAGAGATAGGTCACGTCGCATCCCGCGCCAGATCCGATCGAAACGGTGACCATCTTGGTCCGCGCCGTCAGCAGGGCGGCGACGGTTTCCGCGACCAGCTCGAGCTCGATCATCGTCGCACCGGCGTTTTCGAAGTCCTTGATCCGGCGATAAAGAGCCTTCGCCTCTGCAGCGGTCTTGCCGAAGGCGCGAAGGCCGGTCATCCGGGTCTTCTGCGGGACATAGCCGGCATGGGCGCAGACAGGGATGCCTTCGCGCGCGAGGGGTTCGATCATCATGGGTGAAAGCGGGCAATAGACCGAATCCGCACCAAGCCTGAGCGCATCGAAACCCGCGCGGAGAACCTCGGACCCGCTTGCCTGCTCACCATAGCGCAGCGACAGGCACAGGTGCGTATCGGGCGCCGCGGCGCGGATCGGTGGCCACAGCCGTGGTTCGCCATTGACGATGATGTCGATCCCCGCTGCAGCCGCAGCAGCTGCCTGGTCTGGGCCATCGACATTCACCTGGACGAGCTTTCGCCGCGCCTTGGCGGCCAGGATGTCGGCCATCGTCATGCGGGCGGTCATTCGGCCAGACCTTCCAGCCAGGCGCGGAAAGCGTCGGTCTCGGCCGGGTCTCCGATGACGACCTCGGCCGTAGCCGGATAGGCGCCATCCAGGACGGCAGCACGATAGGCGGCGAAGGCAGCGATGCGGCGCTCCTGCAGGCGGGCATGGTCGGCAGCGAAACCGGCATAGGTACGGGCGTGCCGGGGGATGCGGCCTGTCGTCTCGCCCAGAACGTCGACCGCGAACAGATACTGCACATCGCAGCGCCCACCCGAGCCCATCGAGATCACGGTCATTGCGGTGCGCTTCGCTATGGCTGCGGCGATGGGTTCCGCCACGACTTCCATCTCGATAGCCACTGCCCCGGCCTGTTCCAGATCGCACACGTCGCGCCAGAGGCGTTGCGCCTCTTCAAGCGTCTTGCCGAAAGCGCGGAAACCCGTGAGGCGAGCCTTCTGCGGGACAAGCCCGACATGACCCACGACCGGAATGCCCTCGCGCGCAAGCCCCTCGATGATGCGGGGGGAAAGGCAGCAATAGATGCTGTCGGCTCCGGCGTTCAAGGCGTCGAAGGCCGCGCGCAGCGCCTCGTCGATGTTCACGTGATGGCCATAGATCAGACCGAAACAGAAATGCGTTTCCGAAGCGGCAGCCCGGATCGCGGCGCGCTGGTCGAGGCGGCCGGAGACGATGATGTCGATCCCCGCCTCTTGCGCGGCTTGCGCGTGGTCGGGGCCGGTGACGTTCAGTTCGGTCAGCTGGCGGATCCCCTTCAGTGCCCGGATCTGGTGGACCTCGAGCTTCATGCCAGACCCTTCGGTCGCATCGGGCTGTCGCTCTGGCGCAGGACCATCTCGCCCCGGACGAACTCTTGCATGACCGACGTATCCCCACCGAGCCGGGCAAGGATCATCCGACCGAGCCGTATCCCCAGCGCGTCGAGATCCATCCGGAAGCTCGTCAGTGCCGGGCGGACATGGGCGCCCAAGGGCAGGTCGTCACAGCCGATCAGCGCCACATGCTCGCCGGGGGTCAGGCCAAGGCGTTTCAGCCCCTCCATAGCGGACAGCGCGATCATGTCGTTGCCACAGAATAGCGCGGTCGGATTCGCGCCGGCGGTGAAGAGTTGCATAACCGCCTCCTCTCCGGTCCGCCGGGACAGGAAGCATTCGATTTCCAGTGCGGGATCATGCGCGAGCCCGGCCTCGGCGAGGCCCTGTCGATAGCCTTCGAGGCCGTGCAGACTGTAGGTGTAGCGGTATGGGGTGGAAAGAAGGGCGATCCGCCGGTGACCGAGGGCCGCGAACCGATGCACCGCATCGATTCCAACCTGTCTCTGGTCTCGCTCAACGAAGCCGTGGCTGTTCCGTCTGGTCTGGCCCACCGTCACGAAGGGAAAGCCCCGCTCCTCCAGCCAGTCGATCCGCTCGTCTTCCGGGCGTGTGCGCGCAAAGATCAGCGCATCCGACCTTTGCCGTTCCACCACGCGGCGGATGACCTCAAGCTCGGCCTCGTAGTCGCGGGCCATCACCACCTGAAGGTCGAACCCCTGCGCCGACAGGGCCAACTCCAGCCCGTCGAGGATCCCCAGAAAGAACGGGTCGACGAACTTGGTCCAGGGTTTGGAGACCATGAACGTCACGGTATCGGTCTGGTTGCGCCGCAGCATGGCTGCCGCGTAAGAGGGGCGATAGCCCAGTTCCTCGGCCGCCGCAGCCACCTTCGCCCGGGTTGCTGCGTTGACGTCCGAATAGCCGTTCAGCGCCCGGCTGACGGTCGAAACCGAGACGCCGGCAGTTGCGGCCACCCGGCGGATTCCTGCCTTTGCAGTTGCCCCCTCCGACACCTTGGTCGTCATCCCTACATCCTGCGGATCACATAGCCATCGGGCGCAAGCTGGCCTGCCAGCGTTTTGCCCGCAAGTGTTTCCCCGTTCTCGGGCAAGGCAAGGGGCGAGGTGCCGAAGTTGAAGGCGCAGAGCAGGGTTTCCTCGGGGTGCCGCCGTTGGAACACCAGATGCTCGGGCGCGGCCGAGACCACCTCGAACCCACCAAGCCTGAGGGCCGGGGACATCCGCCGCAGGGCGATTAGGGCGCGGCAACGCGCAAGCGTCGAGGTCGGATCTGCCGCCTGCCGCGCAACCGACAAGGGCGCGTGGTCGGCCTCGGCAGGAAGCCAGCCGTCGCGGGGCGAAAAGCCAAGGGCAGGGCCTTCGCTGTTCCACGGCATCGGCGTCCGGGCGCCGTCGCGGCCACGGTGATTGGGCCAGAACCGGATTGCCTCGGGATCCTGCAGGCGGTGGCGAGGAACGGCGCTGTGGCTGAGCCCCAATTCCTCACCCTGATAGAGGATGACCGTTCCTCGCAGAGACAGGAGCAGCGCGAGAAACATGTCGATCCGGTCCGGATTGCCCTCGGCATCCCATCGGCTGGCAACTCGCGTCACGTCGTGATTGGAGAAGGCCCAACTCGGCCAGCTTTCGCCTTGCCCGGCCTCGATCACCGCCCGGGCGATCTTGGTGCCGTCCGGGCCGGGACCCAGCAACTCAAAGGAATAGGCAGTGTGCAGCCGACCCGGCGCCGTGTATTCGGCCATCCGCTCGAGCTGGTTGTCACAGGAAATCTCGGCGAGAAGCATTCGGTCCCCCGCCGCGTCAGCAACAGCGCGCATCCGCGACAGGAACGGCAGGTTCTCGGGCCGCGAGCGGTCGTAGAGATGCGCCTGAAGGTAATAGGGGTTGACCGGAACGTCGTTGCTGCCGGCCGGCGGATTGTCGCGCAGTTGCGGGTCGTGCATGAAGAAGTTGGCGACATCGAGGCGCATCCCGTCGACCCCCAGATCGAACCAGAAGCGCATGGTGTCGAGAACCTCGGCCTGAACTTCGGGGTTGTGCAGGTTCAGGTCGGGTTGTTCGATCAGGAAGTTGTGCAGATAATACTGCCGCCGAACCGATGACCATTCCCAGGCATAGCCGCCGAACCGCCCAAGCCAGTTGTTCGGCGGGCCTCCGTCGGGCTTCGCATCCGCCCAGACGTACCAGTCCGCTTTGGGATTGCCGCGGCCTGATGCGCTTTCGACGAACCAGGGGTGCTGGTGCGAGGAATGGGAATAGACCTGATCGAGCACGATCCTGATGCCCCTGTTGTGGGCAGAGGCGATCAGCTCCCTGAAGTCCGCGAGCGTCCCAAAGCGCGGGTCGATGTCGCGGTAGTCGGCGACGTCGTAACCCGAATCGAACATGGGCGAGGGGAAGACGGGCGTGAGCCAGAGCGCCTCGACCCCGAGATCGGCGAGGTAGTCGAGCCTCGTCGTCAGGCCTCGCAGGTCGCCCTCGCCATCACCGTTCGAGTCCATGAACGAACGGACATAGACCTGATAGAGACAGGCCCCGCGCCACCATTCGGCTGTGGTTGCAGTCTGCATGCGGTTTGAAGCTGCCATGCCTTGCCCATCACCCCGGTCATCGTCCACGATTGCCACCCCTTTCGCGCCACTCCAATCCAAAAACGTTTTTGCCTTATCCGTCAAGAGGTGCCGGGCTTCGGCAAAAAAACTGCTAAATGGCCCGAAATTCTGATTGACAGGCGTCGAATCCGGGGCATCACTGGGGAAAACGCCAAAAACGTTTTTGTAACGGGGCGGGATCTCCGGCCCACAAAGGGAGGAAGACATGCGCAGACTGACGACAGCCCTTCTCGGGGCAAGCGTGCTGGCCATCGCAACCGGGCCGACCCTGGCGCAGGACGGGGCAAAGTGGTGCTCGGGCGTGAACATCACCCTCTTCTCGGGCGGGCCCGCAGGCGGGGCGTTCAACTCGATCATCGATCGGGGGGCGACCCAGGCGGCAGCCGACACCGGGGCGAACGTTTCGATCATCTATAGCGACTGGGACTTTGACAAGATGATCACCCAGTTGCGCGACGTGATCGGCCAGGCGCCGCGGGGCATCGCGATGATGGGCCATCCGGGCGATGCGGCGATCATGCCTCTCGCCGAGCAGGCCGCCGCGGCGGGCATCAAGATGATGTACATGAACGTCGATGTCCCGGAGGTGCGGGCCAAGACCGGGGCGGGCTATGTCGGCGCGCGGCTTTATGACCAGGGCCGTGCGCTGGGCGAAGAGACACTGCGCCAGGCCGGTGACCGCCTGAAGCCAGGCGACAAGGCCATCGTGATGAGCCGCTGGGAGTCGGAGAACCGCGCCCAGCGGGAACTCGGCCTTGTCGATGTCCTCACCGAAGCCGGTATCGAGGTCATCAAGCTTCAGGAAGCCGAGGGGGCCTCGGCTGACCAGATGCTCCAACTGCCGACGCTGACCGCGACACTGCTGGCCAACCCCGAGGTCAAGCTGATCGGCTATCCGGGCGGGCCGTGGCTTTCGGCCGCCCCTGCCTTCATGCAGGCGGTAGGCAAGGGTCCGGACGACATCATCGCCGTGGGCTTCGATCTTGGCCAGGGGGTGATGGCCGCCTTCGATCAAGGCTATGCGACCGTCACCGCCGATCAGCAGCCCTATTTGCAGGGCTACATGCCAGTCCTCTCGCTCTGCCAGCAGATCGTCTACAAGCTCGCCCCGTTGAACGTCGATACCGGGGCCGGCTTCGTCACCAAGGACACCTACAAGGACGTGATCACCCTCGCCGAAGAAGGCATCCGCTGATCGCATCCTGATCTCCGGGCGCGGGATTTCCTCGCGCCCGGCATTCCCTCTGGTGAAGGACGGCTCGCATGGCATCCGACGAATTGGCGCCCGGGACGCCCATCATCCAACTTCGCAACATCGTGAAGCGCTTCGATTCGGTCGAGGCGCTGTCCGGCATCTCGATTTCCGTCCGGAAGGGCGAGGTTCTGGGGCTTCTGGGCGACAACGGCGCGGGGAAATCAACACTGGTCAAGACACTGGCCGGGGTGCACGACCCGGACGAGGGCGAGATCCTGGTAAAGGGCCGCAAGGTCAGCCCGTGGACCCCGCTCGCCGCCCGCAATGCCGGAATAGAGACGGTTTTTCAGGACCGGGCGCTTGCGCCTCAGCATTCCATCGTCACCAACATCTTCATGGGGCGCGAGATCACCAATGCCCTCGGTCTTATCCGGGTTCAAAAGCAGATCGACGAGGCCAACCGACTGATGCGCGAGATCGGCTTCACGTCCAAGGTTTTCAATCCGGAGTCGACTGTCGGCCACCTGTCGGGCGGGGAACGCCAGGGCGTGGCGATCGCCCGCGCGCTCTACAACAATGCCGAAGTCATCGTGCTCGACGAACCCACCACGGCGCTGTCGCTGACCGAGACACAGAAGGTGTTCCGCTTTGTGAAGGCGGTGAAGGACAGCGGGCGCACCGTCGTCTTCATTGGCCACAACATCTATCATGTCTGGGATATCGCCGACCGATTCTTCGTGATCGACCGCGGCAAGACCGCCTTCGAAGGCGAGAAGGCCGCCTTCACCGGCGCCGATCACCTGATCGAGATGATGCACCAACTGGCCGAGACCGGACGCGCCGATATCGGCTCCTTGCGCAAGACGGCCTGAAACGGACACCCCATGACAATCGTCCACGCCCCGACCACCCCCATCGACAAGCGCGACGCGCAAAGCCCCTGGCGCCTGTTCTATCGCCGCAACGGCAGGGCACTGAACGCGTTCCTGACCTTCCTCCTGGTCTGGGGCTTCTTTGCCTTCAACAACCCGACGCTGTTCCTGATCCCGGGCTATTACAACGCCTTCCTCTATTCGGTCCCCGCCACGGTCATCATGACGACGGCGCTCGTCTTCGTGATCGTCTCGGGCGAGCTTGATCTGGCCTTCCCATCGGTGATCGGGGCATCGGGCGGGCTCTTCATGACGCTTGTCATATCGGGCGTGCCGATCCTGCCTGCAGCCGCACTCACGTTGATTGGCGGCGCGGCGCTCGGGGCGGCGATAGGGGCGATCGTCGTCTATGGCAAGATCAGCAGCCTTGTCGCGACCTTGGGCCTGAACTTCTTCATCGTCGGCATCGTCAACCTTCTTGCCCAAGGTAAGAACATCGAGAGCCGCGACTCGGTCGGCACGTTCGGCAACCAGTTCTTTATCGCCAAATGGGAGGTTTTCGGCCTCCAGATCCCGAACCACTTCCTGATCGCGGTCGCATGGACGGCCCTGTGCTACGTGCTCTTCAAGTATCACCGCTTCGGCATCCGCGTGCAGCTCGTGGGCGACAACCCCGACAGCGCGCGCCAGATGGGCATCAACATAGACCGGATCCGAGTGGGCGTCTTTGTCTGGTCCGCCCTCGCAGCCGCCTTGTGCGGGGTGATCCTCGTGCAGACTTCAAACCTGGTCTGGTTCCCGACCAGCGGCAAGGCCTATCTCCTGATCGCGCTCGCGGCCCTCTTTGTCGGCGGCACACCCACCTGGGGAGGGGTGGGGACGATCTGGGGCGCCTTCTTCGGGGCTCTGACGGTCACGCTCATCCCCTCCGGAGCCGTGGGCGCGGGCTTCGCCGGTTTCTGGACCGATTTCATCTTCGGGCTCGTCATCATCCTGACGATGGTTGCCCACCGCTTCGGAGGCTCGCGCGTGCGATGAGGGTCGCTGTCGTCACCGGGGCCGCGGGCGATATCGGCCAAGCCACCGCCCATGCGTTCGCGCGCTCGGGCCATGCGCTCGTGCTTCTGGACCGCACCCCCGCACCCTTGCCTGCCGGCGCCGAAGGTCTGGCGCAGCCGTGCGACCTTGCCAACCCCGGCGAGGTCGCCGAAGCCTTCGCCGTCATTGCTGCCCGCTTCCCGCGACTGGATGCGCTGGTCAACATCGCGGGCATCAACCACCGCGCCCCGGTTGCCGAGATGCGGATCGAGGACTGGGACAGGATGATGGACGTGAACGTCGGCGCGATGTTCCTGACCTGCAAGCATGCAATTCCGCTCATGACCGGCGAGGGTGCGGCCATCGTGAACATGGCCTCGATCTCCGGCCATGTCGCCTCGCGCGACTACCCCGCCTATGTCGCAAGCAAGGCTGCCGTCGAAAGCTTCACCTGGGCGCTGTCGGGAGAGGTCGGGCCGCATATCCGCGTCAACGCCATCGCCCCCGGCTGGGTCGCCGCCGGCTTCACCCGCGCCGCTCTCGAGACATCGGCAGACCCTGCGGCGCTCGAGGAAAAAGCGCGCGCTGCCCATCTTCTGGGCCGCATGGCCGTACCGTCGGAGGTGGCGGCAGCGATAATCTGGCTCACCTCTGCCAAGGCATCCTTCGTCACCGGCGAAACCCTGTTCGTCGATGGCGGTCTGATGCGCGTGCATTGATGGGAACCTACCTCGTCACCGGATCTGCAGGAGGCATAGGTGGCGCGACCTGCCGCGCCTTGCGCGCCGCGGGGCACAGGACCATAGGCCTAGACCTCGCGCCCTCGCCCGAAGCCGACCTGTCACTCACCCTTGACCTGATGGACGAAAACGCGCTGGCGCAGGCCATGGCGGAGGCTGGCGCGCTTGATGGTCTGGCCTGCATCGCCGGAATCCATGCAATGGGCAGGGTTGCCGACCAGCCGTGGGAGGACTTCCGTCGTGTTCTGAGGGTGAACGCCGGCGGCATCATGCTGGCGATGAAGCACGCTAGCCGCTACCTCAAGGACGGCGGTGCAATCGTTCTCATGGGTTCGGTATCGGCCCATCTCGCCACCGACGGGTCGGTTGCCTACCATACGTCGAAGGGCGCGGTGATCGGACTGATGCGTGCGGCGTCCGGAGAGTTCGCACCCCGTGGAATCCGGGTGAACGCCGTCAGCCCCGGCTGGGTGGACACGGATTTCACCAACTGCGCCCTGGCCAGACTGCCAGATGGCGAAGCGATCCGCGAACGTGCGGCATCCGCCCATATCCTCAACCGGATGGCCCGCCCAGAGGAAGTGGCTGAGGCGGTCGTCTTCCTGCTTTCCGACGCCGCAAGCTTCATCACTGGCGAAGAGCTGTTCGTTGATGGCGGATACGTGAGGCGAAAGTGAGCAAGAGCGACCTGACCTACGACCCATTCGGCCCCGCTCGGACGGCAGGAGGTTTCGTCGGTGACTTCAATGGCGAGGTCATGCCCGTCCTGACCCGCTGGCGCGACATCCGAGCGGCTGCGCGCGACTGGCAGCGGTTTTCGAACGATAGTCCGGGCCGCGTGCCGGTGCCGGACGAAACGGATATTCGCAGCCTCCGCCAGCTTCCCATCGAGATCGACCCCCCGACCCACGGCGCCTACAAGGACCTTGTGAAGGACTGGTTCCGGCGCCCCCTCGAAGATCAGACACTCGCAAGCCGCATCGGCTCCATTGCCCGCGAGCGTGTGACTGCGGCGCTCGGGATTGGGCAGATCGAGGTTGTGCAGGCGATCTCGCTGCCCATCCAGTCCTACGCATTGGCGGCGCTCTTCGGCCTTCCGGAGGCGGAGGCGGAGGTCTGGACAGGCTGGGGTTTTCACGCCTTCAAGACCAAAGGCAGGAACGATCCCGCGAAGGCCGCGATGCTGATGAACCGGATCGAAGACTATGTCGATTCAGGTCGTGACGGCGCGAGCGAGACCTTCTTCGATCACCTCGCCAGCGCCCGTCTCGACGGCCGCCCGCTGACGCGCGACGAAAAGCTCGGATTCTCCCACGTCGCCTTCGCGGGCGGGCGCGACACGCTGATCCACACGATGTCTGGTGCGATGTGGCACATGGCCCGTGCCCCTGCCGATCTCGAGCGACTGCGGTCGGAGCCGGAATTGCTGACACGGGCGACCGAGGAAATGGTGCGCTTCTTCTCGCCCCTGACCCACATCGGCCGCATCTGCACACGCGAGGATGAGGTCGCAGGCGTTGCTCGTCGGCAGGGTGAACGTATCGCCCTTTGCTGGGCGGCGGCGAATTTCGACGATACCACCTTCGAGGATCCCCTGAGCCTGCGGATCGACCGGTTGCGGAACCCGCATGTTGGGTTTGGCGCCGGCGACCACTCCTGTCTGGGCGCAGCGCATGCCCGGGCCGTGATCCGCGCACTTCTCTCCTCTCTCACCGCTCTCGTCGCACGCATCGATCTCCACGAAGCCATCCCCGGCGCCCGTGACGTCGGCGGGATCGTCCGATCGCAGGGCTTCTCCCGGCTCAGCCTGACCTTCCACCCCAGGTGACGGATGACGCACTTCAGGATCGAGGATGGCGCCCTCGTGGTGCGGATGTTCGGCGAGACCCTCAGGGTCGAAGCCCATGGCCCCGACGCGATACGCACCCGCGCGCGTCCGGGGCTGACGGTCGCCGAACCCCATGTCAGTGCGCTTCTGTCGACGAAGCCCACCAGCCCCGAGATCGAGATCGACGCCTACCGCGCATGCATCACGAACGGCCGGATCCGCGCTGAGCTGAAGGTCGTTCCCCGGCACGGTGCCGACCAGCCCAGAGAGGTCGTCATCCGCTATGTCGACACGGTGACGGGCATGGAGCTTTTATCCGAAACCCGCAGCCATTTCGCCGGTCCCGGCCCTCGCGCGTTCAAGCCGATCGCCTCGGGCAGCTTCCAGCTGGAGGCCACCTTCACCGCCTATGATGGCGAGCGCATCATGGGCCTAGGCCAGCCGCAGCATGGGCGGCTTGACCTCAAGGGGGTCTCGACCACGCTTGTCCAGCAGAACTACCATGTGGTGATCCCCTTCGTGATATCCTCGCGCGGCTATGGATTCCTCTGGAACAATCCCGCCGTCGGTCGCTGCGATTTCGCCGCGAACCTCACCCGCTGGCGCGCAGAGGCCACGCCCGGTCTCGACTACTGGATCTGCGCGGGCGACAGCCCCGCCGCCATACTCGCTCGCTACCTCGATGCCACCGGGCGGCCCCCGATGCTGCCCGACTGGGCCACCGGGTTCTGGCAGAGCAAGCTGCGCTACAGGACGCAGGCAGAGCTTCTGGGTGTGGCGCGGCAGCACAAGCAACTGGGACTGCCCCTTTCGTGCATCGTCATCGACTTCTTCGCCTGGACGCGTCAGGGCGAATGGCAGTTCGATCCGAAGGACTGGCCCGATCCCGAGGGCCTGATCCGCGACCTGACCGACATGGGGGTTGAGACGATGGTCTCGATCTGGCCCACCATCGGCCTGAATGCCGAAACCTGGAAGGAGATGCGCGAAGCCGGCATGATCCTTCGGACCGAACGGGGCATCCCGGCTGTGAACATGTTTCCCGACAAGGATCCTTATGGCCTGCACTTCCTGACCTATTACGACGCCTTCAACCCGGACGCCCGCGACTATCATTGGGAACGGGTGAAGGCGGGCTACCTCAAGCGCGGCTTCCGCAACTTCTGGCTCGACAGTTGTGAACCCGAGATCCGCCCGGCCAATGCAGAGAACATCCGCACCAGCCTTGGAAACGGGGCAGAGATGTTGTCGGCCTATCCCAAGCTTCATGCCGACCGCTATGCCGAAGGGCTCAAGGAGGAAGGGATCACCGATGCGGTCCTCCTGACACGTTCAACCTGGGCCGGGGGACAGAAGGCGCCGATCATCCTGTGGTCGGGCGATGTCTGGTCGACCTGGGAGGATTTGCGCAACCAGATCGCCGCCGGCTGCCACGCTGCCGCGAGCGGCATAGGCTGGTGGACGACCGACATCGGCGGGTTCTACGAGGGTCATGGGAAGGACGCGGCCTTTCACGAGCTGCTTCTGCGCTGGTTCGAGTTCGGCGTCTTCTCGCCGATCTGTCGCCTGCATGGATTTCGCATCCCCGAGGGGGTGCCGCTCTCGTCGCCCGGCGAGCCGGTCAGCTATGGCCCCCGCGAGATGTTCTTCATCTTTACCGAGTCAGGCGGCGACAACGAGCTCTGGAGCTTTGGCCCCGACGTGATGGACGCCGCCAGCCGCCTTCTGGCGCTGCGCGAGGGGCTGCGCCCCTACATCTGCCGCGCAATGCGGCGCTATCACGAAGAGGGGATACCGCCCATGCGGGCCGTGGCCTTCGATTTCCCCGCCGACCCCGCAGCCGATATGCCCCATCAGTTCCTCTTTGGCGATGCATTGCTGGTTGCCCCGGTGGTTGAAGCAGGCGCTACCTCCCGCAGGGTCCACCTGCCGATCGGCGACTGGCAGCATGCCTTTACCGGCGAAACCTATCCTGCGGGCCGGCACGATATCGCGGCACCTCTGGGCCGGCCGCCCGTCTTCATCCGGTCAGGCGTTCCAGCCGAGGGTTTCGACGTCGTCCTGCCTCCATGACGCCGATGACATTGCCGACCTTGGCACAAAAAAGCCGTCGGGGGGCGGCCACATCATCAAGGCCATGAGCGGCCCCAACTCGACTCAGGGCCGCCCGTCCAAGATCCAAGAGGCCGCTGCCAAACGGGCTGTCACAAGCAGGTCCGCCAACCCCTCGGGGGAGGTTTCTTTGCCCGACCTGCCAAAGACGGCGAGGGATCTTCGGGTGCTCTGGATCCGATATCGACTACGACGTTCTTGCGAAGCCGAGGGGACCACCGTGGAACCGGCCGGTCAGTCGCGCCCCCCTTGCCAATCCGATACCCCGACCCACCGCCTCCCGCGATCATTCCGGCCTCTTTCGGGACGCGGATGCCGCCGCCACGCTCGCCCTCAGGGCCTCCTTGAGGGTTACCCTGTAGGTGCGGCTGACCGGAAGATCGAGACCTCCGACCATTCTGCAGATCATCCTGCCCCCCTCGTTGCGGACCTCTTGCACGTGATCGAGCGCAACCCAGTGGGAGCGGTGTATCCGGATCCCTCTCGCCTCCCCCAATTCATCCGTCGCCCGGCCGAAAGGATAGAGGATTAGGGTATCCCCGAGGGTCGTGTGGACGCGCAGATAATGCAGTTCGGCCGAAAGCGCGACGAGATCGCGCCCAAGCCTTCGGGGAATACGCGACCAGAACGCAGCCAGCGCGGGCGGTGGCACCTCGTTCGCCGGGGTCATGACCCTTGGCTGCGGTTCTGGGTTGCCGGTCTCGATCCTCATCAGGCTTGGCGCATTGATCAGGGTCCACGTCAGGCAGAAAGGAACCGCGAACTGCGCGAACTCCCGCGCGGCGGCCAGAAGAAGCGGCTCGGTTGCATCGTCGACCGACTGCTCCACCCTGAAGACGGAATCCACCACAAGCGCCACGGGCGTAAACAGGAGCGACGCGACAATCGCTGCCAGCAGCACCTGCCCGAGACCGGAGAGCACGGCCACGCGCGGTATCCGCGCAAGGCCCGTCTGCGTGAGAGCGAGGAGCGCAAGCGCTGGCCCCACATGCGCTCCCCAGAACGCCACCGCACTCAGCGTCCCGAGCCCTTCGGCGGCACGTGGCCCGATCCAGGCCAGTCCCATGGTCAACCCCGCCCCGCAGAGCGCCAGATAGGGAACCCACCCGATCCCGATCGCGCCCGAAGGCCCGAAGCGCCGATGCGGCACTTGTCGGTTTTGGATGCCTTCCGGATCCGTCATGCGATGATCGGGGCGGTGCTCACGTGAACCTTGGAACCATTTGTGAGAACGAAGATCGCACAGCGGGGCGCCGCCATCCAGAGCGAACAGCCTGCCGACCATCCCGGGCCGCCGCCCCTCTGGCATCGCTGCGGTGCGTCGCGCGTCCGGTGGGTTGCCGCAAAACCTGCGAAATCCGGGCCATGGTTTGGAGGATCCCATCAAGGCTTCGTTCTCTAGAAGGGTTCACTCCGGTTCTGCCCATGAGATGCTGAGCACGCTCGCCCTTTCGCCTCCGGTGAGGATCCTCAGCACAGCGTCCCGGGTTTTGGCCGAAGTGAAGAGATTCCCGCCGGTCTGCGGGTTGCGATCCCATGCCGGGAAGTCCGACCCTGCGAGAAGAAGCGCGATCTCGTGGCCAGGCGCGATCCGATGCACGATTTGACCAAGATCGATGACGACCTCCGTCTCGCCCGCGGAGGCTTCCGCAACCCGGGCGAGGTGCGACAGGACAAGGCTGGCCGATCCGTCCGGGGCCATGTCGAGCAATCGCGCGCCGATGTCGAAGCTTGGAGTCTCCGTTCGGACGGTGAGGCGAACGGAGACGGGGCCCGCGATCAACATCTCGGCCTCGGCCGGCGCCAGACGGAAAAGTGCGGTATCGGCACGACCGATGAGGTCCGAATGATCGGTGCTCCCCGCAGCGGCAAGCAGATTGCGGCCTCCAAGGGTCGGGACGGGTGCGTCGGGATCGCTGGCAAGGACGACCTCCTGAGCTGGGGCGCTCCCGGGTGCCTCAAGGCGCCCATCGGCGGTCAGTTGCAGCATCACCGGCGGAGCGACGAGGTCGGTCATCGCGTCCGCGCCGATGAACCTGTCTGTCGTTCCCTGAACCGCAAGCTCGACCTTTGCCCGTGCTGGTGCCGGCGCGTCCCTGAGCCAGTGGTCGAACCACGACATCATGCGCGGCGCTGGGAATATCGACGGGTCGTCGATGTCGTAATGGCTTCCGCTCACGACAAGCAGTTCCGTGGGCACGCCTCTTGCCGAGAGGTCCGCGTGAAGTGCGATCGCGCTGCGGGCGAAGACGTCCTGCCAGAGGGTGACGATGGAGGTCGGCACGCCGAGGTCGCCGCGCACATCGAGTGCCTCCCGATAGGTCGCCATCGCGCCAGGGTCGGTGAAGATCGCCCAAAACGGCATGAGGCGGGAAAGCTCGGCGGACTGGCCCAGAGGGGCGGCCATCCATGCGTCCGACGCGAGCGGATCCTCGATCCCCTGCGCGAGCGCACCGACCAAGCCGCCGATGGCCTCGGCAAAGCCGGGCACCTCGGCCGGCGTGACCCCCCGCGCCGCGACATGTTCGGGGCTGACGTCGGCCGCAAGGGAGGCCCCCTGGAGAAGCAGGGTCTCGATCTTCACGCCGCCCCCGACAGGGGCCATGTCGATCCCAAATGGATCGGCAGGGGCTGCCTGCAGGAAAAGCGCGTCGAGTGCGGGCGGACGCGCAGCAGCGGCCAGCGCGGCAGACATGCCAAGGGCGCTGTCGCCGAACATGCCGATGCGGCCGTTGCTCCACGGCTGGTCCGCCACCCATTCGATGAGGTCGTAGCCGTCGGCACCATCGTCGAGCCATGCCCGGTCGACCCCTTCGGACCCGTGACGCCCCCGCGTGTTCTGAATGACGAGGGCATACCCGCTCTGGGTGATCAGGGGCCAGCCGCGGGCGAGGGCTGCGGCAGGTTCGAGGTCGTCATCGTCATCATCATCGACGCGCGGCGCGAGGTCGGCCAGGGTCTGGCGGTTGTCGAACGGCTCGCCGCCGAGGGGCGTGATCGGAAGGCCGTAGATCGTGCGCGTCACCAGCGTCGGAAAGGGGCCATCGCCCTGCGGAAGATAGACAAAGGTCTTGAGCGACACGCCGTCGCGCATCACCACATCGGTTTCGAAGACCCGGGTTTCGGCCGACGCGAAGGGTGTCTGGCACAGCATGGCCGTAACCAGCGCCCCGAGATGTCGCAGGGCGGATCTGATGAACGTGTCGCTGGTCAGGGGCAGCATGGATGAACCTCGCAAATAGATGCCTTGCAGCAGGATCATCCGTGCATCGACCTTCAAGCTGATCGGCACGAAATGCCGCCCGCACTGCACCAATCGCACGGTCGCTGCCTGCTTGCGCCGAAGGCATCGTCGCTGGCGCCCCGGACCGGCAAGCCGACGAAAGGGTCTGATGCAAAGCACGCTCGGGTCAGGGGCCCGGACAATGGCCGCCACGCACCGACCCGCCAGCGCCTTTGGCATCGTCACGTTGTGGCTCCGAACTCCGGAGTTGATGGCGCATCTTGTCGCTGCGGCCGCAACGAGGCGGCGCCACCCTCACCTTTTTCAATCGCCGTCGCCAGTTTCCGCGAACAGGGGCAGGGCGCTGCGGAGGATTGCTTCGAGCCGGTCGGCACGTTCCGTTGCGTCGCACGGAACGAGGCCTGCCAGCTGATTGTCGAGCGCGAGCGTCGCCAGCCCGTGAACGATGCTCCATGCCAGAAGGGTGCGCGGATCGCTCGGGTCGCCCGCCGCGCCCGTCGCGAAGGCGGTTTGCACGAGCAGCGGGTTTGCGGCCGCCTTGAGGTCGGGGTCGGCCATGTCCACTGCGTCGCCGCTGTACATGAGGCGGAACAGGTTCGGCTCCTCGATCGCGAACCGAAGATAGGCCTGGCCGATGGCCAGAAGGTGATCCTGACGCAAGAGCCCCGGTTCGGCTGCCCCGGTTCCTCGCGCCAGCATGACAAAGCCCTCGGTCGCGACGGCGGTCAGACGCGCGCGGCGGTCGCGGAAGTGTCGGAAGACGGCGGATGACGCAACGCCGTTCCTCTCTGCGCAGGCGCGTGTCGTCAGCGCAGAAGCCCCGCCCTCGCGCACAAGCTCTACCGCCGCGGCAACCAGCCCGGTCCTGAGATTGCCGTGGTGTTCCCTTTCGCGCCGTATCATTTGCTTGGGGATTCTTCGGTGTGATCGATGCTCACATCAGGCGTGATAGACCCATCGCGAGAGCGCGAGCGTGTAAGCTACGCTTACATTGTTCAACAGGGATCCGTCGCAATGCCCCAGCTCGGCAAAAACCTGCGTCTCCTGCACATTCTGGGCGGTCCATACCTCGGCGCTTTCCTGTTCTCGCCCCTCATCGAAAGTACCGCGGCAACGGCTCTGGCCCGCATCGTTTCAATCGGCTTGCTCGTTTCGGGCCTTGCCATGTGGCAATGGAATCGAGAGCAAGTCGTGTCGCGTGATGCCTCGCTTTCACCGGCAAACATCTCGGGGAAATCATTCGGGCCAAGGCTGCGCCTCGTGAAACCCTGTGGCGCCTTGACGGCTTCATCGCGCGCCCGTCGGCGGTCTTAGAGAAACCATCAGGATCGACGCGCAGGCTTCCGGGACTGTCTTGCAAGCAGGCTCGCCACGCCCTTTGGACGGAAGTCAATCGCTCTCATGAGATCGGACGCTGGCGGTCAGGCCATCAAAGATCGCATCAAGCGCGTCATGGGCGGCGGCAAGGCGGGTGGGGTCGTCACCTTCGAGCCCGCTCAGCCACATCACTTGCGCCATGACTGCGCCGTTCAGGGTATGGGCGAGGGCCTCGGGCGGGATCGGGCGGATGCGTCCATTCTCGATCAGCCTGCGCAGGTCGGCCACGATTGTCGCAAAACCCGAATTCATGAGGATATCCAGGGCACGGGTACCCAGAACGGCGGGTGCGTCCAGGAACAGGATGCGGCGGCGGTCGGGGCGCAGCGCAAGGACGAGATAGGCGTGAAAGCAGGCGCGAAAGCCCTGCCAGAGGTCAGGTTCGCGGTCATGGATGCGGTCAAGTTCCGCGCCGATCTCGGCATCGACAGCGCGCAGCACCGCTTCGAACAGCCCTGCCTTGTTGGTGAAATGATGGTGCAGCGCGCCGCGCGTGACCCCGGCCTCTGCCGCCAGCGCCTCGAGCGACACCTGCGCGAACCCCTGTTCGGCAAAGGCATGCCGGGCGGTGGCGATCAGCCGCGCCGCCGTACGTTCGGCGGTCTCGGAGCGGGCACTGCGCGTTGACATACGGGCCGTATGCGAGATAACGGATTTCACATACAATCGGTATGTGAAATCCAGGGGGGTGGCAAGTGGCGGAGCGTGCAATGGGGGCGGCGGTCTGGCAGCAGGTGCCGAGGATCGTGGCGCTGGCGTTGCCCATCGTCACGGGGCTTGCGGCGTGGACGCTGATCGGGGTGACGGACTCGGTGATGCTCGCGCCGCTGGGGCCGGTGCCGCTGGCGGCAGTCGGGCTGACTGGCGCTGTGGCGGTGCTGTTCTATGCCGCGATCTATGGCCTGTTGTCGGCGCTGTCGGTGCGGATCGGCGCAGCCTGGGGCGCGGGCGAGGGGCGGCGGATTCCCGCTATCCTGCGCTCGGGCCTCGTGCTGGGGCTGGTCGTGGGCCTTGGCGCGGCGCTGATCATGGCAGCGATCTGGCCGCTCTTGCCGCTTCTCGGTCAACCTGCCGAGGTGATCGCGGCGATGCCGGGCTACTGGTTCTGGATCTGCGCCTTCATGCTGCCCTTTTCGGTGCTGACCGCCTTCAAGTCGGCCTTCGAAGCGGTTGACCGGCCCTGGCTCGGCACGGGATTTGCCTTTCTTGCGGTCCTGATCAACGTGCCGCTCAACTATGCGCTGATCTGGGGGATCGGTCCGTTTCCGATGCTCGGGCTGACCGGGGCCGGGGTTGCCTCGTTCGCGGCCGAGGCGCTGGCGCTCGGGGCGGCCTTTCTGTGGTGGCGCCATGCCCCGTCGATGCGGCGGTTGCGCCTGCGCCGCGCGGTCGAGCGGCGCGAGATCGGGGCCACCCTGCGCGAGGGCGCGCCCTTGGGCGCGATGTATCTGATCGAGACCGCCTCGGTCAGCATCGCGACCCTCATGATCGGCGCCTTCGGTACGGTGGCGCTGGCAGGCAATCAGGTGGCGCAAGCGGTCGGCGGGGTGCTCTACATGCTGCCTCTGGGCGTGGCCGGGGCGGTGGCGATCCGGGTCGCGCAGGAACGCGGCGCGGGCAATGCCGGGGCGCTGCGCCCGATCGCGCTGGCGGCGGTATCGGTGGCGATGCTCTGGTTGGTCGCGGCGGCGCTGATCCTCGTGTTTCTCGGGGCGGAGATCGCCCGGCTGATCACCGACGATCCCGCGGTGGTGGCGGTGGCGGCGGCGATCTTTCTGGCCTTCGCGCCGATGCAGATCAGCGATGCGGTGCAATCGGCGATGCTGGGCGCGTTGCGGGGATTGTCGGATACGGCCTGGCCTGCCGCGGTCTCGGCCGTGGCCTATTGGCCGGTCGCGCTTCCGCTTGGCTGGGCGCTGGCGCATTGGGGCGGGATGGGGCCTGCGGGCATCTGGGCGGGCTACGTCTTCGCGCTCGCTGGCGCGGGCGCGGCGCTGACCATGCGGTTCTGGCGCAGGACCGCCCGAGTGCATAACCTTACAGTTTGAAGGTGAAGTCCTTTCGCCGAAATGGAAGAAAGGACTGAGACAAGCTCGTCAGGGGAGACCTCGGACACCGAGACAACGCAGTCGCGTGGGTGGGTGAAGGCGACAGGCAGTTCCCGAGGTGGTATTTTCGCCTCGTCGAGGGCAACCAGTTGCCACCCAATCACGCCAGACTGTTACACGGGTGCTGATGGCGTACGCTCTCAGTCTTCGGCACCATCGTGGAGTTGCTGCAGATCAGCGCCGAATGGCTATGGACCTAGAGCAACACACGTTCCAACATTGGAAGTGCTGGGCTCAACGCGGCCGAGAAGCTGCACATGGCCGCAGGCGTTCTACGGCCGCCCCCCGTTAGAAGGGGGATTGCCACGGGAGGGATCCAGAGTGGAACGAGTGAGCATTGCAGACGGTGTCAGTCTTTCCAGGATCGTCTACGGCACATGGCGACTGGCTGATGGCCCGGATACTTCTTCCCCCCATATCATTGCAAAGATCGAGGCGTGCCTCGAACAGGGTATCACCTCGATCGATCACGCCGACATCTACGGCGGCTATAGCGTTGAAGAGATGTTCGGCTCGGCGATACGAGGCTCGAGGCTGCGCGACCGGATCGAGATCATCACGAAATGCGGGATCATCGCCCCGGTTGGTGTTCATGCCGGCGCAAGGCTCAAGCATTATGACACCTCAGCCCGGCATGTCCTCCGATCTGTCGAGCGGTCACTGGGCCTGCTGGGGACCGACAGGATCGACCTGCTCTTGATCCATCGTCCAGATCCGTTCATGGACTTTGACGAAACAGGGAGCGTACTTGACCAACTCGTCGCTTCCGGCAAGGTCCGGTCGGTTGGGGTCTCGAACTTCCGCCCGTGGGATAGCGCCCTGTTGCAGTCGAGAATGACGACGCGGCTTGTCGCGAACCAGGTCGAGATCAGCCTTCAGGAGCGCACGCCCTTCACAAACGGCGATCTTTCCGAGATCCGTCGCGCGGGGATGCTGGCGATGGCGTGGTCTCCACTCGGTGGCGGCGCTCTGATGAGGGCAGATGGCAAGCTGGGCCAGGCATTGGACCGGATCGCGAGCCTGCACAGCTCGGATCGCGCCGCGGTGGCTGTGGCGTGGCTGCTGTCCCATCCTGCTCGGATCCTGCCGGTCATGGGAACGAACTCGATCGAACGGATCAGGCGCCTTTCCGATTCCTTCGGCATCGCACTGAGCCGCGAGGACTGGTTCGAGCTCTATTCTGCCGCTGAGGGAAGCGAGGTTCCCTGAGCCGCTGGTGTTGCGCGATCCGCCGTCCTTCGGAGCGGGTGCGCCCGGCCCTCGATGTGCACTACCGGCGACGGCTGCGATACCTCTGCCGACGGAGTGGTCTTGCCCCCGTTTCACCGGACACTCAGGCGGTTGCGGTACGCGCTGCGAAAAACTAGCAGGGCGTGCGCATTTTCAGCCCATGACCCGCCACGGGATATTACCTGCCTCTGCGATTAGAGTCCGCCCCATGGAGAGGACGGACGATGAAGAAGTCGCGACTGACCGAAGACCAGATTATGGGCATCTTGCAGGACCATCAGACAGGCGCGAAGTGCGCTATGCTGTGCGGCAAGGCCTTGATGAGATCCGCGCCTCGGGTTCCAGATTGGTGGTGCGGGATCGGGTTCCGCTTTTTGCGCGTGGCATACCCGAGGTCGATCATTCGGTTGGGCATCACTTTCCCCAGCAATCGGTTCAGCGGTCGTCCGGTCAGCTCAGGGTTGCCGCCTTCGACTGTGGATGGACGGCACAAGACTGCGTCCGGATGGTCGCTGCTTCCGGATCCTCAATGTTCTCGACGAGCTGACCAGGGAATGCCTGCCCTCCGTGGTCGACACCTCGATCTCTGGCCGGAGGGTGGCGCGCGAGTTGACGACGCTGATCGAGCGGCGCGGGAAGCCCCCGGGTGTTCGTCAGCGAAAACGACACCGAGTTCACTTCAAATGCGATCCTGGACGGGGTCACCAAGATGCCGGTGAAGCGGCATGACATCGCCCCGGACAAGCCCATGCAGAACGGCTTTATCGAAAGCTTCAACGGCAGGATGCGGGAGACGTTTCCGAACGAGACGCTGCTCCGCGACCTCGCCCCTGCCCGCGAACTGATCATAGCCTGGATCGCTGACTACAATGCCGCTCGGTCCCACTCGGCCTGGGCTACCAGACCCCCGCAGTCTTCGCCCTGCACCTGAGCCCCGCAATCGCCCGACCCACTGCACGCGATGAAAGCACCGTGCGCCGGGCGATTGCTCAACCCACGCCGAAAGACGTAAGCCAGCTACCGGCTCCGCTCGCGGCTGGACGAGAGGCCCGTGGCAGGCGCGCTCGTTCTGAATGTCTAATACACTGTAATAATTATAAAAAAGAGTTTGCGCGACGGAGCCCCATCGAGCTGAACCCACCCGGCCATGAGCGCGGCGGCATCGTCGCCCGAGTGGCCCAGTTCCAGCAACCTGCGCGACCAAAGACGCCGCTCGGGAGGGAAAGCACTTGTCCAACGGACCGATTCAGGCGATCGTGGTTTCACACGGCAGGTCACTTGGGAAATGTCGAATGATCCGCGTCACCTACCTCAGCCAGGAAGCACAGCAACTCTCCTCGAAGGAGATGCTCGCGCTGCTGACGAAATGTCACCAGAACAACACGGCCAAGGGCATCACCGGGATGCTGCTCTATGGCAACGGCACTTTCCTACAAGCGCTCGAGGGAGAGAAGGCACTGGTCGAGGCGCTGATGGCTAAGATAACGACCGATCCGCGGCACAGTGGCATCAATGTCCTCAAGCAGGAGACGATCACCAAGCGCCACTACACAGAGTGGAGCATGGGATTCGAGTGGGTGACGGAGAAGACGCTCGCCGAAATTCCCAGCCTGCGAAATTTTGGCCTGGGCAATTTCAATGCCGAATACATGCGCAGCCACGACGAAGTCATCGAGAGACTTCTCGAACGACACCGCGCGCCGCACTGGGACCCGCTCATTCGCGAACTCGACGCCCGGGATAATCTGATCAAAGAGTTGCGTGAGAAACTCACTCACGCGCGCAACAATGCCGAGATGGCGGCCCTGGTGCTCGAGTCGGTCGCCGAAGTGGCGAAGGTCAGCAAGCTCGACGACGCCCACCTCAACATGGTTCTCACGACACTGCGCTCATTGCGCTGATAGCCCGCTGTGGACGGTTCTGCTCCACAAATCGGGAGAGGGGCGGGCATCTTGTTTTCCCGGGACGATCTGATCTGTGCATTCTGTAAAGGGTGTGCGGGGTTCGGTTAAGCCGTCCAGGAGAACTGCGCGTTCTCGGATCCCGGCAACCTCGCGGTCGAAGTCCCGTGCCGTGCGGCGTTGCCCCGGGCGCTTGACACAGTGCTTTTTGGTCTCTGCGCGGCGTCGGGAGTGCTTTCGCGCGATCGCCGCCAGATGGTCCCCAGCCGTCCAGTACGGCCGCTCTGGCACCGGATGATGATGCGGCAGAGTATCCACCATCGCCATTGGACGCTATCGTGACGGCGTTGCGCGCCATGGCGAAGCGGACCTCCATCGTGAGGCGCGTCTGGATCGCGGCGTGGCCTTGGACGGGTTGCAGCCCCCGATTGCCACGGGGCGCGGTCTCTCTGTTCATGGCGGGCTCGAACCAGATCGTCAGCGAACCCCGGCGCTTGAGCGCTTCGTTGCCGGGGGGGGCAGGGTCTTGCAGGTCGGGGTGGCGGCCCGCTCGTGCTCCCTTGCTATCACGCTGGGTTCACGAGGTGAGTCCCTCACAGGATTTGTTCAGCGGAGCCGTTGGTAAACTTCCCGCTCCGAAGAATTGCTTCCGGCGATCGGCCCGCGCCAGCGCCGTGATGAGCGCGTCGTCCGCCCTTCGCAGATGCGCGGCGCCCTCAGGTGGGTGCATCGCCTTGCTCCCGCCGCGCTGCACGACGCGGGAAGGGCAAATCCAAGGTGAACGTGGGGGAACATCGGAACGCCGGGCGTTCGGCGCCTCAAAGCCGGAGATTGCGTGCGAGGTTGAGGGCATCATCTGCGAGGATCATGACGTGCTTGCGCATCGAGAT
>Ga0315900_10002826_pt1 | contig 25938 bp, 21 predicted proteins | sample LakEriMetagenome_FD_203521 | JGI IMG/M metagenome (GOLD analysis project Ga0315900, IMG submission 203521) | Freshwater fungal communities from buoy surface, Lake Erie, Ohio, United States - Buoy 12 MA114 | ecosystem: Environmental > Aquatic > Freshwater > Lake > Lake biofilm | place: USA: Lake...
CAAACAAAGAAGGGTGTTTATCCCCGTGATTAGAGCCAGTTGAATCATTCCTTCCAGGTGTTGACCGCCAATGCCATCCAGTTTGAGGGTCATAACATCTACTACCATTCGGAATCCGGCGTTGCGTTCAGCCTTTACATCAAGGTCAGCTGGGATGCCGGGCTTCGCTACCATTCGGGAGAAGGGGAGTGGGCGTATGATCCCGGCGATGGCTCTGAAGGATTCCTGTTAACCCAATCTCCATGAACACACCCGCACGCACCTCATCCTGGAAATGGTGGATCACCGGCCTGCTGCTGCTGGCGACGACGATCAACTACATGGACCGAGTCACCCTGGCGAACGCCTCGGTGCGGGTGACGAAGGAGTTCGGGCTGAGCGAGCAGCAGTATGGCAGCCTGGAGCTTGCCTTTGGCTGGGCCTTTGCGGCCGGGTCGCTGGTCTTTGGCTTTCTGGCGGACCGATTTCGGATCTACTGGCTTTATCCCTGCGTGCTCGCAGGTTGGTCGGTGATGGGCATGATTTCAGGATGGACGGGCAGTTACACGGAACTGCTGGTCTGCCGCACGCTGCTGGGTTTTTTTGAGGCCGGCCACTGGCCCTGTGCGCTGAAGACGACGTTTGCGGTGCTGAACGAAAAGGATCGCACGATGGGCAACAGCGTGCTGCAGAGCGGCGCGTCGATCGGCGCGATCATCACGCCGCAGGTGATGAAGATGCTGATGACGGAGGAGCTGGGGTCCTGGCGCTCGGCCTTTGTCGTGGTGGGCGCCTTCGGGCTGGCCTGGGTGGCGGTGTGGTTTCTGATGATGCGGAACAGCGGTGTTGACGAGGCTCCGAGGCAGGCCTCCCAAGGGCCCCGCATCCCCCTGATGGATATTCTGCTGAGCCGGAGCTTCTGGGCGCTGGCGCTGCTGATCACGGGAACCCAGACCGTCTGGCACATCTACCGGGTGTGGATGATGAAGTTTCTTCAGACAGGGCGCGGCTACACGGAGGCGGCGGCGCTGGATTTCCAGTCCGCCTACTACATCTCCACGGACGTCGGCTGCTTTCTCGCCGGCGTGATCTCGCTCTGGCTGGTGCGCAGGAAGGGCTTCAGCGCCCATGACTCGCGTCGGCTGGTCTATGCGGCCGCCTGCCTGCTCACCTCCCTGAGCCTGCTGATTCCCTGGCTGGACAGGGGCTGGGGGCTGCTGGGCGTGCTGCTGATCATCGGCGCCGGGGCGCTGGCGCTGTTTCCCTGCTACTACAGCTTTGTGCAGGAGCTGTCGGCGCATCATGTCGGCAGGCTCACCGGCCTGCTCAGCATGTGGGTGTGGGCGGTCACCTCGCCGTTGCATCAATTGTTCGGCTGGATCGCCGACACCACAAAGTCGTACGACCAGGGTCTTGTCATCGCCGGACTTGCCCCCTGGCTTGGCGTGATCGCGATGAAATGGCTCTGGGTGAAAAGGGCTTCGGAAGAGGCCTGAACCTGCAAGATGTCCGGGCTGCCCGGCGACTTTTCATGACCTGCCATGAAAATGCTGCCGCCCCTCTGCCTTGTTGTCCTTCTCGCCGCGGCCTTTGCCGCTGACAGGCCCGCACCCCGGTGGCGCGCGGGGGCCGCCAGTGCGAAGATCACGCCCGAAGGCCCCATGTGGATGGCGGGCTATGCCTCGCGCAACAAGCCTTCGGAAGGTGTTGAGCTGGACCTGTTCGCCAAGGCCCTGGTGGTCGAGGACAGGGACGACGGGCGTTTTGCGCTGATCACCATGGACCTCATCGGCGTGCCAAGAAACGTGAGGCTGCATGTCGCCGGGCAGGTGCAGAAGAGGTTCGGCATTGCGCCGGAACGGCTTGCCATCAACGCCAGCCACACCCACAGCGGCCCGGAGCTGCGCACCAGCGGCGTCCACGGCACGGATGACCCCGCCCGGCGCGAGGTCGAGGCCGCCGCTTACACCGACCGGCTTCAGGAAACCCTGGTCAGGCTGGTGGGCGAGGCGCTCAAGAAGTCCGTGCCAGCGGAGCTGCATCACGGCAGGGCGCGCTGCGGGTTTGCGATGAACCGGCGCACACCGGACGGGAAGGGTGGCTGGAGCAACTTCCCCAACCCGGACGGTCCCGTGGACCACAGCGTGCCCGTGCTGAAGGCCGCCGACGCGGAGGGCAGGGAGATTGCCGTTGTTTTTGGTTATGCCTGCCACTGCACCACGCTCGGCCACCAGAAGTTCAGCGGTGATTACGCCGGCTACGCGCAGCAGGCCCTGGAAAAGGCGCGCCCGGGCGTCACGGCGATGTTCATGAACGGCTGCAGCGGCGACCAGAACCCCTATCCGCGCCGGACTCAGGAGCTGGCGGAGACGCATGGGAAAAGCCTCGCCACCGCCGTGGAGGCCGCGCTCACCACCCACCTGCTGCCGTTGACCGGGAGCATTCGTGCGGCATTCCGTGAAATCCCCCTGGCTTATGACACGCCGCGCACCCGTGAGCAGTTGCTTGAGACTCAAAAGTCAGCCACGGCCAGCCCCCTGGACAAGGCCCATGCGGGCCGCGTGCTTGCCCGGCTGGATCGCGAGGGAACGCTGCCGACAGAATATCCCTACCCCGTTCAGGTGATCCGGCTGGGCGACCAGCTCACATGGGTGACCCTGGGAGGCGAGGTGGTGGTGGACTACGCCCTGCGACTGAAGGCCGAGATCAAGGATCCCGCCGTCTGGGTGAGCGCCTACACCAATGACGTGCCGAGCTACATTCCCAGCCTGCGGGTCTGGAAAGAGGGCGGTTATGAAGGCGGCGACGCCATGAAGTGGGGCACGCATCCGACGCGCTGGAGCAGCCGCACGGAGGAGCACATCATCGGCACCGTGCATGAGCTGCGAAAGACCCTGGAATGAAGCCTGCGCATTTCATTCCGGCACTCCGCCGGAGCCGGACGTGATAACCCAATGCACGCTTTATGAATCGTCCGCTTCTTTCCCTGCTGCTGGTTCACTTTTTCGTTCTTCCTGTCCTGCCCGCAGTTCCGCCTAACGTCATCCTCATCAACTGCGACGACCTCGGCTACGGTGACCTGGCCTGCTACGGGGCGAAGGACCTCCGCACGCCTAACCTGGACAGGATGGCGGCCGAGGGCACGCGTTTCACCGACTTCAGCGTGACGTCCGCCCTCTGCACGCCTTCCCGCGCCGCCTTGATGACGGGCAGATACCCGGGCCGTGTCGGTCTTGCCACCGGTGTGCTCAGGCCGGTTGCGCAGAACGGCCTGGCAGGGTCGGAAACCACGATGGCGGAAATTTTCAAGGCCGCCGGGCATGCCACGGGCTGCATCGGCAAATGGCACCTCGGTTTTGTTAGTGGCATGCGTCCGATGGACCAGGGCTTCGACAGCTATTACGGCGTGCTGCACAACCTTGATCACTTTGAAACGGATCACTTCAAGGACCAGGGAGGCATGCCGGTGCTGCGCGGCGACATGGTGGAGAAACGACCCGCCGTGCCGGCGGAGATGACCGGCTTGTACACTGACGAGGCGCTGAAGTTCATCGAGCAACACCGTGACCGGCCCTTCTTTCTCTATCTCGGCCACGCCATGCCGCACCTGCCGTTTGATGCGTCGCCGAAATTTAAGGGCAGGTCCGGGCGCGGGCTTTACGGCGATGTGGTTGAGGAGCTGGATGACAGCACCGGTCGCATTCTGAAAAGGCTGCGTTCGCTTGCACTGGCTGAAAAAACGCTCGTCCTGTTCACCAGCGACAACGGTCCGGAGCGCAAAACGCCGGGCACGGCGGCACCGTTCAGCGGCGGCAAGCACAGCGTTTATGAAGGCGGCCTGCGGGTGCCCTGCATCGCCTGGTGGCCCGGGCATGTTCCGGCCGGACACGTGTGCCGGGAGATGCTGACGACGCTGGACCTGCTGCCAAGCTTTGCGCGTCTCTGCCAGGTGCCCGCCCCGAAAGGCCTCGACGGCATTGACCAGCTCGACCTGCTGCTTGACGCGGCTGCCAGGTCTCGTCGCAGCACGTTGTTCTCCCTGTATGGCCACAGGGAACGCCGCCTCGAGTCCATGCGCGACGGTCGCTGGAAGCTGCATCTGCCGCCTGGCACCAAGCTCTTCGACCTCCAGGCTGATCCTGGTGAAACCCGGGATGTGTCCGGCAGTCATCCGGAGGAGGTTGCCCGGCTGAAGGAAGCCGCGGCCCGGATCCGCCGGGAAACCCTGGGCGGCCTTTGATTTTTGGCACTCCGGCTGTCGGTTGCGGGAGATCATCCAGGCATGTCAGAAAACACCACCGGCACCGAAGATTTCATCCTGCTGCTGTCCAGGCATCAGGAGGCGCTGTTTCGTTACATCTTCAGCCTGGTGCCCTGTGAGGCCGACGCGCGCGACATCCTTCAGGAGACCAGCCTGGCCTTGTTCCGCAAGCTTGACCAGTATGACGCGAGCCGGCCCTTCCTGCCCTGGGCCTACCGTTTCGCCTGCCTGCAGGTGCAGAAGCATCGGGAGAAGGCGGCGAGGTCACCTCTTTGGTTCAGCGAGGATGTGATGGAGCTGCTGGTGCGTGAGCGGATCCCCATGGAGCCGCAGCTCGACGAGCGCCTGCGTCTGCTCGACGGCTGCCTCGCCATGCTGAGCGCCGGGGAGAAGGAGCTGGTCACCTGCCGGTATGCCCTGCGCCAGGGGGCCGAGGACATGATGAAGCGGTTTGCCATGAGCCGCCGCACGCTCTTCAGAAACCTGGAGATGCTCCGGCAGCGCCTGCATGAATGCGTCACCCGCCGGCTTCAATCGGAAGGACTGTCATGAACCTGGAATCCCTCATCCATGCGCGGCTTGACGGAGAGATCACGCCGGAGCAGCACGCTGAACTGGAGAGCCTGCTTCGTGGTGACTGGCAGGCGCGGCGTCTTTACCTCGAGCTTGCCGACCAGCATGCGAGGCTGCTCCAGCAGCCCGAGGTCATTACGGGTCTTCTTGCCTCTCCACCCGCGGCCGACGCAGCCAGAAGACGCTGGCGTCAAGGCCTCAGCCTGGCCCTGGTCGCCGTTGCGGTGATTGCGCTGGTGCTTGTCCTTTGGGATGGCGGTTCGGGTGCCGAGGAGCCGACCTCCAGCGGCGTGGCCATCCTCAGCCAAACCTATGATGCGGAATTTTCCCGTGGCGGCCTGCGGAGCGGGGACACTCTGGCGCCCGGCGGCATCCGCCTTTTGAAGGGGCTGGCCCAGGTCGAATTCTTCAGCGGAGCGACGGTTTTGATGGAGGGGGATGCGGAGGTCCAGGTCATTTCAGCCTGGGAGGCGCGCTGCCTGAGGGGCAGGGTTCGGGTGCAGGTGCCGCCTGCGGCCAGGGGCTTTCTCATGCATGCCCCCGGCATGAAGCTGGAGGATCTTGGAACCGAGTTCGGCCTGAACGTGCAGGATGGCGAAAGCGCCGTGCAGGTGGTGGAGGGCGAAGTCATCGCCCACACGAAGGAGACGCCCGTGAGCCTGAAGCAGGGGATGAGGCTGGGCAGGACTGATGCGCCCTTTCTGGCCGTGGGGGAACTCCAGACGTTGATGAAGCAGCAGGAGGCAAGGCGTCATGAGGCATGGCAGGGCTGGTTCAAGCTGGCGCGCCGCGACCCCCGTCTGATCGCCCTCTATGACTTCTCCCATCGTGAGGCCGGAGGCTGGGACAGGAGCGTGCCCAACCTGGCGGAGCACGGGGCGGCCCGGAGTGATGGAGGCGCGGTGGGCGCGCGCTGGACCCAGGGACGCTGGCCGGGCAAGGGGGCGTTGGAGTTCAAGCGACCCGGGGACCGCGTCCGCCTTCATCTCGACGGCGCCTGCTCGGCGCTGACGCTGGCCTGCTGGGTGAAGGTGGACAGCGTGGACAAGAAGTACAACTCCCTGCTGCTCACCGACGGCTATGATGACGGCGAGCCGCACTGGCAGATCTTCGAGGACGGCAGCCTCATGTTTTCCATCGCCTACCGGCCCGCCGGCGCGGCGAAGCCAGGCAAGTTCAACCAAATGTATTTCAGCAAGCCGGTGTTCGCCGCCGACAGCCTGGGCCGCTGGCATCACCTGGCCGTCAGCTATGACGCCGCCAGCGGCGAGGTCGTGCAGTATTTTGACGGGGCCGAGGCGGGGCGTGAGGTATCGCCGCTGCATCAGCCCGGCCGTCCCGTGTCCTTCGGCCCCTGCGAGGTGGGCAACTGGGGGCTGCCGACGCAAGGGCATCCGTTCCCGATCCGCAACCTCAACGGCGCGATCGATGAGTTCTGCATCTACAACGCCGTCCTGCCCCCGCGGGAGATCCGCGCGGTTTATCAGGCAGGCCGTCCGGAATAAGGTGTGGCGGCGTTTCGTCTGATGAATGCCTCTTTGACCTCAGGCGCCACCGGGCCATGAGTCGGGACATGAACCACAGCTACGCCGACCTTGCCGGAATGATCGACCACAGCCTCCTGCATCCCACGATGACGGACGCGGAGATGGAGGCGGGCTGCAGGCTTGCCGCGAAGTACCAGGTGGCCTCGGTGTGCATCAAGCCGTATGCCGTGAAGCAGGCGGCGGCATGGCTGCGCGGCAGCGGCGTGCGGGTCGGCTGCGTCATCGGGTTTCCCCATGGCAGCGGCGCCACGGAGTCGAAGCGATACGAAACGGAGCTGGCCTGCCGCGACGGCGCGGAGGAAATCGACATGGTGATCAACATCGGCAAGGCGCTCAGCGGCGACTGGCAGTTTGTCGAGGCGGATGTGAAAGCTGTCTGTGATGAGGCCCACCGGCACGGCGCGAAGGTGAAGGTCATTTTTGAAAACGACTATCTTGTTCAGGGTGGGGCCGGCCTGGATGGCGACGCCTTCAAGCGCAGGCTGTGCGAGGTTTGCGAACGGGCGGGCGCCGACTGGGTGAAGACCAGCACCGGCTACGGCTTCGTCAAGCAGGCGGACGGCAGTTACAACTACAAGGGAGCGACCGAGCATGACCTGATGCTGATGAGGGCGGCCTGCAGTGACAAGGTGCAGGTGAAGGCTGCCGGTGGCGTGCGTGACCTCGATGGACTGATGAAGGTTCGTGAACTTGGCGGCACGCGCTGCGGGGCGACCGCCACGGCGGCGATGCTGGACGAGTTTCTGCGGCGTGAGGCCGCAGGCGGGACGGACGTGTCTTCCGGCAAGATTGGTTCGGGCGGCTACTGAATGACGCCCGGCAATGGCGCGCTGAGATGCTGCGTATTCCTGGTCTTCATGAGCGGACTCATTGGACACAGCATGTATGGCATCCTGGCCCTGAACGAGGCCCGGGCGCGAGGACTGCCCGTCGTGCCGGTGATGGAGCGTCATCTCCCGTCCTTTCTCTGCGGCGCCTATCTTGGTTCCGACATTCAGGTGATGCCGGAGGCGGTCTGCGTGGACACGGGCCGTGAGGTCGGCTTTGGAACCGTGCCGCTGGCCAGGAGCCCGCTGACGGGCGGCGAGGTGCGGCCCTGGAGCCTGGTGCATCAAGGCAAAAGCCACCGGCCCGGGGACATTCACCGGTTGTTCTATGGCCGTGCCCACCTTGTTTTTGGCTGGGCTCGCGGAGAGGAGGGGCTCTCGGTGCCCTGGGATCATCTGGCGGACTACATCACGCCGGTCATGCAGGACGGGATGAATGATGAACGCGGCATGGCCTATGCGCTGGGATGGCTGGTGCACATGGTCGGGGATTCGTTGATCAAGTCGGTGCAGCCCGGCCTGCGCATGCATCTTCTCGACGGCGTTTACACTCCCAAGAACCGCATCGTGCAGGATCAGTTCACCTATCACACCCTCGGGGGTGAGCTCGGTGTGGACTGGGAAACGCTTTTTCGTGACATGGCCGCCGCGCCGGTGGAGACCGTGCAGCCGCACTACATGCGCATCGGCGAAAGGAGCGGCAGGCTGGGCCAGGTTTTTGGCGAGGGCTGGAGGCCTGAGCTGGCCTCGCTGCTGGAGGCCGTGCTGCGCGAAAACAGACGCTGGCTGGTTCATCACGCCAGGGATGTGCTTGATGTGGTCAGGCTGAAGGAGGGGCGGGTGAGCGAGGTCGCTCAGAGCGCCAGCGGCGGCCTGGATCATGAGACGATGATCGAGATGGCGGAGTCGGCCGGCATGAGGCGGACGCTGGTCACGATCGCCGACCAGACTGTCGGCCTCATGGAGCGTGTGATTTCACTGGTGCCGGAATGGAGGTTGCTGCCGAAGGTCCAGGTGAAGAGGTGGAACCGACTCGGGCTTGCCTGAAGCCGCGGGCTGATGTCAGCCGTCCGGCTTTTGAAAGACCAGGCAGAGGTGCTTTTCAGGAAGCTGGTCATGTTCGAGATGACGGCAGACGCAGCCTCATTCCGCCAGCACCTGCAGGGTTCGGGGGATGCCAAGCACGGAGTAGTGCATCGGCGGGCCCATGGCGCTGTCCATTTTTTCAGCAGGAGCGTCCAGGCCCCCGGTGGTGGTGATGAAGATGCCGCCGGGGGCCAGGGCCGAACCTATTTTGCGCACCACGTTTTCCGCCTCCGCCAGCGGCACGTGCCAGAGGCTGTCCCAGGCGGTGATGAACTCATAGGCCTTGTCCGGCAGCCAGGTGCAGAGGTCCGCCTGGATGAACGCCACCCCGGGCTGGCGTTCACGGGCCAGGGCGATCATCCGCGCCGAGGCGTCCAGGCCTTCGATCTCGTAGCCCTGGGTCGCCAGCAGATTTAGGAAGCGTCCGTTGCAGCCGCAGCCCAGGTCGATGGCCCGGCCCCCGGATGGCCTGAACTTCAGGGCGTGTTCATGCAGGGCGATGCCGTTGGTGTCCAGGTGCCCGTCCAGCCATTGGTGGGCGATGCGGTCATAGCTTTCGGCGACTTGTGAGGGCTCCATGAGAAGGTCGAACTTCTGACTCTTCAGCCTGGTGCAGGAACTGTCATCCACAACTCAAAGCAGGTTGCCCGCCGGGCCAGCTCTTCCAAAGTGGGCATGCCCCGTTCATGATGCCTCGACTTGCCCTCTTCGCCCTGTTTGCCTGCCTCGGTCCAGCCCGGGCGGAGTTTCCCGCCTTGTACAACTCCGATCCCGGCAATCCGCAGCCGATGCCGGCGCAGGAGGCCTTGAAGGCCCTGAAGCTGCCTGAGGGCTTCAAGGCGACGCTGTTTGCCGCCGAACCCGATGTGCAGAATCCGGTGGCGCTTGCCTGGGATCCCAGGGGTCGCATGTGGGTGGCGGAAAACTACACCTATGCCGAGCGGCAGAAGCGTTTTGACCTTGCGCTGAAGGATCGTGTCATCATCCTGGAGGACGGGGACTGGGACGGCGTGGCGGAGACGCGCAAGGTCTTCACCGAGGACGTGCAGATGCTCACCAGCGTGGAGGTCGGCCGGGGCGGCGTGTGGCTCATGTGTCCGCCGCAGGTGCTGTTTATTCCGGACCGGAACGCCGACGACATCCCCGACGGGCCGCCCGAGGTGGTGCTGGATGGCTTCACGGTCGCGAAGGACAATTACCACAACTTTGCCAACGGCCTGCGGTTTGCGCCGGACGGCTGGCTCTACGGCCGCTGCGGCCATTCCTGTCCTGGAAACCTGGGGGTTCCGGGAACGCCGGACGAACAAAGGGTTCCGATGAAGGGCGGCATCTGGCGCTATCATCCGGAACGCAGGATCGTGGAGGTGCTGACACACGGCACCACCAATCCCTGGGGCCATGACTGGGACGCCAATGGCGAGATGTTCTTCATCAACACCGTCACGGGCCATCTCTGGCACCTGATGCATGGAGCTCACCTGATGGACTCCAGCACGATGAACCCCTGGGTGTATGAGAAGCTGGACACCATCGCCGACCACTACCATTACGACCGCAGCGGCAGCTGGACGGAGTCGCGCGACGGCAAGGCGAACAGCCTCGGGGGCGGTCATGCGCACATCGGCATGATGATCTACCAGGCGGACCAGTGGCCGGAGAATTACCGCAACAAGCTTTTCACGCTGAACATGCACGGCCGACGCGCGAATGTGGAGCGCCTCGAACGTCAGGGCAGCGGTTATGTCGGCAGGCATGAGCCCGACGTCTTTCTCAGTGATGATCCCTGGTTTCGTGGCATTGAGATCATCACGGGGCCGGACGGCAGCGGTTTCATCCTCGACTGGAGTGACACCGGCGAGTGTCATGAGTCGACCGGTGTGCATCGCACGAGCGGGCGCATCTTCCGCATCAGCCTAGGTGAGCCGAAGAAGCCCGAGAAGCCATTCGCGTGGAGGAAGCCGTGGCCGGAGGTCGACCTCGCGTCCGGCAATGAACACAGCCGTGTTCTGGCGATCCGTGAGATGACGCAGTTCTGGCCGATCGACACGATCAGCGGCAAGTCTCACCCGCAGTCCGTGGCCGAAGTGCAGGGTTTGGAAACCTTGTTGAAGCTTGCCACGGAGGACCATTCCAGTCTCGTGCGGCTCAACCTGGCAAGCACGCTCCAAAGGCTGCCTTTGAAACAGCGGCCAGCGCTTGCCGCAGCCCTGCTGGGACATGTGGAAGACGCAGCCGACCCCTTCATCCCTTACCTCGTCTGGTATGGTGTCAGCCCCCTGGCCGGGCAGGATCCTGCGGCCCTGGTGAAGCTGGCGCAGGCCTGCACCTGGCCGAAGACGCTGAAGTGGATGGCGCGTGCTTTGGCATCCGGCCCGGAGGCGCTCGACGCCCTGCTTGCCGGCGCGAGGCCGGAGCAGGCGCCCGTCATCGTTGAGGGCATGGCCGAGGCCTTCAAGGGGCTGCGCAAGGTGTCCAAGCCGCAGAACTGGGAAAGAGTGTCCGTCATGGCGTCGGGACCGGGTCCGGCCACCTTGATCCGTGATCTCTCCATTTTGTTCGGCGACGGCCGCGCCCTGGATGACGTGAAGAAGCTGGCGCTGGATCCCAAGGCGGAGACTGCGGATCGTGAAGCCGCGCTCAGGACGCTCATCGAGGCGCGTCCGGACGACCTGCGTTCGATTTGCGAATCCCTGCTTGAGGTGCGCGGGCTGAACGTGGCGGCCGTGCGCGGGCTGACCTTGTCTGACGACCCGTCCATCGGCCGGAGGCTGGTGCAGGATTACCGCAAATTTGGTTCGGCCGACCGGCCGGCCGTGCTCGACGCGCTGGTTTCCCGCCCTGCCTGGGCGGCGGCGATGCTGGACGGCGTGGGCAAGGGCCAGATCACCCGCACCGATGTGACGGCCTTTCATGCCCGGCAGATTCGTGCTTTCAACGACGACGCGCTGACGAAGAAGCTGACGGAGGTCTGGGGCGAGCTGCGTGAGTCCACCGGGGACAAGAAGGAGCTGATGGAGAAGCTCAGGAAGCAGCTCACGCCAGCCACCCTGGCGAAGGCCAGCCTTGGCCAGGGGCGGATGCTCTTCACCGCCATCTGCGGGACCTGCCACCAGATGTATGGCGAGGGTGGCAAGATCGGCCCCGACCTCACCGGCTCCGGCCGTGCCAACCTCGACTATCTGCTGGAGAACATCGTCGATCCCAGCGGGGTGGTCAGCGCCGACTACCGCATGAGCATCGTCACGCTCAAGGACGGGCGCATCCTCAGCGGCGTGGTCGCCGGTGGCACGGACAAGACCCTCAGCCTGCGCACGATGGCGGAGACGATGACCCTGGAGAAGTCAGAGATCGCAAAGACGGAAACCTCGCCTGTCTCCATGATGCCGGAGGGGCTGCTCCTGGCCTTTCAGCCGGATCAGATCCGTGATCTCATCGCCTACCTCATGAATCCGGTTCAGGTGCCTCTGCCCAGGTAGCGGAAGTTAGCAGGCTGCCTGCGGAGCTGGACGCGTCCGTTTGCAGGTCACCGGCCTCGCTGACTCACCCCGCAGAAGCCGGGAGACGGGGTCGTTTTTGGCGCGGCTTTTCAGTTTGAGCTCCTTGGCCTGCCGAGTGAGCTTTTTAAAAGCCCGTTCCGCCTTCAGGGCCGCCGAGTGATTGGTGGCTTTCCAGGACCTGAGCAGCACCACCGGCCCTCGTCCCCGGGTGTATCTGGCACCCTTGCCCTGGTCATGCTGGTGCAGCCTTCGGGGAAGGTCATTGGTGATGCCGCAGTACAGGGACTGGTCACGGCAGCGGAGCACATAGAGCAGCCAGCTTTTTTGAGGCATGGGCAAGGTATGACCGTGCCGGCCATCGTCGTCGACTGAAGACTCCATGGAATTGGGGTGCACCAGGAAGCGGAAGCTGCCAGGGACTGTCTTGGACGGGTTTCTGGTCGAAGAAGAGATTGTGCAGGGTGGGTTTAAAACAGCATGGGCAATTGAGGGTGTCTTGTCGGTAATATGTCGGTAAATTGTAGGTATGTGTAGGTAATTATATAATTTGAAAAAGTCATTCATCTAAGAGTAGTGGCAGGGCTCATGCGGGAATGACTCTTATGGACAAAGGACTTTCAGCCCTATCTGGGCAAACATCATGGGAACATCGGGCTTCCGTTCCTTCATCCAGGCGGCTGGTATGGGTGTTTGCGTTTCTGTTTCTGGCTGCCGCTGCATGGGGGATCAAGAAGGGCGTCGACCTTACTGGTGCCAGCTGGCAGCAGGCTGATTTAGGGGTGGCAACGACAGCCATGTCGAAGAGCACTTTAGAAGGAAAGCCCGGGAAAATCCTGGAGGTGCTTCTTGGTGAGGACGTGAAGCAGACGTTTTGTTTTGTGCCAGCCGGCGGCTTCACCATGGGCAACTTGTTTGATAAAGAGGGTTTGGACAGGCCTGAAAATCAGGTTCAGGTAACCATCACGCAGTCTTTCTGGCTGGCGAGGACAGAGGTGACCCAGGCACAATGGAAAGTGGTGATGGGAGGGTCTCCCAGTTCCTTCAAGGGAGCAAATCTGCCGGTGGAGAGCATCACCTGGCATGATGCCCAGGACTTTGTTGAGAGGATGAATTCAAAAGCGATGCTGCCCTCGGGTTGGAAATGGGCGCTGCCGACGGAGGCGCAGTGGGAATATGCCTGTCGGGCGGGTCAGGCACGGCCCTATTCGGGAGACAGCCTGGATGCATCAGGCTGGTATTCTGGGAACAGCAACAGGCGCACTCACGAGGTGGGTGTGATGCAACCCAATCCGTGGGGGTTGCATGACATGAGTGGCAATGTGTCGGAATGGTGCGCTGACTGGTATAGTGCAGAACTTGCCGGAGGCATGGATCCTCAAGGCTGCGCCTGGGGCTTTCTGCGTGTCCGGCGCGGGGGCTGCTGGGGCGACGGCGCCTCGAAATGCCGGTCCGCTCATCGGGACCGCCTGAGCCCTGATGTTCGTGACAGTCTGGTGGGTTTCCGACCGGCCTTGGTAAGGATGGATTGAGGCGGTGGCGGCAGAATTTGGAAGCTTGTCCTCAGGGCCTGCGCGGTGACTGACGCCCCTGAACATGCGGCAGTGTCAGCGCACCGCGTTCATGCCAAGGCGTCCATCACAGGGCCTTGCTCGAATCAGGGCGTGCTGATGCTGTCCGAGGTTTCCACGTTGAGCGTCTGAGCGTAGGACGAACCAGCGAAGGTGATCCCCGTGACCGTGAATGTGAAGGTGCCCCGGCTTTTGGTGCGGGTCGATGAGAAGGCCGCCGTGCCGTTTCGTCCTGTCGTCTTGGACCCGCTGCCTGAAGCCAGTCCGCTCCATTGACCTGTCACCGTTGCATTGGACACCAGGGCGCCATTCTGATTGCGAACTGTCACCGTTGCCGTGGCTGCATAACCCTGCTTGGTGCTGCTCAGCGTCATGGCGATGTTGGCGACGTAGACGACATTGTTGTTCTGAACGATGATCGTGACCGTGTCTGCCGCGGATGCCAGGCCTGAGTTGTCCGTCACCACGAGCGAGGCGACATAAGTTCCCGGGCTGCTGTAAGTCTTGACAGGGTTTGCTGCGGTGGAGGTGGTGCCATCTCCAAAATCCCAGTCATAAGAGACGATCGTGCCGTCCGGATCATGGCTTCCGGCGCTTGAGAAGCTGACCGCCAGCGGGGCGACGCCGCTGCTCGGGAGGGAGGAGTCGGCAACTGCCACAGGGGGCATGCCGCTGACGGGAATCATAGCGCCCGCCAGGTTAAACTGCCCCACGCTGGAGTAGTCATCATAGGCGGTGAGGGGGCTGCCGGTGCCGATGCCATCCACGGCAAGATAGTAGGTTCCCTGGGCGAGCGCGACGTTCAGGCTTGCGTCGAGCGTGGCCGGGTTCGAGTAGGTGACCAGATTGCCAAGGCCATCGTAGAGCGAGAGCTGGATGTCCAGGTTGGGGGAAGGTGCTGCCGGGGTGGCAGTGAAGCTCACCGTTCCTGCTCCCGTGGTGAATGCGTACAGGTCGGCGTCGGTGCGACGCTCAATGATACCGGAGACTGCCGGTGAGTTTCCCGTGAGCGGTGTTGCATTGACAATGCTGTCGCCGGCAAGGTCGCCTCGGAAGCCGACAATTCCTGCAATGATGGCGATGTCATCCTGCAGGTTGTTTGCGTAGGGGTAGTCCCCCTTGCTCCATTGCACAACGTCCTTGTAGTAGCCGACACCCATGATCGGGGCCCAGTTGGCGTGTCCCTGGTAATAACCCACCGCAGCCACGCTGTCATGGGCGAGCTGACCGTCGTGGCTCAGGTTGAAGGTGTGACCGGCTTCATGACTGGCAGCTTCGGCCGTGTATTTGGCGTTGCCATTTCCAAGCTGGGCGGTGAACACAAAGCATGGGGTGTCCGAGTTCCAGGAGAAGGAGTTCAGGTAAGCCACTCCTCCCGCGCCCGCTCCATACCAGTCGTAACTGCTGCCGCCGATGCACACGCGCACGCCATACTGCGTGTCGCTGGTGCTTGATTTGCGAAGCGCTTCCAATCCAGGATCCTGGGTGGTGACGTCCACGTCAAAGGGGGCGTAATCCTCGGACACCCGCTGCCAGATCGAAAAGATGTTGTCGAGTTCAGTCTGGCTGAATGCGGTTGAAACGGTGCTGTCATTGGAAAATGGCGGCGTGATGATGTCCGCACCACCGGTGAAGCTGCTGTTCCAGGAGGTGCCGGAGGTGGTGTGACCGTCAAAGTCAAGGTAGATGACCTTGCTTGCGCCGGGCTTGCTGTGAAGGGCAAAGGCATCCGTGGCTGCAATGGCTGACGAAGTGCCGCCGCCCGTGACAGTTGTGGCGTTTGCTATTGCGTTCTGCAGAGGCAGCAGGCCGTCACAGACAAAATGCAGCCTGCCCTGACGGTCGGATCGGATGGCCTTTTCCTGCTGGCAAAGCTTGATGAGTTCAGCTTCACTCCGGTCATACCAGGACGCCACCTGGCCAAGTTTCGAACCGAGCAGTCCGGGGATTTCCTGGGAGCGCCCGTTGCGCGGCAGTTGAATCGATGGGAAGTTCTCACCCCTCTGGTTCGTTTGGGAAAAGGCCGTGGTGCCCGAAGTTAAAATTGCCCCAACAGTCAGATTAAATAAAACTATTTGAATTTTCATAAGACTAATTTATGATTTTCCATATATATATTGCCAGATTCCTGACTTAATTCGAAGTAAAAAATGGGTTAGTCTTGAAAAATTGATGCTTTATGGACTGCCTCGGCTCCACGCATTTGCAGCGACGCTGAGCGCCTGAAAGTCAAGGGGGACTCACCCTGCTGATGTTTAAACCATCAAGCTGGAGAGAGCGATGAAACGACTGCAGGCTTTCTGGAAACGCCTCAGAGTCGGGGATGCCATGTGAGCAGCTCAACGTGCATCGGGCATGCAGCCTGAGAAATTGCCAGCCGTGTTGACCTACAGCGATGTGTTCAGATCCATGCGATGCGCACATCTCGCAATCAAAGCGTGCTGCTCACGGTTTCATTTGCATGTTTCCTGATGCTTGTGGCCAGATTTTCCTGGACGGCTGTGTCGAGGCGTCCTTGATGGGGCATGCATGCAGGAGCCAAAAAGCTCTTGGTGATATGCTCCTTCGATTGCTACTGAATCCATCATGAAATCCCGCAAGGCGCCAGCGATTGATTCATTGCTTGATCCCGGTCTTTTTATCCTGCGAACAGGTCTGGGGCTGTGCATGCTTCTCTCGCACGGCATGCCATACCTCCGATCGTTTGAAGAAACTGCGCCTGGCTTCAACGACCTTATGGGCCTGGGCGGTGCGATGACGCTCATGCTGGTCATAGCGGTCGAGGTCGGTGCGTCCTTGCTTCTTGTGCTTGGTTACAAGTCTCGTCTGGCAGCCATCGCCCTCGCCATCACCATGGCCGTCGCTTTCTTCCATGTGCATGGGGCTGAATTTTCCGGGGAGCAGTCGGGCGAGCTCGCCTTTCTTTACCTTCTGGGGTTCATCACGCTCAGCATTACCGGCCCTGGCAGGCTTTCGGTTGACGGGCGTTAGACGAACTGTTTGGCAGGCGTGCGCAGTCACGAGCAATGCAACCGTCTCCAGTCCTGAAAGACCGGCGCGTCCTTGTGTTAGCGTGGTGTCTTCACCCTTCCATGTTCGGGGGCATGACATGGAAGGGTGCCTTTCCGGCCTGTGTTTATGGTGGCCGGTCCGCAGGCTGTTTCTCCGGTCTTTCTCCAAAGGAAGTCAGCCAGGCCCCGGTGAATGCGGCGCGGAAAGTCTTGATCAGGCTTTTTTCACCAGCAGGCTCCTGCCTGTCATCTCCGCCGGCTGCTTGACGCCGAGCATGTCGAGGAGAGTCGGGGCGACGTCCGCGAGGATGCCGTCACGGACGTTGTAGTTCGCGGCGTCGGCGGCGACGTAGATGCCGTGGACAAGGTTGGTCGTGTGGGCGGTGTGAGGGGAGCCGTCGGCGTTGCGCATCTGCTCGCAGTTGCCATGGTCGGCGGTGATGAAGAGCTTGCCGCCGAGCTCGAGCACCTTTTCGACGATCAGGCGAACGCCGAAGTCGATGGTTTCGCAGGCATGGACGCCTGCCTCGACGACGCCGGTGTGGCCGACCATGTCGGGGTTGGCGAAATTCATGATGACGGCGTCGTAGCTTTCCAGGCGGCGCAGGACTTCGAAGGTGAGGTCCGGGGCGCTCATCTGCGGCTTCTTGTCGTAGGTGGGCACCTCCTTGGGGGAGATGGCGAGGTAGCGGTCCTCGCCGGGATTGGGCTCCTCAACGCCGCTGTTGAAGAAGAAGGTGACGTGGGGGTACTTCTCGGTTTCGGCGGCGCGCAGCTGGGTCAGGCCGGCGGCGGCGATGACCTGTCCGAGGTTGTTGTTAAGCGTCTCGGTGCCGAAGATGACGCGGGCGCCGAGGGCCTCGTAGGTGGCGTCGTATTCGGTCAGGGTGTAGTAACCTGTCCGGGGATGAACTTCGCGGTCGAAGCCTTCGAAGCCGGTCTTGAGAAAGGCCTCGGAAAGCTGGCGGGCGCGGTCGGCGCGGAAGTTGAACCAGAGGATGACGTCGCCGTCGCGAACGCGCTGTTCACTGGCGTTGGAAAAGATCATCGGCAGCAGGAATTCATCGCCACGCTTTTCATTCGCGTATGCGGCCTGGGTGGCGGCGCTGGGCGTGTCGGTGCGGACTTCGCCGCGGCCGAGCACGATGGCGTCCCAGGCGATCTTGTTGCGCTCCCAGCGCTTGTCGCGGTCCATGGCGTAGTAGCGGCCGATGACGGTGGCGATCCTTGCGCCGCTGGGTTTCAGGTCGTTTTCCAGCTTGGAGAGGTAGGCGACGCCGCCGGTGGGGGAGGTGTCGCGGCCGTCGGTGATGGCGTGGACCATGAGGTCATCGACACCTGCGGCCTTGGCGGCGTTGCAGAGGGCGGCGAGGTGGTCCTGGTGGGAATGAACGCCGCCGTCGCTGACGAGGCCGAGGAAGTGAAGGCGCCTTCCCCTGGCTTTTTCAAAGGCTTCGACGAGCACGGGCATGTTGGCGAGTTCGCCGTCGCGGATGGACTTGTTGATGCGGGTGAGATCCTGATAGACGATGCGGCCGGCGCCGAGGTTGAGGTGGCCCACTTCGCTGTTGCCCATCTGGCCGTCGGGGAGGCCCACGTCCTCGCCGCTGCCGCTGACTTTGGCCCAGGGATAGGTGGCGTAGAGGTGATCGTGGAAGGGAGTGCGGGCGAGCAGGGTGGCGTCGCCGTTGGCTGCGGCCTGGGCTTTGCCGCCGGGGTTGATGCCCCAGCCGTCACGGATGATGAGAACTACAGGTTTTTTGGACATGGATGGATGCAGGGTCAATGGGTCAGGGAGGCACCGTCGTCAAGGTGCGGTCAGCGGGGCTGCGGTGGGATGGAGCAGGCGCTGCGCCAGGCCGGCCAGGTCTTCGGGGGCGGGGAATTCCGTCACACCCGGCGTTCTTCAAGGCCGAGGGCGGCGCCGGCCTCGATGTTCTGGAAATGGGTGATGCCGACGGCGAGGGCGTCGGCGGCATCGGCGGGCGGGGTTTCCTGGAGGCGAAGAAGGGCGCGGATCATGAAGGCCACCTGGTCTTTCTGGGCGGCACCGCGCCCCACGGCGGCCTGTTTGACCTCGCGGGGGGCGTATTCATAGATGGGCAGGCCGTGCTCGGCGGCGGCGATGAGGCAGGCGGCGCGGGCGGTGCCGAGCACGATGGCGGTTTTGTAGCTCTGGACGTAGATGGTGGATTCGACGGCGCAGGCCTCGGGACGGTGGCTGCGAATGATGTCTGTGAGCTGTTCGCGGATGGCGACGAGGCAGCCGGAGTGAAGGAGTTTGGGCGGGTTGGAGATGACGCCCCAGGTGACCGCCTTCAGGTCGCGACCTTTTTTTTCAAGCACCGCCCAGCCGGTGTTGCGCAGGGCGGGATCGATGGCGAGGACGCGCAGGGTTTCGGTGAGTGGAAGCCGGGCTGCAACTGGCGTTGAGGATTGGGCGGCCGCACCGGGTGTGCGGTCGGTGACACGGCGGCCCGACCTGGCGGCGTTGGCGAGAACGCGCTTGAGTTCGGCGGCGGTCACACGGGCCATGACAGGGGGTCACCAGCCGCCTTTTTTCTTCTTCGGACGGCTGGCCCAGCTTTCCCCGATGTGGAAGAGCTTGTCGAGCGAGATGGCGCCGGAGCCGAAGAGGAGGAGGGTGAAGGCGATGAGCAGGTAAAGCCAGGCGGTTTCAAACTGGGAGCCTGGCAGGCCGGGGGCATACATCAGATAGAGGCCGATGACCGGCATGAAAACGAGGGCGAAGAGCCGGGTGAGGAAGCCGACGGTGAAGCTGAGGGCGACCGCGCCGAGGATGAGGGCGGCGGCGGGTGCCGTGATCTGAGGATAGGGAAGACCGGCATCGGCAAACTGTTTCACCCAATCCCAGGGCTGCTCCTTCCAGACAAACTCATAGGCGCTGATGACGGCGGTCAGGGCGTGACGGGTGATCAGCATGACCCCCGTGCCGATGCGCAGCACCATGATGGTTTTGAAGAGGCCGGCCCAGGGGTTTTGATTGGCGGCCGGATTGGCGCCCACATAGTCAAGCATGAGAATCAGATGTCGGGGGAGAGTTCGATGATGTCGCCGGGTTCGGGCTCGACTTCGTTGGCCTGCTCCAGGGAGGGGAAGAAGCGGCGCAAGCCTTCACGGATGAGGTAAACCCCATGATTGGTGGAGCCGAGTTTGCGGCCGCCGGAGACGCGCACGGCCTGTTCGAGGGTCATGTCCTCCCAGGCGGGGATGAATTCGTCTGCAATGACATCGCCACGGATGGAGACCACGGGATTGTCTTCGACGGAGAGGATGTGCACGGTGACGGTGCGACCGATGTTCATGCCAACGCGGAAGGTGGCTGCGATGGCTTCAGCCGCCTTGGGCAGAGTGGCTCCGCCGATTCGCGCCGATCCCGCCTGACCAAGGGTGATCACACCTTTTTCATCGATCATGACAACGCCGTTGTAGATGCGCTGCGGGGCGCGTGCGCCTTCGTAGACGTGGATGCGCAGCGTGTGGCCGTAGCCGAGGGTGCCACGTGCGTTGAAGGGCACCCTGGGGTCTTCTGCACTGGCCTGGTCGCTTTCCGGCATGCCGGGAATGATGCGGGTGATTTTCTTGAGCGTGGAGAAGCTGGGCAGAGGGGGTTTGGGAATCTTGCTGAAGTCCGGTGTCATGCGCTTCATCATGGCACAGGAAACAAGGCACAGGCAGGCCAGCAGCGGCAGGACAAGAAGGCGGGATGCGCGGAACATGGTGGGGAAATGGGGAGACCGATGATGGATGCCAGGGCTGAAATGACAAGGCCAACGTCTGCGGACGCTGGCCTTCCAGGGGGGACGCTGTTTGGTTGCGGAGGATTCAGGCGGCCATCTTCTGCCTGCCGAGGGTGACCAGCAGCTCTGCCAGATCGGGCGTGTAGCGCACGATTTCATGAGCGAGCATCTCCAGGCGGGTGTCGCTTCGCCAGGCGCCTCGGCGATCGCGGTCGGTGTCGTCAAGGTCGTGGGTCATGGTGATGTTGAAAACCATGGTGTCGCTTTGAAGTTCGAGTTGCGTGGGCATCGGGAGCTAGGAGTTTAGAGCGGGTGCTGCGGTGGGCATCACCTCGCCGTTCTGAACAATGAACTTCCTCCGGGTCAGCACCCCCTCCTTGATCTTCTGCTCGATAGCCTGGCCGAGCAGAAGACGGGCAGCGTCGGACGGGCTGCAGCCATACATGCCATCGGCGGTCAGGTCCTCCAGGTACATTTTGACCTGGGGGGTGACTGCGATGGTCATGGTGACCGATTCGAAGCTGTTGGATGGGCGTGCCATTCGATTAAAACCCGGAATTAACAGGATAATAATGGGCTCAAACCCGAGTCGCAAGAATGAACTCGGTTTTTTTCGGGTTTAAACCGACTAAAAACCAGCCAATTAATTAAGTTGTCCTAATTAATTGGGGCGACTGAGTGGTTTGGACCTGTTCAAGAGCGGGTTTTACGCTGTGGAAAAATCGGCTGACTGAGCGCTGATGGAAGGGAGTCAGGCAGAAGCCAGGAACTTGATGCTGGAAAGGGTGACTGATGGCGGGTCTTTCCATGTCTGCCACGGCGGGTTATTACCCAGCTTCGCCGCAGATTAGTTTTTGAAGAGAACCAGTTCGCAGATGGCCCAGTCGTTGGAGGGCGTGGTGCTGGTCTGCATGATGCGCACGTGCCTTGCTGAGCGCGGACTGTCAAAAACAACTTCAATCAGGGGGCCGGTGCCGTCACGTTCGACCGCCTTCGTCCAGGACTGGCCGTCATTGGAGGTTTCGATGGTGAATTTCCGGGGATAATCGCCGGAGGCGGCCTGACAATCGAGGGCGATGCCGGCGATGTTTTGCTCCTGGGGAAGATCGACCTGGAACCACTGGCCGGGGCTCTGCCGTGCCTTGGTGCTCCAGCGGCTGGTCACATTGCCATCGGCGACGTTTTTCGCCTCGTTCTTGTTCTGGCTGGGGTTGAAGGTCCAGGATGAGCGGGGTTCGATCAGGGGCAGCTTGTTTTTCAACCTTTGGGCCAGCGGGGGGATGGAGTTGAAATAGTAGTCGCGGATGTTGGGACCGTCCAAAAGCTGAAGCTGATCGGAGCGCAGGACACTGGCGTAAAGGAGGGTTTCCGCGAACCAGCCGTTGAACTGTTGATTCATCGGCGGCTGGGCTCCGCTGTCATTGTCGGCCCTGCCAATCTGGAAGCGGGTCAACGGACTGCCAGGAGGGGTGACGTTGGAGCCATTGGCGGAGAAGGTTTTGCCGGTTCCGTCCCTGGCGCGCAGGCTGGTGATTCCGGTGTCAGCCTGCCAGGTGAGGATGGCGCTGATGGGTTTGGTGGGGTCGACGTTTTTGCTGGTGATGCTGCTGAGGGAGCCGGAACTGTTTTTGAATTCTGCGACGAGGGATTTATCCACGCTGACCTTGAGGGAGACGCTGCTGCCGTCGCTGGAGGCGAGGGAGCCGACTTCGGCGGGCAGGGCATTGTCGGCCGCCTGGAAAACCAGGCAGAGGGTCATGCCACGCGGGCCTTTGACGGAGGCGGAACCAAACGGGAACTGGGGAGCTTCGTTCGCCGGGTCTGACAAAAGCAGGGCGACGGCCTTGCCTTTGCGGTTTCGAAAGTCGAGCACGGCGCGGTTGCTCTTGGCATTGGGGTGGATCCAAGCCTGGCGGACGGGGGCATGATCCGCCGTGTTTTTCCAGGCGCGCATTCCATTGCCCTGGCCGCGTGCGGCGAGGTCATGCCATTCGGGAGCTGGATCACCGTTGTTGGCGGCATGTGGTTTGCCGCTGGCGTCCCTGCTGGTTTTTGAAGCTCCGGAGTTGGCGACGAGGTGCACGACCAGATCCATGTCCTGAGGGGGAAACTGCCGGTCCTGGGGCAGTTGGAAATGGAGCTTCTCGGGACCTTTGGGGCCGGTGCCGGTCTGGGCCGCCGGGGGCTTGCCGGGCTGCTGGGGCGCCGTGGCTTTTTTACCGCCCAGAAAAGTCATGCCGGTGATGAGCACGGCGATGATGCCGAGACCGACGAGGGCATAGGTTTTGATTTGTGAAGCTGAATTTTCCGGAACTGGCCTGGCTGTCCTTGAACCCAGTGCATGAGCCGCCGGACCTGAGGTTCGTTTTTGAGGCGCCCTGGCAGGCTGGGGCTGTGGAGGAGTTGCGGGTGAGGCGGCAGGAGCAGCCGCTGGAGCTGCGGGGACCGGGCCGGTCTGGTACGTCTGAGCGGGTATCTGGCCAGTCTGGTAGTGCTGGGGGCTCACCTGGCCGGTTTGATAATAGCCTGGCTGGACGGGAACGCTGCTGGTGGTTGCCGCACCGGGGTAGGCCTGCTGCGGATAAGCGCCGGGCATCGGGGCGTATCCGGCAGGCATCCATGGCATCATGGGCGGTGCGGCTGACATTTTTTCCCAGGCCCTGAATTCCTGGATGGCCTGCTGGGCGTTGGCCGGCCGATCTTCGGGCCAGCGCGCCATGAGCCGCAGCACCCAGGCTCCCAGCCAGGGTGGAACATGGGGCGCGATGACATGCAGGGGCACAAGGTCATGGTTGATGTGCTTGTCGATGACCACCGCCACGGATTCACCGTCGAAGGCTTTACGGCCTGAAAGGGCTTCGTAAAAGACGCAGCCCAGGGAATAAAGGTCGGTGCGTTCATCAACGGGCTGGCGGGAAAGTTGTTCGGGCGCCATATAATAGATGGAGCCCATCACGGTGCCGCTTTGATCCTCTGTCTGTTTTCTCGCCCGAAGTCCGGCCCTCGCGAGGCCAAAGTCGATGATCTTGGACTGCATGCGGCCGCCGGGTAGGCGCTCCACCTTGATGTTCTCCGGCTTGATGTCGCGATGCAGGATGTGCCGTTCGTGTGCGGCCAGCAGGCCTTCGAGGGTCTGGGAGGCTAGCTCCTTGAAGTCGTCGTAGTGAAGCGGTCCGCGTGACACCACGTCGGCGAGGTCCTCTCCCTCGAGCAGCTCCATCACCATGAAGAGGCCTTCGGAGTCGCTGGCGACATCGAAGATGGTGACGATGTTTGGGTTTCGTAGGGAGGCGAGCGCATCCGCCTCGCGGCGAAGGTCACTGATCAAACTTTCATCGGCAACGCCCTCCTTGAAGTTTGTCAGCCGTTTGATGGCCACCCAGCGTTTCAAATCATTGTCGTAGGCACGGAACACGGCTCCCATGCCGCCTGAGCCGAGCTGTTCGTAGATTTTATAGCGTTCTGCCATGCGCAGGCTGTGGTGATCTGGGAGGTACGAGAACCTGAACGCCGAGTTTTTGGCAAGAACGATATGTGAGAAAGTTTACGAATAAGCCATGCAAGCAAGCTTCATGCCGTGGATGTGCAGGATCAATTTTCCCCTACCCGTCGCGTGGACGCTCTGCTAGTAAGCGGATCATTCTTCGCATGAACCGGACCCGGTGCTTGATCATTGGCTTGTGGCTGCTGGCCTTCTGGCTCGTGGCCGCGTTGGTTGTCGCGCCGGGGATCGAGGGTGACCTTGCGGCTGCGGCGTCCCAGGCGACAGGGCGTGCCGTCACCGGCTATGCTCCGCCGTCGGTGGGTTTCCGGGGGCAGCATGCGGTGGTGAAGGGCAGGGTGCGACGTGAGGAACAGCGACGTGAGATCCTGGCGATCTTGGAGAAACAGGTGCGTGTGGCCGGCAGGCCGGGCCTGGGATTCAATCCGGTGCAGAGCGTGAAGGATGAACTGCAGACGGCGCCCTACCCCCCCGGCTGGCTGCTGATTGCCGCGAACGGCATGCGCGGACTTCTGCTGGGCAGGACGGCGAGCGAGCCTGAGGCGCGTGATCTTGCGGTGCAGATCGGCGGACGCTGGGCGGAGCAGGGCGGGTATCTGGACAACCGTCTGCGTGCGGATCCCGGCAGTCACGACGAGGCGGAGGATGTCCAGCCAACGCTGAGCCGGATGCCAATGCCTCGTGCCGATGCCGGAGGCGACAGCGCTCAGATTCAGTTTGCCAGGATCGGGGGGGGTTGGCAGCGGTTGCTGCTGGACGCCCAAGATGAGGCGCTTCGTGAGATGGTGATGGTGTCCGGGCTGGCTGGCTCCGACTGGGAGCAAGTGATCCTGCCCGCCATTCAAAACGTGCGCCGTTACCAGTTTGAACAGCGGGCTTTGGCCGCCGAGACCGAGAGGCAGTCCAGGCTGCCTCCCCCGCATCTTTTCATGGCGGTGCGGGACGGTCGGTTGCTTCTTCGTGGCGAGGTCGCGACGCTGGCCCTCAAACGTGAGCTTCTGAACAACTTGATTTCCTCGTTTCCTGACAACCGTGTGCTGGATGATGTCCGGGTGAATCCGCAGCGTCGAGCGGTGGCGGACTTCGGCCCCATCTCCACCGCGCTTCTGCCAGCTGCGGATGACAAGTCGGCGACGGCGGGCAAGGCCCTGCATCTGGGGCTGCCGGGGAAGGCCTGGGAGCCGGTGGATTTCCTGGTGGCCGGTGATGCCCGGCCCTGGGGGGGGAGGCTGCCCAAGGACCTGCCTGCGGAGATGCTTCAGGAGGACAGCCGGATGGTGATCGAATGGCTGCAGGGCAGCGCGCGCGGCATCCCCAAGCTTTCGATTCGCCAGCAGCCCGGTTTTCTCACTCTGACGCTGCTGCCGGACAAGGTCATCCTGGCGGGGCAGGTGGCCGAGGAACCGGTGCGCAGCCAGATCATCGAGGCAGCGCGTCAGAGGTATGCCGGGCGGGCTCTGGTGATGGCCGACTCGCTGATGGCGAGAGGCACCTGTGAGCCGTCGGCGGACGTGCAGCAGACCCTGCGCAGCCTGCCTGACCTTCCTGGTTTGAACAGCATGGGCACCCTTGCCTTTGCACGCCCTGGTGCGGTGTGGAGCACGCGGCCGGCGACGGGACAGATGATCCTGCCTGGAGCGATTGCGGCCAGCGGCCTGCTGCCCCAGGATTTTCCGGCGGCGATGGCCGAGGACACCTTTCTAGACGGGTTCGATCATCTGCGGCATCACTGGAAGACGCTTGTCGTGGATTCGGCGAAGCCTCCCGCCCCCTGACCTCTCATGGATGGATTTCTCTGGCTTGTTTCGCAAATGACCCTGCTGCTGACGGCGGCGGCGGCTGTTTTTTTTGTGCTTGGCTGGCGCTGGCGCGGCCGGAGCGCCGGGCCTGTCACGCAGGTTCCGGGTCCAGGCGCGCAGGAGGTTGAGCCTCCGCCTTCCTTGGAAAAGGGACCTTTGCCGGCGGCAGCGCCTGATGCCAGGCTTCAGACCGACCTGCAGGAGGCCAACGATCACCGGTGCAACCTTGAACGTGAACTGATCCGGGTTCATGAGGAACTCAAGACGACGCGTCGTGATGCCAGTCAGAACCAGGAGGACAAGGCGATCGCAAAAGCGGAGGCGAAACGGCTGGCGGCCAGGAACGAGGAGCTGGAAAAGGAGAAGTCACGCCTGGAGAAGGAGGTGGCCCGTCTTCAGGCCGAACTGGCTGTGGAGGAGCCTGCGGCTGCCCCGGAGGCGGCGGCGAAGCCAGCGCGCCCGTCCAAAAAATCCCGCTCCATCCCTGTCAAGACCTCCGGTTCAAAGCAGGTCGCCGATGCGAAATC
>Ga0315900_10002828_pt1 | contig 25916 bp, 27 predicted proteins | sample LakEriMetagenome_FD_203521 | JGI IMG/M metagenome (GOLD analysis project Ga0315900, IMG submission 203521) | Freshwater fungal communities from buoy surface, Lake Erie, Ohio, United States - Buoy 12 MA114 | ecosystem: Environmental > Aquatic > Freshwater > Lake > Lake biofilm | place: USA: Lake...
ACGCTCACCAGCGCGGCCAGGCCGTCCATCACGAACCAGGTCGTGAAGGACACCCGGCGCGACATGCCGGCTGAGAAAAAGACGGGCGTACGCAGACCGGGCAGGAAGCGCGCCACGAACATCACCCACTTGCCGTACTTCTGAAAGGCCTGCTGCGCCTTTTCGAAGCGTTCAGGCGTCAAGACCCTGCGAAAGCCCGGCAAAGTCTGCATGCGCTGACCGTAGACCCGCCCCAGGGTGAACATCAATCCGTCGCCGATCATCACCCCGGCCATGCCCACCGCAAACATGAGGTGAGGGTCCGCATAGCCCAGCCCGGCGATCACACCGCCTGTGACCAGGGTCACATCCTCGGGCACCGGCACACCGAAGCCGCAGATCAGCAACATCACGAACACGGCGACATAGCCGTACTCGGTGAAGATGGGCATCAGAAAATTGAAGACTTCCATGCGGGACCGCAACGGGGTAGGGCCGCACGGCGTGCCGACCGGAGCGGGTTTATAGCATTGGCACTGCGCCGGGATAGGATGCCCTGACCATGCCCCGCCCTATTGAAGCCTTCATTCATGTGGACGCCTTGAGGCACAACCTGGCCCGCGCCCAGGCGGCGGCGCCAGATGCCCGGGTGTGGGCGGTGGTCAAGGCCAATGCCTACGGCCATGGTGTCGAGCGGGTCTTTGACGGCCTGCGCGGCGCCGATGGCTTTGCCCTTTTGGACCTGGCCGAAGCCGAGCGCGTGCGGGCCCTGGGCTGGCGCGGGCCCATCCTGTTGCTGGAGGGCGTTTTCGAGCCGCGAGACCTGGAGTTGTGCTCGCGCCTGGGGCTGTGGCATGCCGTGCACTGTGCCGAGCAGATCGACTGGCTGGCGTCGCACAAGACACAGCAGCCGCACCGCGTGTTCCTGAAGATGAACAGTGGCATGAACCGTCTCGGGTTCACGCCAGAGGCGTTTCGCAGCGCTTGGGTGCGGCTGAATGCCCTGCCGCAGGTGGACGAGATCTCGCTGATGACGCACTTTTCCGATGCCGATGGCCCCCGTGGCATCGCGCACCAGGTGGCGGCATTCCAGGCCGCCACGCGCGACTTGCCGGGGGAGCGCAGCCTGTCGAACTCCGCGGCCACCTTGCGCTACGGCGCGCAGCCCGGGCAGGAGCCGCAGCCCGCGCTGCGCAACGACTGGGTACGCGCGGGCATCCTCTCCTACGGCTCGGCGCCCGATTTCCCGCAGCGCAGCATCGACGACTGGGGCTTGCGCCCGGCCATGACGCTGCGCACCCGCCTCATCGGCCTGCAATCCCTGAGCGCCGGCGACACCGTCGGCTACGGCAGCACCTACCGTGCTGATCGCGAGATGCGCATCGGCATCGCCGCCTGCGGCTACGCCGATGGCTACCCGCGCCACGCGGCAACGGGTACGCCCGTGCTGGTGGACGGTGTCCGCTGCACCACCGTGGGCCGGGTGTCGATGGACATGCTGGCGGTGGACCTCAGCCCCGTGCCCGGTGCCGGCCACGGCAGCGAGGTCACCTTGTGGGGCGAGGGCCCGAACGGCAGCCGGCTGCCCATCGACGAGGTGGCGCAGGCCGCGGGCACCATCGGCTACGAGCTGATGTGCGCGCTGGCCCAGCGTGTGCCGGTGCGGGTGGTGGATGCGGCATGACGCTGGTGCGTCACCCCCGCGTCGATCCGCTGGAGGTGGAGTTTGCCGCTGTCCGGTCGCAAGGTGCCGGCGGCCAGAACGTCAACAAGGTCTCCAGTGCAGCGCATCTGCGCTTCGATGTGCGCGCATCGTCGCTGCCTGAAGACGTGAAGCAGCGCCTGCTGGCGCTGCAGGACCACCGCCTGACGGCCGATGGCGTGGTGGTGATCAAGGCGCAGGAACACCGCAGCCTGGCGATGAACCGCGAGGCCGCGTTGGCTCGACTGCAGGCGCTGGTGGACCAGGCGGCCCACCCGCCGATTCCGCGCAAGCCCACGCGGCCCACCCGCTCTTCGGTGCAGCGCCGTATCGAGGGCAAGGCGCGAAGGGGTGCGGTGAAAGCGATGAGGGGGCGGGTCGGGGACGGCTGATCTGTCTTGTGCTCGCTGCGTTTTCGCGCCGGTCCGGAGCCAAAGACTGGCGGGTCATCTGGCTGGTTGGTTGTTTGGTCGGCGTTCGCTGCGCCGCCACGCCAGCCCAGGCGCCAGGCCCGATCGGGCGGTCGGCCCTGCAGGCCGACGCCGCTGCGATGCTCGACGCAGGGTCGCGCCGCCGAACTCGCTGCGCTCACCTGCGGTTCGCTGCGCTCGGACAACGGCGGCGAGCATGTCCACGATGCGCGCTGCGCGCGCCAACCCTGCGCCTGCGCTTCTCGCCGCCCTCAAGAGGCACCGCGCCCGGGCCGGCGTGGCGACTGCGGTTAGCGAGGGTGCTGGCGGCGGTGCAGCAGCGGGTTCCCACGATCGCGTCCGTAGTCTTCCCGTTCTTCCTACTTTTCTTGTCTCCCTTGCTCTTCTCCCCAGCAGCTCCCCCATGAGAGGGGCGGTGCTGTGGTGATCATCCCTTCACAATCCCGCTCATGGCCCGCGAATCCAAGACCGTCTACACCTGCCGTGAGTGCGGCGGCACCAGCCCGAAGTGGCTGGGCCAGTGCCCGCACTGCAAGGCCTGGAACACGCTGGAGGAGTCGGTGGCCGAGGCCGCTGCGGGTGCCGGCAAGAACCGCTTCCAGGCCCTGGCGCGCAGCCAGCCGGTGGCCACGCTGAGTGAGATTGAGGCGGCGGATGTGGACCGCACGCCCACGGGCCAGGAGGAACTGGACCGCGTGCTGGGCGGCGGCATCGTGGCCGGTGGCGTGGTGCTGATCGGGGGCGACCCCGGCATCGGCAAGAGCACCTTGCTGCTGCAGGCGCTGGACGCGCTGTCCGCGCGTGTGCCCGTGCTCTACGTGACGGGCGAAGAGAGCGGCGCGCAGGTGGCCTTGCGTTCGCGCCGGCTGGGGCTGGCGGGCACGAAGGTGCGGGTGCTGGCGGAGATCCAGCTGGAGCGCATCCTGGCCACGCTGGAGACCGAGGCGCCGGCGTTCTGCGTCATCGATTCCATCCAGACCCTGTATTCCGACCAGCTCAGCTCCGCCCCAGGCTCGGTGGCGCAGGTGCGCGAGTGCGCGGCGCAGTTGACGCGCGTTGCCAAGACCAGCGGCTGCGCCATGGTGCTGGTGGGCCATGTCACGAAGGAAGGCGCGCTGGCCGGCCCGCGCGTGCTGGAGCACATCGTGGACACGGTGCTGTACTTCGAGGGCGACACACACTCCAGCTTCCGCCTGGTACGCGCCATCAAGAACCGCTTTGGTGCGGTCAACGAGATCGGCGTCTTTGCCATGACCGAGCGCGGCCTCAAGGGCGTGAGCAACCCCAGCGCCATCTTCTTGTCCACACATGGCGAGCCCGTGCCCGGCTCCTGCGTTATGGTGACGCTGGAGGGCACGCGGCCGCTGCTGGTGGAGATCCAGGCGCTGGTGGATTTGGGCGGGCCGAGCCCGCGCCGGCTGTCCGTGGGCCTGGACCGCGACCGCCTGGCCATGCTGCTGGCGGTGCTGCACCGCCACGCTGGCGTGGCCTGCATGGACCAAGACGTCTTCGTGAATGCTGTCGGCGGCGTGCGCATCGGCGAGCCGGCGGCGGACCTGGCGGTGCTGCTGGCGATCCAGGGCTCGCTGCGCGGGCGTGCGCTGCCGCGCGGCTTCTTCGCCTTTGGCGAGGTCGGCCTGGCGGGTGAGGTTCGCCCGGCCCCGCGCGGCCAGGAGCGCCTGCGCGAAGCCGCCAAGCTCGGTTTTTCTGTCGCCGTGGTGCCGCAGGCCAACGCACCCAAGAAGCCCATCGAGGGCTTGACGGTGCACGGCGTGGAGCGCATCGAGCAGGCGATGGACGTGGTGCGCGGGCTGTAGGTCTTTTCAGGTGATTGCCATGAACTATTTCCAACCCGTCGCACTCGAACACGCCAGCCGCCTGATCAACCACGGGCCCACGGTGCTGGTCACCAGCGCGCACGGCGAGCGGCGCAACTTGATGGCGGCGGCCTGGTCCATGCCTGTGGAGTTCACGCCGCCACGCATCGCGGTGGTCATCGACAAGAAAACGTTGACCCGGGAACTGGTGATGGCCTCGGGCGCCTTCGCGCTGTGCATTCCCGGGGTGTCGCTGGCCGATGCCACCTTTGCCGTGGGCAGTGTCAGTGGCCGCGACGTGCCCGACAAGTTCGAGCGCTACGGCCTGCGTGACCGGCCTGGCCCGGTGCTCGGCCAGCCGGTGATTGAGAACGGCTGCAGTGCCTGGCTGGAATGCCGGCTGATCCCGGAGCGGCACACCGAAGAGGCCTACGACACCTGCTTTGCCGAGGTGGTGGCGGCTGCCGCCGATGGGCGGGTGTTCTCAGGCGGGCGCTGGACCTTCACCGAGGAAAACGCCGCGCTGCACACGCTGCACCACCTGGGCGCCGGGGCCTTCGCGGTGGCCGGTCAGGTGGTGCGGGCCCGGCCTGCAGGCTGACGGCAGCCGCGCAGTCCGAAGCCTGTGGCCGTTCACTCCGTCTTCGCGCCCGTGGCCTTGACCACCTGGCGCCACTTTTCCACATCGGCCGCCAGGAAGGCGCGGAACTCCTCGGGGGTGCTGCCCAGCACGCGCGAGCCATCCGGCTCCAGCCGCGAGCGCAGCTCGGGCGATTGCGCCGCTTTGGCGGCCGCGGCATGCAGTCGGGTCAGGATGTCCCTCGGCAGGTTGGCCGGCGCCAGCAGGCCGAAGTAGGCGGTGGACTCATAACCCGGCAGCACGTCGGCAATTGGTGGCACGTCGGGCAGCGCGGGGATGCGCGTGGTGCTGGTCACGCCCAGGGCCTTCACCTTGCCGGCCTTGATCTGCGGCACGGCGTTGATGACGGGCGCAAACATCAGCTTCACCTGCCCGCCCACCACGTCCAGCAGCGCCGGGTTGCTGCCCTTGTAGGGAATGTTGACGATGTCCACGCCCGCCGTCATCTTGAACAGTTCGCCCGCCATGTGGATGGAGGTGCCCAACCCACCGACCGCAAAGTCCAGCTTGCCCGGTTGCGCCTTGGCCAGCGCGATCACGTCCTTGGCATCGCGCGCCGGAAAGTCGCGTGCTGCCACCAGCACTGCCGGCCCAGTGGAGACCTGGGTGATGGGCGTGAAGTCCTTGACCGCGTCGTAGGGCACGCGGGAGCCGTACAGCCCCATGTTCACCGAATGGCTGGTGTTCACGAACAGCAACGTGTAGCCGTCTGCGGGCGCCCTTGCCACGGCCTCGGCCGCGATGTTGCCGCCAGCGCCCACCCGGTTCTCCACGAGCACCGTCTGCCCCAGATCGCGCGACAGCTCCTGAGCCAGGAAACGCGCCAGGGTGTCGGTGGTGCCGCCCGTGCTCACGCCCACCAGGATCCGAATCGGCTTGGCAGCGGGCCAGGCAGGAACTTGGGCAACGGCCCAGGAGGCCCCCAGGCCCAGGGCCAGCGCCGTCAGGAGAGACCGCTTGTTCATCAGAGGAAGTCCGCTTGTTCGGGGGGCTCGCAGCGCCCAGGCATCGGCAGGCCTGACGTCATGAACTGACCAATGCACCGGCCCCCTTGCCACACGCCAGAGCGCGCACCCGTAAGAGCTTATCCCAGAGGGCGGGCCTGCGCCGTCGAACATCTTCACGCCCCAGATTGCACATGTCGTCACACGGGCCTAGGATGCTAGTTGACGACGCTTGGCTTCGCTGCGCCGCCCGTCCTGACGGGCATCACCATACAGGAGACTGCGCATGATCCGAAGAAATTGGCTCGCTGGAGCTGCCGCCGCGGTGGCGCTGACCGCCGGCCCCGCCTGGGCCCAATCCGAGGCCTGGCCTGCGCGGCCTGTCACCCTGGTGGTTCCCTTCGCCCCCGGCGGACCCACGGACACCGTGGCGCGTCTGCTGGCCGAGCGCCTTCAGGCCCAGTGGAAGCAGACGGTGGTGCTGGACTACAAGCCCGGCGGCGGCACCATGGTGGGAACGCAGGCCGTGGCCCGCTCGCCCGGTGATGGCCACACGCTGGGCATGGCGATCAGCGCGCTGATGATCAACCCGGCCTTGCAGCCGAAGATGCCCTACGACACGCTCAAGGACCTCGCGCCAGTGGCTCTCATCGGTCAAGCGCACTTCGGCTTGTTTGCGCATCCGTCGCTGGAAGCCAGGAACATCGCGGAACTGGTGGCCTATGCGCAACGCAACCCGGGGAAGCTGTCCTATGCCACGCCGGGCATCGGCACGGGCACCCATCTGGCGGGCGAATTGATGCAGACGCTGGCTGGTGTGCAGATGGTGCATGTGCCGTATCGCGGCAGCGCACCGGCCCAGCAGGATGTGATCGCGGGGCGCGTACCCCTGTTGTTCGACGTGCAGTTCTCCGCCATGCCCTTCGTGCGGGAGGGTCGCCTGAAGCTGCTGGCCCTGGCCAGCCCGAAGCGCTCGCAGCAGACCCCGGAGGTGCCCACCATGGACGAAACGCTCCCTGGGTTCAGTGCGATGAGCCTGATCGGCGTCATCGCGCCGCGCACCACCCCCAGGGCCCTGGTCGACCGCATTGCCGGGGACATCGCCACGGCGGTGCGGTCTCCTGAGATGGGCGCCCGCATGGCGCAGCTGGGCATGGAACCCGTGGGATCAAGTTCCCAGGAGTACGAGGCGATCGTGCGCACCGAGATCGCGAAGTGGACGCAGGTGGTCAAGACCGCCGGCATCAAGCTGGAGTGAGGACGCATGGACTGGCACATCACCCCTCTGGGCCCGTTGGGGGCGCGCGTTGAAGGCGTGAACCTCGGCCAGCCGTTGACGGCCGCAGAGGTCAGCCAAGTCGAGCAGCTGATGGATACCCATGCAGTGCTGGTCTTCCCCGACCAGCAACTGGATCAGCACCAGCAGATCGCCTTCGCCCGGCAGCTCGGACCCCTGGACCTGGGGCTTCGCAAGCTCAAGGGCGGGGCACACCGGTTCGAGTATCCCGAGCTGGCCGACATCTCCAACGTCAAGGTCGACGGCAGCGTGGCCAGCCGCGATGATCCGAAGATCGTCGGCAACGTCGCCAACCAGCTCTGGCACAGCGATTCGAGTTTCCAGCGGCCGCGCGCCAAGTACTCCATGCTGCATGCACTGGTGGTGCCCCCGGAGGGCGGCAACACCGAGTTTGCCGACTTGCGCCTGGCCTGGGACACCCTGCCCGAGGAATGGAAGGGTCGGGTGCAGCACCTCAGCGCGGTGCATTACGCCTTGTACTCGCGGTTTCTCCTGGGCGACACGGGATACACCGAGGCCCAGCGACAGGCCATTCCCGCGGTGCAATGGCCGCTGGTGCAGACCGACCCACGATCCGGCCGCCAGGTGCTGTTCGTCGGCATCCATGCCTGCGAGGTGGTCGGGATGACCCTGGCCGAGGGCAGGATGCTCCTGGCGGACCTCCTTGAGCACGCCACGCAGCGTGCTCATGTCTATGCGCATCGCTGGAACGTCGGTGACCTAGTGATGTGGGACAACACCACCACGGTGCACCGCGGCCGCTGGTACGACTTCGCGCAGCGCCGGGAGATGCGCCGAGCCACGACGGAAGAGGTGGTCACCTCTGCTGAGGCGGTCTTGCAGGCAGCCTGAGGGGGTACTCAGCGGGGCACGCCTGCCGTCAGCGACAGGCCGCCGTCCATGACGAGGTCCTGGCCGGTGATCCAGCCGGCGTCGTCACTGCACAGCCAGGCCACGGCCTGACCGATCTCCTGCGCCGTGCCGATGCGACCGATGGGATGGGAGCGTATGCGCGCGGCCAGCAAGGCCTGCGGGTCAGGGGCCTTGGCAATGGCGCCCATCGACAGCTCGGTGGGCACCAGGCGGGGGGAGATGGCATTGACTCGAATGCGCCGCGGTGCCAGATCCAGCGCCATCTGCCGGACCATGCCGACCACGGCGGCCTTGGCGCTGCAGTACGCCACACGCTCCAGTTGCGGCACCGAGGCCGTGACGGAAGCGATGGCGCAAATGCTGCCACCCTGTGGCCCGAAGTGCGGCACGGCAGCCTGGGTGTACAAGAACACGGGCCACACGCTCGCCCGCATCACCCGCTCGAAGTCCGCCAGATCGGCCTGCAGCACCGATCCCACGCCGCCCTGGCCCGCGCTGATGACCAGCGCGTCCAGACCGCCCAGCGCCGCCACGCACTCCTGGACCACGCGTTGCACGTCGGCCTGCGAGGTGGCGTCGCCTGCCGACCAGTGGCACTGCCCGGCCGGGTGCTGGGCTTGGGCCTGGGCCAGCCGATCGGCGCGCCGACCGGTCAGGAACACCTGCCATCCCCGGGCCGCCAGCGCCAGGCTGCCGGCAAGCCCGAGGCCGGTGCCGCCGCCGACGATGAGCGCGCGCCGCCCCTCCGCCGGGCTGGTTGGTTTGGGGGTGTGGTGGCCCTCGGGGGTGCCTGTCTCGGCCATCGTTGCTCCTGGCTGCGAGGTGATCTCGCGCAAGGCAAACGGTAGCACCGCAGCCGGGTGACGCGGTTCACATCAGCCGTTCACATCAGGGGCTCTGCAAGACGGCCTCGCCTTCAGCGCTGACAATGCCGAGCCATGAGTGCAACATGGGGATGGGCGTTGGCCCTGGTGGGCATCGCCCTGGGTGGGTTTCAGTGGGGTTGGCAGGGGGTGGTCCTGGCGATCTCGATCATCGTCTTCTGGCTGTTGCTGCAGTTCAGCCGCGCGATGCGGGTGATGCGGCAGGCTGGTGGTGCCCCCATCGGCCACGTGGACAGTGCGGTGATGCTGAATGCCAAGCTGCGTCAGGGCATGAGGCTCATGGAGATCATTCCCTTGACGCGCAGCCTGGGCCAGGCCGTAGAAGGTGGGCCCGGCGCGCTGGAGGCTTTCACCTGGACGGACACCTCGGGTGCCTGTGTCCGGGTGCAACTGGTTGGCGGACGTCTGCGGCACTGGGCACTGGAGCGCCCCAGCGAGAGCCAGGCCGCCGCGCCGGCGGCTCCCCCGGTCGAGCCAGTACCCGATCACACGGACGACAAGGCGCCCGAACGCGGCGCCGGTGCATAAAATCGCCAGTTCTGCGCGCCTGGGCCAGCACACCGGTTGAGAGTCTGCGCCCTGAGCACCCTCCAAGCACCACAAGGAACTGCAATGTCGATGTCCGACCGTGACGGCAAGATCTGGATGGACGGCCAGCTGGTCGATTGGCGTGACGCCAAGATCCACGTGCTGAGCCATACCCTGCACTATGGCTGCGGCGCCTTCGAGGGTGTGCGCGCCTACAACACTGCCAACGGCACGGCCATCTTCCGCCTGCGCGAGCACACCGAGCGCCTGTTCAACAGCGCCAAGATCCTGCGCATGAAGATCCCCTTCACGCTGGAGGAGGTGATGCAAGCGCAGAAGACGGTGGTGCGCGAGAACAAGCTCGAGAGCTGCTACCTGCGGCCGCTGACCTGGATCGGCGACAAGAAGCTGGGCGTCAGCCCCAAGGGCAACACCATCCACCTGATGGTGGCGGCCTGGGCTTGGGGCGCCTACCTGGGCGAAGAGGGCCTGAAGCGCGGCATCCGCGTCAAGACCTCCAGCTACACCCGCCACCATGTCAACATCACCATGACGCAGGCCAAGGCGGTGAGCAACTACACCAACTCCATCCTGGCCAACATGGAAGCCACGGACGAGGGCTACGACGAAGCCCTGCTGCTGGACCCGTCGGGCTTTGTTTCTGAGGGCGCGGGCGAGAACCTGTTCGTCATCAAGAAGGGTGTGGTCTACACGCCCGACCTGTCGGCCGGTGCGCTCAATGGCATCACGCGCGACACCATCTTCGCCATCTGCCAGGACCTGGGCCTGAAGCTGGTGGAAAAGCGCATCACGCGCGACGAGGTCTACATCTGCGACGAGGCCTTCTTCACCGGCACCGCCGCCGAGGTCACGCCCATCCGTGAGCTGGACCGCATCGAGTTGGGTGCCGGCGAGCGTGGTCCCATCACCGAGAAGATCCAGACGGCCTTCTTCGACATCGTCAACGGGCGCAACCCGAAGTACGCGCACTGGCTCACGCCCGTGGCGGCTTGACCCCCACCCCTCGCACGCAGCGGCCCGCCATGAGTACCAAGACCCCCAAGTCCGTCGTCGAACTGGCTGCGGCCGACCTGCAGGGCCCGGGGGTCATTCCCTGCCCGAACCCGAAGATGGCGTTGTGGAGCAACCACCCGCGCGTCTTCATCGACCTGTCCCACGGCGGCGAGGGGGTGTGCCCTTACTGCGGTACGGTCTACCGCCTCAAGGCCGGCGAGCACCTGCACGCCCACCACTGACGCGGCGGCGGGTCCCCTGCTGCCGTTCGCGTTTCCTCGCTGTCTCCAGCCCCTCCACCTCAGAGGACACACCCCTTGCGTGAGCGCGAATTCGTCTTGACCCTGTCGTGCAGGGACACCATGGGGATCGTCCATGCGGTGTCGGGCCTGCTGTTCCAGGCCGGCTGCAACATCATCGAATCGCAGCAGTTCGGTGACCTGCAGGGCGAGGACGCCACCGGCCTGTTCTTCATGCGGGTGCACTTCGAGGCTCCAGCCCAACTGGCTGATGTGCCGACGCTGGACCGCCTGTTCGAGCACGTGCGCACCCAGCATGGCATGGAGGCGCGGTTCCATGCCGTGGCGCGGCGTCCGCGGGTGTTGCTGATGGTCAGCCGCTTCGGCCACTGCCTGAACGACCTGCTGTTCCGCTGGACCAGCGGGCAACTGGCGGTGGACATCCCGGCCATCGTCTCCAATCACCCGGATTTTGAGCCCCTGGCGCGCAGCTACGGCATCCCGTTCCACCACTTGCCCTTGAGCGACGGGCGGGACGCTGCGGCCAAGCGGGTGCAGGAGCAGCAGGTGGAGGCGCTGATCGAGCGCGAGCGGGTGGACCTGGTGGTGCTGGCCCGCTACATGCAGATCCTCAGCGCTGACTTCTGCCAGACGCTGCACGGCCGGGCCATCAACATCCATCACAGCTTCTTGCCCAGCTTCAAGGGTGCGCGCCCCTACTTCCAGGCCCACGCCCGGGGTGTGAAGCTCATCGGCGCCACGGCCCATTACGTCACGGCCGACCTGGACGAGGGCCCCATCATCGAGCAGGACGTGGCCCGGGTGGACCATTCGATGTCGGCCGAAAACCTGACGGCCCTGGGGCGCGATGTCGAATGCGTGGTGCTGTCGCGCGCCGTGCGCTGGCACGTCGAGCACCGGGTGCTCATGAACGGTCACAAGACGGTGGTCTTCCGCTGAAGGGCGGCCCGCCTCACGTCGCCCCCCGCCAACGCCCGCCATGCCTCTTCACCAGAAGCCCCCGCCCGTGGCCCTGATGGCCTCCCCCGAGGACACCGAGACGCAGTTCTATGAGGCCCTGCAACAGGGTGACATTGACCGCCTGATGGCGGTGTGGGCCGATGACGACGAGATCGCCTGCGTGCATCCCGGCGGCCCGCGGCTGGTGGGCGCCGCGGCCATCCGCGCCAGTTTCGAGAACATCTTTGCCACGGGTGGCATCCCGGTCATCCCGGAGCAGGTGCACCGCCTGCACACCATGACCGCCGCCGTGCACCATCTGGCCGAGCGCATCACCATCACCTCCGCCGAAGGCACGCAGACCGCGTGGGTGCTGGCCACGAACGTGTTCCTGAAGACCGAGCAGGGCTGGCGCCTGGTGGTGCACCACGCCAGCCCGGGCAGCGTGGGCGAGCAGCCGCCTGTGATGGGCGAGCCCCCGTCCCTGTTGCACTGAGCGCTCGACCGCCGGTGGCCGCCTCATCGCCCGAAGGGCCGCATCCTGGCGCCTGCAGTCCCCGGGACGACGCGGACGCGGGCGGGCTGGCCTCGTTTCGCAGCCCGCGGTGGCTGCCAGGGGGCAACCTGCAGACCATCTGGGCCGCGCGGCTGGCGGTCACGCACCGGGGTCCGGCACCGCTGTTCCGGCGCGAACGTTGGGACACACCGGACGGTGACTTCATCGACGTCGACTTCGCGTTCGAGGCCCCGGTGCAGGCCGGGGCGGCCGGCGAGCCCAAGCCGCTGCTGGTGCTGTTCCATGGCCTGGAGGGTTCGTCCAGCGGTCACTACAGCCTGGCCGTGGCCGACGAGGCGCGGCGGCGCGGCTGGTCGTACGCAGTGCCTCATTTCCGTGGCTGCTCCGGCGAACTCAACCGCGCGCCCCGGGCTTACCACTCCGGGGACTTCGAGGAGATCGGCTGGATCCTGGCGCGGCTGCGTGCACGCACCCTGGCCCCGCTGTGGGTGATGGGCATTTCGCTGGGCGGCAATGCGTTGATGCGCTGGGCGGCTGAGGCGGGGCAGACGGCCGGCGCGCTGGCCCGCGCCGCGGTGTCCGTGTGCTCGCCGCTGGACCTGGCGGCCGCGGGCCGGGCCATCGACAGCGGCTTCAACCGCCTGGTCTATGCGCGCATGTTCCTGGCCACCATGAAACCCAAGGCCCTGGCCAAGCTGGCGCAGCACCCCGGGCTGTTCGACGGCCAGCGCCTGCGCCAGGCCCGCACGCTGCGCGAGTTCGACGACGTGTTCACGGGCCCATTGCACGGCTTTACTGGTACGGACGACTACTGGGCCCGCGCCTCGGCCCAGCCGCACCTGCCCCGCATCTGCATACCGGCACTGGCCGTGAACGCCCGCAACGACCCCTTCATCCCGGCGCACAGCCTGCCGCGCCCGGGCCGGCCCAGCCAGACCGGCCACGTGGAGTTGTGGCAACCCGCGCATGGGGGTCACGTGGGCTTCGCCCATGGGGCGCCGCCCGGCCATCTGCGCGCCATGCCGCGCGCCGTGCTGGACTGGCTCGCCCAACACTGATCCGGCCCAGCGGCTGGCGCTGACGTAAGCTTGCCCGATGGACCCCCTTGTTGAAGCCGCGCTGCGCAAGTGGCCGAACGTGCCGCACTGCCACGGCTGGTTGGCTCTGGATGCGCGCGGCGACTGGTACATGCGCGACGAACGCGTGCAGGCCGCCGGCCCGTTCCCCCTGGTCAAGGGCAGCGTCATCCGTCACGACAAGCTGCGCGAGTTCATCCACCGCAATTACCTGCGGGATGAGCGAGGAGGCGCTTACTTTCAAAACGGGCCGCAACGGGTCTATGTCGACCTGGATCTCACCCCGTACGTCTGGCGACTGCAAGCAGGCCTGCCGCCAGAGCAGACACCGCGCGTTACGGCCCACACGGGTGAGCCGGTCCAGCAGGTGGATTCGGTCTGGCTCGACGAACAGGGCCGGCTGTACCTGTTGTGTACCGTGCCCAGCGTGGGGCCGGCCTTTGGCCTGGTGCACACGCTCGACATGCTGGTGGCCGCAGGTGCGGTGGAGTCCGGCCAGTGGGTGCCGCAGGACATGGCCTGGGCCGACATGCCCAAGCACTTCGGCTTCGAGCGTATGCCCCGGCCTTGAGCCCCGGCCTTGAGCCCGGGCATTCAGCCTGGGCCTTCAGCCCAGGAGCCCGCGTCCGCGGACTTACTTCGGCGCGCTGGCGGCTGCGCTGGCCGCGGCCGCTGGTGCGCTGGGCTCCGCGAACTTCGCGCCCGCCTGGTTGGCCATGTAGACCACGGCGCGGCCGATCTCGGTGTCGGAGTAGTCGCCGCCACCTTGCGCACCCATCGCGCCCTTGCCCTTCAGGGCGGAGTTCAGCAGGGCGTCGTAGCCGGTCTTGATGCGCGCGGCCCAGGCACCGGTGTCACCGAGCTTGGGCGCGCCCGCGGCGCCGCTGTTGTGGCAGGCGGCACACGCAGTCTGGTAGACCTGTTCGCCCGTCTTCATCGCGGCAGCGTCAGAGGCATCCTTCAGCTCGACGCGCCCGATGGGCGCAATCCGTTTGGCGACGGCTTCAGCTTCCATCGCCTTGCTGCCGGCGCCGGTCTTGTCGCCCATGGCCACATAGTTCACCAGCAAGATGATGGCGATGATGGGCACCACGAACGAGGCGACCACGGCCCAGACCAGCTGCTTGGGCGTCTTGATCGGGCCCTCGTGGGCTTCGTGGGCTTCGTGGGAGTCGCTCATGGGGTCCTCGGAGTTCTGTCGTAGGAGTGTGCGGTCTCACCTCGCGCTGCCTGGGCTTGTCAGGGCCGGCGGAACCGGGCCTGTTGCAAGCCCGGAACATCCCGTCGGCACCGCCGGCCCGGCGCGCAGCGGCGCTGGCTCGAATGCAACCCGTAAGTATACGGGCGACCCCTGACGCGAACCCTCCACGCAGACCCACGCCACGGGCCATGCCAAGGCCGAGCGCTAGAATGCAAGGGCTCGGCGACTGTGGTGAAGTGGATATCATGCGGCCCTCCGAAGGCCGCGTCGCAAGTTCGATTCTTGCCAGTCGCGCCAATGTTTCGCCAACGTCGGGCGAAACCCGTGCGCGGACGTTGCGCCAACCGGCTTGGCCATGATCGATGCCCAACGCGCCTTCTCTACGCCGCTGTTCCCTGCAATCCCTGGTCGTGTTGAGCTTGGTGCTGTGGCTCACCGCCTGCGCCAGTTCCCGTTCTCCGACGGCCCGCCTGCCGGCCCCGCCCGACCTGTCGGCCGATGGCCCGCCCGTCACGGTACCGCCTGGCTTGGTGGAGGTGCCCAACGCGGTGCCCCGTGTGGAACCGCTGCGGGCTGGGGGCCCCAACAAGCCTTACGAGGTGGCAGGGCGGCTTTACGTGCCCATCGCGAGTGACGTGCCGCTCGTGGACAGAGGCGGTGCTTCCTGGTACGGGCGCAAGTACCACGGGCGTCCTACTTCCAGCGGTGAGGTGTATGACATGTTCGCCATGACGGCGGCGCATCCCACCATGCCCATCCCCAGCTACGCACGCGTGACCAATCCCGCCAATGGCCGAGAGGTGATTGTGCGGGTCAACGACCGTGGGCCTTTTGTCCCCGGCCGTGTCATCGACCTGAGCTACACCGCAGCCCTGAAACTGGATGTGCTGCGAGCGGTGACCCCGGTGATCGTGGAACGTCTGACGCATGACGCCATCCGGGCCCTTCGCTGGCTGTCACACGCGGACGACGGTTTCGAGCGCGATGCCCGAGGCACCCAGGCGGCGGCGGGCCCGCGTCCCTGAAGGACGGCAGATGGGTCCAGCTCAGGACCCTTCCTCAGCCGGCCGCTGAACCTGCGTCACGCGGGCGCGGTTGCCGGTGAAGACGATGCTTCAGGCGTCGCTTTACCAGAAGGGTCCGAGGAAGATGTAGGCGGCGCGGCCGCCCCGATGGGTGGCTCCCAGCGCGAAGTACACCGGGCCGAACAGGGTGTCGACGGAGACAAAGGCGCTGCCAGCCTGCTTCAGGTCTCCCAGCTGCAGGCTCTGTCCGGGCTGGAACAACCCACCCAGCTCCACCGAGAAGCCTGCCCGCACGGCGCCGCCCAGCCCCAGGGGCATGCGGGCCAGCGGCACCCCCATCACCACGCGTCCGAGCAGGCTGGTCTGTCCATAAAGGGAACTGATGGGTGTGCCCGACAGCCGCAGGAAGCCCCCGAGGGCCAGCGGCGCCACGCCTTTGGAGGCATGCGAGGCGTCGGCATACACGTGGCCGGCCCAGCGTCCCCACGTGAAGCCGGTGAGCACGCGCGCTTCGGCTTCCGCGCCCTGGTCGGCCTCTGAAATGCTGCCCGACCGCCAGGTGATCCCCAGCAAGGTGCCGCGCGTCGGAAAGGCGACCGAGTCCAGGGTGTCTAGGCGCAACTGGGCGTAGGCCTGGGTGGTGGTGAAGGCGATGGGTCCGCTTTCCAGGTCGCCGCGCAGCAGCGGGGAGACGCGCGAGCGCGAGCGTTCCAGCCCCACCTGCGCATCGCCGGAGCGGCCCAGCGAAACGCCTGCGCCCAGGCGCCATGCCGTTGCCGCGACCCCCAGCTGGCTGACCCGCTGCCCGTCGTTGTAGATGTCCTGGGACTCGGCATCGCGCCGCCATGACGTCACGCCGAAGACTCGGCTCCCCAGCCCCAGGGGCTGCCACCACTCACCCATGAGGGTGGTCTGTGAGCCCAAGCGCAGCAAGGCGCGCAGCTCGCCGCCCCAGGCATTCACTGGGCGCAAGGTGGTGGTGGCGGTGAGGCCGAGCCGGGTGGCATCTTCGCGCGTGCCTTGTTCGGTCTGTAGCTCCAGGCCCAGCCGCAACGGATTGCGCCGCCACGGGGCCTCCACCGGCACCAGGATCAGGGCCCGGCCGTCGGGCAGCAGGGCCGACTGCACCTCGACGCGTTCGAAGTCGCCGCTGGCGTAGAGCTGGTCGGCCGCAGCGCGTGCCGTGGCCGCGTCCACGCTCTGCCCCAGCTTGGCGCCGGCGGCGGCGGCCAGCAACTCCGCACTGGCGCGGTCGGTGGGCCGCACCAGGAGCCTGCCCGCGCCGTTGATGCCCGCCGTCAGGGGCTGCTGCACGCGCGCCTGCTCCAGGCTTGCCCAGGCCTGCGGCGTGAGGGTCAGGGTGTCCAGGTGTGAGGACAGCGCCCGCGCTGCCCGCTCGCCGGCAGCGATGGCGCGCTGCGCGCCCGTGGCCAGTTCGCTGGCGTCCAGGCCCTCCAGGTCCGGCTGGATCAGGAGATCGCCCGGCTTCAGTTCCCCCAGGGACCGCTGCGCGTTCTGCTCGGTCAGCAGGTTGATCATCTGCTGGGCCACGCCCAGGGGGCTGGCGAGGTCAAGCACATGGTTCACCGGGGTGCCCACATTCACGACGATCAGCACCTGCGCACCCATCGCACGGGCCAGGTCCACCGGCACGTTGCGTACCAGCCCACCGTCCACCAGCAGGCGGCCGTCGCGCGCGAAGGGCGGGAACAGGCCCGGCACCGACAGTGAGGCGCGCAGCGCCACGGCCAGCGGTTCGTCCGCCATCTCCACCAGTTCGCCCGTGCGCAGGTCGGTGGCCACCGCCCGGAAGCCCAGGGCCAGTCGCCCGGCCGGGCGCTGCGCCTGGCCCTGGGGCAGCAGTTGCTCCAGGGCGGCCTCCAGCGTGTGGCTGCCGGCCACCGCCGGCGGCGCGTTCAGGCTCAGCCCTGGACCCATGCCGAATTCGATGCGCGACGGCACTTCCAGGTCCATCTCACGGCGTCGAAAGTCCCCCGCATTGCGCGGCGGTCGGTCTGCAAGCACCGCGGCCCAGTCGGTGTCACGCGCGAAGCGCTCCAGTTCGGCGGGGCTGCGCCCGGCCGCGTAAGCGCCGCCCACTACCGCGCCCATGCTCGTGCCCACCACCAGATCGACGGGTACGCGCAATTCCTGCAGCACCCGCAGGACGCCGATATGGGCAAAGCCGCGCGCGCCGCCGCCAGAGAGCACCAGCCCGATCCGAGGGCGTTGCGCTTGTGCCTGCGCCTGCGGCGGACCTTCAGCGGGCCCGCTCTGTGCCTGAGCTTGTGCCTGTGCCTGTGCACCCCCGGCCGCGGCCAGCACCAGCAGGCCTGCGGCCAGCAGCACCGCCACCCCCGGCAGACGGCCCGCGCGGCGTCCGCTCAAGCCGTGTGGACGCGGCATGACGGAGCCAGGAGATCGCCCCAGTCGGTCTGCCCGCGACTCAACGCCCGCCCGTGACGTCAATCGTCGTGCCGGTGGCATAGCTGGCCTCGTCGGACAACAGCCAGACGATGGCTGCCGCCACCTCTTCCGACGTGCCCGCACGCTGCAGGGGCACGCTGGGCGCCATCTGGGCGGCGCGGTCGGGCTGGCCGCCGCTGGCATGGATGTCGGTGTCGATGATGCCGGGCCGCACACCATTGACCCGCACGCCCTCAGCGGCCACCTCGCGGGCCAGCCCCAGCGTGAAGGTGTCGATCGCACCCTTGGAGGCGGCGTAGTCCACGTACTGGTTGGGTGAGCCCAGCCGTGCCGCGGCCGAACTCAGGTTGACGATGGCCCCGCCGGGCCCGCCGTGACGCCGGCTCATGCGCTTCAGGGCCTCCCGCGCGCACAGGAACGAGCCCGTGATGTTCACCGCCCACATGCGCTGCAAGCGCTGCAGGGACATCTCGTCCACCCGGGCCGGCAGGTCGACGACCCCGGCGTTGTTGACCAGCCCTGTCACCGGGCCCAAGGAGGCATCGACCGCGGCAAACATCCCCAGCACCTGGGCCTCGTCGGCGACATCGGCCTGCACCACCATGGCGCGCCGGCCCAGCGCGCGCACCTCGGCCGCCACGGCCTCGGCGGCGGTCGCGTCCCGCGTGTAGTTGATTGCCACGTCCCAGCCGGCACGCGCGGCGAGGACGGCCGTGGCCGCGCCGATCCCCCGGCTGCCGCCAGTGACCAGGAGGATGCGGGTGGGCGTGAGGGCGGTTGTGCTCATGGCAGCGGTGGCGGGGCCAGCAGGTAGTAGAAGCTCCGATCCTAGACCGATCCTGACCTCGTTACAGTCCGAGGCCATCAGTTGTCCCCGTGCGTTGGGGACTGCACCACCTGGAGAACGTCGTCATGAGCCTGTCCCGCCGCCACTTTGTTGCTGCCGCTGGCGCCAGCCTGGCGCTGCCGTCCCTGGGCTGGGCCCAGGCGCTGGAAAAGCCCAAGGTCACCATCGCCGTGGGCGGCAAGAACCTGCTGTACTACCTGCCGCTGACCATTGCTGAGCAGCGCGGCTATTTCAAGGCCGAAGGGCTGGACGTCACCATCGTCGACTTCGCCGGCGGCGCACGCGCCCTGCAGGCGGTGGTGGGCGGCAGCGCCGACGTGGTGTCCGGTGCCTTCGAGCACACGGTGAACATGCAGTTCAAGGGCCAGCGCATGCGCGCCTTTGCACTGCAGGGCCGGGCGCCGCAGATCGTGCTGGGGGTCAACCCCAAGACGATGCCGGGCTTCAAGACCGTGGCCGACCTCAAGGGCAAGAAGGTGGGGGTCACGGCGCCGGGCTCGTCCACCAACGTGATGGTCAACTTCATCCTGGCCAAGGCGGGCCTCAAGCCCAGCGACGTGAGCATCATTGGCGTGGGCGCGGCCCAGGGCGCGGTGGCCGCGATGCGCTCGGGCCAGATCGACGCCATCAGCAACCTGGACCCGGTGATCACGCTGCTGCAGCGCTCGGGTGACCTGAAGATCGTCTCTGACACCCGCCTCGTGGCCGAGGCCGACAAGGTCTTCGGCGGGCCCATGCCGGCAGGCTGCTTCTATGCGCCGCAGGGCTTCATCGACAAGCATCCCAACACCACGCAGGCCCTGGCCAACGCGCTGGTGCGTGCCAACAAGTGGATCCAGGGCGCCGGGCCCAGCGACATCATCACCAACGTGCCCGAGAGCTTCCTGCTGGGCGACCGCGCGGTCTACATCGACGCCTTCCTGGCCGCCAAGGGGGCGCTGTCGCCTGACGGCCTGTTCCCGGACAAGGGCGCCGACACCGCCTTCCGCGCTCTGGCCAGCGTGGACGCGGAGATCGCCAAGGCCAGGCTCGACCTGAACGCCGTCTACACGAACGACTTCGTCAAGAAGGCCAACGCCAAGTACCCCAAGGGTTGACGTTGAAGACTGACGCAGCGTCTGGCGGGAAAGGCTGAAGTTGCACGCCCTGGAACTGCGGGACGTGTCCTGCACCTTCATCAGCAAGGACGATCCCGGCCAGCGCTACACCGCGGTGCAGGAGGTCTCGCTGAGCGTGGCGGCGGGTGAGTTCGTCTCCGTGGTCGGCCCCACGGGCTGCGGCAAGAGCACGCTGCTGAACGTCGGTGCCGGCCTGCTGCAGCCCAGCACGGGCGCGGTGCGCGTGTTCGGCCAGGCGCTGCAGGGCATCAACACCCGCGCCGGCTACATGTTCCAGGCCGAGAGCCTGATGCCCTGGCGCACGGCCCTGGGCAACGTCATGGCGGGGCTGGAGTTCCGCGGTGTGCCGCTGGCCGACGCCCGCGCCCAGGCCGAGGACTGGCTGCGCCGCGTGGGCCTGGGCGGTTTCGGCGACCGCTATCCGCACCAGTTGTCCGGTGGCATGCGCAAGCGCACCAGCCTGGCCCAGACCCTGGCGCTGGACCCGGACATCATCCTGATGGACGAGCCCTTCTCAGCCCTGGACATCCAGACCCGGCAACTGATGGAAAACGAAGTGTTGGCGCTGTGGGCCAGCAAGCGCAAGGCGGTGCTGTTCATCACGCACGACCTGGACGAGGCGATTGCCATGAGCGACCGCGTGGTGGTGCTCTCGGCCGGCCCGGCCGCGCGCCCCATCGGTGAGTTCGCCATCGACCTGGAACGCCCGCGCGACGTGGCCGAGGTGCGCACCACCCCGCGCTTCATCGAACTGCACAAGGCCATCTGGGACGTGCTGCGCGAGGAAGTGCTCAAGGGCTACGCGCAGCAATTGCAGAAGGCCTGACGCCGATGTGGAACTGGATCAAGCCCCGCCCCGGCAACCTGCGTGTCTGGCAGGTGGGCCTGCTGGTGGCCGTCTTCACCTTCTGGCACCTGATGACGACGCCGGGTCTGGTGCCGCCCTTCATGTTCGACAACGACCGGCAGGCGGCCTTCTTCTTCGGCGAGCCGCTGAAGGTGGCAGGCCGCATCTGGGTGTGGTTCGTGACTGAGGCCGACATCTACCGGCACCTGGGTATCACCTTGCTGGAGACGCTGCTGGCTTTCGGTATCGGCTCGGTGCTGGGCCTGGGCGCGGGCCTGTGGCTGGCGCTGCAGCCCATGGCCAGCGCCATCCTGGAGCCCTATATCAAGGCGCTGAACTCCATGCCGCGCATCATCCTGGCGCCCATCTTCGCGGTCTGGTTCGGTTTGGGCATCGGCAGCAAGGTGGCCCTGGGCGTGACGCTGGTGTTCTTCATCGTCTTCTTCAACGTCTACCAGGGCGTGAAGGAGGTGAGCCCCGTGGTGCTGGCCAATGCGCGCATGTTGGGCGCCCGACCGCGCCAGCTGCTGCGCCACGTGTACCTGCCCAGCGCCACGAGCTGGGTGTTCTCCAGCCTGCACACCAGCGTGGGCCTGGCCTTCGTGGGCGCGGTGGTGGGCGAGTACCTGGGCTCCAGCCAGGGTGTGGGCTACCTCATCCTGCAGGCCGAGGGCACCTTCGACATCAACACGGTGATGGCCGGCATCGTGGTGCTCACCGGCTTCGCCCTGGTGCTGGACGCCTTGGTCGGGCGCATCGAACGACGCCTGATGAAGTGGCAGCCCAAGGCGGGTGAGACGGAGAAGCTGTAGGGCGCCCGTGGCGCTTGACGCGCGACGCTCGACCCTGAGCGCTCAGCGCTCGCCTGCGGCCATGCTCGCCTGCGCCGGCAGCCCTTGCAGATGGTCCGCATCGGCCCAGCGCACGATGTCCAGCGTGCCCTGGCGCCAGCGCAGGTGGTTCAGCCCAGTGTTGGGAATGTCGCAGGTGCGCAGGCCGTCCAGCGCCAGGCCGTGCGCGGTGCGCCACAGCATGTCCAGCACGCCGCCGTGCGTCACCACCGCCAGGTGCCGGCCGGGATGGGCCTCGGCCAGGGCCTTCACGGCGGCGATCACCCGGGCGTGGAACTGCTGCAGGCTTTCGCCGCCGGGCAGGGCGAAGTCGGACCGGTGTTCCAGCCACCGCTTCCACAGGTCCGGGTGGCGGGCCTTGATCGTGGGCACGTCCAGGCCCTCCAGCACACCGAAGCACTGCTCTCGCAGGCCTGGCATCAGCGCCGGGGCGGCCTGCCAGGCGGCGGCCAAGGGCGCGGCGGTCTGCTGGGCGCGCTGCAGGTCGCTGCTGAACAGCTGATCGGCGGGCTCGGCGGCCAGGCGCTCGCCCAGCCGTTGGGCCTGCGTGTGCCCGAAGTCATTGAGCGGGACGTCGATCTGGCCCTGGAAGCGCTGCTGGCGGTTCCAGTCGGTCTCGCCATGGCGGATGAAGAGGAAGTCGGTCATGCAGGGGTGTCAGGTGTAGGAAACCACCATCTTGGCGGCCAGCAGGTACAGCACCACGGCGAACAGCCGCCGCAAGGTGGCCACGGGCAGCCGGTGGGCCAGCCGGGCGCCGAAGGGCGCGGTGACGGTGCTGGCCACCACCACGCCGGCCAGCGCCGGCAGCAGCACGAACCCCAGCGACCAGTCTGGCAGGCTGGTGGCGGTCCAGCCGCTGGCGATGAAGCCCAGTGTGCCCAGCAGCGCCACCGGCAGGCCCAGGGCGGCACCGGTACCGATGGCGGTGCGCACGGGCACGCCGCACCACAGCATGAAGGGCATGGTGAGGAAGGCCCCGCCGGCCGAGACCAGGCCGCAGATCACCCCGATGACCAGGCCCACGCCCCACAGGCCGGTGGCGCCGGGCAGGGTGCGGCCGGGGCCGGGCTTCTTGCCGATCCAGATCTGGGTGGCCGCGCCCACCACGATCACGGCAAAAGCCAGCGCCAGCGCGCGCTGCGGCATCCAGCCCGAGGCCAGCGACGACAGCAGCGTGCCCGTGGCCATGGGCGGTGCCAGGCGCTTGACCACGGCCCAGTCCACCGATCCCAGCTTGTGGTGCTCGCGCACGCTGGCCGAGCCCGTGAACAGCACCCCGGCCATGGCGGTGCCCAGCGCCAAGTGCATCACATGCTCGGGCGCCATCTGCTGGGCGGTGAACAGGGCCGCCAGGATCGGCACCAGCGTCATGCCGCCGCCAATGCCCAGCAGGCCGGCGAAGAAGCCGATGACGGTGCCGGCGAGGAGGTAGGCAAGGATCCAGGTCATGGGGCGCGGGGCACGGTGCGGTGAGCCAGTGAGTGTCGCACCCGTGTCGGCCCGGGCCGCGAGCGTGCTGCTTCACAGGCCACCGCGACCGTTGCGCCGCCGCCGGCCTTCAGGGGCGAACCGAACCGGACCGCAGCGGCCCCAGGGCCAGCCCTTGACCCTCATGGCCGGCCCGGTTCGAATCGGGACCTGCTTCTCTGCCTGGGACACCCCCATGATCCGTGTGCTCCTCCTGCCCGGCCTGGCCAGCGACGCCGCCCTCTGGCGGCATCAGGTGCCGGCCCTCACCGATGCCGGCCACACCGTCCACGTCACCGACGCCCATGCGCGCGCGGACACCCTCAGCGCCATGGCCCGCCTGGTGCTGGCCGAGCACGAAGGCCCGTTGGTGCTGGTGGGCACCTCCATGGGCGGCATCCTGGCGCTGGAGGTGTTCCGGCAGGCGCCGCAGCGCTTGGCCGCCCTGGCTTTGCTAGGCAGCAGCGCCCGCCCGGACACGCCCGAGATCATTGCGCTGCGCAGCGCGGCGGTGCGCGAGTTCGAACAGGGGCGCATGGACGAGGTGCTGCGCGCCAACGTGCCCTTCGCCTTCCATCCCAGCCGGCAGGGGGATGCGGCGCTGGTGAGTGACTACTTCGCCATGGTGCACCGCGCCGGGGCGGTGCAGCTCGTGCGGCAGAACCGCGCGATCATGGCCCGGCCCGACAGCCGGCCATTGCTGCGCCGCCTGCAATGCCCCGTGCTGGTGGTGTGCGGCGATGCGGATGCGCTGACGCCGCCAGAGTGTTCGCGCGAAGTGGCCGCCGACGTGCCCCAGGCGGAACTGCAGGTGCTGCCCGCCTGCGGCCATCTGCTGACCTGGGAGCAGCCCGAGGCGGTCAATGCGCTGCTGCTGGCGTGGCTGGCGCGCCTGGCGCCGCGGCTTGCGCCCGGGCCTCAGGCCACGCCTGGCTGATGACCCCGCCTCCCAGGCAGACCTCGCCGTCGTACAGCACGGCCGATTGGCCCGGCGTCACCGCCCACTGTGCCGGGTCGGGGGGGCTGAAGTCCAGGCTGAAGCTGGCCGACGTTGGCTTGCGGCCCTGAAACCTGCTGCCTGCCTGGTCCGACAGACCCTCTGCGGCCTGGGCGGCCTGCATCGCCAACGGGCGGAAGCTGCAGGGCGCATCGGCCTGCCGGTAGCGGGTCTTCGCGGCCAGCCGCCCCGGCGCCGGGGCGTGGCCAGCCACCCAGCTCACATCCTCGGCCCACAGATGACGTGACAACAGGGCCGGGTGGTCGTGCCCCTGCACGGCGATCAGCCGGTTACGGGCCAGGTCCTTCGCCGCGACGAACCAGGGCGCGTGCGTGCCGCCGCCGCTGCGCAGCCCGCCAATGCCCAGGCCCTGGCGCTGGCCCAGGGTGTAGAAGCTCAGGCCCACATGGCGGCCGATCTCGCGTCCGCGCTCGTCCACGATGGGGCCGGGCGCGTGGCTCAGGTAGCGGTTCAGGAACTCGCGGAAAGGGCGCTCGCCGATGAAGCAGATGCCCGTGGAGTCCTTTTTCTTCGCGTTTGGCAGGCCAATCTCCAGCGCCAGGCGCCGCACCTCGGTCTTGTGCAGCTCGCCCACGGGGAACAGGGTGCGCGACAACTGCGCCTGGTTCAGGCGGTGCAGGAAGTAGCTCTGGTCCTTGGCGGGATCCAGCCCCTTGAGCAACTGGTGGGACCCGTCCGCCGCCTGACGCACGCGTGCGTAATGGCCGGTGGCGATCTTGTCCGCACCCAGGCGCATGGCGTGGTCCAGGAAGGCCTTGAACTTGATCTCGGCGTTGCACAGCACGTCGGGGTTGGGCGTGCGGCCGGCCTGGTACTCGCGCAGGAACTCGGCGAAGACGCGGTCTTTGTACTCGCTGGCGAAGTTGACGTGCTCGATCTCGATCCCCACCACGTCGGCCACGGCGGCGGCATCGACGAAGTCGACATTGGACGAGCAGTAGCCCGTGTCGTCGTCATCTTCCCAGTTCTTCATGAAGATGCCGATCACCTCGTAGCCCTGCTGCTTGAGCAGCCAGGCGCTGACGGCGGAGTCCACGCCGCCTGACAGGCCGACAACGACACGGGTTTTCATGACTCCGGATTGTCGCGGAGCCGCATCACGGGCCTGGTGCAGCGGGCAGGCCGCCAGCTGCGGTCTGCCTGCTGCCAACTTCGCTTCAGTGCGCCAGGATCTTGGACAGGAAGTCGCGCGTACGCTCGTTGGTCGGGTTCTCGAAGAACTTCGCGGCGGTGTTCTGCTCGACGATCTGACCCTGGTCCATGAAAATCACACGGTCGGCCACCTGGCGGGCAAACCCCATCTCGTGCGTCACGCAGATCATGGTGATGCCCTGGTTGGCGAGCTCGATCATCACGTCCAGCACCTCGTTGATCATCTCCGGATCGAGCGCCGAGGTGGGCTCGTCGAACAGCATGATCTTGGGCGTCAGGCACAGCGCGCGCGCGATGGCCACGCGCTGCTGCTGGCCACCGGACAACTGCAGCGGGTACTTCTGCGCCTGCTCGGCGATCTGCACGCGCTGCAGCTGTGCCATGGCCCGTTCCTCGGCCTCTTTCTTCGGCAGCTTGCCCACCCACATGGGTGAGAGGGTGAGGTTCTCCAGCACCGTCAGGTGCGGGAACAGGTTGAACTGCTGGAACACCATGCCCACCTGCCGACGCACCTGCTCCACGGCCTTGACGTCGTCGCTGAGCTCGATGCCGTCCACCACGAGACGGCCCTCCTGATGCTCCTCAAGCCGGTTGATGCAGCGGATGAGGGTGCTCTTGCCCGAGCCTGAGGGCCCGCAGATCACGATGCGCTCGCCCCGCGCGACCTGCAGGTCGATGTCGCGAAGCACGTGGAAGGCATTGCCATACCACTTGTTGACCTTGTCGAAGCTGATGATGGGCTCGGCCATGGGGGTTCCGTCAACGGTTGCGGCTGCGCGACAGCTGCTTCTCGATCCACAGGCTGTAGCGGCTCATCGCGAAGCAGAAGATGAAGTACACCGCCGCGATGAAAAGATAGGCTTCGATCTTGAAGGGACGCCAATTCGCGTCGGAGTTCAGGGCCAGGCCCATCGCGCCGGTCAGCTCGTACAAGCTGACGATGGTGACCAGCGAGGTGTCCTTGAAGATCGAGATGAAGTTGTTCATGATGCCCGGCACCACGGTGGCCAGCGCCTGGGGCAGGATGATCTTGCGGTGGGCCTGCCAATAGGTGAGTCC
>Ga0315900_10002829_pt1 | contig 25910 bp, 22 predicted proteins | sample LakEriMetagenome_FD_203521 | JGI IMG/M metagenome (GOLD analysis project Ga0315900, IMG submission 203521) | Freshwater fungal communities from buoy surface, Lake Erie, Ohio, United States - Buoy 12 MA114 | ecosystem: Environmental > Aquatic > Freshwater > Lake > Lake biofilm | place: USA: Lake...
GGTGGCCCCGGCACTGGCCGGCCGCGTCGATGGACTGGCGGCGGCGGTGGAACGATACTGCACCACACTCGACCCCGACCCGTACGGGCGTGTGCTCGTGATGCGGCTGCCGGCGATGATCCGCGCGCTGGCGGGCCAGATGCGTGCCGGCGCGGAGAGGGGCGGCGTCGTGCTCAACGCCCGTCTGCCCCGGCACGCCGGCCACAATCTGGCATTGGCGGCGGAACTGGCCCTGTCTCAGTCGGGCGGTGCCGCGGACGTCGTTGCCGCGCCGGCCGTAACGGCGGCACGGGTGGGGGCGGCGGCGAAACTGAAGACGACGATGACGCTCGCGTTCGCCAAGGACACGCTGGAGAAGTCGATCCAGATGATCTCCGAGGAGATCGGTGTGCCCATGGAGATCCTGGGCGGCGACCTGCAACTGGAGGGAATCACCAAGAACCAGTCGTTCGCGCTCGAAGAGCGGGACGCGACGGCCGAGGCCATCCTGCGGGTGATCCTCGCCAAGGCGAATCCGGATGGCAAACTGGTGTACGTGGTGCGCAGCGAGGAGGGCCGGGAGACGATCAAGATCACCACCCGGGCCGCGGCCGCGAAGCGCGGCGAGACGCTGCCGCCGGGATTCGAGCCACAGGGGGACGCCGGGGCCAAGCCCGGCACGAAATAACAGAGGGAGCGGTCACGATGATCATCGTCATGCATGCCGACGCCGCCAGGTCGGATCTCGATCGGGTGGTCGCCCGGGTCGAGGAGCTGGGGCTTCGGCCCCACGTGATCGTGGGCACCGAGCGCACCGTCGTGGCCGTCGTCGGCGATGAGCGCGGTGCCGCCTCCAGCGGCATGGAGACGTTGCCGGGGGTGGCCTCCGTGCTGCCGATCCTCGCGCCCTACAAGGTTGCCAGCCGCGAGGTACAGTCCGAGCCCACCGTGATCCGCGCCGGCTCGCTGCAGGTGGGCGGCACCGCCATCGGGGTCATCGCCGGTCCCTGCTCGGTGGAGAGCCTGGAGCAGATCGTGGGCACGGCCCGCGCCGTCAAGGCGGCCGGCGCGACGGCCCTGCGCGGCGGCGCCTTCAAGCCCCGGACCAGCCCCTACAGTTTCCAGGGCATGAAGGAGAAGGGGCTGGAGTTGCTCGCCGCGGCCCGGGCCGAGACCGGGCTGGCTGTGGTCACGGAGGTCGTGGCGCCGGAGGACGTGGCGCTCGTGGCCCGCTACGCCGACGTGCTCCAGGTGGGTGCCCGCAACATGCAGAACTACCGGCTCCTCGAGGCCGTGGGTCGCACGGAGGTGCCGGTGCTGCTCAAGCGCGGCCCCGCGGCCACGGTCGAGGAATTGCTGCTGGCCGCCGAGTACATCCTCGACGCCGGCAATCGCCGCGTGATGCTCTGCGAGCGCGGCATCCGCACGTTCGAGACCCACACGCGGTTCACGCTGCCGCTGGCCACCGTGCCCTGGCTGCACGCCCGCACGCACCTGCCCGTCGTGGTCGATCCCTCTCACGGCACCGGCCATGCGAGTCTGGTCGAGAGCATGGCGGCGGCCAGCGTGGCGGCGGGTGCCGACGGCCTGATCGTGGAGGTCCATCCCGACCCGAAGACCGCCTCCAGCGACGGCGGGCAGACGCTCGATTTCGCCGCCTTCGGCCGGATGATGGAGGTCTGCCGCCGCGTCGCCGCCGCCGTCCACCGCTCCATCGGCTGATCGGCGCGTGTCCCTGGGAAAAACGCGATTTCGGGAAGGTGCCGACCGATATTCCCTCGACCCGCAGACTCCTCCCGGCCGCCGCCATGCCCGGAACCATCTGTTCGCCCGGCCCGACCGCGACGACCGTGCGCACGGCAGGCGGGGTGCTGGCGGTGCCAGCCGGGTGGATTCTGGTTCCGCCCGGCGATGCCGCCCTGACGAGGCGGGTGAAGGCCGCGGGCGATCACTGGGTCGTGCAGGAGAAACGTGGCCCGAAACTGTTCTCGCGCGGTGTCTGGGCGGCGCAGGCCACCGTCGAACAGATCCGCGAACAGCTCGCGGTCGAGCGGTCGACGGAGGAGTTCGCGGCGCGGCGGGCCTCCGCTGCCAGGCGGCGGGCCAGGGTGCAGGCCACCTACGTCGAGGATTTTCGCGCGGCGGTGAAGGCGTATCTGGCATTCCATGAACGGCATCTGGATCTCGCCGCCGCGCTCGCCGCCGCAGTCACCGCGCATGCCACGCCCGTCGGCAGCGGCACCGTGGCCCGAACCGAGCGCATCCCCATCGAACGACGCGCGGAGGCTGCCGTGATCGCCTGGATGCGACATCAGACGACGGCCTACGACTCGATGGCGATTCCACGGGTCAGGGGAAAGCGGCGCGAGGTGCGGCGGTTGCTCGCCCAGCGTTCGCACGAGATTCTGCGGCGCTACCGGCGGGGTGAGCCGGCACTGCCTTCGTGCCCGCTCGTCCAGGCGCTGGCTGCCGCGCCCTCGTCGGCATCCGCTTGACACCGATCGTGTCGTCGCGGCCTGCTCCAAACGGCTCTCCGGCGCGTCCCGACGCCTCAGCCGGTTGGCTGGCGGCTGAGGCCCGCCAGCGTGGTGTCGGCTGCGAGTCGCCGCTGGGCATGCCGCAGCGCCTCGACGGCGCGGGAGGTGCGGCGGCCGTTGCGTTCGTGGAGCATGCCGCAGCCGAACTCGATCAGGCTGTCGGCGCTGATGTCCTCGGGCGGGCGGGCCAGCGTGTAGGCCGGTTCGCTGCTCGCGACGCGGTGGACGAACCCCTGCGCGGCGAGTTTCTGGAGTATCTCGGCGGCGACGGGCTCGGGAAGTCCGGTCTCCTCGACCACGCGGCCGAGTGATACGGCCCGCCCGGAGGCGAAGCCCTCGGCGACCACCTCCATGAGGAACAGCACCGACGTGGCGTCGATCATCCCCGTCCGGAGCCGCATGCGCTCCACGTCTTCGAGTTCGTCGCGCCGTCCACCCAGCCGTTGGACGATCGCCGCCACCTCGACTCCGAACAGGATGCAGATCCACATCGCGTAGGTCCAGATCATGAGCACCGGCACGAAGCCGAGCGGGCCGTAGAGGTGGCTGAACGAGAAGGCATTGTTGATGTAGGCCGCCAGCCCCACCTTGCCCACATGGAGGAGCACGGCCGAGACGAAGGCCCCGCCCACGGCGGACCGCCAGGAGACGAAGGTGTTGGGCAGGAGCACGAACGTGCCGAGCAGCATCAGCGTGATCAGGCCGATGCTCCAGACCACGCCGAGCACGCGCAGGATGCCGCGGCTGGCGTCGACGGTGGCCAGCCACCCGGCCACATGGCTGTCGACGAGGAACAGCAGGGCGATGCCGATCGGGCCGACCGTGAGCACCATCCAGTAGACGGGAACCCGTCGCAGCCAGGAACGGCCCTGCGGCGCGCGGTAGATCGTGTTGAAGCAGTCCTCCACCGTGACCATCATCGCCACCGCGGCGTACATCATCACGGCGAAGCCGAGCAGGCCCAGGGTTTCCAGGTCGATGGTCCCGAACTTGGCGATCATGTCCTCGAGCCAGGTTCCCAGCGAGACGCCCTCGGCCCCGGCCCCTCCGGCCGTGTCGGCCGGCATGACGCGGACGGCGTCGAGGCCGGCCGTCTGGACCATCCGGTGGACGAGCGACCGCAGGTTGTCGGTGCCCTGGATGCCCTTGAAGAGCGCCGTGCTCACGATCGCCAGGGGCATGAGGGCGAAGAGCGTGTGGAACGCGAGGGCGGCCGCCATCTGCAGGGCACGATCCTCACGGAGCTGCCGGGCCCCGACCCGTGCCAAGTCGTACCAGAACCGCGCCGTGGCCTGCCAATGGGTGAGTTCCTCGCGCGGGTGGGTCACCACGCGGGTCGTCCACTCCACGACATCGTGCGCGAACCTGCGAAGCATGGGTTGATCCTCGGGGGGACGGGGAGGACGGGGCGGTGAATGGTGGGCCGCGGAACGTCCCGCCGCCGAGAGCGGGGCCTAGCCGAGCACGACCAGGGCGATCGCCATGTAGATCACGATCCCCACCACGTCCACGATCGCCGACACGAAAGGGTTGCTCATCAGCGCCGGGTCGAGCCCGAGCGACCGGAAGATCAGGGGCAGCACGCAGCCCACGAGCGACCCCACCATCACCACGCTGAGGATCGTGGCCGGGATCACCAGGGCATGGACCGCACTGGGGGCGTAAGCCAGCCCCAGCAGGTAGCCCGGGACGGAAAGCATCACGCCCAGCAGCAGCCCCACCACGAACTCGCGCTTCAGGATGCGCCGCCAGTCGGAGAGCCGGCAGTCGCCGCTCGAGAGGGCCGTGATCACGAGCGTCGCCGACTGGTTGCCCGAGTTGCCGCCGCTGGCGATCACCAGCGGGATGAAGGCCACCAGCCAGGCATGCGGTGACTGCCACTTGGCCAGCACCATCGCCGTCACGGCGGCGGTGGCAAAGAGGATCGCCAGCCACACGCCCCTCTTCCAGGTCATCGACACCAGCGCCGCCTCCAGGTAACCCTCGCCGAGCGGGGCGATGGCAGCGATGCGCTGGGCGTCGTCCGTGGCTTCCTGGCGGACGGCGTCGAGCACGTCGTCGTGTGTGACGATGCCCACCAGTCGCTGCCGGTCGTCCACCACCGGGATGGCGATGAAGTCGAAGCGGGCCAGTTTCTGCACGACCTGCTCGCGGGGTTCTTCCACCCGCACGCCGATCACGTCGCGCTGCATCAGCTCCGAGACGAGCGCGGTCGGTTTCGCCAGGATCAGGTCGCGGAGCGAGACGAAGCCCACGAGCGTCCGTTCCTGGTCGAGCACGTAGATGTAGTAGATCGACTCGCTGTTGGGCGCCTGGGATCGCAACCGAGCGATCGCCTCGCCCGCCGTGATGTCGGCGGGCAGCGACGCGTACTCGGTGGTCATCATCGAGCCCGCCGAACCCTCCGGGCACGAGAGGAGCATGCGGATGTCGTGCCGCTCGGCCTTGGCGACCAGGGGCAGGATCTCCTCGACGAGTTCCGGATCGAGTTCGCGCAGCAGGTCGTCGCGGTTGTCGGGCGCCATCCATTCGAGAAGGGAGCCGAGATGCGGGCGGTCGGCTGCCTTGACGAGTTCCACCTGCCGCGGCATCGGGTAGTAGGGAAAGATCTCGGCCTGCCGCTCCACGGGCACCGAATCGAGCAATCCCCAGACTTCCCGGTCGTCCAGCCCCTCCGAGAACTCGGCCACCGTGGCCGGGTGCAGTTCCTCGGCCACCTCGCGCAGCCCCGCCGAGTCGTTCTCGGCGAGCATCACGCGCAGTTCGGGGATGAGGATCGGGTTGGCGGTGGGCATGGCGGGCGGGATGAAGGCGACGGCCGGCGTGAACGGCCTATACTGCCGGAGTTCCGGGATCACGCGCGGACGCGACCAAGTATGCCCACGAACGCACGGCGAGTCGACCACAAGCGGGCGTTCCAGCGTCGCATCTGCGGCGCCGCGTTTCTGATGATCGCGATCCTGCGGGGCACGGCAGCCGACGCCGCCACGCCCGCTCCCACCGTGCGGGGTGAGGATTCCCCGCGCGCCGTCCGTGGCTGGAGGCACCTGCTCGAGCGGGCCTACCTGCCGGCCGACTTCGACCAGGAGGTGTTCGACGAGTTGTGGACGACATGGGAGGAGCCGCTCCGATCGCGGGCGAAAGCGGCCCCGCTCGAGGAACGACGGCGGATGGCCTTCGAGCGGTACGGTCTGACGCCCCATCCCGAGGCCCCGTCGCGCTCGATGCAATATGTGGTCGATGCCCGGGGCGCGTGGACGATGAGTTGCCTGGCCTGTCATCAGGGCCAGGTGCGCGGCGTCGCCGTGCCGGGCCTGCCCAACTCGAATTACGCCCTGGAGACGCTCACCGAGGAGGTGCGGCTGGTCAAGGTGCGGCAACGGAAGGCGTTCGGCCACATGGATCTGGGGTCGTTGTTGCTGCCGCTGGGCACGACCGTGGGCACGACCAACGCGGTGATGTTCGGCGTGGCCCTGATGCGGCACCGCGACGCCGAATTGAACGTCGTGCAGCGGCCTCCCCGGTTCGACCTCGTGCACCACGACATGGATGCTCCCGCGTGGTGGCACTACGGCCGGCGTCGCAGCCTGTACGTCGACGGCTTCGCTCCCAAGGGGCACCGCATGCTCATGCAGTTCCTGCTCGTCAAGGAAAACGGCCCGCAGCAATTCCGCGACTGGGAGGAGGAATTCCGGGACATCGAGGCCTGGATCGCCGCGCTGCGGCCCCCGGCCTGGCCGGGGGCGGTGGACGGTCCGACGGCCGATCGCGGGGCGATCCTGTTCGCCGACCACTGTGCCGGCTGCCACGGCATGTCTGGCAGGGACGGGTCGTATCCCGACAAACTCGTCCCCATCGCCGACGTGGGCACCGACCGCGTGCGGCTCGATTCCTTGTCCGCCAAGGAGAGGGGCGACCTCACCGCCAGTTGGTTCGGCCATTTCGGCCGTGACGCGGCAGGCCTGGAGGCGCGGGCTGACGCGACGGGCTACGTGGCTCCGCCGCTCGACGGCATCTGGGCGAGCGCCCCGTACCTTCACAACGGCTCCGTGCCCACGCTCTGGCATCTCATGCATCCGGCGCGGCGGCCCACGGTCTGGCGGCGCACGCCGGCCGGTTACGACGAGACGCGGGTGGGCCTCGAGGTGGAGGAATTGGAGAACCTCCCGTCCGGCAAGGTTCCCCCCGCCAGACGCCGCACGTACTTCGACACCCGCAAGCCCGGTAAGAGCGCCGCCGGCCACGACTTTCCCGACGCGCTCACGGAAGACGAGAAAGCCGCCGTCCTCGAATATTTGAAAACCCTGTGAATCACGCCGGCCCGCACCACATCCGCCGCACGATTTGCTACGCTGTGCGACCCGCAGCAGAGACTCGCAGCGGCCCCGACGGAGGTATCCCATGACCCAGCTGGAACGCGCCCGCGCCAACGAGATCACCGCCGAGATGAAGTTCGTCGCCCAGCGCGAGGATCTTCCAGAGGAGTTGGTTCGGGCCGAGGTGGCGCGGGGTCGGATGGTGATTCCCGCCAACCGCGTGCACTTGGGGATGAAGCTGGAGCCGATGGGCATCGGCGTGGCCGCCCTCACCAAGATCAACGCCAACATCGGCAACTCCGCGGTCACGAGCGACGAGCAGACGGAGTTGGAGAAGTTGCACATGGCGGTGCATCACGGCGCCGACACGGTGATGGACCTGTCCACCGGCAGGGACATCGATCGCATCCGGCAGGCCATCATCGCCGCCTCCCCGGTGCCGATCGGCACCGTCCCCATCTACCAGATGCTGGAGGAACTCGGCGGCGACATCGAGGAGATGAAGCCGCAGCACTTCCTCGACATGTGCGAGAAGCAGGCCAGCCAGGGCGTGGACTACATGACCGTCCACGCCGGTCTGCTTCAGGAACACCTGCCGCTGACCATGAACCGCATCACCGGCATCGTCAGCCGGGGCGGGTCGCTGATCGCCCGCTGGATGATGTCCCATCGCCGGCAGAACCCGCTGTACACGCACTTCGAGGACCTGTGCGATATCTTCCGCCGGTACGACGTGACCTGGAGTCTGGGCGACGGGCTGCGGCCCGGATCGATAGCCGACGCCAGCGACGAGGCCCAATTCGCCGAACTGCACGTGCTCGGCGAGCTGACTCGCCGGGCCTGGAAGAAGGGCTGCCAGGTGATGGTGGAGGGGCCGGGTCACGTGCCCATGGACCAGATCGACATGAACGTGAAGCGGCAGATGGAGGAGTGCGACGAGGCGCCCTTCTACGTGCTCGGTCCGCTGGTGACCGACATCGCGCCCGGCTACGACCACATCACCAGCGCCATCGGTGCGGCGCTGGCCGGCTGGAGCGGGGCGGCGATGCTCTGCTACGTGACTCCCAAGGAGCACCTCGGATTGCCCGACGCCGACGACGTGCGGCAGGGGGTGATCGCCTATAAGATCGCGGCCCACGCGGCCGACCTGGCCCGGCATCGCAAGAACGCCCGGGTGCGGGATGACGCGCTGTCACGCGCCCGGTTCAACTTCGACTGGAACGAGCAGTTCCGCCTCTCGCTCGATCCGGAGACGGCCCGCAAGTACCACGACCAGACGCTGCCGCAGGACACGTTCAAGAGCGCCCACTTCTGCAGCATGTGCGGCCCCAAGTACTGCTCGATGAAGATCTCGCAGGAGATCCGCGAGATGGCGGCGGCCGACGGCGCCCCGGCCGAGGAGGTTGCCACGGCCGTGGGCGCGTCCCTGCCGGTGATCCAGTCGGGATCCTGACGAACCCGCTCGGCGTGGCGGTCAGCCCTTCCGCGACCAGCCCGTCCCGTCGGGGCGATCCTCCAGCACGATGCCCGCCTCCGTGAGCTTGGTGCGCACGAGATCGGCCGTGGCGAAGTCCTTCGCCTTCCGGGCGTTGGCCCGGATCTCGATGATCAGTTCCATGAGTTTCCCGGCCAGGGCGTCATCGGCCCCGCCGCCGGCCGACCGGGGTGGCTCCAGGAACAAGCCCAGGACACCCGTCAGTTCCCGCAGCACGAGCATCATGGCGTCGAGCATGGCGAGTTCCGCGGCGGGCTTCTTCGCCTCGAGGGCGTGCTGGTCGATGAACTTGTTCGCGGTGCGCACGAAGTCGAAGAGCGTCGCGATCGCGATCGCCGTGTTGAAGTCGTCGTCCATCGCCGCGAGAAATTTCTCCCGCAGCGCCTTCACCTCGTCGCCGGCGGCGGCCGCCGCGGCGTCGCCGTCGCGCCGCGTGCGACAGGGCAGGGCGTGGAACGCCGTGCCCGCGATCCGCTGGTAGCGGGCGAACAGCCGCTCGAAGGCCTCCAGGGCCCGGGCGCTCTCCCCCAGCGGTTCCTCGCCGAAGTGGATGGGGCTGCGGTAGTGGGTGGAGAGCAGCAGCACGCGGATCGCCTCGGGCCGGTGTCGGGCCAGCAGGTTCTTGAAGGGCTCGGCTCCGGTCGACTTGGAGATCTTGGTCGCGGCCTGCGCGGCCGCGTCGTCGGCCGCCGCGTCCGTGCCGCGGGGCCGGCCGCCCACCTTGCCGGCGGCGCCGGCCGCCTGCATCAGGCCGTTGTGCATCCAGAAGGTGGCCATCGGGCAGTCGTGGAGCGATTCGCTCTGGGCGATCTCGTTCTCGTGGTGCGGGAACACGAGGTCGAGGCCGCCGCCGTGGATGTCGAAGTGCGGCCCGAGGATCGCCTTGCTCATCGCCGAACACTCGATATGCCAGCCGGGCCGGCCCGGTCCCCAGGGGCTGTCCCAGGCCGGTTCCCCGGGCTTGGCCTTCTTCCAGAGGGCGAAGTCGGCGGCCGACCGCTTCCGCTCCGCGGTCGATCCGCCCTCGCCCTGCGTGGCGGCCACGGAGCGATTCGTGAGCTTGCCGTAGTCGGCGTCCTTGGTGACGTCGAAGTAGACGTCGCCTTCGCTCGAGTAGGCGCAGCCCTTGGTGATCAGGCCCTCGATGAAGGTGACGATCGTGCCGATGTGCTCGGTGGCCTTGGGCATGAGGTCGATGCCCCGCACGCCCAGGGCCGCCAGGTTGGCCAGGTAGTCGGCCGTCATCTCCTCGGCCAGTTTCGCCATCGTGGTGCCGCGAGCCGTGCTCTCGGCGATGATCTTGTCGTCCACGTCGGTGATGTTGACGACCCACGTCACCTGCCAGCCCGAGTACACCAGGTGCCGCTTCACGGTGTCGAAGATCACCGGACCCACCATGTGGCCGATGTGGCTCGGCTTGTAGACCGTGGGGCCGCACAGGTACATGCCCACGTGGCCCGGCTTCACCGTGGCCAGCGGCGCCTTGGCCCGCGTCAGCGTGCTGTAGATTTCGATCGTGGGCAGGGGCCCTGTTCCGTGTTCCGCACGCCGCGCTTCCACCGTCGCCATCGTGTGCCTTCGCTCCGTCGCTGTGTCGCCTGTCAGGCCCGCCGCTCGACGAGCACCACGCACTCCGCCGCCACCGCCAGTTCCTCGCCGACCGGGCCCACGCCCTCGCCGGTCTTCGCCTTGAGCCAGACCGCGTCGTCGCCGACGCCGAGAATCTCGGCGATTCGTCGGCGTATCGCGGGCCGGTGGGGAAGGATTCTGGGCCGCTGGGCGGAAATCACGCAATCCAGATTCACGATCCGCCAGCCGGCGGCCGTCACCCGCTCCAGCGCCCGCCGCAGCATGTCGGCCGAGTCGCGGCCCCTGTTGGCGGGGTCCGTGTCGGGGAACATCTCTCCGATGTCGCCGAGGGCAGCGGCGCCGAGCAGGGCGTCGGTGATGGCGTGGAGGAGCACGTCGGCGTCGCTGTGGCCGATCGCGGCGCGGTCGTGGGGGATCGTGATCCCACCGATCACGAGGCCCGTGCCGGGGCCGAGCCGGTGCGTGTCGTGGCCGAGGCCGATGCGAAACATGCCTGCCATCTCCCGGGAGGGCCATCGTTTTCCCCTATACTCCCGCCATGCACAACACCGATCGGCCGGCCGTCGCCGCCGCTCCCGCGGACGCCGTCATCCGTGTGGCCGCCCTGGCCAAGGAATACCGGGTGTACGACAAGCCCGAGGGGTTGCTGGCCAGCGTCCGCGGCCTGTTCCGGCGCGACAGCCGCGTGGTCGAAGCCCTGCGCGGAGTGGATCTGGCCGTCGGCCGGGGTGAGTTCGTGGCCCTGCTCGGACCCAACGGGGCCGGCAAGACGACGCTCCTCAAACTCCTCTCCGGCATCATCACGCCCACCCGGGGCATGGCCACCGTGCTCGGTCACGTGCCCTGGGAGCGGGCCGACGCCTTCCGCCGCCGCTTCGCGCTGGTGATGGGGCAACGGAACCAGTTGTGGTGGGACCTGCCGGCCGCCGAGAGCTTCCGGCTGCACCGCGAGATCTACCGCATCGAGCCCGCCCGCTTCGAGCGCACCAGGGACGAACTCGTCGACATGCTGGGGGTGCGCGACCTGATGCTGCGGCCGGTCCGCGACCTGTCGCTGGGCGAGCGCATGAAGCTGGAGTTGGTGGCCGCCCTGCTGCACGAGCCGGAGGTGCTGTTCCTCGACGAGCCGACGATCGGCCTCGACGTGGTGGCCCAGCACACGATCCACCAGTTCCTGCGGCACGTGCAGGAGGAGCGCCGCACGACGGTGGTGCTCACCACCCACTACATGAAGGACGTGGTCGCGCTCTGCGAGCGCGTGGTGGTGATCACGCAGGGCGCGATCCTCTACGACGGCTCGCTGCAGCGGATCGTGGACCGGTTCACGACGCACAAGATCGTCACGCTCGACTTCGACGAGGCGCCCGGTCGGGAGCGTGTGGAGCGGTTCGGCTTTCCCTGCGAGGTGCGCGGGCCCCGGGTCGTGTTGCGGATCGACCGTGGCCGGATCGCCGATGTGCTGCCCGACCTGTTGCGCAGCGAAGGGGTGCGGGACGTGTCGGTGGAGGACGTGCCGCTGGAGGAGATCGTGGCGGAGTTGTTTCGCTCCGGCAGCCGACAGGCCGCCTTGCAGGAGTCGTCCCCATGACCGGACCGGTCCCGGCCAGCCCGGCCTGGGGAGGCTTGCGCACCTGGTGGACGATGCTCTCGATCTGCCTGGAGGAGCGGCTCGTCTACCGGGGCGACTTCGCCCTCGGCACGCTGATGCGCTTCCTGCCGATCGTTACGCAGGTGTTCCTCTGGACCGCCGTGTTCGCCGCCAGCAGCCGTCCCGATATCGCCGGCTACTCGCGGAACGACATCGTCGCCTACTACCTGCTCACCATGTTGACGCGGGCCTTCTCCAGCATGCCGGGACTGGCCGGCGGCATCGCCCGCAGCGTCCGCGACGGGTCGGTGAAGAAATACCTCGTGCAGCCCGTCGACTACGTGTCGTTCCTGCTGGCGGCCCGCATCGCCCACAAACTCGTCTACTACGCCGTCGCCGCGCTGCCCTTCGCCGGGGTGTTCTGGCTGTGCCGCGGCTACTTTCCGCCGCCTCCCGACGCGGCCACGATTGCCGCCTGCGTGGTGTCGCTCCTCCTCTCCTTCCTGATCGGCTTCTTCATGGAAGCCACGCTGGGCATGCTCGGTTTCTGGTTCATGGAGGTGTCGAGCATCGTGTTTGGCTACATGCTCGTGCAGTACCTGCTCTCGGGGCACATGTTCCCCATCGACATGCTGGCCGGCATTCCCACGGGCGTGCCGGGCACGAGCCTGGCCGACGTGGTCCGTTGGCTGCCCTTTGAATACACCGCCTACTTCCCCGCGGCGGTGTGGTTGGGCAAGATTCGCGGCCCGGAATTGGCCCAGGCCCTGGCGATCGAGGCGGCCTGGGTAGTGGTGATGGTGGTGGCCTGCCGCGTCGCGTGGTGGCGCGGCACGCGGCGCTACAGCGCCTTCGGAGGCTGACGTGAATCGCTATGTCTCTATTTTCCTGACGTGCGCCCGGGCCTGCCTGGTCCGCGACATGACGTTCCGCGCCAATTTCATCCTGGAGTGCGTCACCAGCCTGGGCTGGATGTCGATGAACCTGGCCTTCTACCTGCTGATCTTCCAGTTCACGCCGGAGATCGGCCGGGGCACGGGCTGGTCGCGGGAGCCGTTCTTCGCCTTCGTGGCCACGGGGCTCGTCATCAACTCGATCGTGCAGGCGCTCTTTATGCCCAGCGCCGAGGAGCTCACGGAGATGGTGCGGAGCGGTGGGCTCGATGGCGTGCTCGTGCAGCCACTCGACGCCCAATTCATGCTCTCCATGCACCGCGTCGATTTCTCATCGTTCGCCAACGGCGTGGTGGGCCTGGGCCTGCTGGCCTGGGCCGTGCCGCGGCTCGACCAGCCGCCGTCCCTGCTGGCCTGGCTGCTCTATCCACTGCTCGTGCTCTGCGGAGTGGCCATCCTCTACGGACTGGTGATCATGCTGGCCGCAGCCACGATCCTGATGGGTCGCAACCAGAGTCTCTACGATTTCTGGTTCTACATCACCAACTTCTCCCGTTATCCCGCCGAGATCTACGCGGGGCCGTGGGGCGATCCGATCCGCGCGGTGTGCACGTTCGTGATCCCGATCCTGCTCGTGGTCAACGTGCCGGCGCGGGTCATCGCCCAGCCGCTGCAGGGCCACGCCTGGGGGCTGGTGGCCGCGGCCGTGGCGGCGGCGGCCGTGTCGCTCGTCGTGTCGCGGTTCGTGTTCCAGGCGGCGCTGGCCAGGTACCGCAGCGCCTCGAGTTGAACGAGGGTATCCATGTCCACGCCCGCGTCATCCCGCTTCCCTCTCCACGAGGACACGGTCGCATCCTTCGTCGGGTTGGCGATCCTGGCACTGGCACTGGCCGTCACCTGGCAGGCCCGGCCCGCGACCGATCGCGACAGCCGGGAACGGCATCCCAAGGGCTGGCCCACGCCCCTGGCCACCACGATCGACCGTCCCCAACCCTGGTCCGACTCGCCGCTGCAGGCCCTGCGCGACAAGAAGGGCAACTCGATCGCCACTCCGATCCTGCTGGGCATGGGCTGGGTGGTGATCGTCGGTGCCGCCGGCGCGGCGCTCAGCGGCGGGAGTGTGCGCCGGTTCCTGCCGGGGGCGGTCGTGCTCGCCGCGCTCACGGGTGTGGCCTGGTTGCTCGCCGCCCAGAAACTCGTCCACCATTACAACCTGGAATACCCGCTCTGGGCCCTGGCCATCGGGCTCGTGATCGGCAACACGGTGGGCACGCCGCGCTGGCTCATCCCTGCGCTGAACGGTGAGTTTCTCATCAAGACGGGCCTGGTCGTCTTCGGGGGCGAGGTGCTCGTGAGCCGGCTTCTGGAACTGGGGCTGCCCGGGTTGATGACGTCGTGGCTGGTGACGCCGGTCGTGCTCGTGACAACCTATTGGGCCGGCGTGCACCTGCTGCGCATCCCGTCACGGTCGCTGTGCATGGTCGTGTCGGCCGACATGTCGGTGTGTGGTGTGTCCGCCGCGATCGCCACGGCGGCAGCCTGCCGGGCGAAAAAGGAGGAGTTGTCGCTGGCCATCGGACTGTCGCTGTTCTTCACCGTGATCATGATGGTGGCGATGCCGCCGTTCATCGCCTGGGCGGGCATGGATCCGGTCGTGGGCGGCGCCTGGCTGGGGGGCACGATCGACGCCACCGGAGCGGTCGTAGCCGCGGGCGAGGCGCTGGGCAGGGAGGCGGGCCAGGTGGCCGCCACCGTGAAGATGATCCAAAACTCGATGATCGGCCTGATCGCCTTCGCGGTGGCCGTCTACTGGACGGGATGGGTCGACCGCGACGGGGCTGGTGCCCGGGGTTCACTGGGGGCCGAGGTGTGGCGGCGCTTCCCCAAGTTCATCCTCGGTTTTCTGACCGCCTCGTTGATCTGCTCGTGGCTGTTCAGCAGCGGGCCGGCGCAGGCCCTCTGGGTCGATGGTGCGATCACGGGTTTCACGTCCCGCCTGCGCGGTTGGCTGTTCTGCGCGGGATTCGTCTGCATGGGGCTGCAGACGAACTTCCGCGAACTTGCGCCGGCGCTCGTCAGCGGCAGGCCGCTCGTGCTCTACGTGGCCGGCCAATTCCTCAACCTCGTGCTCACGCTGGCGATGGCGAGCCTGACGTTCGGCTGGCTGTTTCGCAAGGTGGTGGAGCCGTGAACTGGCCGCGGGGAACCGGCCGCCTCGCAGCGGTGTGTGCCGTGATGACGCTGCTCTGGTGCGGCGTGTTTCCCCGGCTCCTGCGCTCTCCTCCACTGGCCCGGCACATCGAACTGATGGATCGTCGTGAGGTGAATCCCGCGGCCATGTATTACACGGAGTTGGAGCGACTGCCGCTGCGGCCGCCGTGGCTCGAGCGACAGGTATGGCTCTGGCCCCCCGCTGCCGCCGCCATGGCGTCGCCGTCGGGTCGGGAATAGACTGCCGACCGAGTTCCCGTCACCGTTCCTGCGAGGATCAGTCATGCCCCTGCGGCTCGCCTTCAGTTCCAACGCGTACCTCGACGTGCCCGTGGAGCAGGCGATCGGCCGCATCGCCGCCGCCGGCTACGGCGGCATCGAGTTGCTGGCCGACGTGCCGCATGCCTGGCCGGCCGGGCTGCTGGAGGTTCAGAGGGAGGCGATCCGGGCGGCGATCCGCGGCAGCGGCCTGGTGATCTCGAACATCAACGCCTTCATGATGAATGCCATCGCCGACCCGCGGCAGCCCTACTGGCATCCGGGCTGGACCGATCCCGACCCGCACTATCGGGCCATCCGCCGCGAGCATACGAAGCGTGCCCTGCGTCTGGCCGCCGCGCTGGGCGCGCCGGCGATCTCCACCGAGCCCGGTGGCGAGTTGGCCCCCGGGCAGAGCCGTGGCCAGGCGACCGACATCTTCTACGACGAGATCATGCCCTGTCTCGACGTGGCCGCCGAGTGCGGCGTGGGGCTGCTCGTGGAGCCGGAGCCGGGGCTGCTCATCGAGCGATTCGAGCAGTATCTGGAGTTTGCCGACCGCGTGCGACATCCGGCTCTGGGGCTGAACTTCGACGTGGGGCACGCCTACTGCGTGGGCGACGATCCGGCCGAGTGGGTGCCGCGGATGAAGCCGCACACGCGGCACTACCACGTGGAGGACATCGCCGCCACCCGCGTGCACCATCACCTCGTGCCCGGCGAGGGCGCGATCGATTTCGCCGCCGTGCTGAAGGCGATCGCTGCGCACACGCCGGACACCTGGATCACGGTCGAGCTCTATCCCTATCGCGACCGGCCGGACGACGCGGCCAGGGCCGCGCGGGCGCACCTGCTGGGGGTGGCCGCCGCGGCGGGCGTGGAGCTCGCCTGACCATGCTCGACTGGCTGCGGCTCGTGCGGCTCCCCAACCTGGCCACGGCGGCGGCCGACTCGCTGGCGGGATTCCTCATCTGCTGGTGCGCCGCGGGCAACGTCGGCTGGCCGCCCGCCGCCTGCTGGCTGGCCGTGGCCGCCTCGGTCGCGTTCTACGCCGCCGGCATGGTGCTCAACGACGTCTGCGACGTGGAGACCGACCGTCGCGAGAGGCCGGAGCGGCCGCTGCCGAGCGGGGCGATCGCGTTGGGCACGGCCGCCACGGTCGGCCGCGGGCTGCTCACCGCGGGGTCGGCGGCGGCCTGCGGCGCCGCCGTTGCCGCCGGCTCACCGTGGCCGGCGGCGGTGGGTGCCGCGCTCACCGCCGCGGTGTGGATCTACGACCGGCATGCGAAGGCCACGGTCGCAGGACCGGTGGTGATGGGGGCCTGCCGGGGTCTCAACTGGCTCGTGGGAATGACGGCGGCCGGCGGGCCGACCGGTGCCCACCAGTGGGCGATCCCGCTGGGCATGGCGGTCTACGTCGCCGGCATCACGCTCTACGCCCGCGACGAGGCGGGGCGCAGCCGGGCGGCGCTGCTGGCGGCCGGGGCGGCCGCCATGGCCCTGGGGCTCGCCGCGGCAGCGGCCCACGTCTGGCTTCCCCTCTCCGCCGGCAGGGCTTCCTTCGCAGCGACGTTCCAGCCGGAAAACTGGCTGCTGCTGTGGGGCGTGTTGGGAGCCTCGATCCTGTACCGCGCGGTTCAGGGTGTCTTCGATCCGGTTCCGGCCCGCGTGCGGGCAGCCGTAGGCAATGCCATCATGTCGATCATCACGCTCGACGCCGTGCTTCTGCTGCCGGCCTGCGGGCCGCGGTGGGCGATCGCGCTGCTCTGCCTGCTGGCCGTCTTCCTCATCGGCAGGCGGCTCGTGCCCCCCACCTGATCGGCGGCGCCTCGTGAACACATCCCCCGGCATGCGGCTCGGCTACGGCACCAATTCCATCGGCGACGTCGATCCGCTCGAGGCCGTCGCCGCACTCGCCGAACTTGGCTACGGGTCGCTGGCGATCACGCTCGACCACCACACGATCGACCCGTTCGCCTCCGATCTGGCGGAGCGGATCGGCCGCTGGCGGGATGCGCTGGCGGCGGCGGGCATGCGCTGCGCGGTGGAGACGGGGGCCCGGCACCTGCTCGATCCGCGAACCAAGCACGAGCCCACCTTCGTCAGCCCCGACAGGATCGGTCGCGACCGGCGCTGCGACTTCACGCGGCGCGCCATCGACGTGGCGCTGGCACTGGGCGCCGACTGCGTCTCCACCTGGTCGGGTATCGTGCACGACACGGCGGGCGAGGAGGCGGCGTGGGACCGGCTGTGCTCGTCCTTGGAGCCCGTGCTCGAGCAGGCGGCCGCGGCCGGCCTGGGCTTGGGCTTCGAGCCCGAACCGGGGATGTTCGTCGACAGCGTGGCCCGCTGTGCCGCGCTCCGCGAACGGATGGCTGGCCACCCGGCGCTCGCCCTGACGCTCGACACCGGGCATACCGAGTGCATGGGGGAACGACCCGCCGCCGACGTGCTCCTTCCCTGGCCGGGTCGGGTCGTCAACGTGCACGTCGACGACATGCTGGCCTGCCGGCACGAGCACTTGCCGCTGGGGACGGGCGACGTCGATTTCGCGGGCCTGTTCGCGGCGCTGTCCCGGGCCGGTTACAGGGGCGGCCTGCACGTGGAACTGCCCCGGCAGTCCCACTGCTGGCTGGAGACGGCCCGTCAGTCGGCCGCGTTCCTGCGGCACTTCGTTCCTCTGGAGGTATGACATGGCCACGCCCGAACCACGGATCCTGCTCCTCTCGGTGCCCGGCCTGCGGGCCGAGGACCTGCCCCTGATGCCGACCCTGGCGGCGCTGGCCGCGACCGGCGGTTGCGTGCCGCTGGCGCCGTGCTTCCCGGCAGTCACCTGCCCGGTGCAAGCCACGCTCACGACGGGCGTGCCTCCCGCGTCCCACGGCGTCGTGGCCAACGGCCTCTACGATCGGGGCGCCGGTCACCTTGAGATGTGGATCAGCCCCGACGGCGTGCACCGGGCACCGCGGCTCTGGGATCGGGTCCGGTCCCTGCGACCGGACCTGCGCACGGCGGCGTGGTTCCTCCTCCAGTCGAAGCACGCCACGGCCGACCTCGTCTGCCTGCCTGCGCCGAAGCACAACCCCGACGGCACGGAGACGATGTGGTGCCACACGAATCCGGAGCCGTTGTACGCCGTCCTCCGCGAGCGGCTGGGTGAGTTTCCGCTGCACAAGTTCTGGGGTCCGGTGGCGGGCATCGAGTCGTCGCAGTGGATCGCGCGGAGTTTCGTGGAGGCTTCGCGGGCCGCGCCGCCGCACGTCGCCTGCGTCTACCTGCCACACCTCGACTATGCGGCCCAGCGCAGCGGGCCCGACAGCCCGCCGGCCCGGGCCGCCTGTGCCGAACTCGATTCCGTGATCGCGGCGCTCGTGGAGGACTTCGGCCGGCTCGTCACCCCCGACGAACTGACCGTGCTCGTGGCCGGCGAATACCGGATCCGTCCCGTGTCCCGCGTGCTGTTCCCCAATCGCATCCTGCGCGAGGCGGGCCTGCTCGCCATCGAGGACACAGCGGGCGGCGAGATCCTCGACATCGCCGCCAGCCGGGCCTGGGCGCTCGCCGACCACCAGGTGGCCCACGTCTACCTCGGCGCCGGCTCGACGCGCGCCGATGCGGAGCGTGTCGCCGGCCTGTTCCGGGGCAGGGCGGAGGTGAAGCGGGTCCTCGTGGGCGCGGACCTGGTGGCGGCCGGTCTCGAGGCGACCGATCGGCCCGGGGCCGCCAGTCGCTGCGGCGACGTTGTGGTGGAGAGCGCGATCGACGCCTGGCACAGTTATGCCTACTGGTTGGACGACGGGCGGGCGCCGTCGTTCGCGCGGACGATCGACATCCACCGCAAGCCGGGCTACGACCCGCTGGAACTGCACCTCGACCGCGCGCGGCTGCCGACCGTGATGATCCCGCTCGACGCCGCGCTCGTGAAAGGGTCGCACGGCGCCATCGATCCCGCCGACCCGCACGAGACCGTGTTCATCGCCTCGCGGCCCGGCGTCCTCGACGCTCGGCCGCTCACGATGGACCAGATCGCGGGCATCGTGCTCGGACTGTGCGGGGCGTGAGGCGGCTCTCACGTGCGCCGCAGGCGTCAGTGAACGGGACTGATGATGCTCAAACGCCAGACGTTTGGCGCCGTCTTACTCGTAATCCGTTTCGGCATGGTCGTTGCCGGACGATGGAGTCCGCGTCCAGGGGGTCGGGGTCGCCCGTGCCCTCTCGTCGGACGTTCACTACGCCCCTCCGGGCCTCCGTTCACTCGGAGACGGCTGCGCTCCGACATCCATGTCTCCGCTGGCCGTCTACGCCGCTCGAGGGCACGGGCGACCCCTTCCGATGCGCCCCTCTCGCGCCGTCAGGTCCACTCGGCCGGCGGCTCGATCGTTTCGGCGGCACGGTGGCCACAGTCCTTGCGGCCCGAGCCGGCCAGCCGGCTGATCGCGCGGACGGTCATGTCGGCGTCGCAGGCGATCTGGCAGGAGAGCCGCAGGCCGGGCGTCCCCGACAGCCCCTTGGCGGCCAGCACGTCCTTCTCGGCCTTCGTCATCCGGGCGGGCTCTCCCGCGACGAACTCCACTCGGCAGGTCGTGCAGCGGGCCACGCCGCCGCAGGCATGCAGTTGGTCGATCCCGCACTCGTCCACCAGCGCGTTCACGAGCCGTTTTCCGGCTGGCACCTCGTGCGTGCCCGCCCCTTCGACCGTCAACTTCGGCATCGGCATCTCTCCCTGGCGGCTGGGCCGCGGCATTACTTTCCCGCGGCTTCGGCCGCGAGCTTCTTGAGGCGGATCTCCTTGAACTCGACCTTCATCGGCGGGCCGGCGTGCAGTTGCAGCGCCAGGACACCCTCCGCGGCCCGCTTGCCCTGCTGCTCGTCGACGAGTTCCGACATCAACTGCCCGTTGATGTAGTGCTGCAGCCTGGGACCGCGGGCGACCACGTTGTACTCGTTCCACTCCCCGGGCTTGATCGCCTTCTGCAGCTCCCCCGTGTTGGCGATCGGCTCGCCCGGGGCCTTCTTCCCGTCGGAGGCGATCGTCGCGCGTTCGCCACGATTGCAGAGGATGCCGCGGCCGCGTTCCTCGTAGACGATGCCGGAGTAGGTGGGCCCGGCTTCAAAGTCGGCCTGGTAGCCGCCCACGACGAAGTCGCCGAGATCCTTGCTGCGATACTGGATGCCGCTGTTGCCGCCCGTGATGCGGTACAGCAGTTTGAGTTCGAAGTCGCCCACGTTCGCCTTCTTCCAGATCAGGAACGTGTTGCCCTTGGTGGGTTTGTCGGGCGTCGTCTGTCCCACGATCGCACCCTCGGCCACCGACCAGAATTCGGGTTTTCCCTCCCAGCCGTCGAGCGACGTGCCGTCGAAGATGGCGGCGAAACCGTCCTTGTCGGCGGGGATGTCAGCCGGCGCGGCCGCGTTCCATCCCAGCGCCAGGGCGATCCCGATCGCGGTCAGGAAACGGGTGACATGGCGGCCTGGGACGCTAAGGCAGGGCTGGAGCATTTCCACGGGGCGATCTCCTGGGGATGGTCGGGCCCGCGGATCGCGTCCGCGAGCGAGGCCCCAGTATGCCACGTCGGCAGCGGCCTGCCACAGTTCCGGCCGTCCCGGCCTCAGGGGGAGGGCGGCCGACGGGTTTCCGGCGCTCGACCTCCGCCCCGCGTTTCGAACGCTTCGCGGTTCTGCCCCAGCAGGTCGAGCAGGGCATCGATGCCAGTCACCTTGACGCCGGCCTGCTTGGCCCTCTCGAGGGCGCGGCTCCGCCGTTCACCGTCATCCTTGCGCCACGTATCGCTGGTGTCGCCGGCCGACGGCGGCGGAAGGCCGGCATCGACGACCATCGCGGTGGCCTCGGAGACGGCATCGACGACTCGGCCCCCCGCGCGTTCGACCAGGGCGACGAGCCTGTCACGGTCGGGGCGCGTGTCGCCGTCGAGACGCACGAAGCCCACGATCACCACCTCGGGCGCCGTGCCGACGGACCAGAGGCTGGAGGCGACGCCGTCGCCGGACAGGATGGGGTCGCGCGTCGAGTCCTCGCGGATCCGCGCCCTGGCGATGGTCGGTCCCTCGACTCCGATCACCTCCAGGAGACCCTTGCGGCTTCCCACGCGCGGCTTCGGGTCGGACGGGTCGTAGACCGAGAGCACGAGCCCGGGCCGCATGCCCGCCGTTGAACGGAAGGAGACCATGGCGGTGTGATCGGCCTCGTTGATGGTGCTGACGCGGCCGTCGAAGCCGTCGATCCGGTCGTCGCGGGGCGTGGCGGCCAGCACCGCCTGCTGCTGGCCGGTCGATGCCACACGGAGCGACGACAGCGTCTCGTTTTGATTCTTGATGACTTTTTCGCGGGACTGGAGTTCCCGGTATACGACCTCCAGTTGCTGGGTCGGGTTGCCTTCCCGGACGGCCGAATCGAACAGGGGCTTCGAGGCCGCCGACAGCACGCCACCGAATTTGGCGATCTCCTGGACGACGAGCCTGTAGCGTTCCGCACCCGCCTCGGCCTTGCTCTTCTCGTCGACCAGTTTCGACTGCTTCGTTTCGTGGTCGGTGCGGTCGGTGTTGAACTTCGTGACCTCGGTCGCGAATGCATCCTTGGCCTCCTGAAGCGCCTTCACGGCGGCCTGCTTCGCCGCATCGGCTTCGACGACCTTCTCCTCCGCCTGCTTGACCGACTGCTGAAATTTCTCCTCCGCATCCTTGACCTTGCGATCCTTGGCCTTCAACTCTTCGGCCAGCCAGACCACGAGCGTACGGTAGGTCTTCTGGTCGCCGGAGAAACCGGCGAACTCCTGCGTGAAGAGTTCATTCTTGCTGGTCTCGATCGCATCCAGCAGTTCCTCCTCACTGGCACCGATCACTTCCCGGAGCTTGGCGTTGTCCTGCTGCACCGCACCCAGTTCCTGGTTCTTGGTCACGTCGGCGGCCTTGAGGGCGACGCCGGCCTCGTATTCCTCCATCCAGCGCTGGAAGAAGAGGTACGTCGTGACGGCGAGCACGAACGTGAGGATCACGAAGACGATGAGCGCGATCGTCAACGTGGCGACTGTCGTGCGGCTGGAAGCCATGATGCAGACTCCTCCTGGCGGTGCCCGGCAACGTCCCCGGACCCGGGATCAGGCCGGCGCAGCACACCCCGCCGGTGGGATCGGCGGAATCGTCGCCTGCCGGACACGCTCAGCGCAATTGTAGCGATCGTAGCGGCCAGTGATCCCTGCGGCGGCCTCCAAGTCCCGCCATTCAACCCGCTTGCCGGTGACGGATGCCGTCCGGCCCATGATGGCCGCCAGCGTGCTGCGGCAGAGGGTGTCGCCATCATCCGCCGCCGCGCCAGTCCGCACGGAGTGGATGAAAGCCGACGCACAGGCCTGGTGGGCATTCGGGGAACTGCCCTCGTGCCTCCAACCATTCACGGTGTGCCGGCGCAGGTCGGCCAGCCCCGCCGTGCCATTCACACGCTCCTCGATCCAATCGGGGCCGCCCTCGCGCCTGTCGATCGAGGCGTCGATGAACCGGCCGTCGTCGTAGAGGAACCGGACGGCGGTGCCGGTGAAGCCAGCGCCGCCACGCAGCGGCGTGGCGGCGCTCGGCCAGTCGTCTCCGAGCGCCCAGATGGCCCGGTCGATGGCGTGAATGTGGTGTTCGACGAAGTGGCCTCCCGAGAGTGAATCGGAGGAGATCCAATTCCGGACGTCGGCTTCCAGGGAAGTCCAGCCTGGCTGCGCGGGTCGGCGCCACGGCAGCCCGAGCCGGGCATGGACGGCCGCCCGCAGCGGACGGCCGACGCCGCCAGCACGGATGCGGGCCACCGTCTCCGCCGTCGGTTCGTGACGGCGCAGGCAGAGCCCGGACACGAACGACAGGCCCCGCTGCCGCGCCTCCGAGCAGGCCGCCAGCACGTGGGCGACGCCGGCCGCATCGACGGCGGCCGGTTTTTCGCAGTACACGTGACGGCCCGCCCTCACGGCAGCCCGCACGTGGTCGGGCCGCAACCACGGGGGGGCGGCCAGGATCAGGGCGTCGATGTCGGAGTAGATCACACGCAGCCAGGCATCGGGGCCGCAGAAGCGCCGTTCGGAGGGGCAGTCGATGCGACCGTCCGCAGCCAGCAGCGTCGCGGCGGACTGCAGTTGATCGGCGAACAGGTCGCCCATGCTGGTGACCACGGTGCCTCTGTCGGCGGTCGTTGCCTGCAGCGCGGCGCCGGTGCCGCGACCGCCGCAGCCGACGAGCCCGATGCGAATCCGGTCGCTGCCGGCCACGAACGCTCCGCCGGCGTGCCGGAGGGATGCCAGCGTGCCGGCCGCGCCGATCGCGGCGCCGAGAAAAGGACGGCGGCCGATGCGCCGCTCGCGGGACGGGGATTTCATGGCGTGGGCCTCCAGGCGGGGACGTGATCGCGATTTCCACTGTAGAGCCGCGCCGGCAAACGCGGCAAATCCCCGCCCGCTGACATCCCGGCCGAGTTCAGGGACGCTTCGTGGCCAGGCGGGCCAGAGCCTTGACCACGGCATCCTCGAGTTTGGCCGGCGTCGCCCCGAAGGCCGCCTCGAATTCCGCGAGCCTCTGCCGCGGGGAATCGTCTGCCAACGGCCGTTTGGCGGCCAGCATCCGCATGTATTCGATGAACTCGGCCCGACGGGTCTCCAGAAGGTGCCGCACGAGGCCCCAGGCCGCCGCATAGGCATCGACCGCCTCCTCAGCGCTGCGGAAGGGCTCGTCCGACGAGACGATGGCCTCCAGATCTCCAGCCTGGTGCACCTGCAGGAATCGTTCCAGTCGCGGCCGGTTGACCATCCCGATGCCGCGCCATCCGCGGCTGTTCTTCAGGTCGGGTGTCTCGAAGTACGTGGCGATCCCCTCGCTGACCCACAGCGGCACCGGAGCCAGCCGGCGGTGCATGCCGCAGTTGAACGCCATCTGGTGCGTGGCCTCGTGCACGAGCGTGGAGACGAGATCGGATGCGGCGGGACTGGCCAGGATCTCCAGGCCGGCGCCGGCGGGCGCACCCGGTCGCCGCTGCGCGGCCAGGCCGGTGAGGTCGCACGTCGTGACGCGATTGCTCATCAGGTTGTAGTAGCCCACGACGCGATCGGCCGCCGGCCCAAGGTCGCGGGCCGCGTGCGCCTCGTAGGCGGTGCGATCGGCGAAGATCACCACCACCAGCGGTCGCGCGGGGTCGTGCACCTCGAGCCCGGCCTTGCTCCAGAAATTGCCGAACGCTTCGTGCAGCCGTTCGAAGAGGGCGGCACACCATTTCGCGTACTCGCGACTCGTGTCGAAGCACACCACGTAGTGCCGCGTGGTGTGTAGGGCGAAGCCCGCGGGCAATTCGGCGAGCAGCCGCCGGCCGAGATCGGCGGCCGATTCGGCCGCAGCCGGCGGTGGCACGTCGATCCGCTTCGCGATCACGCCGGGCTGCAGGAGTTCGTAACGCTCGTCCGCCAGTTCGAGCAGCAGGCCGCCATCCACCGCTTCCACGATCACGTCGCCCTCCACGGTGCGCCGGCCTCCGTCACCGCGCACGTCCACGCGGACGTGCAAGCCGTCGGCCGCAACGGTCGCCTCGCGGTCGCCGGCTGCGCGGCAGACGACGGTCGCGAGCAGGGCGGCCAGCAAGGAGGCCAGCAGGCGCTGCGGCGCCCGATGGGCCGCCTGCGATGGGCTTGGCGTGGCGTGCTGGTCAAACATGCGTTGCATCCGGGTCAGGCCGGCAACCACCGTCATGCGAGCAGGTTCGAGGGGTGGGGGGAAGGGCAAATGGGCGGATTTGCGCGGTCGTGGGCGGGCAACTTTTCCATCCCGATTGACCTCGCCGTGGCCGTGGACGGCCGGTAGTTTTCGCCGCATGACCGACGCCATTACCTCCCGCGCCGTCGGGTCGCGGATTCGCCGCGGCCGCGTCGCCGTGCTGGTTCCGCTCGTCGCCGCCGTCTGCGGATGCGCCACGGTGCCGCCGTGGTTGCATGGTCGCAAACCCTCCGCAGAGCGGGAGAAATACGGCGCCACGGCGGATCAGCGGATGCACGATCTGTCCGACCAAGCCAAGGCCGCCAAGGGCGGTTCGTCCACGCAGCAGACGGAGTTCACGCGGGATCTTGCCCGCAAGGTGCTCGACGAGCACGATCCACGGGTCCGCTGTGCGATCGTCAAAGCGGTCGCCGACTTCGACACGCCAGCGGCGCTGTCGATCTGTCGCGGGGCTCTCGAGGACCCCGACGAGCGGGTGCGGGTGGCGGCCTGCAGCGCCTGGCGCCAACGTGGTGGCCCCGAAGCAGTGGAACTGCTGGCGGCCCGGTACAACGCCGATCGCGAGATCGACGTGCGGCTGAGGGCGCTGCGGGAACTGGGGCAACTGGGAGACAAGGACGCGATTCCGGTGCTTTCCCGGGCGCTCGAAGACCCCGATCCGGCAGTCCAGTATCGGGCCGTGGCAGCCCTCAGGCAGATCAGCGGTCGCGACCTCGGCGATGACGTGAACGCTTGGCGGGCCTGGGCTGCAGACCCCGAAGGCGGGCCCGAATGGTCGATCGCCGAGGGGGTCCGCAGCCTGTTCTGACGCCGGGCAAGGGATTTTCCGGCCGGGTCTGTCGCCGCGGCGGCCGGGGCCGGCGAGCCGCCTGTGAAGCGGGGTTGACTGTGCCGCAGGGGCAGTCTGCTGAAACCCTGGGGCGGTTTTCGATATTGGCCGCGCTCCGCGGTGGCTGGTGGCCGATACCCGAACCACAGCATCGCGCCGTCCGCACCGTCCCGTTTCTCACCGATGACATCCCGAGCACCCCTGCGCCCCATGACGCCGTTGCCCGAGGAGACTCTACGCGACGCCCGGCGGCACGTTCTCACGGCCGTCGTCGTCGCCGTGATCGCCTGCGCCGTCGGGGGCGGGATCAGTCGGGCCCCGGCGGCGCCACCCAGCAAGGGTCGCGCCGGGGCGCCCGGCCGTTTCCTCGACGGGATCCTCAAGCGGCCCGAGCCGACCCCCGAGTTCATCGCCCTGCCGGCACCGCCCTCCCAGGAGGAAGCCGATCGGCTCACGTCAGCCCC
>Ga0315900_10002830_pt1 | contig 25907 bp, 20 predicted proteins | sample LakEriMetagenome_FD_203521 | JGI IMG/M metagenome (GOLD analysis project Ga0315900, IMG submission 203521) | Freshwater fungal communities from buoy surface, Lake Erie, Ohio, United States - Buoy 12 MA114 | ecosystem: Environmental > Aquatic > Freshwater > Lake > Lake biofilm | place: USA: Lake...
AGCCTTATTTGAAAAGTATCTGGAGGGCGAGACAGCCATTGCCCGTGCACCGCTGCCTGATGACTTGAGTCTTCGAAGCAAAAACCTCAAAGCCTGCGCTTATTTTTTAGATGCAACCCTGGCTGGTGTGTGCGCCATTGATGCCATGGATGGGTTGCCGCAATCGCCCTTAAAACACACCCATGCATTGGTTTTTCTCGTTGAATTCAGCCGTGAACCCAAATCGGATGAGTCTGGCGCGGCTTGGATTCATGGCAGCAACAAAGCCAGAACAGATGCACGCGCCACTGAAGTGGCTGTTGTGTTGGCTGGATATGTTCGAGCCTTGGGGTACAGCGCCCGCGGCCATGTCACAGGCAACACGCATTTAAACCTTGAAGCATTGGCACAACGCGCTGGCATTGCTCGTTGTGAAGGCGGCGTTCTCCAGATGCCTTTTCTGCGGCGCGGCTTTGCAATAGCCGCTGTCAGTACCGATTTGCCTTTAGAGATCGATCTCCCCATAGCGACAGACGCTTCCTTGGATTGGCCGGACTCTGACGCCTATATGGGCAAGCAGGGAACTCGCCCGGGATGGGCTGAATCGGAAGCTGAACTGCGCCCTCTGCATTTGGGGCGCTACCCCATGGAAACATTGAAACGGGTGCCAGAGCCCACAACCCTGATTCTTCGAGACGAGATCATTCGCAACAGCAAACGTGCCGATTTGTTCACGCGCGCATTGGCAGGTGATTTGGGTGAAAAAGCCAAGGTGCAGCGTATGCGCTTTGCGACCAAACATCCCCTGGCGTTTGCGATGACGCCTTTGATACGCAACATGGTGCCACTGCAGGGAACATATGAGCGGCTTGTGCCTGCAGACACAAATGGGACGTTGTCGGACGCCCAAAAAAATGCAGAGTCCATCAAAGCCTTGGCGTATTTTTTGGGTGCTGATTTGGTGGGCATTTGTGAAGCAGAGCCCTGGATGTTTTATTCGCATGAAGCACAGCAAGGCAAACCCATTGAACCCAGTCATAAGCACTGCGTTGTCATGTTGCTTGACCAAGGCTTTGAGACCATGGAAGGCGCATCGGGGGACGATTGGATTTCTGGAGCGCAGTCCATGCGCAGCTACATGCGCGGCGCTTTTATAGCGGGTGTCATGGGCGCACATTTGCGCCGCCTGGGCTTTTCTTCTCGAGCGCACACCAACGCAGAATCGGATGTGTTGCACATTCCAGCCACCTTGTTGGCCGGTCTGGGCGAACTGTCTCGCATTGGAGAGTTGGTTTTAAATCCATTCATCGGGCCTCGCTCAAAAAGCGTTTTATTGACCACCGACTTGCCCTTGGCGTTTGACCAACCCATTGATTTTGGATTGCAATCTGTTTGCAACATGTGCCTGAAATGCGCACGCGAGTGCCCGTGCAATGCCATCCCTTTTGGCCCCAAGGTGATGTTCAATGGCTACGAAATATGGAAACCCGATGTTGAGAAATGTGGCAAGTACCGCTTGACGAACATGAAGGGTTCGGCCTGTGGGCGATGTATGAAAACTTGTCCCTACAACAGAGAAGACCTTGTTGAATCGTCTCGTCTCCTTGAGCTTTCAATCAAGGTGCCCAGTGCGAGAAGAGCACTCATTGATTACGATGACCAAATCGGCGCAGGCATGCGCAATTCGGTCAAGAGATGGTGGTTTGACTTGGAAATTGTCAACGGCGTTTGTGTTTCACCCAGTGGCGTGAACGAACGTGATTTGGATTTGGATAGAACAAATAAGCTCGCTCAAAATCAAAAGTTGGCATTTTTCCCACCACATCTGCAACCGCGTACAGAGACCACCATTGCAACCACGGTGCCACTGGACCGAGAAGCTGGGCTTGATGCTTATGCCCATGCCGAAAAACCAAGCCAGGCTAAAAAGAGGAAAAAACAATGATCGAGTGGCGTCATTTCGTTGATGCCCTGATGAATCTGACCTGATGTGCCCACAACGGATGAATCGCTCCGGGTTTCGTGGAGGCCAGTTGGTTGAAGTTGAGACCTCGGTCTCGTTCTTTCCGGCTGAATTACAGTCAATGTGAACTTCTCAATGTCGGTAGCTTGCCGTGGGATGTCCTTCGTCAAATAGCTTGAACGACCTCAACCGCTGCAAACCCGCCCCTCGCTCGATCATCGCGCCCAGAGCAGACCCACGGTTTTAAGACCCAGTACGGTGAGGGCCAGTGAGCCGAACAAGTGCAAACTGGCCGTGCCAGCCGCCAGTGAAAAGCGGCCTTGCTGCAGCATAGCCACGACTTCGGCTGAAAAGCTGGAAAACGTGGTGAGTGCCCCCAGAAAACCGGTGACCAGGGCCAAGCGCCAAACCGGGTCCAGCTCGGGTAGTTGCTGGAATACACCCACGCACACACCCACCAAGTAGCCACCGATCAGGTTGGCCGCCAAGGTGCCCCAAGGCAGCAGGCCAGCGCTGGCGGTGCTGGGGTTGAGCCACAGGCCCAGCTGCCAACGCAACAGCGCACCCACACAAGCCCCCAGGCAAATCGCGATCACCGTGAGCATGGCAGGGGTCCTTTCGGTCTCGGCTTACCGGTTTTTAAAACGGCGGGTCTTCGCTTGCAGCCGCTGCGCCGAGGGCCATCTCGCCGCCCAGGGCTTCGATCAGGCTGTCGATCAGCGGCCCGAGCAAGCCGGTGGACAAGGCCACGTCAGCGTCAAAGCGGTCTTCGTTTTTGTCGGTGCCCGATTCGTCCATCACACCATCGAGGTACTGCACTTTTTTCAGCTGCAGCGTTTCGGTCAGCACAAAGGCCACGCGGCCGCCCCAGCTGAGCGCCAGTTGGGTGGGCAGCTTGCCTTCCATCACATGCTTGCGCACATCGTCGTTGGCCAGGTGGTGGCGGGTGTAGCGCACGCTGGCGGCGTCTTCGCCGGTGGACTTGAGCACGGTTTCGCGCTCCACGGTCAGGTCGGCGGGCCAATCATCGGGTGTGGGGGCCAACAGCCATTGCGTCATGGCCGCTTGCGGTGAAGTCACAGTCTGGATCAAGGACACAGACAAGCCGCCCATCACCTGCATCAGCGCCGACATGACTTCGTCGGCCTTGCCTTGGCTGCCTGCGTTGAGCACCAGGCGGCGGTTTTCCAGATCCATCCACACCAGCACGGTGGATTGGCGTGGAAAAGCATGCGGCAGCAGCGACAACAGAGCGTCGTCCATCAGCTCGCGTTTTTCTTTTTTGCCGGGTTTGCGGCCCGTGGCCGCTTCGATCTCGGCGATGCGTTCGTCCACCTTGCGGCGCACCACGTTGCCGGGAACGGCCTTGGATTCGATCATGAGCTTCATGATCCATTGGCCCGAGACCGATTCCACCAGCGGCCCGTGGGCTTCGCCCCGGGGTGGCACCCAACCAATCGACTTGTCTTGGCTCGCGCCACACGCCACAAACTGCATCGGCTCCAGCGCCGCCTGCACATCGGCCAAAGCGGGCGCAAAGCCCTCGCCGATGCGGTAAACCATCACATTTTTGAACACAAACAATCCTTACTGCCCAAACGAACAACCCGTCCTTTGGGGGCGGGTTGAATCATAGGTGAAGAATGGCGACCAGTTGTCAGAGCTTCATCTGTGTGGGCAGCCAGGTCACGATGCCGGGCACAAAGTAAATCAGCAGTACCGCGCCGACCATCAGGAAAAACATGGGCATGGACACGCGGGCGATGTAGGGCAGTTGCTTGCCTGTCATGCCCTGCAGCACAAACAGGTTGAAGCCTACCGGTGGCGTGATTTGCGCCATCTCGACCACGAACACCACAAAAATACCAAACCAGATCGGGTCGATGCCCGCTTTTTGCACTGTGGGCATGAGCACACCCATGGTCAGCACCACCATCGAGATACCGTCCAGAAAGCAGCCCAGAAGGATGAAAAACACCATCAAGGCCATGATGAGCGCGAAGGGGCTGAGGCCCAGGCCACCGATCCATTCGGCCAGGTGGCGCGGCAGACCGATGTAGCCCATGGACAAGGTCAAAAACGCCGCCCCTGCCAAGATCAGCGCGATCATGCAATAAAGCCGTGTGGCCCCCATCAGGGCCTGTTTGAACACCGACCAACTCATGGTGCCTTGCATTGCCGACAAGGCCAAAGAGCCCACCACGCCCACTGCGGCCGCTTCGGTAGCCGTGGCAAAACCCGTGTAAATGGAGCCCAAGACCGCCGCAATCAGCAAGACGACAGGGATCAGGCTGCTTGAGGCCTCCAGCTTTTGCATGAAACTTATCGGGGCGTCACGCGGCGGGATTTGGTCTGGATGGCGCAATGACCAAAAAATGATGTAGCCCGAAAACAGCCCGGCCAGCAGCAAGCCTGGCAAGACCCCGGCAATGAAAAGCTGGGCAATGGATACATCGGCTGCCACCCCATAAACGATCATGATGATGGATGGCGGGATGAGAAGGCCCAATGTGCCCGAGCCCGATAAAGTGCCGATCACCATGTCCTGGGGGTAGCCGCGTCTTTGCAGTTCAGGCAGTGTCATTTTGCCGATCGTGGCGCAGGTGGCTGCACTCGACCCTGAAACAGCCGCAAATATGGCGCAGCCCACCACATTGGTGTGCAGCAAGCGCCCGGGCAGGGCCTGCATCCACGGCGCCAGGCCCTTGAACATGTCTTGGCTGAGACGCGTGCGAAACAGAATTTCGCCCATCCAGATGAACAGGGGCAATGCCGTCAGTGTCCAGCTTGAAGCTGAGCCCCAGATGGTCATCGCCATGGCGTCACCCGCGGGTCTGGCGGAAAACAATTGCATGCCTACCCATGCCACGCCAGAGAGCGTGAGACCAATCCACACGCCACTGCCCAAAATCAGAAACAAGGTCAGGACCAGCAGCCCTGTGATCATCATGTCATTCATGGCAAGTCATTCATTGCGCAGCATCTCGCCGCTTTCGGTGGCAGAGCGGCGACCTTGGATTTCGAGCACCAACTCGTCGACAAAGGCCAACGCAAAAATCACGGTGCCCAGCGCCATGAACAGCTGCGGAATCCACAAAGGCGTGGCGTCATTGCCCGTGGAGATGTCATGAAACTCAATGGATTGCCAAACCAGGCGGCAACTGTAAAAAGCAAACAGAACGGCCAGCAGGCTGGCCAGCACGAGACTGAAAATTTCCAAGCCCCGGCGGGCAGTGCCTTTGAAAAAGCTCAACACCAAGGTGACGCGAATGTGTTCGCCGCGCTTCAATGTGTGGGCCAATGCCAAAAATCCGGCGCCCGCCATGAGGTAGCCGGCATAGGCATCGGTGCCAGGGACATGGACATGGAACTGCCGGCTTAAGACGGACAGCAGCACCATGAACAGCAGGCCGCACATGCACAGCGCCGCCAAAGCGGCGCTGCTGTCATAAATGGCGTTGAGCAGTTTGCGCATGCGATCAGCGGTTGAACGCGTCGACGATGGCTTTGCCCTCAGCCCCAGACTTTTCAAGCCACTCTTTCATGATGGTGTCGCCCACTTTTTTCATATCGGCTTTGAGTTGCGCCGAAGGTGGGGTCACGGTCATGCCATTGGCTTTGAGGGTTTCCAGTGTGGTGGTGTTGACCTTGCGTGATTCAGCCCAGCCCCGGGTCTCAGCCGCAGCGGCCGCTTTGATCAAAGCGTCCTGGGTGGCCTTGTCCAGCGCGTCAAAGGCTTTCTTGTTGGCGATCACTGCGTTCTTGGGCAGCCAGGCCTGTACGTCGTAGTAGAACTTGAGGTGTTCGAACAGCTTGCTGTCCACGCCCGTGGCGCCTGATGTCATGGTCGACTCGACCACACCCGTGGCCAAGGCCTGCGAGAATTCGGCCGCTTGAACCGTCACGGGCTGGGCGCCGATCAGTTCCGCGATCCTGGCGGTGGTGGGGCTGTAAGCACGCCACTTGATGCCCTTGAGGTCGGCGACGCTGTTGATCGGCTTCTTGCTGTAAATGCCTTGAGGTGGCCAGGCCACCGAGTACAAAAGCATCATGCCTTGCTCGGCCAGTTTTTTCTCGAGCAGCGGCTTTTGGGCCCTGTAGAGCTTCATGGATTCGTCGTAGCTGTCGGCCAAAAATGGCAGGCCATCGGCGCCGAAGGGTTGCCACTCGTTCTGGAAGTTGACCAGCAAGATCTCGCCCAGCTGGGCTTGACCGCCTTGCACGGCACGCTTGATTTCCGGGGCTTTGAACAACGAGGCGTTGGCATGCACCGTGATTTTGAGTTTGCCCGCTGTGGCCTTGTCCACGTCGGCCGCAAACTGGGTCATGTTGACCGTGTGGAAATTGGTGGCCGGGTAAGCGGCGGGCAGGTCCCACCGGGTTTGGGCCGACACGAAGCCGGAGACAGCGAGCAGACCAGCCAGCAGGCTGAGGTGAAGGGCGCGACGTTGCATGAGAACTCCTGTGAAAGATGGAATGAACGGTTCACTGGGCAGTGCAAGAAAGGTGCCCGCTTCACGCGCGCATCGGGTGCATCTGTCAGGTGTTCACTGTAGGCACGCCAATGACAATTCGTGCTCGGTGTTTTCCCTTAATGTCAACAAATTGTTGGCAAATTGTCGATATCGGACATAGACTTTCCCATCTTTTTAACGTGATGGAATCCATGCCACGCAAAAATTCCCTCAGCTTGTCGGCGCCCTCTGCACCCCTGGTCACCAGCCCTATCGTGTCTTCGGCCCACCTGGTCTCGCCCGACAGCGCCGAGATGAGCGAGTTCGAGTTCGGTCTCATCGTGGCGGGCAACGCCTTTCACCGCTGGATCATCCACTGCATGGCGGCAGCGGGCCTGAAAGATTTGACGCCGCTGGATGTGCTGGTGCTGCACCATGTCACGCACCGCGCCCGCGACAAGCGCCTGGCCGACATTTGTTTCATCATGAACATCGAAGACACGCATTTGGTGAATTACGCCCTGAAAAAATTGCAAGGGCTGGGCGTGGTGGTGTCGCAAAAAAATGGCAAGGACGTGACCTATGCCGCGACCGATGAAGGGCGTGCCTCTGTGCAGCGCTACCGCGAGATCCGTGAGAGCTGCCTGATTGATGCCCTCAAAGCCGACGATGGACTGAACCGCGACATTGGCGAGTTGGCCCGGTTGCTGCGCGTGCTCTCCGGCATGTACGACCAAGCCGCGCGCGCTGCGGCCTCTTTGTGAAGTTTTTGAATTCTGATTGTTGAGCGACGCATGACCGAACCCACCATCGCCCCCGCTGGCCCCCACAGTTGGCAGTTCTGGATCGACCGGGGCGGCACCTTCACCGACGTGGTGGGCAAGCGCCCCGATGGCAGCTTGGTCACGCACAAGCTTTTGAGCGAAAACCCCGAGCATTACCGCGATGCGGCGGTGGCGGGCATCCGCCATTTGCTGGGCCTGAAAGCGGGTGAGCCGGTCACGCCCGAACTGGTGGAATGCGTGAAGATGGGCACCACGGTGGCCACCAACGCCTTGCTGGAGCGCAAGGGCGAGGCCACGCTGCTGGTGACCACACAAGGCTTTGGCGATGCGCTGCGCATCGCCTACCAAAACCGCCCGCGTTTGTTTGACCGCCAGATTGTTTTGCCCGAGTTGCTCTACAGCGCGGTGGTGGAGGCGCAGGAGCGTGTGTCGGTGGATGGCGAAGTTTTGCAGCCGCTCGATGAGCCGCATTTGCGCGCCCAATTGCTGAACGCGCACGCCCAGGGCGTGCGCTCGCTGGCCATTGTGTTCATGCATGGCTGGCGGCACACCGCGCACGAGCAGGCTGCGGCGCGGCTGGCGCGAGAGGTGGGCTTCACGCAGGTCAGTACTTCGCACCAGACCAGCCCGATGATGAAGCTGGTCAGCCGGGGCGACACCACGGTGGTGGACGCGTATTTGTCACCCATTCTGGGGCGCTATGTGAACCAGATGGCCAGCGAGATGCCGGGCGTGAAGCTGATGTTCATGCAGTCTTCGGGTGGCCTCACCGATGCGCAGGTGTTCGCGGGCAAGGACGCGATTTTGAGCGGTCCAGCGGGCGGCATTGTGGGCATGGCCCGCACGGCGCAGCTGGCGGGGCACGACAAGGTGATTGGTTTTGACATGGGCGGCACGTCCACCGATGTCTCGCACTTTGCCGGGCAGTTCGAGCGCGAGTTTGAAACCCAGGTGGCGGGGGTGCGCATGCGCGCGCCGATGATGAGCATCCACACCGTGGCCGCTGGCGGTGGCTCGCTGCTGGCCTATGACGGTGCGCGCTTTCGGGTGGGGCCGCAAAGTGCCGGGGCCAACCCGGGGCCCGCCAGTTACCGCCGCGGTGGGCCGCTGGCCGTGACCGATGCGAACGTGATGGTGGGCAAGGTGCAACCGAGGTTTTTCCCCTCGGTGTTTGGCCCAGAAGCCAACCAGCCGCTGGACGCTGAAGTGGTGCACGGGCACTTTGCAAAACTGGCCGCTCAAACCGGACGAGCTGCAGAAGACGTAGCGCACGGTTTCATCCAGATCGCGGTGCAGCAGATGGCCAATGCGATCAAAAAGATTTCGGTGGCGCGGGGCTACGACGTGACGTGCTACACCTTGCAGTGCTTTGGCGGAGCGGGCGGTCAGCACGCTTGCCTGGTGGCCGATGCCTTGGGCATGTCGCAGGTGCTGGTGCACCCGCTGGCGGGTGTGCTCTCGGCTTACGGCATGGGCCTGGCCGACCAAAACGTGATGCGCGAAGAATCCATCGAGCGGCGCTTGGACGCGGCGGCCATGCCCTTCATGGCTGAGCGTTTGCAGGCTTTGGGCGAGACGGCGCGGCAGGCCTTGCTGGCCCAGATGGGGCAGGGCAGCGATGCTGCGAGTGCTCAGCGCATCGAATTGCGTCAGCGTGCGCATTTGCGCTACGAAGGCACCGACTCGGCGCTGGTCGTGCCCTGGGGCGATCTGGCCCAACTGGTGGCCGGGTTTGAGGCCGCGTACCGCCAGCGCTTTGCCTTTTTGATGCAGGGCAAGGCCCTGGTGGTTGAAGCGGTGTCGGTGGAGGCGGTGCTGCCTGGCGATGCGCCCGAAGAAGCGGTTCTGGCCATACACCCGCAACGCGATGTGCCGCGACGCGACACGGTGCAGGTCTATGCCGCCAACGCGCAAGGCGTGGCCCAGTGGCAGGATGCCGCGCTGGTGGTGCGAGAGGACATGCGCCCCGGTGATGTGGTCGATGGCCCCGCCATCATTGCCGAGAAGAACGCCACCACGGTGGTGGAGGCCGGTTGGCAAGCGCGTTTGACGGCGCTGGACCACTTGCTGCTGGTGCGGGTGCAAGCGCGCTCGGTGCAGCACGCCGCAGGCACGCAGGCCGATCCGGTGTTGCTGGAGGTGTTCAACAACCTGTTCATGAACATCGCCGAGCAAATGGGCCTGCAGCTGCAAAACACGGCCTACTCGGTCAACATCAAGGAGCGCTTGGATTTTTCGTGTGCGCTGTTCAGCGCCGAAGGCCATTTGATCGCCAACGCGCCGCACATGCCGGTGCATTTGGGTTCGATGGGTGAGAGCATCCAGACCGTCATTCAAGAAAACAAGGGCCGCATGCAGCCGGGCGATGTGTTCGTGCTGAACGACCCTTACCACGGCGGCACGCATTTGCCCGACATCACGGTGATCACACCGGTGTATTTGGAGGGCCACGCTGCACCGGTGTTTTATGTGGGCTCACGCGGGCACCACGCCGATGTGGGTGGTTTGACGCCGGGCTCCATGCCACCGTTTTCCACGCGCATCGAAGAAGAGGGCGTGCAGATCGACAACGTCAAGCTGGTCGATGCGGGCCACTTGCGCGAAGCCGAGATGGTGGCACTTTTGCAAAGCGGTGAATACCCCTCGCGCAATCCGCAGCAAAACATGGCCGACCTGAAAGCGCAAATTGCCGCCAATGAAAAAGGTGTGCAAGAGTTGCGTCGCATGGTCGAGCAGTTTGGCCTGGACGTGGTACAGGCCTACATGCGCCATGTGCAGGACAACGCCGAAGAATCGGTGCGCCGCGTCATCACGCGCCTGAAAGACGGGCAATTCACTTTGCCGCTGGACAACGGGGCGCAGATCCAGGTGGCGGTGCGCGTGAATGCCGCCGAGCGCACGGCCGAGATCGATTTCACCGGCACCAGCGCCCAGCTGACCAACAACTTCAACGCACCGCGTGCGGTGTGCATGGCCGCGGTGCTGTACGTGTTCCGCAGCCTGGTGGACGACGACATCCCGCTGAACGCGGGATGCCTCAAGCCACTCAAGGTCACCATTCCGCAGGGCTCCATGCTCAACCCCAACCCACCGGCTTCGGTGGTGGCGGGCAATGTGGAGACCTCGACCTGCATCACCAACGCCTTGTTTGGCGCTTTGGGTGTGATGGCGGGCAGCCAGCCGACCATGAACAACTTCACCTTCGGCAATGCGCGGGTGCAGTACTACGAAACCATCTCCGGTGGCAGCGGGGCGGGTGGCCGATTTGACGCACAAGGTCATTTGGTCGGTGGTTTTGATGGCACTTCGGTGGTGCAAACCCACATGACCAATTCACGCCTGACCGACCCGGAGGTGCTGGAGTTCCGCTTTCCGGTGCGCTTGGAGAGTTATGCGATTCGCCAGGGCTCAGGCGGCGCGGGGCGCTGGCGCGGTGGCGACGGCGGGGTGCGGCGTGTGCGTTTTCTGGAGCCGATGACGGCGGGCATTTTGTCCAACGGACGAATTCACCCGGCCTTCGGCATGGCAGGTGGGCACAGCGGTTTGCCGGGCATCAACCGGGTGGTGCGCGCCGATGGCCGCGTGCAAGAGCTCGCGCACATTGGTCAGGTCGAGATGCAGACTGGGGATGTGTTTGAGATCCACACGCCGGGCGGCGGGGGATTTGGCAAGGCTTGATCACTGACAGGTGGGTGACGCCGGTTCAGTTTTTGGCGGGCGCAGCTTTGTCGGCGGGCTTTTTCTCAACCCCTTTGGCGTTGTAAGCACTGCCTTGCACCCGCACACCTTGCTCGGACAAGCTGCTGGCCTTTTGGGGGCCCAGACCTTTGACCCGGCTGGTGGCATCTTCCCAATTCTTGAAGGGTGCTTTTTTGCGCTCGTCCATCACCGCTTTGGTCAGCACCGGCCCCACGCCTTTGAGGGCATCGAGCTCCACTTCGGTGGCTTTGTTCAGGTCAATCTGTTGGGCCCAGCTCAGGCCCGCGAATCCGAAAGCCAGCATTGCACCTGCGATTTTTTTCAACATGTCTGCGCTCCTTGGGTGGACTGCAAAAACGTGCAGCAAGGTGCATTGTCAAAAGCCTAATGCGCAGGATGAACGGTGAAAACCCTCAGATTTTTGAAATCAAAGTGTTATTTTTTTAGAGCTCTTCCACGCGCTTGGGTGGGTAGCTGTCCCACGCTTGGCAGCCGGGGCAATGCCAAAAATGCTCTTTGGCTTCAAATCCACAAGCGGCGCAGCGGTATCTGGCCAGGGGCTTGTTGGCGTGTTCCAGGGCTTTTTGCACAGACTCGGGCAGGCTGGCCTGGCCAGGCCGCTCTCCCGTGAGCCATCGGCTGGCCGCCATGAGCGAGGTGTTTTTTTGCAAATGACCGAGGTAACGGTCCAGAGCCTCCGACTGGGCGTTGCTGTGGGTGGACGCACGGCTGAGCAGGACATCGGTGATGGCGTTCAGCACATCGATACAAGGGGCCGCTTGGTAATGGGCCTCGAGCAGTCGGCTGGCGGCTGTTTGCATGTCGCAAGCTTGGGCCGCTTTGACCAAGCTGGCTGCGGCCAAAGGCGCAGCCTTGTCGTGGCGTTCAAACAGAACCGCCAAGGTGTCAAACGCCGCGCGGGATTGTCCTTGGCTCAGCAGCAATTGACCCAACAACAGGCGGGGTCTCGCCGTTTGCGGCTGGGTCTGGAGGGTGGTGTTCAGCAAGGCGATGGCCGCAGCATGGTCTCCTTTTTGGACCCATTCCCTGGCTTGTTCGCACTGGTAATGTGCCATTCGAACACTGAAATCGACTTCGCCTGTTTTTTCAAGCAAACGCGCGACGGCTGCTGCTTCGGGCCACTCTCTGGACCGTTCATAAATGGCCATTCGGGCCAGGCGCGCCTGGCCTTCATAAGGGCTGCCTTCCAGTTTGCGCAGTGCTTCCTCTGCGCGATCGAGCAAGCCCGCTTTCAGGTAATCCATGGCCAGACCATGTTGGGCCCTTTGCCTGTCAGCACTGCTGAGATCAGCGCGCGAAAGCAGGTGCTCGTGCACCCTCACAGCGCGGTCATATTCGCCTCGGCGGCGGAATAAATTGCCCAGCGCAAAATGCAGTTCTGAAGTGTCGGGGTCGTTTTGGACGGCTTCAATGAAAGCGTCGATGGCCTGGTCCTGCTGTTCGTTCAGCAGATAGTTCAGGCCCTTGAAGTAAGCCCGTGGCGCTTGCCGGTTGGCCAGTCGCATCTGACGCAAATCGAGCCGCGATGCCATCCAGCCCAAACCAAAAGCGATGGGCAAACCGAGCAAAATCCAGGTGAAGTCAAATTCCACGCGGCACCTCCGAAGCTGCTGAAGGGGAGGGTGCGTTGTCTGAGGTTGGGGGGGCAGCGTTCAAATTGAGCTTGACGGCCTGACGCTCACGCCACCATCTTGGCACCATGCCCAAAACGCCCACCACCACACCCAAAGTGAAAGCCGACAACACCACCAACACGGTGGGGGCAGACCAATGGGTGCTGAAAAAGAAGTTCACACGGGTTTCTTGCTGGTTGTTCAGCGCGAAAGCAAACAGGGTGAAAAAAACAGCTGCTTTCAGCAGCCATCGAAGCAGCCGGAGCAGACGTTTCATGGTGCAACCTCGCAGGATGATTTCATTCTAACGGTGTGCAGTCGCTCAAGAAAAGGGTCTGAACAATCCAAGCCAAAGCGCCTCATGCTTTGGCTTTTGGTGTTTTTTGGGCTTGTGCCAGCGTGCCGGCATCCACAGCCTCGCGCAAGGCTTTGCCAGGTTTGAAATGGGGGACCCGTTTTTCGGGAATGTGTACGCTCTCACCCGAGCGGGGGTTGCGTCCAACGCGTGGCGGACGGCGGTTGATCGAAAAGCTGCCAAAGCCTCGGATCTCGATGCGGTGGCCTTTGACCAGAGCATCGCTCATGGCGTCCAGCACCGTTTTGACGGCCAGCTCGGCATCGCGGTGGGTCAGCTGCGCGAAGCGTGCGGCGAGTTCCTCTACCAGATCGGATCGGGTCATGGTGTCATCTCGTGAGTCATTGGGCTTGCAAGTGCGCAGCACCTGTCTGAAAAAAGCCTGCCCCCGTGACAGGGGCAGGCTTTTCAGAGGCCAATGGGCTTCAGATCAAAGCGATCAGTTGTTGTCCAGCTTGGCGCGCAGCAAAGCGCCCAGGCTGGTGGTGCCAGCGTTGTCGCTCTTGGATTGCTGCGACAGCGAAGCCATGGCTTCTTGCTGGTCCGCTTGGTCTTTGGCTTTGATGGACAGCTGGATGTTGCGGGTCTTGCGGTCCACGTTCACCACCACAGCGGTCACTTCGTCGCCGACTTTGAGCACATGGCTGGCGTCTTCCACGCGGTCACGCGAGATTTCGCTGACGCGCAGGTAACCCACGACGTCTTCGCCCAGGTCGATCTCAGCGCCCTTGGCATCCACGGTCTTGACTTTGCCGGTAACGATCTGGCCTTTGTCGTTGATCGAGGTGAAGGTGGTGAAAGGATCGGAGTCGAGCTGTTTGATGCCCAAGCTGATGCGCTCGCGGTCCACGTCCACAGCCAAAACCAAAGCCTCAACTTCTTGACCTTTCTTGAATTCACGCACGGCGTTTTCGCCGGTTTCGTTCCAGGACAGGTCAGACAAGTGCACCAGGCCGTCGATGCCGGCAGCCAAGCCCACGAACACGCCGAAATCGGTGATCGACTTGATCGGGCCCTTCACGCGGTCGCCGCGCTTGGTGTTTTGGGCAAACTCTTGCCATGGGTTGGCACGGCACTGCTTCATGCCCAAGCTGATGCGGCGCTTGTCTTCGTCGATCTCGAGGACCATGACTTCGACTTCGTCGCCCAAAGCCACGATCTTGGAAGGGGCCACGTTCTTGTTGGTCCAGTCCATTTCAGACACGTGCACCAGGCCTTCGATGCCGGGCTCGAGTTCCACAAACGCGCCGTAGTCGGCGATGTTGGTGATCTTGCCGAACATGCGGGTGCCTTGTGGGTAGCGGCGGTTCACGCCCATCCAGGGGTCGTCGCCCATTTGCTTGAGACCCAGAGACACGCGGTTTTTCTCGGTGTCGAACTTGAGGATCTTGGCGGTGATCTCCTGACCGGCCGTGACCACTTCGGAAGGGTGACGGACACGGCGCCAGGCCATGTCGGTGATGTGCAAGAGGCCGTCGATGCCGCCCAGGTCCACGAACGCACCATATTCGGTGATGTTCTTGACCACGCCGTGCACGATGGAGCCTTCGCGCAGGTTTTCCATCAACTTGGCGCGCTCTTCGCCCATGGAGGCTTCCACCACAGCGCGGCGGCTCAGCACCACGTTGTTGCGCTTGCGGTCGAGCTTGATGACCTTGAATTCGAGGGTCTTGTTCTCATAGGGTGACAGGTCTTTGGTAGGACGTGTGTCGACCAAAGAGCCGGGCAAGAAAGCGCGGATGCCGTTGACCAAAACAGTCAGGCCACCCTTGACTTTGCCGCTGGTCACACCGGTGACGAACTCGCCGGATTCGAGGGCTTTTTCCAGAGACATCCAGGAAGCCAGACGCTTGGCGGTGTCACGGGACAAGATGGTGTCGCCGTAGCCGTTTTCGATGGAGCCAATGGCCACGGAGACAAAGTCGCCGACCTGGACTTCGACTTCACCCTGGTCGTTCTTGAACTCTTCGAGCGGAACATAGGACTCGGACTTGAGACCGGCGTTGACCACGACGAAGTTGTGTTCGATGCGCACCACTTCGGCGGTGATGACTTCACCAGGGCGCATTTCGGTACGTTGCAGGGATTCCTCAAAGAGGGCGGCAAAAGATTCAGACATGTGATTTCCTCATCCACAAGGCAGGACTGACGAGCGCGACATGCGTCGTTTCCAGGAGCTGACTGTGGCGGTTGCTTGTGCGGAGTGAACCGCGGTTGGTTAAAAAAATCCACGCTGCCGGTGTGCATGCTGCACGAGGGGAGCGGCGTGGAACCCTTCAATTCAGCCCGCGTTCAGCGGGCTGTTGGCCAGTCTTGGGCGCAACAATCATGCGCCAAAAACTTGCCGGCTTTGCCACCAGACCATCACCTGTTCTACCGAGGCTTCGATGGTCAAGGACGAGTTGTCCAGTTGCAAGGCATCTTGCGCGGGCAATAAGGGCGCAACGCTGCGGGACATGTCCCGGGCATCGCGCGCCTCCAAGTCGGCGCGAAGACCGTCGATGTTAGCCGAAAAACCCTTCAAAATCAACTGCTTATGCCGTCTTTCGGCGCGTTGGGCTGCGCTGGCGGTCAAAAACACCTTCAAAGGGGCGTTCGGGAAGATCACGGTGCCCATGTCGCGGCCGTCGGCCAAGAGGCCCGGCAGGCGCTGAAAGCTGTGCTGCAAATCGATCAACGCCTCGCGTACAGTGGGTAAAACAGACACTTTGGAGGCGTTCATGCCGCCTTGCTCGCTGCGGATGGCATCGGTCACATCCACGTTGTCCAGCAACACCTGCTCGCCTTCAAAGCGCACCGGCAGGCGGCGGGCCAGTTTGGCAATTGCAGCTTCATCGGCGGCTTCGAGTGTCAGGCCCGCTTGCAAAGCAGCGTGGGCCGTGACGCGGTAGAGCGCGCCCGAATCCAGGTAGTGGTAACCCAGTTGTGCGGCCACGCGGCTGGCCAGCGTGCCTTTGCCCGAGGCCGTGGGGCCGTCGATGCAAATCACCGGAATGTGGGGAGACGCAGTGTGCGCCACCGAGAACAGGGCCTCGAAATAATCGGGGAAGGTCTTGGCCACGCACTTGGGGTCTTCGATGCGCACGGGCACTTGATCGGCATTGAATGCTGCCAATGAAAAGCACATGGCCACCCGGTGGTCATCGTAGGTGTGGATGCTGGCGCGCCGCCAGTGCCCAGCAGGCAGTGGGTGGATGGTGATCCAATCCGGGCCTTCTTCGACAGTGGCACCCAACTTGCGGCTTTCGGCAGCCATGGCCGTGATGCGGTCGGTTTCCTTCACGCGCCAGCTGGCAATGTTGCGCAGCGTGGTGGGGCCGTCGGCATACAGCGCCATCACGGCCAGCGTCATGGCGGCGTCGGGGATGTGGTTGCAATCGAGGGTGATGCCTTTGAGTGGCCAAGTGCCCCGTTGAATCTCCAGCCAGTTGGGGCCGCTGGTGATCTGAGCGCCCATTTGGGCGGCGGCGTCCATGAAGCGGATATCGCCCTGGATGGAATCTGCGCCCACGCCCTGGATGCGGATGCCTTGGCCTTCAGCCATCGCACCCAGCGCGATGAAGTAGCTGGCCGAGGAGGCATCGGCCTCGACGTGGATGCTGCCGGGCGACTGGTAGCGGCTGCCCGCCGGGATCACAAAGCGCTCCCAGCCATGGCGTTCCACCGCGATGCCGAAGCGCGCCAGCAGGTTGAGCGTGATCTCGATGTAGGGCTTGCTGATGAGTTCGCCCACCACCTCGATGGTGATGGCGCGCTTTTGGGCAGCCAATGGCAAGGCCATCAGCAAAGCAGTGAGGAACTGGCTGGAGACATCGCCGCGCACCGGGATGGGCTTGTCCAGTTGCAATTGGGGCTGGCCCACGCGCAGAGGCGGGTAGCCCTCGTTGCCCAGGTAGTCGATGCTGCAGCCCAGTTCGCGCAGCGCATCGACCAGGTCGCCAATGGGGCGCTCGTGCATGCGCGGCACGCCCTTGAGCGTGAAGTCGCCACCTTGCACAGCCAACGCGGCGGTGAGCGGGCGCATGGCCGTGCCCGCATTGCCCATGAAAAACTCAATCGCCTCGGCAGGCCAGGCCCGGCCGCCCAGGCCGGTGATGGTCACGGTGGTGCCTTCGACATCGACGCCGCAGCCCAGCTGTCGCAGGGCAGCCAGCATCACGCGGGTGTCGTCCGAATCCAGCAGGTCGTGAACCACCGTGGTGCCCTGGCACAGTGCGGAGAGCAGCAGCACACGGTTGGAAATGCTTTTGGAGCCGGGCAGGGTGACGGTGCCGGATGCGCCTTGCAGCGCTGGGATGTCGAGGAAGGCGGTGGAGAACATGGGTCAGTCTTCGGCAGCAGTGTGGCAAGCGTTGCCCGCCTGCAGTGTCCAGCCCGAGCGCACGGCGCTGGCTTGTTGAATCAGTTGCTGCAGCGCAGCGTTGTCACCTTGTTTCAGGGCATTTTCAAATGCGTCAAGTGCGCGGCGAAAGTGCGCCAATTGCGTCAGCACTTCGGCTTGGTTGGCGCTCAGGATGTCACGCCAGACGGCGGAGTCACTGGCGGCGATGCGCGAAAAATCCCGAAAGCCTGGGCCTGCCATCTCCAAAAACGCCGCACCTTGCGGCTGCGCGGTGAGTGCATTCACGGCCGCAAAAGCCAGCAAGTGCGGCAGGTGGCTGACAGCGGCAAAGGTGGCGTCGTGCGCCTCGGGCGTCATGTGGCTCACATGGCTGCCAATGGCAGTCCAGACTTCGCTCGCCATTTTGATTTGGCGGATGCTGTTTTGCGGCAAGGGCGTGAGGATGGTGCGGCGCGCTTGGTAGAGCGTGGCTTCGGCATGCTCGATGCTCGCCACCTCTTTGCCCGCAATCGGGTGGGCAGGCACCAAGCAGCTCAAGCGTTCGCCCAGGTGGGCTTGTGCAGCGGCGATCACATCGCATTTGGTGGAGCCCACATCCATCAGCAGGGCCTGCGGTGCCAGCGCACTGCGCATGGCGGCAAAGCTGCTTTGCATGGCGCCCACGGGCACCGCCAGCAAGACCAAGTCGGCACCCTGCACGGCTTCGGCCACGCTGTTGCAAGCTTGGTCGATGACCTTCAGCTCAAGTGCCCGCTGCCGGGTTTTTTCAGAGGCGCTGAAACCGGTGATGTGCTGCACCAGGTCCGCTTGGCGCAGCGCGAGCGCAAACGAGCCGCCCATCAGGCCGCAGCCAATCAGGGCCAGGCGTTGGAACATCACTGCACGCTCACTCGGGGGTCATTCAGGAACGGGGTAAGAACCCAGCACCTTGTAAAACGCACACAGGCCTTGCAGCTCTTGCAGGGCTGCAGCCACATGCGGCTCGCTGATGTGGCCTTGCAGATCGATGTAGAAGTAATACTCCCACTGGCCTGATTTGGCAGGGCGAGACTCAAAGCGGGTCATGGACACACCGTTGTTCTTGAGCGGCACCAGCAAATCGTGCACGGCACCAGGCCGGTTGGGCACCGACACCACCAGGCTGGTGCAGTCCTTGCCCGAAGCGGGCGGTGTGGCCAGGGTTTGCGGCAATGAAATCACGGCAAAACGGGTGCGGTTGAAGGCTTCGTCCTGGATGGCGTGGTGCACGATGTGCAGGCCAAATTGGCTGGCTGCGCGTTCGCTGGCCAAGGCCGCCCAGGCCGGGTTGGTGGCAGCCAAGCGTGCGCCTTCGGCGTTGCTGGACACCGCGCGCCGTTCCACGTGTGGCAGGTTTTTGGACAGCCAGCCTTGGCATTGGGCCAAGGCCTGGGGATGGGCCATCACCACTTCAATGCCTTCGTCGCCCGGCGTCTGTCGCAACAGGTTATGGCGCACCAGCAGGCTGACTTCGCCCACCACATGCACCGGCGAGCGCAAAAACAGATCGAGCGAACGGGCGACCACGCCTTCGGTGGAGTTTTCCATGCCGACCACGCCGTACTGGGCTGTGCCCGCAGCGGTGGCGTGGAACACTTCGTCGAAGTTGGCGCAGTAAATCAGGTTGGCCGCACCGCCGAAGAACTCGATCGCCGCTTGCTCGCAAAACGTGCCCTGCGGCCCAAGCACTGCCACGCGCTGCGGTGCTTCGAGGGCCAGGCAGGCGGACATGATCTCTCGCCAAATGGAGGCCACATGTTCGTTCTTGAGCGGGCCGGGGTTGGCCTGGGTGATCTTGTCAATGACTTGGGCCACCCGGTCGGGTCGAAAAAACGGCGAACCTTCGGCGCGTTTGATTTCACCCACCTGCTCGGCCACATGGGCGCGCTGGTTCAGCAGACTCAGCAGTTGTTTGTCCAGCGCGTCAATTTGCACACGCAAAGCGCCCAGGGCTTCCGACTGAATGGGTTGTTGGCTCATGTCTCGTGATCTTTCTGGCGGCCTGTTGGGCAGGCTTCAGGCCTGTGTTTTTTCAAATTCGCGCATGTAGGCCACCAGCGCCTGAACGCCTTCGAGGGGCATGGCGTTGTAGATGCTGGCGCGCATGCCACCCACCGATTTGTGGCCCTTGAGTTGCAACAAGTTGGCGGCTTTGGCGCCCGCCAAAAAGGCGTCGTTGCGCGATTCGTCGCGCAAGAAAAAGGGCACGTTCATGCGCGAGCGGCAGTCTTTGGCCACCTTGTTCACGTACAGGCTGGAGCTGTCGAGAAAATCGTACAACAGCTGCGCTTTGGCGATGTTGCGTTGTTCCATGGCGGCAATGCCGCCATGCTTTTTGAGCCACTGGAACACCAGCCCCGCGATGTAAATGCTGTAGGTGGGGGGTGTGTTGTACATCGACTGGTTGTCAGCCACCAGCTTGTAGTCAAAGGCACTGGGGCAGTGCGGCAGGGCGTGACCGATCAGGTCTTTGCGCACGATGACCAAGGTCAGGCCCGCAGGCCCGAGGTTTTTCTGTGCGCCGCCAAAGGCCAAGCCCACGCGCGTCCAATCCACCGGGCGCGAAGCCACATGCGAAGAAAAATCGACCACCAAAGGGGCATCACAGCCCAGGGCTTTGAGGTCCGGCATTTCGTGAAACTCCACGCCGTGGATGGTTTCGTTGCCGCAGATGTGCACGTAACGGCTGTCAGCGCTGATTTGCCATGTGGCTGGCGCGGGCAGGGTGGTGAAGCCATCGGCTTGTGCCGTGGCGGCCTCGCGGGCCGTGCCGTATTTGCCCGCTTCCTTCAGAGACTTTTGGCTCCAGCTGCCGGTGAGCACAAAGTCCATGGCCCCGCCTTGCGACAGGTTCAGCGGCACGATGGCGTTTTCAGCCAGTCCGCCGCCTTGCATGAACAAGATCTTGAAATGCGCAGGCACCGCCAGCAATTCACGCAAGTCGGCTTCGGCCTGCTCATAGATGCTGATGAACTCCTTGCCGCGGTGGCTCATCTCCATCACGCTCATGCCAGAGCCCTGCCAATTGAGCATCTCCGACGCGGCTTGTTGCAACACAGCCTCGGGCATGACGGCTGGGCCTGCCGAGAAGTTGAAAGCGCGCCCCATCACTCAATCCGCTGCGGGCGCGCTGTCGTCCGTCGATGAATCGGACTCGCCCTCGGTGGCATTGGCGTCGTTCTCGACAATCCTTTGCAAGCCAGACAGCTTGGCCCCTTCGTCCAGACCGATCAGGGTCACACCTTGGGTGGCGCGGCCCATCTCGCGGATTTCAGCCACGCGGGTGCGCACCAAAACACCGGTGTCGGTGATCAGCATGATCTCGTCGTCCGCATGGACCAGGGTGGCCGCCACGACTTTGCCGTTGCGCTCGGATTGCTGGATGGCGATCATGCCCTTGGTGCCACGGCCGTGGCGGGTGTATTCGCTGATGTTGGTGCGCTTGCCGTATCCGTTTTCGGTGGCGGTCAAGACGCTGGCACGGGCTGCGGTTTCATCTGCAGCAGCGGTTGGGTCCTCTTGTTCGGACACCAGCATGGCGATGACGCTTTGGTGTTCTTCGATCATCATGCCGCGCACACCACGGGCGCTGCGGCCCAGAGGACGCACATCGTTTTCGTCAAAGCGAACGGCCTTGCCGCCATCGCTGAACAGCATCACATCGTGCTGACCGTCTGTAAGTGCCGCGCCGATCAAATAGTCGCCTTCGTCCAGGTTGACGGCAATGATGCCGCCCTTGCGCGGGTTTGAAAACTCGTCCAGCGAGGTTTTCTTGACGGTGCCCATGGATGTGGCCATGAACACATACTGGTTGTCCGGGAAGGTACGGGCTGCGCCAGTCAGTGCCAGCACCACGTTGATCTTCTCGCCTTCTTGCAGCGGGAACATGTTGACGATCGGTCGGCCGCGCGAGCCGCGCGAGCCGGCGGGCACTTCCCAGACCTTGAGCCAATACAAACGGCCACGGTTGGAGAAACACAGCAAATAGTCGTGCGTGTTGGCGATGAAGAGCTGGTCGATCCAATCGTCTTCTTTGGTGGCGGCGGCCTGTTTGCCCCGACCACCGCGCTTTTGTGCGCGGTATTCGCTCAGGGGCTGGCTCTTGATGTAGCCGCTGTGGCTGAGCGTGACCACCATGTCGGTGGGCGTGATCAGGTCTTCGGTGGAGAGGTCCTGCGCGCTGTGCTCGATTTCGCTGCGGCGTGCACCGATCTTGGTTTGACCGAATTCCTGACGCACGGTGCCCAATTCGTCACCAATGATGGTGGAGACGCGCTCGGGCTTGGCCAGGATGTCCAGCAGGTCTTCGATTTCGGCCATGACTTCTTTGTATTCGGCCACGATCTTGTCTTGTTCCAAACCGGTCAGGCGTTGCAGACGCATCTGCAAAATCTCTTGCGCCTGTGTGTCTGACAGGCGGTACAAGCCGTCCTGGCCCAAACCGTATTCGCGCTCCAGGCCTTCCGGACGGTAATCGTCGGCGTTGACCACCGAGCCGTCGTCCCGGGCACGGGTCAGCATGGTGCGCACCATCTGGCTGTCCCAGGCGCGGGTCATCAACTCGGTTTTGGCCACAGGCGGCGTTGGCGCACCACGGATGATGGCGATGAAGTCGTCGATGTTGGCCAAAGCCACCGCCAAGCCTTCCAGCACATGGCCACGGTCGCGGGCTTTGCGCAACTCGAACACGGTGCGGCGGGTCACCACTTCGCGGCGGTGCTGCAAGAAGACCTGGATCAGGTCTTTCAGGTTGCACAGCTTGGGCTGGCCGTCGATCAAGGCCACCATGTTCATGCCAAAGGTGTCTTGCAACTGCGTCTGTTTGTACAGGTTGTTCAGAACCACCTCAGGCACCGCACCGCGCTTGAGCTCGATCACCAAACGCATGCCCGACTTGTCGGACTCGTCCTGGATGTGGCTGATGTCTTCGATCTTCTTTTCGTGAACCAGCTCGGCCATGCGCTCTTGCAAGGTCTTTTTGTTGACCTGGTATGGCAGCTCGTCGACCACGATGCACTGGCGCTGGCCTTTGTCGATGTCCTCAAAGTGGCACTTGGCGCGCATGACGACGCGGCCCCGGCCCGTGCGGTAGCCTTCCTTGACGCCGGTCATGCCGTAAATGATGGCCCCTGTCGGGAAGTCGGGCGCGGGCACGATTTCCATCAGTTCGTCGATGGATGCTTCAGGGTTGCGCAGCAAATGCAAGCAGGCGTCCACCACCTCATTGAGGTTGTGAGGCGGGATGTTGGTGGCCATGCCCACCGCAATACCGCCCGAGCCGTTGATCAACAGATTGGGCAGGCGAGAAGGCAGCACCAGCGGCTCTTTCTCTGAGCCATCGTAGTTGGGGCCGAAGTCGACGGTTTCCTTGTCGATGTCACCCAGCATCTCGTGGGCGATCTTGGCGAGACGGATTTCGGTGTAACGCATCGCGGCGGCGTTGTCGCCGTCCACGGAGCCGAAGTTGCCCTGGCCGTCCACCAGCATGTGACGCATCGAGAAGTCTTGCGCCATGCGCACGATGGTGTCGTAGACCGATTGGTCACCGTGCGGGTGGTACTTACCGATCACATCACCCACGATACGGGCCGACTTCTTGTAAGGTCGGTTCCAGTCATTGTTCAACTCGTGCATCGCGAACAGAACACGGCGGTGCACGGGTTTAAGGCCGTCGCGGGCATCGGGCAGGGCTCGGCCCACGATCACGCTCATGGCGTAATCGAGGTAGCTGCGCCGCATTTCCTCTTCCAGACTGATGGGCAGTGTTTCTTTGGCGAACTGGGTCATAAGGGAGAGGGGAAAGTGACGCGGTGAAAACCAAACATTTTAGTTGCAAGCCATTGTGGCGTCTATGCAACATTTGTGATGCATTTGCATGACAGCCTTGTCGTCAGTCCGGCATTTGACAGACGAGCGCATGGTCTATGGCACAATAATTCTCAACGCACCGGATGACGGTCATGTGGTGCGTCATTTTTACGCAGCGAGTCTGCGGCTTTATCCCTCAAGAGGAAGACCATGAAGAAACTGAACAAAGTGGCGATGTTGTTGGCCTCCGCAGCTCTCGCAACCGCCGCTGGCGCACAAACTGTTGACAACTGGCGCAATGGCACCGGTGAGCTGGTTTGGAAAAACGGCACCAATGAACTGTGCTGGCGCAACGCCAACTGGACCCCCGCCACCGCCGGCGCAGGTTGCGATGGCGCCATTGTTGCTCCTAAGGCAGCCGCTGCACCAGCACCTGCCGCACGTCCAGCCCCAGCCCCAGCCCCAGCCCCAGCAGCGGCTGCTCCAGCTGCAAAGCCAGCCGCACCAGCTCCACGTCCAGCCCTGCCACCAGCGGCTGCGACCAAAGTCACTTACGCTGCTGACGCTTTCTTTGACTTCGACAAGTCTGTTCTCAAAGCAGAAGGCAAGGCCAAGCTGGATGATCTGGTGGGTAAAGTCAAAGGCATCAACTTGGAAGTTGTCATTGCCGTGGGTCACACCGACTCCGTGGGCAGCGATGCTTACAACCAAAAGCTGTCGGTCAAGCGTGCTGAAGCAGTGAAGGCCTATTTGGTGTCCAAGGGCATCGAGAAGAACCGTGTTTACACAGAAGGCAAGGGCGAGAAGCAAGCTGTTGCTGACAACAAGACTGCTGCCGGTCGTGCCAAGAACCGCCGCGTTGAAATCGAAGTGGTGGGCACACGTCCAAACCGCTGATCCCTCACCGGACTCATAAAAGCCCCAGCGATGGGGCTTTTTTTCGTCTGTCGTCTATGGCTTGCGGCCTGTTCGCCGACAATCACAGCCCATGAACACCAGCAATTCCAACGTCGACCCGGCCGAATTGGCCAAATTTTCCGATCTGGCTCACCGCTGGTGGGACCCTGAGAGTGAGTTTCGCCCCCTGCATCAGATCAACCCCTTGCGCCTGGAGTGGATCCACGCTTTGGTCCCCTTGACTGGCCTCAAGGTGGTGGACGTCGGTTGCGGCGGCGGTATTCTGGCCGACGCCATGGCCCGCAAAGGCGCCCAGGTACTGGGCATTGACCTGGCCACCAAATCCCTCAAAGTCGCGCAATTGCACGCACTCGAAGCGGGCACTCAAGGCGTGCAATACCGTGAAGTCAGTGCCGAAACCCTGGCCTCTGAACAACCCGCGCAGTTTGACGTGGTCACTTGTATGGAAATGCTCGAACATGTGCCCGACCCCGCCTCGGTGGTCAAAGCCTGCGCCCAAATGGTCAAGCCTGGCGGCTGGGTCTTCTTTTCGACCCTCAACCGCAACCCCAAGTCTTTCCTGTTTGCGATCGTCGGCGCCGAATACATCCTCAACTTGCTGCCCAAAGGCACACACGAATTTGCCCGCCTGATCAAACCCAGCGAACTCACGTCCTGGGCGCGCGAAGCCGGGCTGGACGCCCAAGGCTTCAAGGGCATGGAATACAACCCCTTCACCAAGCGCTACTGGCTGAGCCAGGACACCAGCGTGAACTACCTGCTGGCCTGCCGGAAAGCCTGACCATGTTCCAAAGCGCACAAGCCGTCTTGTTTGACCTCGACGGCACCCTCATCGACAGTGCGCCTGATTTGGGTGCCGCCGTGGACCAAATGCGTGTGGCACGGGGTTTGTCGTCCCTTCCGCTTGAGCACTACCGGCCCATGGCCGGTGCCGGTGCCCGGGGCATGCTGGGCCTTGCCTTTGGCATGACACCCGAGCACCCCGATTTCGAGGCCATGAAGGAGGAGTTTTTCGTCACCTACGAAAACTGCATGACCGAACGCACCCGCATCTTCGACGGCGTGGTGGACATGATCGAGCGCCTGGTGGCCCTGGGCCTGCCTTGGGGCGTGGTCACCAACAAATCCAGCCGATTCACCGACCCGCTGACCGCATCCATGCCTCTTTTCGCCACGGCCGGGGCCATTGTCAGCGGCAACACCACGCCGCATGCCAAGCCACACCCGGAGCCTTTGTTCGAGGCCGCAAGGCGTTTGGCCATCGACCCCGCCCGCTGCGTCTATGTGGGCGATGACGAGCGCGACATCGTCGCGGGCTTGGCGGCGGGCATGTGCACCGTCGCTGCCACCTATGGCTATCTGGGGCAGCAGAGCGATATTTCACGCTGGAATGCGCATTTGCACATTGATTCTCCAATGGACCTCTTGCAATTTCTCAGGAGCGCCTAAAATAGGACGCTCAGGGGCTGCACTGGTTTCGACATGGGTTCGGACGCGTGGCAGGGCATGTCGAGGTTCTGATCCTCGTTAATCTTCGGAAAAAAAACTAACTGCAAACGACGAACGTTTCGCACTCGCTGCTTAATCCAGCGAGCCTTGCAACAGTTGGCCGATAGGCTGGGCAAGGGTGGTCGCAAGACCGTCCAGGCTGCAAGGTAAAACATATGGGCTGGCATCACACCGGGTACCTTGGTGTGGTGTGAGAAAAAAGGGTGCTGGCTGGGTGTTCAGCGTGTCGCTGCGCGGTTCATTTGGCGAGACTCAAATCAGACGACTACACATGTAGAACTGTACGAAAAAGGCTTATGGACGGGGGTTCAAATCCCCCCAGCTCCACCATCACCCTGTTTAAAGGCCGCTAAGTTTCACCACTTAGCGGCTTTTTTCATTGTTAGACAGCCACTTAGCCTTCCAAGGAGCGACAATAAAAACTATTGACAGCCAAATCTAAC
>Ga0315900_10002831_pt1 | contig 25896 bp, 25 predicted proteins | sample LakEriMetagenome_FD_203521 | JGI IMG/M metagenome (GOLD analysis project Ga0315900, IMG submission 203521) | Freshwater fungal communities from buoy surface, Lake Erie, Ohio, United States - Buoy 12 MA114 | ecosystem: Environmental > Aquatic > Freshwater > Lake > Lake biofilm | place: USA: Lake...
GCGCCGGAAGGCTGCGACACCCGCAACTGGAAGGGCGCGGTCGGCATGGTGAAGGGGGCCTGGCGCAACGCCCGCTGGATCGACCTGGACAATCCCGAGAGCCCGGACGACGACCTGCGGCTTCGCGGCGCCAAGGCCGGCGCGGCCGTCTTCGCCCGCGGCGAGGGCATCTTCTGGGGCCGTGACGAACTCTATTTCACCTGCACATCAGGCGGCGCCAAGGGTCTCGGGCAGATCATGCGCTACGTCCCCGGCCCTCGCGAAGGCCAGTCGGACGAGGGCGAAGCGCCCGGAAAGGCGCAGCTGTTCCTGGAGTCCGTCGACGACGCCGTGCTCGACTACGCCGACAACATCGCCATCGCGCCCTGGGGACATATCATCGTCTGCGAGGATCGATACTCGGACACCAAGCGCAACCACCTCAAGGGGGTTTCGCCGGACGGCAAAGTCTACACGATCGGCCGCAACATGTTCCGCGAGAACGCCGAGCTGGCCGGGGTCTGCTTCTCGCCCGACGGCTCGACCCTGTTCGTCAACATCTACTGGCCCGGCATCACCCTGGCGGTGACCGGTCCCTGGGCGTCGCTGAAGGGCTGATTGAACCACGCCGTCGCCACGATCGGGCGGCGGCCCCGGCTATCCGGCGGACCGGACATCGCCCTGAGAGGGTCCGGCCAGGGTGGCGAGAAAATCGGTCAGAGGCGCGAGGGTGGCGGGATTCAGGGAATAGGCCGTTCTCGGACCGTCCACCTCGCCCAGGACGATCCCGGCGGCGCGCAGTATCCTCAGGTGTTCGGCGGTGGTGGACTGGGCCAGTCCGATGCGGCCGACGATGTCGCTGCCGGCGCAGCTTGTGTTGGCCTGCAGCAGGTTGACGATGCCGATCCGAGCCGGGTGTCCCAGCGCCTTGGCCAGGACAGCCAGGCGCTGAAGGTCTTCTCCGGCCCGGGGCGCGCCGGCTGATCGCTTCTGAACGCCCCGCTTCATCACCCGCGCCAACGGAACCACCGTCCCTAGCCGAACCGGCCCGTCACGTAGTCCTGGGTCTGCGTGACGGTCGGATTGGTGAACATCTGCTCGGTTTCCCCGAACTCGATGAGATTGCCCATGTGCATAAACGCGGTGTGCTTCGAAATCCGCGCTGCCTGCGCCAGATTGTGGGTGACGATCAGGATGGTGACGTCCTTCACCAGGCTGTCCATCAGCTCCTCGATCTTGGCGGTGGCGATCGGGTCCAGCGCCGAGGTCGGCTCGTCCAGCAACAGCAGCTTGGGCTTGGGCGCCAGCGCCCGGGCGATGCAGAGCCGCTGCTGCTGGCCGCCGGACAGCTCGTAGGCCGGCTTGTTGAGGCGGTCCTTGACCTCGGTCCAGATCGCGGCCTGGCGCAGCGCCTCCTCGACCCGGCCCTCGACCTCGGACTTGTTGCGGATGCCGCGGACGTAGAGCCCGGCCGCCACGTTCTCGAAGATCGACTTCGGGAAGGGGTTGGGCTTCTGGAAGACCATGCCGACGAGCAGCCGGACCAGGATCGGGTCGATGCCGCGCTCGACGAGATTGACGTTCTCCGGCGCCAGGTTGATCTCACCCTCGTAGCGGATGCCCGGATAGAGGTCATGGATCCGGTTGAAGCAGCGCAGCAGCGTGCTCTTGCCGCAGCCGGACGGACCGATGATCGCCGTCACCTTGCGGTCGTAGATCGGCATGGTGACGCCGTTCAGGGCCTGGAACTTGCCGTACCAGAATTTGAGGTCGCGGACTTCGGCGCGGATCGCGGCCGCGGTCTCGGAATTGGAGGCCTGGGTCATGGTCGGGTCGCCGATGTTGTCCCGTAGGAGGGTGGAGGCGCGCGTCGGGTCGCTCATGTCTTGAGCCCCTTGCGCAGACGATAGCGGAGGTAGATCGCAAAGCCGTTCATGATCAGCGTCATGCCCAGCAGCAGAACGCCGGTCGCCGCGGCGTTCTCGTGGAAGCCGGCCTGGGGGCGCGAGGTCCAGTTGAACATCTGGATCGGCATGACCGTGAACGGCGAGCTGAGCCAGTCGGCGTTAAGGAAGGGCGGAGCGGCCTGAAGCGGGCTGGGCGGCAGGAAGGCGATGAAGGTCAGCGCGCCGATGGTGATGATCGGCGCCGTCTCGCCGATCGCGCGTGAAAGGCCGACGATGGCGCCGGTCAGGATGCCGGGTCGCGCCGAGGGCAGCACATAGCTCCAGACAACCTGCCAGCGGTTGCAGCCCAGGCCGTAGGCGCTTTCGCGAAGGCCCGAGGGCACCGCCCGCACGGCTTCGCGCGTCGCGACCACGACAATGGGCAGGATCAGCAGGGCCAGCACCATGCCGCCGACGAGGATCGTCTGGCCCATGCCGAGCGCATAGACGAAGAAGCCGAGCGCCAGGAGGCCGTAGATGATCGAAGGCACCCCCGCCAGATTGCTGACGTTGATCTCGATCAGGTCGCTGAGCCAGTTCTTCGGCGCATACTCTTCCAGGTACAGCCCGGCGCCGACGCCCAGCGGGATCGCCAGCAGGGCGGTGACGAACATCACCAGCGTCGTGCCGACCCAGGCCGACAGGATGCCCGCCTCGGCGGGGCGGCGAGACGGGAAGTCGCTCAGGAACTGCATGTTGATCCGGGCCAGCCCGTCGGTGAGCAGGTCGATTATCAGCGTCGCCAGCATCGCCATGGCGAAGAACAGGACGATGATGCCCAGCAGCGCGAAGACCAGGTCCTGAACCTTGGCCGTGGCGACGATGCGCCGTTCACTAATGCCGCCCGCCATCAGTAGGCCTCCCGGAATTTACGGCGCAGGAAGAAGCCGAGGACATTGAAGCCCAGCGTGATGATGAAGAGCACCAGGCCGGTGGCGAAAATGGTCGAGTAGGCCAGGGAGCCATGCGGCAGGTCGCCGAGGCTCATCTGGACGATATAGGCGGTGATCGTCGCCGCGCCCTCGCGCGGATCACCGGTCAGATTCGGGTTCTGCCCGGCGGCGATGGCCACAACCATCGTCTCGCCGACAGCGCGGGCGAACGCGAGCAGATAGGCCGCGGTGACGCCCGAAAAGGCGCCGGGGATGATCACCGTGAAGGCGGTTCGCCAGCGGCTCATTCCGAGCGCGTAGGCGCCTTCGCGCAGCGTCATCGGTACGGCCCGCATGGCGTCCTCGCTGATCGAGACGACATAGGGCAGGATCATGATGCCCATGACGAAGCCGGGAACCAGCAGGTTGAAACCGGACAGACCCGGAATGAACTGCTTGGCCAGCGGCGTCAGGAACAGCAGGGCGAAGTAGCCGAAGACCACGGTCGGCACGGCCGCCAGCATCTCGAGGATCGGCTTGAGCACCTCCCGGACGCGCGGCTGGGCGAACTCGCTGAGATAGACCGAGAGGACCAGACCCAGCGGCGTCGCCACGGCCATGGCGATGCCGGCCGCCCAAAGGGTGGCCGTCAACAGCGGAAGGATGCCGTACCGGGCGTTGGTGAAGGCGGGCGTCCACTGGGTGTCGGTCAGGAAAGCGACCAGCGGGATCTGCTGGAAGAACATCCAGGATTCCGACACCAGGACCCATAGGATCGACGCGGTGATCACCACCGAAAGCGCGGCGCAGGCGAAGAGGATCACCTGCATCGCGCTGGCGACCATCCGCCCGCGCCGCAGATATCCGCTGGCCTTCAGCGCGGCGAATGTCTGACCTTCATCAATGGTTTGCGACACTGTGTCCCTCGCAACGGCGGGCCGTGGGTTCATTGTCCCAGGGCCGACTCTGACGGCCGAAGCCCTACTTGCTGGCGTCTGCGAGCAGTTCCTCGACGGTCACGCCCACCTTGGAGCCCCCGCCGAAGTAGCTGCCGGTCTTCCGGGCGTCGAACTTGGCGAGCGCCAGGCTGTAGGCCACGGTGGGAAGCGGGACATACCCGACCTCCGCGACCAGCTTCTCGCTCTCCGCCGGGCTGAAGGCGAACTTGACGAAGTCGCTCACGTGCGGGCGCTCATCGGCATGCTTTTTGTTGATGTAGATGAAGAGCGGGCGCGACAGCGGCTGGTAGGAAGCGTCGCGGGCGGCCTCGACGGAAGGCGCGATGCAGGCGCCGTTGCCCTGGCGGATCGGCACCGCGCGAACCTTGCCGAGGTTCTCGGTGAGATAGGCCAGGCCCAGGAAGCCCAGCGAGCCGTTGTCGCCGCCCACCCCGGTGATGGTGACGTTGTCGTCCTCCGTCGCGGTGTAGTCGCCGCGCGAGGCGCCCTCCTTGCCGTTGATGGCCGCAGTGAAGTAGTCGAAGGTTCCGGAGTCGGTGCCGGCCCCGAACAGCTTCATCGACTCGGCCGGGAAGCCGGGACGAACCTGGTTCCAGGTGGTGATCTTGCCCTGGGCCTCCGGGGCCCAGATGGTCTTCAGTTCCGCCACCGTCAGACAGTCGACGAAGGTGTTGGCGGGATTGACGATGACCGCCAGGGCGTCGAGGGCCACCGGCAGTTCAATGAACTCGACACCGTTCTGCTTGCAGAGCTCGACCTCTTCGCCCTTGATCGGGCGCGAGGCGCTCGCGATGTCGATTTCGCCGCGGCAAAGCTTCTTGAAACCGCCGCCCGTTCCGGAGAGTCCGACGGTGACGCGCGTGCCATTGGCCTTCTGGAACTCCTCGCCCAGCGCCTCGGTGATCGGATAAACGGTGCTCGAACCGTCAATGAGCACGATCGCGTTGCTGTCAGCGCCGGCCTTGCCGGCAGGGGCGTTCTGATTGCAGGCGGTCAGGGCGAGCGCCGCGACTCCGCAGAGCACCAGCTTTTTCATCGTCATCCTCATCACGCGTTTGAATGGGGATGTCCGAGCATGACGGCCTTCCCTTGACCAGCCGTCTAAGCTGTCGCGACAACAGTTTTGTGACATCAAGCGGCAATCGTCGATAAGCGATTATTCCGGACTCGCGCGGGTTTGCCGCGGTTGCGGCTTCGCGGCTGGCCCCTGATGCTCGACTGACGGTCGCTGCCCTGTGAGCAAGCCTGAACCGGCCATCGGCCTGCGCGTTTGCCACGCCGACGTTCCCGAAGCATGATGGGCGCAACCTTCGCCGCCGTCGGGCGCCTGGAGGGGCGCTCGCCCCACCTGCCTGGGCCGGGGCGGCAGGGGATCCTCGCATGACCTTTCAGATCGACGCGCGGCTGGTCTACCGCTTCGACCAGCCCTGCGAAGTCCTCCTTCTGCTCGAGGCGGCGCGAAGCGCCGACCAGGTCGTCCTGTCCGAATCGCTTCGCCTGACGCCAGCCGTGGACGTCGCACGGCTGGACGACGCCTTGGATGGCGAACGCCGTGCGGTCTTCCTGGCCGAGGGCAGCATGGAAATCACCTATTCCGCCCGGGTCGAGGTTCTTCCCCGGCGATCCGGGCTGGGCGAAGGAAGGGTCTCGCCGGTGCGGGAACTGCCCGGCGAAGCGCTGCGCTACCTGCGCCCCAGCCGGTACTGCCCGTCCGACCGGTTCGAATCCTTCGTGGCCCGTGAGTTCGGCGCCCTGCCCAGCGGCCGGCAGGTCACCGCTCTCCTTGCCTGGATCAACGCGCACATCGACTATCGCGCCGGTGTCAGCGACGTGGAGACGACCGCGCTGGACACCTTCGTCGATCGGGCCGGGGTCTGCCGCGACTTCACCCACCTGGCCATTTCCCTGTGCCGCGCGGCCGGCGTGCCGGCGCGGGCGGTGAGCGCCTACGCCTGGAACCTCGAGCCGCCGGACATGCACGCCGTCCTGGAGGTCTTTCTCGGCGACCGTTGGCACCTCGTCGATCCGACCGGCAGGGCGCCGGTGGACGGCCTGGTCCGGGTGGCGACCGGCCTGGACGCCGCCGACATCGCCTTCATGACCATCTTCGGTCGCGGGGAGCATGTGGAGCAGAGCTTCACCATCACCCGCGCCTCCCCGGCCGCCGGCCGTCACGGCTGAGATACCCATTTCAGGTCGCGTCCGCGGGGAGCCCGTCCGTTTCGGATACCGGTGTTAACCGCCGCTTGAGGCGATCGCGTCATTGTCCGGCCATGATGACCGCCCCGGCTCACCGCCCCGAAGAGCAAGGCCAGCCTGATGACGGCTGGGTCGCGGCTGTTCGCGCCTTGCGCAACGGCCTGGTCGACGGGCTTGGTCCGCGCGCGACGACGCCCGGGGATGACCCCCGCGACCGGCGCGGCCCGTTCCGCCCCACGCGACTCACGCCTGTCCGGTCACGGCTGGAAATGCAGCAGGTCACCCGGCTGTACGGCTGGGTCGACGGGGCGGCGGCGGCCGTCTTCGCCGGTCTGCTCACCCATCTCGTGACCCAGGGAGGCCTGCTGGCCGCGACCGTGGGCGAAATCCTGCCGCTGGCCGTCGGCTTCGCCATCCTCGTCTGGGCGCTGGGGGCGCTCGGCTGCTACGGCTTCGCGCAGCGCGAGACCCTCCCTCGCCATCTGCTCCGCGTCCTGGCTGCGTTCGGCCTGACCGGCGCGCCGCTGCTGCTGGGCGAGTTCCTGCTGCCCGGCGGGCGCAATTCACTGCCGCTGCTGGCGCAGTGGTTCGGCCCGGTGCTGGCCGGGCTCTGCCTGCTCCATGTCGTGTGGTGGAACACGGTCCGCCGCTGGCGCCGGGACGGCAAGCTGACCCCCAACATCGTCATCGTCGGGGCCACCGACTCCGCCCGCAAGCTGATCGAGACAGCCCTGAAGACACGGGAAGTGGCCGTGCTGGGCGTCTTCGATGACCGCCTCGGCCGCGCGCCGAAGGAGATCGCCGGCGTTCCCGTGCTGGGCGACACCGGCGACCTGCTGGGCCACAAGGTGCTGCCCTACGTCGACCGAATCGTCATCGCGGTGGACCCGAACGCCCAGACCCGGGTGCGGGAGATCATCGCCCGCCTGCGCGTGCTGCCAAACGATGTAAGCCTGGTGCTCGACTCCGGCGGCGAGGACGGTCGTGTCCGCGCCCTGTCGCGCATCGCCGACGCCCAGCTGGCCCAGGTCTCCGGCGAGCCGGCCGACGTCCGCCGCGCCGTGGTCAAGCGTTTGCAGGACATCACCGTCGGCTGGACGGCCCTGATCCTTGGCCTGCCCGTGATGGCGCTGGTCGCCGTCGCCATCAAGCTGGACAGTCCGGGCCCGATCTTCTTCCGCCAGCGTCGTCACGGCTTCAACAACGAGGAAATCCTCGTCTGGAAGTTCCGTTCCATGCGCCAGGAGGCCGCCGACTTCGCGGCTGTGCAGCAGGTGCAGGCCGGCGACGACCGGGTGACCCGCGTCGGTCGTTTCATCCGCAAGACAAGCCTCGACGAGCTGCCGCAGCTGCTCAACGTCATCGGCGGCGAGATGTCCCTTGTCGGCCCCCGCCCGCACGCCGTGGGCATGAAGACCGGCCAGACAGAGTCCGCCCGCCTGGTGGCCGAGTACGCCCACCGCCATCGCATGAAGCCCGGCATGACCGGCTGGGCCGCCATCAACGGCTCGCGCGGCCCCGTCGACAGCCCCGAGCTGGTCCGCCGCCGCGTGGCGCTGGACATCGAGTACATCGAACGCCAGTCGTTCTGGTTCGACGTCTACATCATGGCCATGACCATCCCCTGCCTTCTGGGCGACAGCGAGACGGTCCGGTAGCGCCCGATGTATCGCCGCGGCCTCCTCGGCTATCTGCCCGCCAACATCACCTCCGGGATCGTTGGGCTGCTCACCATCGTGGTGTTCACGCGCCTGATGACGCCCCAGCAGTACGGGGCCTACGCCCTGGCCATGACGGCGATGATCCTGGCCCACACCCTTCTGTTCACCTGGGCAGAGGCGGCGATGGCGCGCTTCCAGGCCCGGGCGCGGACCCAGGGTGATGTCGCCGGCCACATGACGACCATTTACCGGTCCTGGCTGCTGCTGGCGCTGGCCTTCCCGCTGGCGTCCGGCCTGGCGATCTGGATCGCGCCGATCAGCGACAGCCTGAAGGCCGCCGTGGCCGCGGGCCTGCTGGCGGTGGTTTTCCGCAGCCTGATCAAGCTGGTGCAGGAGCGTCGCCGCGCCGACGGCGAGGTCGGCGCCGCCTCGCTGCTCGACATGGCCCAGTCGGCCGGCGGATTCGCTGCGGGCGTGGTCTATGTCGCCATCGGCTTCGGGGGCGGTGGTCCCCTGATGGGCATGGCCGTGGTCGCCCTGCTCTGCCTGGCCTTCACCCTGCGCCGCGAGCTGACGATGATGCGGGGCGGCCAGACGGACCGCGCCCGGCTGCGCGAGTACGCCGGTTACGGCCTGCCGGTGGCGCTGTCGCTGATCCTGGCGCTGGTCATTTCCTCGACCGACCGCTTCCTGCTCGCGGCCTTTCTCGATGAGGAGGCCGTTGGCGTCTATCACGCCGGCTACAGCCTCGCGAACCGCACCCTCGACGTGATGTTCATCTGGCTGGGCATGGCCGGCGGCCCGGCCATGGTCCAGGCGCTGGAGCGTGGCGGCCGGACTGCTCTGGCCGAGACCGCCAGCGAGCAGTCGTCCTTCATGGTGCTGCTGACCCTGCCCGCCGCCGTCGGCGTGGCCCTGGTGGCCGGCCCGCTGGCCCAGGTGATGGTCGGCGAGGCGCTGGTCGAGGGCGCGGCCCAGGTCACGCCGTGGATCGCCATCGGGGCCTTCTTCTCCGGCGTGACCACCTACTACCTGCATCAGGCCTTCACGCTCGGCCAGCGCACGAAGCTTCTGTCGGTGGCCATGACCATCCCGGCGGGCCTGAACCTGGCGCTGAACCTGGTCCTGATCCCCCGTTTCGGCATCGAAGGGGCCATGTGGTCGACCGCCATCAGCTATGCGGTCGGCGCGGTCGCGTCCTGGGGGCTTGGCCGGCAGGCCATGCCGCTGCCGTTGCCGCTGGAAGCCCTGTGGAAGGCCGGCGCCGGCTGCGCGGCCATGGCGGTCGTCGTGCTGGCCCTTCCGGAGCTGGGCGGCATCCTCGAGCTGGCGCTTAAGGCGGGAACCGGCGCGGTCGTCTACGGCCTGGTCGTCTTCGCTCTGGACGCGGCGGGCGCCCGGACGCGGGGCCATGCCCTGCTCGCCGGCCTTCGACCGGGAGCGGCGACATGACCGTCCAGCCCATCGAATGGACCATCGAGAGCAAGGCCTGGCGCGGAGTCCATTCGCCGGTGCTGTCGGTCCTCATCCCCTTCTTCCGTGACGACCCGGTGCGGCTGCTGACAGCGCTCGACGGCGCCACCGCGGTCGGCGTCGAGGTCATCGTACTCGACGACGGCTCGGGCGACGCCGATCTGGCCGCGCGCGTGGCCCAGGCCGTCGGCGCCATGGCCCTGCCCGCCCGCTTCGTGCGGCTGTCGACCAACGAAGGCCGGTCGAAGGGCCGCAACCGGCTGGCCGGCCATGCGCGCGGCGGGCACATGCTGTTCCTCGACGCCGACATGCTGCCGGACCACGCGAATTTCCTCTCCGACTGGCTGGCGCTGGTCGCGGGACGCAACCCGGCGGTCGCGTTCGGCGGCTTCTCGCTCGACCAGACCCCAAAGACCCGCGAGCACGCGCTGCACCGGGCCATGGCGCTGAAGAGCGACTGCCTGGGCGCCGCCCTCCGCGCCGAGGCGCCGGAGAAGCATGTCTTCACCTCCAACCTGCTGGTCCGCCGCGACGTGTTCGAGGCCATCGGCTTCGACGAGGCCTTCACCGGCTGGGGTTGGGAGGACGTCGAGTGGGCCATGCGGGTCGCCCGCGAGTATCCCATCGTCCATGTCGACATCCCGGCCAGCCACCTCGGCCTCGACACCGCCGCGACCATCGCCCGCAAGTACGAGCAGTCGGCGGCCAATTTCGCCCGGGTCGTCTCCGGCCACCGGTCGGTGGTCGAGACCTATCCCAGCTACCGGGTCGCCCGGCTGCTGAAGCGCGTCCCGCTCAAGGGCCTGTGGGGGCCGGCGCTGAAGGCCTTCGCGGTCGCCGACCTCGCCCCCCTGCCCGCCCGTGACCTCGCCATGCGGCTCTATCGCGCCGCCCTCTACGCGGAGGCCGTCTGATGGAAGCCTACAGCGCTGACCGCTCCCTGAAAGGCAAGCTGCGCCGTCGCATCGCCCGCCTGGCCCAGCGCCGGCCGGTGCACATGGCGCTGGAGCGGCCGATGATCAGCTTCACCTTCGATGACATGCCGGTGACCGCCGCCCTGGCCGGGGCGCGGGAACTGGAGCAGCGCGGGGTGCGGGGCACCTACTACGTCTCCACGGGTCTGGCCGGACAGACCGGTCCGATGGGCGTCTATGCGGAGGCCGAGGACGCCCGGCGCCTGGCCGCCGCCGGCCACGAGATCGCCTGCCACACCTTCTCCCACCTCGACTGCGGCCAGGCGAACGCCGCCGCCATCGTCGGCGACGTGGACCGCAACTCCGAGGGGCTGAAGGCCTGGGGCGCGGCCTATACCGAAAGCTTCGCCTACCCCTACGGCGACGTCTCGATCCCGGCCAAACGCGCACTGGGCGGCCGCTTCCGCACCCTGCGCACCGTGCAGGCGGGCCTCGTCGAGGACGGCGCCGACGCCAACCAGCTGCCCGCCGTCGGCATCGAAGGCCCCGAGGGCGAAGCCGCCGCGATGCGCTGGCTGGACCGGGCCGCCGAGCGCAAGGCCTGGCTGATCCTCTACACCCACGACGTGGCGGAGACCCCGTCCGCCTGGGGCTGCACGCCCGAAGCGCTGGGCCATCTGGTCGATGCGGCGCTGGCACGGGGGTTTGACGTGGTTACGGCCGCCGAGGGGGCGCGACGGCTGGGGCTTTAGGTCACCCGCCAAGCCGGATTACTTGAAACACCGGCTCAACGTCGGAGATCACGTCGAGGCAGTCCGAGCCTGTGACGAACATATAGTGAGCCGCATTCGGGGACATGGCTTCAAGCAATTCCGACTGCAGTCGCCCGAAGTGTGCGCCATGCATTCGATAGGCCAAGTGGTCGGGTCGGTGGCCCTCCCAAGCGCCAACGGTCTGATCGCCTTCGGTACTCAGATACATCTCGTCCAGCACACGGAAGATCTCGACCTTGCTGAAGCTGACCCGCAGCACGGCGACTTCAACATTCGGAACGGCGAACTCGACGACAAGGCCGTCGGGCGAGTAGCGCAGAGCCATTAGGTCGCTCAGGCCGGCCTCGATCGAAATAGGCAACTCGACGGGCTCGTACCGCATCCTACTCCCGATCACCCCACGCCAGCTTCACCGCCAGGGCCACGAAGATCGCCCAGCGCAGGTCGTTGTAGCTGACGGCGATGCTCTCGGTCAGGCTGACCAGGGAGTAGATGACCAGAAACGGCAGGGCCAGGTAGGCCCCCTTGTCGCGGAACACCGCCACCAGGGCGGCGACCAGGGTCTGGCCGTAGAACAGGCCCCAGGCGATCAGGCCCGCCAGGCCCATGCCCAGCCACTGCTCCAGCCAGCTGTTGTGGGCGTGCTGGGCCTTGAAGCCGGCGTCCTTGGTGATCCAGGCCAGCGGGCCCCAGCCGCTCTTGTCGTCCCAGACGGCGGCGTAGCCGAAGCCGGTCCAGGGGCGTTCCTCGATCTGGCGCATGACGGCGGCCCAGATCTTGGTGCGGCCGGTCAGGGTGGCGTCCTTGCCGAGCAACTCGAGAAAGACGTCGGCGGCGAACAGCAGGAAGGCGGCCAGCAGCGCCGCGCCGGTCACCGCCGCCCAGGTGGCCGCCACGCCCGAGGCCGCGCCCCGGCGGCAGATCCAGACGAAGGCCAGCGCCGCGCCGCCCAGGCCCAGCGACACCAGCGAGGTCTTCGAGGTCGACAGCAGCACCAGCCCCAGCGCCAGTCCGGCCAGCGACCACCAGAGCCAGGCGCGCTTCGGGGCCAGCAACGCCGCCGCCCCGAAGATCGAGAAGGCCATGGCCATGTTGCCGCCGAGGGCGTTCTTCTCCATCCACACGCCGCGCCAGGCGCCGGGGAACAACTCGGTCATCCTGCCGAACGGCAGCACCAGGCCGGCGAGGAACGAGGCGACGGCGAGCAGGCCGAACGCCGTGGCCATGATCTCGGCCATGGTCGCCCAGCGGAAGCGGACGGCCAGCACCACCCCGGTCAGGGTGGTGGCGAACAGCGCCACCAGCCGGCGGACGGTGGCGTCCGGGGCGATCGACCAGACCACCGACAGGGCCGCCACCGCCAGCAGGGCGAGCAGGAACGGCTGGCGCAGCGTCGCCATCGCCGTGTCCCAGGGCCGCATGGCCAGGACCGCTACCCCGGCGGCGTAGGCCGGCAGGTAGGCGTTGCGGATGGCGGCGGAGCTGGCCTCATCGAAGCTTTCGCCGAAGATCGGCAGGATCCAGCCCTGGCTGTAGAGCAGCAGGCTCATCACCAGCATGCCGAAGGCCAGCACGTCCCAGACGTCGATCCGGTGCGCGGCCGGCCGCCCGGCCTCCCAGGAGGCGGCCGCCCAGGTCACGGCAGGATCCTGCGCAGGAAGGCCGGCGCCTCGACCCGGGCGCGGTTGAAGAACACGCCCGAGGGCCGCCCGCCGGCGGCGGTGATGGCGTCGCGCAGCCGGGCCGGGGCGCTGACGTCCGGCTGGTCGGCGGAGACCACCAGCACCGTCTGGTCCATGAAGGGCGCCACCGTCAGAGCCGCCTGCGAGCGGTCGGCCGAAGGGCTGTCGACGATGACCAGGTCGGCGTGGCGCCGGAGCGTGTTCCAGTAGTCACTGCTGGACAGGATATGCACCGCCTGCTTGCCGCGCAGGGCGTCGGCCCGGAAACGGGTGACCCAGAACCGGTCGCCGCCGACCTGGTGAGCCACAAGGAACTTCGAATCCGGCGCAACCGTGCCGTCCGGCATCGGCGTCGGGGGCTGCACGGTGAAGAACACCCCGCCGTCCGGGGTCGCCGAAACAGCCTTGCCCAGGTCGCCGTACAGGTCCGGGCGGGCGGAGATGGCGCTGTGCTGGGGCGAGCTGAACAGGTCGAGGTCGACGAGCCAGACCGTTCGACCCGCGCGGCGGGCGGCGAAGGTCGCCAGCTCCCGCGCCACGGTCGAGGCCCCCTCGCCGCGCCGCGCCGCCACGAACTGGATGGCGCGGGCGCGACCGGGCGCCGGCGGCCCGAGGGACGCCCAAAGCTCTGCCGCTTCAGCGCTCAAATCCACCATGGCTCGAATCGTTACGCGCCCAAGTCGGACAAGCTAACGCATGACGGGATGGCGGGAACCTGTCGACATGCCGCACAGAACGGGGACATGCACTTGAGTGCGTGTCCCCGCCTTCACCGACCCTTGTATGCCGCCATGCCGAGCACCGGCAGGTCCAGCGTGCGCGAGGCGGAGGCCGGGGTCGGCAGACCCGGGCGCAGGAACACCCGGATCAGGCCGGCGCACAGGGCCGAGAAGACCCCGAACAGGAAGGCCAGGGCAAATACCGGCTTGCGCAGGCTGTCGCCCCGCGTCGCCGGCACGGCCCGGTCGACGATGCGGATGTTGTCGTTGGTCTCCGAGGCGATCTGCCGCGCCGCGTCGTCCTGGCGTTCCTTGACCGTGAAGTCGCGGACGCTGGACTGCAGCACGTCGCGGTCCATGCTCAGGGCCTGGAACTGCGGCTCGATGATCGCCAGCCGCTGCAGCTGGTCGGTCGCCTGCTGCGCCTGGCGGGCATAGGCGGCCAGGGACTGTTGCAGGGCGGCGACCTCGGCGGCGGTCTGGATGCGGTCGGTCTGCAGGGTCTGGTGCACCGGATTGACCCCGATGCGGCGCGCGCCGTCGGTCTGGGTCCGGCCGGTGTTCATCCCGGCTTCGAGCTGGACGATCTGGGCCTCGACGTCCCTCACAGGCTGGGCGGTCGGCAAGTAGCGGGACAGCATCTCTTCCCGCTGCAGCCGCAGGGCGGCCAGCCGGGTGGCGGCGGCGGGATCGATATCGCGGAACAGGCCGATCTCCGGCGCGACCTGGGCCAGCTGGGCCTCCAGGGTCGCCAGCCGGGCCTGCCGGTCCTGCAGGGTGACCTCAGCCATCTGGCGCTGGGTCTCGATCTGGCCGATCAGGCTGGTCAAGGCGGTCTTCTGGGCGTTGAAGTCGCCGATGTCGTTGGTGGTCAGGAATGTCTGATAGGCTGTGTCGGCCTGGGCCAGCTGGTCCTCGAACAGCACCCGCTGGCGCTCCAGAACCGGCGAGGACGGCTGGATCAGCACCGTGCGGCGATAGATCAGGTACTCCTCGAGCAGGGTGTTGACCGCCCGGGCCGCCATCTCGCCGCTCTCATGTTCAAAGCCGATGCGGACGACGGGATTGTCCGGCGCCGAGCCGACCGTCAGGTTCTTGCCGAAGTCCTCGACTGCCTTGGCCATGACCTGGGCCTTACCGGCCGGCGGGGCGGCGGCGTACTTCTCGCCGAGAGTCGGATAGAGAACCTCCAGCCCGATGCGACGGATGGTCCGTTCGCGCAGCTGGGCGCTGATCAGGATCTCGACTTCCGACTGCACCAGCGAGTCGTTCTCCGGAACCGCGCCGCGGGCGGCGTCGCCGGCGCGGGGTTCGTAGACATACTCCTGGCCCAGCTGCACCAGGATGCTGGCCGAGGCCGGATAGGATTTCTTGAGCGTGAGGGCGAAGGCCGCGCCGACGCCGAAAATGACCAGGAAGATCACCAGCATCAGCCAGCGCTCGCGCCACAGCAGGGTGATGAAATCGCTCGGCGCATAGCGCGGCCGCGAGGCCCAGCCGGAGCCGGCCATCGCCCGGCCCGGCAACGGGTCGTGCGGGAGCGTGCTCCAGGCGCTTTGCGTGCTCATGCGAATCCGGGACTCTGCGGCTTCTACCGGAGACGACCGTCGCGGAGCGCGATTAACACTCCGTTACCCCTTTTCCTTAACCTTTGGATCATGCGCGTATCCGCCCCGTCCCGAGCCGTCCTCCTGGCCTGCGCCGCCCTTCTGGCGGCGTCGCCGGCGCTGGCCGCCCGGGCGCCGGCGACGGGCTTCGTCGACATCGGCTACGCCGACTGGTCCGAGCAGGAGCCTGACTACCGCTTCTATCCGGGCGACACGATCGACATCACCGTCCCCTCCGCGCCGGAACTGGCGCGCACCGGGGTCATCGTCCAGCCCGACGGCCGCATCACCATGCCGCTGCTCGCGCCGCTCATGGCGGCCGACCGCACCATCGCCGAGCTCGAGGCCGACCTGACCCGCGCCTACGCCAGCCAGCTTCTGCGGCCCGAGGTGGTCATCCAGGTGAAGTCGGTGGGGGCGCTGAAGGTCTTCGTCGGCGGCGAGGTCGGCGCGCCGGGCGTCATCGACATGCCCGGCGACATCAACAGCCTGCAGGCCGTCATCCAGGCGGGCGGCTTCAGGCCCACCGCCAAGGTGGATCGTGTGGTGATCATCCGCCGCGGCCCCGGCGGAAGGGCGATGATGCGTACGGTGAACCTGCAGAGCGCCCTGAAGGCTCCGGTGGGCGCCGACCTGGTGCCGCTGCGGCGGTTCGACATCGTCTACGTGCCGCGGTCGAACATCGCCGAGGCGGGCCTGTTCATGCAGCAGTGGTTCCGCGACGTGTCGCCGATCCAGGGCTTCAGCTACGCCATCGGCGGACAGAACGGGCAGTAGCGTTCCATGTTCCCGGCGAAGGCCGGGATCCATGCCGCATCCAGAGCGACAGAGACAGAAACACGTCGTGGACCCCGGCCTTCGCCGGGGAGACGGAGCCTGAAGGCGCCCGCCTGGTCAGCCCTGGGCCAGCCACTGCCGCGCCTGGCGCTGGGCCTCGGCGACGTCCATCGGATCCATCTCGGCGCTCAGTTCCTTGCGGTAGACCTTGGCCTCGAGCGATCCGCGCATGGCGGCCAGGTTGAACAGCATATGGGCCGAAACGTAGTCGAGCGGCGCGCCGCCCTGGCCCGTGGAATAGAGCAGCCCCATCCGGAACAGATCGTCACCCGACGAGTCCGGGCCCGGCAGCGGCATGGTCGCGGGAGCTTCGCTCTCGACGCTCGCAAGCATGGTCTTCTTCCCTTCAAACCCTCGCCGGACCATTCTGTCCGGGAGCCGATGTCGACAGGAAAATACCTTCGCGCTGAACATAGGGTTAACCGCGCCAAAGTCCTGTATTCAGGAGCGAATACAGGACTCGTTCACCTGCGTTACTGGCCGTAAAGCTGTGTCGCCGTCAGGTTAAGATCGCGCCGATGATCAGCCCTGCGCAGCCTGCAGCTTGTCCAGCGTCCGGGTCACGAAATCGGCTGCGTCGTGGCGCTCCGGCAGGCAGCTGGCCGGGTCGCCGAACACGCGGTTGACCATGCGGCCGCGCTTGACCGCCGGACGGGCGCCGATCTGGTCGGCCCAGCGGTTGACGTTCCTGTACTCCTGCACCTGCAGGAACTCGCCGGACTCGTAGAGCACGCCCTTGGCCAGCGCCCCGTACCAGGGCCAGACGGCCATATCGGCGATCGTGTAGTCGCCGCCGGCCAGATACTCGCTCTCGGCCAGGCGACGGTCCAGAACGTCCAGCTGGCGCTTCACCTCCATGGCGAAGCGGTCGATGGCGTATTCGATCTTGAACGGCGCATAGGCGTAGAAATGGCCGAACCCGCCGCCCAGATAGGGCGCGCTGCCCATCTGCCACATCACCCAGGACAGGCACTCGGCCCGCGTCGCCACGTCGGCCGGCAGGAACTCGCCGAACCTTTCCGCCAGATGCATCAGGATGGCGGCCGACTCGAAGATGCGGATCGGGGTCTCGCCGCTGTGGTCCATCAGGGCCGGGATCTTGGAGTTGGGATTGGCGGCGACGAAGCCGCTGGAGAACTGGTCGCCCTCGTTGATCTTGATCAGCCAGGCGTCGTACTCGGCCCCCGCATGGCCCCTGGCCAGAAGCTCCTCGAGCATGACCGTCACCTTCACGCCGTTGGGCGTGCCCAGCGAGTAGAGCTGCAGCGGGTGCTTGCCGACGGGCAGGTCCTTGTCGTGGGTCGGTCCGGCGATCGGCCGGTTGATGTTGGCGAACCGGCCGCCGCTGTCCTTGTTCCAGGTCCATACCTTGGGCGGGACGTAGTCGGTGGCTTCGGTCATCGGTGTCTGGCTCCGCCCATGGTTTTCATTCTGGACGCAAGATGGCCCCCCGCCCCCGCTTCGCGCAAGGCGCCGGAACCGGAAACCTGACGGGCCCGTTCAGGCGGCGTTCAGCCCGGGCGACCCAACTTGATCACAGTCGAGGGAACCCTTGCGGCAGGGCTGCGCCGCGGGACGACATGAACAAGATCGAGGAGACCTTCCGATGAAGCGTCTGATTATGACCCTGGCGGCGATGGCCGCCGTCGCCGGCCCGATCGCGGCCGGAGCCACCAGCGCGGCCGCCGACGATCGCGGTCGATATGATCGCCGCGAGGATCGCGGAGATCGCCGGGAAGACCGCCGCGACCGCCGCGAGGACTACCGCGACGCCCGCCGTGACGATGGCCGCTGGGACCGTCGCGAGGACCGCTGGGACCGGCGTGAAGACCGCTGGGACCGCCGGGAAGACCGGTGGGACAGCCGCAGCCGGTGGGACCGCGGCCGCCACAACGGCTACTACTGGAACAACCGCTGGTACTACGGCCCGCCGCCGGCCACCTACTACGGCCATCCGGGCTATCGCCCCGGCTACGCCGCGTGGCGTCGCGGCGCCTACCTGCCGCCGTCCTACCGGGGCCGGGGCTACGTGGTCAGCGACTACGGCCGCTACGGCCTGCGCGCGCCGCCGCGCGGTTACTACTGGTACCGCGACGGCGACAACTATCTGCTTGCCGCCCTGGCCACCGGCCTGATCCTCGACGTGATCATCAACCACTAGACCGTCGACAGCCGATACGAAGAGCCCCCCGGAAGCCTTTGCTTCCGGGGGGCTTTTCCATCAGGCCCGCGCGGCTTGGTCCTACTTTTTCGGCGGCGGCGCGCCGCCGAGGTCCTTCACCATGGAACGGGTGATGTCCTCTTCCTGGTCGGCGCCGCGGCGGGCCGAGCGCTTGGCGCCGTACAGCCCCTTCAGATAGGCCTTGTCCCATTCGGTCATGCCGGGGACGGGTTCGACGCCGGCCTCGCGGTCGGCGAACAGATTCAGCACCGAGGACACACCGGCGGGGTTCGCGTCCGGGTCGACCTGCGCCAGGCCGATCATGGCGATGTAGTCGGCAAGGCTGGTCATGCGCAGCTTGCCCATCCGGGTCACGTCCATGACGATGATCACGCGGTCGAAGTCGTCCCGGGTGCCGCTGTTCAGGCGGCCGACCTGGCGGACCCTGACCTGATCACCCCTGTTGTACTGCTGGCCATCGGCGGTCGTGCGGCGGGTGACATGCCACCAGCGCACCGGGGCCTTCGACGCCATGAAGGCGTCGAACGAGGTCCTGGTGGCGCGAATGCCGTCATCGTATTTGGCGAAGGCGGAAGGATAATCCTTCACCAGATCCCTGGTCAGCGCATCGGAATCGGCGGTGCCGAAGATGATCATGTTCGGCTTGCAGCCCGGCTTTCCGACTTCCAGGCCGATCTCCAGGGCGGCGGCTGCGATACGGTCGAGGATCAACTGGCCGTAGTAGGGCCGAAAGCCCATCACGCCTGGGCAGACCTTGCGATCCCAGCGGCCCAGACGCCTGTTGCCCGTCTCGTCGGCGACCGTGGCCACGAAGGCCTCGATGGCCCTGGTTTCCGGGAGCGGCCGGGCCGTCACGACCAGGCTTTCGACGGTCGAACCCTCTTCGGCCGGGCGCGTCGCGGGTTGCTGCGCGAGAAGCGCGACGCTGAGCGCCGCCGCGGACCAGATCGACATCGGATACTCCCCAGAACACTGCGACAGGAGCAAGCGCGCCCGCCCCCGCCGCGTTAGCCGTCGCCGGCTCGATCTTCAAGTTAAGTCGCCGCAATGCGGCAACAGGATCCCGAAACGCAAAAGGGCCGGCGCGAAGCCGACCCTTTCACACGGTCACCGGCGCGCGCGGCGCCGATCAATCAATAGCCGTCGGGCAGGTCGTCCTCGGCCTCGATCTCCTTCTTGGAGACCTTCTTGTCCTTGATCGTGGCCTTGGCGAAGATCAGCTCGACGACCTTGTCCTCGTAGAGGGGGGCGCGCAGCTGGGCCTGGGCGTTGGGGTTGGAACGGAAGAACTCGAACACCTGCTGGGCCTGCTGGCCGTACTGCATGGCTTCGCGCTGCATGGCCTGCATCAGTTCCTGGTCGGTGACCTGGACGTTGTCGCGGCGGCCGATCTCGGCCAGCACCAGGCCCAGGCGCACGCGGCGCTCGGCGATGCGGCGGTACTCGTCCTTCAGCTGGTCTTCGGTCTTGCCGGCGTCTTCCGGCGGCAGACCACCGGCGGCCTTGTCCTGCTCGACCTGTTGCCAGATGCCGGCGAACTCGGCGTCGACCATTTTCGGCGGCAGATCGAAGGCGTGACCCTTGTCCAGCTCGTCGAGCAGGGCGCGCTTGAGCTTGAAGCGCGACTGGTTGTCGTAGCCCTGCTGCAGGTTCTTGCTGAGGGTTTCCTTCAGGGTCGCCAGGTCCGACAGCCCCAGGCGCTTGGCCAGCTCGTCGTCCGGTTCGGCGTCGACCGGGGCGCGGACTTCATGCACCTTCACGGCGAACTCGGCGTCCTTGCCGGCCAGTTCCTCGGATTGATACGGGGTCGGGAAGGTCACCTTGACCGTGACGTCGTCACCCGGCTTGGCGCCGACCAGCTGGCCTTCGAAGCCCGGGATGAACTGGCCCGAGCCGAGCGTCAGCTCGAAGCCCTCGCCCTTGCCGCCCGGGAACTCGACGCCGTCGACGCTGCCGACGAAGTCGATCAGAACCTGGTCGCCGTCCTTGGCCTTCAGCGACTTGCCGGTACGCGGCGCGAAGGTCCTGGCCTGCTTGGCCAGGTCGGCGAGCGCCTCGTCGACTTCCTTCTCGCTCGGGCTGTAGACCGGACGGGTCAGCTTGATGCCGGCGATGTCGATCGGCTCGAAGTCGGGCATCAGCTCGAGCGACAGCTCGTAGGACAGGTCGACGCCGCCGGCCATGACCTTTTCCATGTCGGATTCGGGCTTCAGGTCGGGCTGCGAGGCGGGGCGCAGCTTGTTGTCGTCCAGAACCTTCTGGGTCGTTTCGTTGAGCGCCTGCTCGATGACCTCGGCCATCAGGGCCTTGCCGTGCACGCGACGGACGTGGGCCGGCGGAACCTTGCCCTTGCGGAAGCCCTTGATGTTCATCTGGGGCGCGATCTCGGCGATCCGGGCGTCCAGACGCTTGGCCAGCTCGCCGGCGGGAACAGTGACGCCGTAAACGCGGCTCAGGCCTTCACCAGACTTTTCAACGATCTGCATCGACATTCTTTGAGTCCCGGACGACCGGCCCTGGGGCCGCTTCATCCGCCTTGGAGTGGAAACGGGTAGCGCGCCCGGATGAGGGCGGCGCAAAGCGGTGGCCCTTATGTCACGCGCGGCTTTGAGGGCCAAGCGCGAGTTTCAGGGACCGGCGCCGGGCTTGCCCGCCGCCGGGTCTTCGCCTAAGCCCGCCGGCGAACCTGCGGATGTGGCGGAACTGGTAGACGCACTGGATTTAGGTTCCAGCGCCGCGAGGCGTGGAGGTTCGAGTCCTCTCATCCGCACCAGCCGCCGCTCCAGCCAACGGCGCGCGTTTCAGCGCCATCCTGATCCCCCCTTCCCGTCATCGTCGGACTTGTTCCGACGACCCATGCGCGCTGAGATGCCGGAAGGGCGCGGCAAGCGACTTGGTTGCTGATCAGACGCCGTGTTCATGGGGCCCCGGGCTCGACCGAAGGCCGCCCCGAGGGCAGGCTCAGGACAGGGGCCGACGATGACGAAACAATGGAGGAACCAAACCCCGTGAACGCCAAAGCCGCCGAAGCCATCCTCGACCCAGACCTGCCGATCATCGATCCGCATCATCACCTTTGGGACCGCCCGTCCCTGCCGCCGGCGCGGGAGGGCGGGCATGCGTTCGAGGATGTGGTGCGGCTGACGCCGCGCTATCTGCTGGACCAGTTGCGGGCCGACGCGGGCAGCGGCCACAACGTGGTCGGCACCGTCTACGTTCAGTGCGGCGCCTTCTACCGCGCCGACGCTGAAGCCGCGCTGGCCCCCGTCGGCGAAGTGGAGTTCGTCAACGGCGTGGCGGCGATGAGCGCCAGCGGCATCTACGGCCCGTTCCGCGCCTGCGCCGGGATCGTCGGCCATGCGGACCTGCTGCTCGGCGACGGCGTCGCGCGGGTGCTGGAGGCGGAAGTCGCCGCGGGCGGCGGCCGCTTCCGGGGCATCCGCCACATGGTCGCCAGCGACCCCGATCCCGCCGTACTGGGCCCGATGGCGCACACGCCCGGCGGACTTATGGATGACGCCAGATACCGGGAAGGCTTCGCGCGGCTGGCCCCGCTGGGCCTTACCTTCGACGCCTGGCTGCTGGAGCCGCAGCTGCCGGAGCTCATCGCCCTCGCCCGCGCCTTCCCGGACCAGGACATCGTACTCGATCACGTCGGCACGCCGCTGGGCATCGGCGCCTATGCCGGGAAGATGGCCGAGCGGTTCGACGTCTGGGCGGCCAACATCCGCGCGCTGGCGAAGTCGCCGAAGGTCACCGTCAAGCTCGGCGGGCTGGCCATGCCGTTCGCCGGCTTCCCGGGCCTCGACGGCAAGGCGCGGCCGACCTCGCAGGCGCTGGCCGACCTTTGGCGCCCCTACATCGAGACCTGTATCGAGGCCTTCGGCGCCGAGCGCTGCATGTTCGAGAGCAACTTCCCTGTCGACCGCTGGGGCTGCGACTACGCCACCCTGTGGAACGCCTTCAAGCGCATCGCCGCCGGGGCGTCGGACAGCGAGAAGGCGGACCTGTTCGCCGGGACGGCGCGGCGGTTCTATCGCCTATAGCTCACGCTCTCCCCGTGGGAGAGCTGTCAGGGCGGAGCCCTGACTGAGAGGGAGACGCAGCGGTAGACGTCCGGCCGCTGGTCTTCCCTCTCCGACCTCGCTCCGCGAGGCCACCTCTCCCAAGGGGAGAGGAAGAGCAGTCAGCGCGCCATCCAGGGCTTGGACTTGCCCGTCTGCTGCGCCGCCGCCTGCTGGCGCTGGAACTTGCCGCCGCGCGGGGCGGTGGGCCTGGTGGACAGCGCGGCCTTCTTCAGGCGCAGCGCCTTCTGCATCGGCGTCTCGTCCGGCGGCGGGGGCTGGTCGTCGGACATGTCGGCGGTCTCCGTGTACCGAGGCGTTCTAGCGGCCCTGCTGGTGAAGAACCGCCAACACCCCGACGGCCAGGCCCGGCAGATCCTCGGCGATCAGGCCGGGACCGTGGCGGCGGGCGCATTCGGCATGGATCCAGCTGCCGGCGCAGGCGGCCTCGAAGCTGTCCATGCCCTGGGCGATCAGGCCGGCGATGAAGCCGGCCAGAACGTCGCCGCTGCCGGCGGTGGCCAGCCAGGGCGCCGGCTCGACATTGACGGCGGCGCGGCCGTCCGGCGCGGCGATCACGGTGTCGGCGCCCTTGAGCAGCACGACGGCCCCTGCCCTCGCCGCCGCCTGACGCGCCGCCTCGATCCGGTGCGGGCCGGCCTTGAGCAGGCCCGGAAACACCCGCTCGAACTCGCCGGGATGGGGGGTGAGGACGTCGTCGCGGTCGAGCGCCTTGAACAGGTCGGCCGGTCTGTCGCGGAACACCGTCAGGGCGTCGGCGTCCAGCACCAGGGCCACGCCGGTGCGGGCCAGGGCGGAGACGCGGGCGCGGGTGTGCGGGTTGACGCCGGCGGCGGGGCCGATGACCACCGCCTCGGCGCTGTCGGCCGCCTCGATCAGTTCGGCGTCGCTTTCGAAGGCCCGCAGCATGATGGCTTCAAGATGGGCGGCGTTGACCGCCAGGGCCGAAGGCGGCGACAGCACCGTGACCACGCCCGCGCCGATGCGCAGACCGCCGCGCGCCGCCAGCCGGGCGGCCCCGGTCGACAGCTGCTCGCCGCTGACCACCGCCAGCCGCCCGCGAGCGTGCTTGTGCGAGGCGGCGTCCGGCCAGGGGAAGCGCTCCAGCCACAGGGCCGGACCGTTCTCGACCAGGGGCGACGGCGTCGCCCCCAGACCGATGTCGGTGACCACGACCTCGCCACAGGCGGCGCGCCCGGGCTCAAGCACATGACCGATCTTCTTGCGGTGGAAGGTCACCGTCAGATCGGCGCGCACCGCCTCGCCGCCGACAATCCCGCCGCTGTCGCCGGAGACGCCGCTGGGGACGTCTATGGCCACCACCCTGCCCTTCAGGGCCTGGCTCGCCTGGGCGAATCGGGAGGCCTCGCCCGCGAGCGGCTTGCTCAGCCCGGCGCCGAACAGCGCATCGACATAGAGGTCTGCGGGCCGGTTGTCGGCGGCCATCGGCCGGGTCTCGCCGCGCCATTTGCCGGCCATGGCCCTGGCGTCAGCGGTCGTCGGCGCGCCGAAAGTCTCGACCCAGACGGTCCAGCCGCGCCGCTTGAGCAGCCGGGCCACGACATAGCCGTCGCCGCCGTTGTTGCCCGGGCCGCAGAGCACCGCGACCCGGCAGGGCGCGAAACGGGCGCGGATGGCCTCGGCCACCGCCGCGCCGGCCCGCTCCATCAGCACCAGGCCGGGGGTTCCGGACGTGATCGCGGCCTGGTCGGCGGCCGTCATCTCCGCGACGGTGAGGATCTCGGGCGCGGCCATGGGAACTCGTGGGACTAGAGGACTTGAGTCGCAGCTTCGCGCCCGCGGGCCACCAGGATCAAGGCGCCATCGGCGCCGACCTCGAAGGTCTGGATCGAGCAGTGGTCGGGACGGAAGCCCATGACCAGGTCATGCCCCTCGGCCGTCGAGACGGCGGCGTTGATGGCGACGTAGTGGCTGAACACAGCAGTTGCCGGATAGCCGGCCACCGCGGCGGCGACGCCGCGCCGCCAGGCGTCGTAGTCGAGGTCGCCGACGATCTCGCCCCAGCGCCCGGCGAAGGCGTTGCGCAGCCAGGCGCCGCGGTCGTCATGGCTGACGGTGGAGGGCGTCGGGATCTCGCCGACCATCGGGTCGATGATCAGCTCCACGCCCAGCGCGGCGGCGAACGGCGCGGCCGTCTCGCGACAGCGGCGCAGCGGCGAGGACACAACCTTCGTCGGCCGCTCCTGCATGGGCAGCGCCAGCAGCGCCTCGGCGGCGGCCTGCGCCTGCGCCCGACCGACGTCGTCGAGGCCGGGATCGCCGTCGTCGTTCGAGTCGCCCCAGGTAGCGGCCGGCTTGCCGTGGCGGATCATGTAGGTGCGGGTCATTCGCGGCCTTTCGGGGACAGTTTAAGGTGTCCCAAGGGACATCTTAAACCGTCCCCTACGCTTTGGTCAGTCCGGCGTGAACAGGTTCCGCTTGCCGTCCGGATGGCGGCTGACCGTGCCCGTCCGGCCGACACCCTCGCGCTCCTCGAAGCTCTTCAGGGTCGCCTCGTCGTCCGGCAGCACGGCCATGAAGCGGCTGTCGTGGGAGTCGCGGCCGACGACGATGCCCATGTGGTAGCCGTCGCGGGTGTGGACGATGGTGTAGGTCTCCACCGTCGCCGGGCCCTGCGGGTGCTCCTGGACGGCCGGGTGCGGCAGGGCGTCGATCTGGCGCTGGATGACCGCCGGGTCCTCGCGCTCCCAGACGCCCTCGACCGCCGTGGTCGAATAGATGCCCGTCGACTGCTTGGTCAGGTACCAGCCGTTGGCGGTACACAGACCCCAGCCGCCGGGCTTGCCGCGCAGCTTGTCCAGCATCGTGACCACCGAGTGCATGGCGTAGTTGTTCCCCGGGCCGCCGAAGTACGGCAGGCCGCCGGTCACGGTCAGGCCGCGCGGGTCGTCCAGCGACAGGCCCAGCGCCTCGGCCCCGACTTCCACCGCGATGGGGAAGCAGGAATAGAGGTCGATGAAGTCCAGGTCGGCCGGGCCGATCCGGGCCATCTCGAACGCCCGCTTGCCGGTCAGCTCCATGGCCGGGCTGGAGTGGAAATTCTGGCGGTCGATCGGGTGCCACAGGTCGCTGGCGTCGGCGCAGCCGTGCAGGAAGACCCACCTGTCCTCGGGCACGCCCAGTTCCCGGGCCTTCTTCACCGAGGCGATCAGCACGCCGGCCGACTGGTCGACCTCCATGATGGCGTTCAGGTACTTGGGGTACGGGAAGCTGACCCAGCGGTTCTGGCCGGTGACCTCGACCAGTTCGCTCTCACTGCGTTCAGTGGGGAACCAGGCGTGCGGATTGGCTGCGGCGACGCGGGTGAAGGGGGCAAACAGCTTGCCCAGGCGCTTCTGGTGATCAGGGATCGAGCGGCCGTCGCGGGCCCGAAGCGCGTTCTCGAACATCGGATAGACGTTGATCGGCCGGTTCAGGCCGTGGGCGTTCTCATAGGCCGTGGTGCCCGGGCGCGGGTCGCCGATGCGTTTGGGCTCGTCCTCGATGGCGTGGGGGTCGTCCCAGCCGGCAAAGCCCGCCCCGCCCTTGAGCCGCTTCATCAGCGAGCCGAGGAACTCGGCGCCGGCGGCCAGCACCAGGTCGTTCTCGCCCCGGGCGATGCGCTCGCAGGCGGTGTTGATCAGCTGCTGGGGGCTGTTGCCGCCCATGTGGCTGTAGATCTCCCACGAGGGCTGCGCCCCGACCGCGCGGGCGAAACTGGCCGGCGGGTTCTTCAGGCGCGGGAACGGCAGGTTCTGGAAACCGCCCGGCGCGTCGATGGTGAAACCGACCACGGCGACGCCGTCCAGTTGCGAAAGCATCGACGGGTCGAGCCCGGCGTCGACAGCAGCCCGTTCCGCCGCGACTTTGAGCAGGTCCAGCGGCGAGGGCGATGTGTCGGCCGCGCCCCGGTAGGTGAATTGTCCGCCCCCGATGAGAACCGGCGTGTCGTCGCGCATCGTTCCACTCCCTCGAACCGCGTTTTGCCCCTCGCTACCCCCTTCACGC
>Ga0315900_10002832_pt1 | contig 25893 bp, 17 predicted proteins | sample LakEriMetagenome_FD_203521 | JGI IMG/M metagenome (GOLD analysis project Ga0315900, IMG submission 203521) | Freshwater fungal communities from buoy surface, Lake Erie, Ohio, United States - Buoy 12 MA114 | ecosystem: Environmental > Aquatic > Freshwater > Lake > Lake biofilm | place: USA: Lake...
CGGGAGGCTGTCCTCGGGCACCTCGAGGCCTCGCTGGACCGCGTCCAGCAGGCCGGCGCGCCGTTTCGAGGTGAGGAAGTGCGGCAGGTTGAGGCCCCGCGTCGTGCGGGTCTCGGATGCGGCGGCTGCCAGTTCGGCCAACTGCTCGTGCTTGAGGACGAAGAACGGCGGTCGGCCCGTGCGCAAGGCGTCCTTCTCGCGCCAGTGCCAAAGTTCGCGCAGGACGGCCAGACCCAGCGGATCGAGCTTGTCGTGGCCCTTGGTGCGCCAGATGGCATCCTCGTCGACCTGTTCGGGTTGGCAGCAGTCGCGGATGAGACGCTCGCAGGACTGTCGGTGCCACTCGACCCGGCCCAGTTCCTCCAGCCGGCGCTGGAGGGATTGCCGCAGCGGGTGCAGATGACGCACGTCGTTCAGCGCGTAGTCGACCATCGCCGGGGTGAGTGGCCGGCGGCCCCAGTTGGCCTTCTGCGAACCCTTCTCGAGGGTGATGCCGAGATGGGCGTTGAGCACATCGTTGAGGCCGAAACGGGGTTCCCCGACGATGCGGGCGGCAAGCATCGTGTCGAAGATGCCGGCCGGCTGGAAGTGGTGGCCCCGGAAGAGCAGACGCAGGTCGTAGTCGGCCGCGTGGAAGATGATGCAGTGGTGGTCCATGGCCTCCCACAGCGGCTCGAGGTGCAGGTCGGCCAGGGGATCGACCAGGAATTCCGCCCCGGGGATGCCCACCTGGAGGAGGCACAGCTTCTCCGGGTACGCATGCAACGAGTCGGCCTCGGTGTCGAGGGCGACCCAGTCGGCCTCGCGCACGCGTGCCGCGAGCTCCCGCAGTTCGGCGGTGGTGCTGATCACAGACGGCCAATTTGGCCCATGCCAAAACCGAGGTGAAGCCGGAACTGTCGGCCCGGGATCAGATTTTGAGGCAATCCGTCGACGCGTTCCGGGCCGGGGTCCGGGACTGGAAGCGCCGGAAGGCCCTCAGCTCCGCCGGGTGGTTCTTCCAGTAGCCCACCAGCGCGGTGAGGGCCGCGAGGGTCTGCGGCGTGAGGTGATGCTCGATGTCCTCGACCTCCCGCTCGACGGTCTCGGGTCCGAGTCCCAGCAGGGTCAGGAGCTCGGTCAGGGTGCGGTGTCGGTCCTTGACGTGGGCCGCGACGGCCGCCCCCTCGGTGGTGAGGGTGAATCCCCGGTAGCGCTGGTAGTTGACGTACCCCCGCTTGGCCAGCCGCCTCACCATGTTGGACACCGTCGACGAGCTCAGGCCCAGCGCCTCGGCCAGGTCGCTGACGCGCGCGTACCCGTTGCGATCGACCAGTTCCTGGATGCGCTCGAGGTGGTCCTCGGTCGATTCCGAACGCGACGGGGTCCTCCGGGCGGCATCCTTGCGGGGCGTCATGGGTGCGGCTCCGATGACGATCCCATCAATGGCTCCACTGCCGGGCGGCGGCCGTCCGCAGGCGGGGATCGCCGGACGCGGTGAGCTGGCCCAGCCACGGACCGCCCTGCCGACCGAAGGCCTGGTGCAACCAGGCCACCTCCAGCGCCGACCGGGGATCCTTCTGGGTCTTGCCCCACGCATTGGCGGCCTCGAGCACCTCGCCGGCATCCCGCTGGCGGAGGACCAGCCGGGACTGCTCCTGCTCCCAGCCGTTGGCCGACAAGGTGCGGTCGAGGAGCTGCACCGTCGGCAGTCGGGTGAGGTCGGTGGCCTTCCGGCCCGCGGCCCGACCGGAGGCGTTGGCGGTGACCCGCCAGATGCGGCCGTGCTCCTTGTCCCGGCGCGGATCCCGGAAATCCACCTCGCCATGCTGGATGATCGGGTTGCTCCAGTCGGCGATGTACAGGGCGCCGTCGGGCCCCAGGCGAAGATCGATCGGGCGGAAGGTCACATTGGTGGACCGCAGGAGGTCCGGCTGTTCCCGGGTCTGGAAGGACGAACCGGAATCGTTCACCGAGAAACGCACGACGCGGTGCGCCCGGAAGTCGCAGGTGATGACGTTCTCCTGCCAGTCCTTGGGGAAGGCCGGGCTGTGCACGACCTCGAGGCTGGCGAACTTGGGGTAGTTGCCCGGGCTGATGCTGTCGGCCTCACGGCGCATGTCCGAGTAGGTGAAGTAGGTCGCCCCGTCCATGGCGTGGTAGATGCCCTTGCCGCCGGCGCCGTCGGTGAAGAACGAATTGCCGTACTGGTCCCAGTGGTGGCCCCAGGGATTGCAGCCTCCGCGGGTGAAGACCGACAGCGTCCAGGAGTCGGGATTGAAACGCCAGATGCCGCCCGAATTGAGGCGGCGCACCCCGTGGGCCGTCTCGATGTGGGTGTGGGTGTAGATCGACTGGTTCATGTACAGGTGACCGTCGTACCCCCAGCGCAGCGTGTGCAGGTTGTGGTGCGTGTCCTCGGTGCCGAAGCTCGACAGGGTGACCGTCCGGCGATCGGCCTTGCCGTCGCCATCGGTGTCCTCCAGGTGCAGCAGTTGGTGGCTGGCGGCCACATAGCAGCCTCCCTTGCCATCGGGCACCACGCCGGTGGGGATGAGCAGGCCGTCGGCGAAGACCGTGTGCCGGTCGGCCTTGCCGTCGCCGTCGGTGTCCTCGACCACCACGACCGAGTCCACGGCGGGTTGGCCGGGTTTGATCTGGGGGTAGACCTCGGACGACGCCACCCAGAGCCGTCCCTGGGGGTCCCAGTTCATGTGGATGGGCTTGTGGAGCAGCGGGTTCTCGGCCCAGAGGTTCACCTCGATGTCCTTTTCGTGGTCGAAGGTGGGCAACGGCTGCTTGGAGACCTTGGCGCGGGAATCGGCGGCCGAGGCCGACTGGGCCGCGTGTCGCGCCAGCAGCTCACGCACCTCGGCCGCGACCTTCGGGTCGGGCTGCTCCGACGGGCGGAGGCCGGCGATGCGGGCATCCCACTCGGCGACCATCGGGTCGAATTGCGGGATCTCGACGCTGTTGCGTCCCTGCTCGTGCTTGCGGAAGCCGAAGAGGTAGGTCCAGTTGGCCGGGCGCCAGCGGTGGAAGAACAGCTCGTTCTTGTGCCGGATGGCCGAGCGCAGGAGTGCCGTGTCCGTGCCCTTGGCCGGGGCCTGGATGCCGAGCAGTTCGGGCAGGCGGTCCGCCAGCATCCGGTAGCCGGTTTCGTTGAGGATCACCGGGCTCTCGTAGGTGACCATGCGCAGCATCGAGATGCGGCGGGTGGCCCCGAGGATGTCCACCACCGGGCTGCCGGAGGATTTGCCAAGGGCCGTCAGCGCCTCGGCCACCTCGTTCAGGGCCTTGGACCGGTTCGAGTCGGGGCGCTCGCCCTGCTGCTGGACCGGGGTGAAGAGGACGAAACGGACGGGCTGGCCACTGGCCTCGCCGATGGCGGTCATCAGCCGGCCGGTGTCGGCGATGAATTTCGAGAGGTAGGCCGCGCGGGCATCCGGCGACGGCGTGTCGGCCAATTCGAGGGCCGCGGTCATTCCGTAGCTGAGGATGGCGACCGACGGTTTGGCGATGGCGACCTGTTCCTGGACGCGCTTGAGCCAACCCTCCTCCGACTTGTTCCAGTCGAAGCTGGCGCGCGCCTTGCCCATCGGGGTGTCGGCCGCCCAGCCCAGGTTGCGGAAGGTCACCCGACGGTCGGCGTAGGCGGTCGTCAGCGAGGTCTCCAGGTGCCCGTAGTCGACCTCCCGCTCGAAGAACGTGTCGCCGATGAAGAGGACGCGATCCCCGTCGTTGAGGGAGAACCTCGCCGCTTCGGCGGCGGACAGCGCGAGAACGCCCCGGCCCAGGCCGAGGATCAGGACGCAAAGCCAGAGGCGGAGACGTTGGCCGAGGAACATGGTTCAAGGATGCCGGGAAACCTCCGGTGCGGGGAAGCAGGAAAGCGGGTGGAACCACCGCGAACTCCCGGCGATCGGCCAGGTGCCGAGGCGGAACCTGATCGCCCGGTCGACCGGCCTCGGGCCTCCTTGATCCACCCCGAGCCTTCCGGGCACCCTCAGGCCCACATGACCGAGTTCTTCGACACGCACGCGCACCTGGATTTCCCGGACTACGCGGGGGACCTGGAGGCGGTGGTGCAGCGTGCCACGGCCGCTGGGATCACCCGGATCGTGACCATCGGGACCACCCTGGACGGCAGCGCGCGGGCCGTGGCGATCGCCGAGCGCTTCCCTTCGGTGTTTGCGGCGGTCGGGGTGCATCCAGGCCATGTGGACGAATCGCCCGAGGAGATCCGGCCGGCGCTGCGCGACCTGGCCCGGCACCCGAAGGTGGTCGCCATCGGAGAGACGGGCCTCGATTTCTTCCGGCGGCCCGGGGAGCCCGCGCCGGAACCGGTCGCCGATGCGGCCAACCGCCGGAAGCAGGCATCGCTGTTCGCACAGCAGCTGGAGATCGCCTCCGAGGCCGGCCTGAATGTCATCATCCACACCCGCGATTCCTTCGCGCCGACCCTTGAGATCTTCCGGCCCCACGCGGCGCGGGTGAAGGGGGTCTTCCACTGCTGGGTGGGAACCTTGGCAGAACTCCGCGAGGTCGAGGCCTTGGGATCGCTGGTCAGTTTCACCGGCATCGCCACCTTCAAGAATGGGGCGAATGTGCGCGAGGCGGCCGCCGCCGTGGCTCCCGGGCACTGCATGCTCGAGACCGACTGCCCGTTCCTCGCCCCGGTCCCGTTCCGCGGCAAGCGTTGCGAGCCCGCCCACGTCGGCCAGGTCGCCGTCGCCGTCGCTGAGGCCCGCGGCCTCAGCCTCGAGGCCCTTTCCGCCGAGACCTGCGCCACCGCCCGCCGCTTCTTCCCGAAGCTGACCTGAGTGCGACCGGCCCGGCTCCGGCCCGGGGTTGGTGCCGCCGAACCGGCGTCCAAGGTTGCCGCGTCTGGAACCCGGCTCACCGTCCCGCCGTCTGGCGGGCAGGCGTGAGGGGGACGGGGTAGAGGATGGCCTCCAGCGCCCCCGAGGCGGGGTCGAAGGCACGGACGATGCCCTCGAATCCGGCGGTGTAGAGCCGCTTTCCATCAGGCGAGAAGCGCAGGGCGAAGATCGGCCCGGCATGACCCCGGAGGGTCGCGCGGCGCTTCCCGGTGGCCGTCTCGTACACGCGGACCTCGCTGCCGGTGCCGCCGGCCGCCAGCAGCGCGCCATCCGGGCTGAAGGCGACCGCATGCACCGGACCGGGCTGGCGCTCATAGTCGCGCACCAGGTTGACGTCGTTGTTCCCGGCGGTGCGGTCCTGGTTCTCCTTGGCGCGGTAGACCCGCAGGCCGCCCTCGGCGCCACCGTAGGCGGCGGCGTCCTCGCGTGGATGGCGCGCCATGCAATCGATGGGCTCGAGGAGTTTGTTGATGTCGTCGATGAACTGGCCGCTGCCGGCGTCGATCAGCTTGATGGCCCGGTCACGGCTGGCGCTCAGGAACCTGGACCCGTCGGGCAGCCAGGCGGTGCGGAAAACCCAGTCGCTGTGGTTCTCGAATTTCACCAGTTCCTTGCCGTCGCTCACCCGGGTCACGCGCACGACCTTGTCGGCACCGCCGGTGGCCACCCGCGTGCCGTCGGGCGACCACGACAGGCCGAAGAGCGAGTCGGTGGCCAGTCGGAATCCCTGGGTCTGCCGGGATCCGGCGATGTCCCAGACCTGGATCTCGCCGAAGCGGGCAGGGGCTCCGCCGCTCACGCCGAGGGACTTGCCGTCCGGGGAGAAGGCGACCGACTCGATGCGTGGCGATTCGCCCACGAGGCGCGCGGTGAGCGACCAGTTGCCGGTGTCGAGCAGCAGCACCTCATGGTAGCCGGCCACGGCGATGGCCCTGCCGTCGGGCGACACGTCAAGCGCGCTGACCACCGGGGGCAGGGCGTAGGTCGGCGGTTCCTTGAGCTTGGTCGAGTAGGCGTCGGCCGGGGTGTCGTCCTTGGCCCCTTCCTGGATCCACCGGGAGATGAGCGCCACCTCCTGCGGGGACAGCGCGTCGCCTTCCTTGGGCATGTCGGGCTCCTTGCCCGAGACGGAGGCGATGAGCAACGACTTGGCCGGGTCGCCCGCCACGAGGTTCGGGCCTTCCTTCCCGGGCTTCATGAGGCCGGCGAAGGTGGAGGTATCCACCTCGCCCTTGAGCTTGTTGGGATTGTGGCAGCCGTTGCAGGAACGCTTGAAGATGGGCGTCACGTCGCGCCACCACGACACGGGTTTCTCGGCGGCCGAAAGGGCTTCCGGGGCACCGGCGACGGCCATCAGCCCGGCGACCAGCAGGGCGGGCCAACGGTGGCCTGGAACGACCTGGCCGGTGGGAGCGATCGGTTGGGCGGCAGCGGTCCGGGCGATTCCCGGGGGGCGGGCGACGGTGGGGTGGGAGGTCATGACTTGGCCGGTGGGGCGGCGGGCTTCGGTTCGGCGGGCTGGGCCTGGGCCTTGGCCGGCTCGGGCTTGCCGGGAGCGGGCTTCAGGGGTTCCGGCTTCGAGGCCTCCGGTTCAGGCGCGGTGAGGGTGAGGTGGATGGGCTGGGTTTTCTGACGCCAGATCCGGTCCTGATGCGTGGCCGTGGCGGCGACACGGAACTGGTGCTCCTTGCCGGTCTGCGCCTTGGACGAGACCTTGAGCTGGATGGTGGCCTCGTTCTTGTTGGTGCGGATGGGCGACACCGTGGCCTCGACGCCGGTTGGAAGGTCCTCCAGGCGCAGGTCGATCTCTCCGCCCACGCCGCGCCGGTCCACCTTGACCACGAATTGGGTCTGGTTGGCCTCGGAGGTGGTGCCATCGGGGAGCGCCACGGCCGACAGGCGGACGGGGTCGGTGCGGAAGAACGGCGACCCCGGCAGCATGGCGGTGAGGAACATGGGGATCGGCTGGATGGTCAGCGGCACCGGTGCGGGTGCGTGGGTGACCACGGCACGCCCCTTCGCCGTCGCCTCGGCGCGGACCATCACCGGGCGGGTGCCCACCTCGGCGTTCTGGGCCACCTGCAGCGCCAGGCGGGCGCGGGTCTGCCCGGCGGGCACGGTGACGGCGGGAATCGAGACGCCGGAAAGGTCCTCGGCCACGATCCGTACCTCGCCGTCGAAACCGTCCCGGCGCTGGACCCGGACTTCCAGGCTCGTGGCCGCGTTCTGCTCGGCCAGCAGGCTGGAGGGTGCGACGCTCAGGTCGAACGGCACGGCGGGCAACACCGTCAGCCAGGCCATCTCGGAGAACGTGACCGGATGGGAGACGCCCTTGCCCTGATGGTCACCGTGGGCGATGGCCTTGAGCGGGAGATACTCCAGGGCGGCATCGGCGTTGGCGGAGATCACCCACCATCCGGTGGAGGCCCCCGGAGCCAGGACCAGCGGCGCGGCCCAGACGCCCGGGGGGAGGCCGACGGGTTCGATGCGGACCAGGCCGTCAAAACCATTGCGCCGATCCACCTCGCACCGCACGGCCACCGAACCTCCCCGGGCCACCCGGAAGCGCCCGGCTCCGACGCGGACGCCGAAATCCGGGGTGCGGTCCGCCGGTTGCAGGGTCATCCGGTAGCCGAAGCGGTCCCCGCCGCGTTGGGTGAGGTCGCGCAGGGTGAGGCGGTATTCGGCGTCCTTCTTGGCGTCGAACTCGATGCGCGCATCCGGGCCGGCGGCGTCGTCGTTGCGCTGGAGCACCGTGCCGTTGGTGTCCGAGAGGGTCAGGAGGGCGTCGAGGCGCGAACCGAACGGTCGGGCCTGCACCTCGATGATCCAGCGCTGGTCGGCCGGCGCCTTGAAGCGGAAGATGTCCGCATCCTTCTCGGCGCCGATGCGGCCCTGGACGACGCGTGGCAGGGTGAGCACCTGCGCCTGCTGCGGGGTGTCGTTGGGTTCCGTGTCGGCGGATTCCTCCAGGTCACCCACCTCGAAGGCCACGGGGTTGGAGAATCCCAGCGGCGTGCGGGCCCGGACCTCCTGGCGGCCCAGCGGGGCCGTCGGTGCGACCTGGAGAGGCAGCGTCTCGACGCCCTCGAGGTTCCTGCCGACCCACTGGAGGTTCACGGACGCGCCGCGCCGGCCACCAAAGGGAAACAACGACTCGAGGTAGGGCAGGTGTCCCGCCACGAGGCGGTAGCGGTAGTCGGCGCCGCCCTGGTAGCGCAGGTCGTGGACCTCGAGCACGAGGTCAGTGTCGACCGTCGACGTGTATTCGAGGAACGGATCGAGGCCGTGGGCATCCTCGCTGCGGGCCAGTTCCTTGCCCGCGGCATCCCGGAGGATGAGGTTGGCGTCCAGCGGCGAACCGGTGCGGTTGGCCTGCAGGTCGAAGATCAGCGCCTTGCCGGCACCCGCCTTGAACCGGAAGAAGTCCGACTCGGTGTTCGTGCCCAGCACGCCCGAGATGGCCACCGGCAGCGTCAACGGGGCGGCCTTGGCGAGCGTGACGTTCGTGCGCGGGTCGGTCAGTTCAGGCAGGTCGCTGAGCTGGAGTGTGAGCGGATTGGACACCCCGTGGGGTCCGGCCACCCGGACCTCGCGCGCGCCGAGCGCCGCCTCCGGGACCGAAACCCAGTGGAGGGTGAGGGCCTGCTGCGAATTGGCCGCACCGCTCGAGAGCCCTCCCGCCGATCCCTCCAGGACCACGGTGGCCGCCTTCGGGACTCCCGGTCGTGCAGAGACCCCACCGCCCTGGACCAGCACCTGCGTGATGCCCTCGAGGGCGTCTCCCTTGAGGGTGATCTCCTGGGTGGTACCGCGCTGGAGCCAGGTGACGGAGGCCGAATCGAGTCGGGGAGGGGCCTGTGCCAGCACGCCGGGCAGGCAGGTCCAGAGCAGGGACAGGGCCGACAGGGCGATCAGGGCCGAGGGGACTCTCATGGGGAGGAGGTGGGGCGTCCGGTCGTCGGAGGCACCGGGTCGATTCGGTCGTGGGGCGTCGGGAGCGCGCGGTTGGAAGGGAAGGGCGCCGGGCTCAGCCGAAGAGGGCGGTGACGGGCTCGGCCTGCACCAGTTCGCGCGGTTGGTTCAGGTGGTTCATCACGATGGTGTGCGGGTCGATCCCCAGCGCGTGGTACACCGTGGCGACGATCTGGGTCGGGTGCACCGGGGTCTCGATGGGTGACGATCCGGTCGCATCGGACTTGCCATAGAGGGCTCCGCGCCGGATGCCCGCCCCGGCGATCAGGGCCGTGTAGCAATAGGGCCAATGGTCGCGGCCGTCCGGACTGTTGGTGTTGCCGCTGGTGCTCACGCCGAGGCGTGGGCTGCGGCCGAATTCGCCCAGGGCCACCACCAGGGTCTCCTTCAGCAGGCCCCGCTCGTCGAGGTCCTCCAGCAGCGCGCTGAGCCCCGAGTCGAGCTTCGGGCAATGCAGGTTGCGCAGCGGGCCGAAGTTGGCGGCATGGGTGTCCCAGGCGTCGACGGTCGGGTCGCCGTTGGCGACCGCTGGCCAGTTCATCTGCACGAAGCGGGTGCCGGACTCGAGGAGCCGCCGGGCCAGCAGCAGGCCCTGGCCGAAGGTGTGGCGCCCGTACTTGTCGCGCAGGCCGTCCTTCTCCTTGGACAAGTCGAAGGCGTCGCGCGCGCGGCCGCTGCTGACGAGGTCGAAGGCCTTCTGATAGTAGCGGTCGAGGGCGTACTTCTCGACGGCCTTCTCCATCTCGGGCATGGCGTCGTTCACGGCCTTGAGCAGCGTGGATCGGCGGTCGAGGCGCTCCTTGGTGACGTCCTTGCGCAGGGTCAGGTCGTCCAGGTTGATGCCGGTGGCCGGGTCCTGGTAGAAATAATAGGGGTCGTAGGCGGCCCCGAGGAAGCCGGCCGTGCCCCCCTTGCCGATGACGTTCGATTCCTGGAGCGGGCGCGGCAGCATCACGAAGGGAAGCATCGGGATGTCCAGCGGCTTGAGGCGCGAGATCTGGGCCCCCATGTGGGGGAAGTCGTTGGGCGCCGGGGGCTCCAGCTGGCCCGAGGGCGACACGCGGTCGGGCGTGTAGCCCGTCATGATCTGGTAGATCGCCGCCGTGTGGTTGAAAAGACCCGCCGGCGTGTAGCTCATCGAGCGGATGAGGGTGGCCCGGTCGATTTGCTGGGCCAGCTTGGGCATGACCTCGCTGAGCTGGATGCCGGGCACCTTGGTGCGGATGGGCTTGAAGTCGCCGCGCACGTTGGACGGCGCGTCGGGCTTCGGATCCCAGATGTCGATGTGGCTCGGGCCCCCCTGCAGGTAGATCATCAGCACCTGTTTGGCCGAGCCCCAGCCGTTCTTGGGCTGTCCCGGCGCCGGCCCGGTGGTCTTGGGCTGCTCGGCCTGAAGGCGCAGGATGTCCGCCAGGCTGAGGCCGAGCAGGCCGGCGCCGCCGAGGCGCATGAATTCGCGGCGGTTGAACCCGTCGCAGGTGGCGCCGGAGAGGCCGGGGATGGAGATCATGGTGGGTTGGGGTGCGGGTGCAGGGTTGCGGTGGGCGGGGAGCGGCGGGTCAGCGGTTGAAGAGGAATGCCGGGCTGTTGATGAGGGCCCAGGCGAGGTCTTGCGCGCCCTCGAGGCGCTGGGCTCCCTGACCGAGGCGGATGCCGGACAATTCCTTGTCGGTGGGCGGCCGATTCAGGCAGCTCAGGTAGATCTCCTCGATGACCTTTCGGTCGTCCGTCTGCTCGGAGACGAGCTTGGCGAAGCGGTTGTCGGGCCGGCTCACGCACTCGCCCAGGGTCTTGCCGTTGATGAGGTTGAGGGCGTGGGACAGGGTCACATTGCTGCTGCGCTCGCACTCGCAGGCGCTCTGCCGCTTGGGCCTGCCGAAGAGGCTCAGGAAGTCGTTGCCCGGCACCAGTCCGTCGGGCAGTTGCGCGGCCCGCATGCCCTCGGGCAGGTTGGAGAACTGCAGCGGCCTCCCGGTGGCCACCGCGATGGAGTCGAGCATCTGCTCGGCGCTGAGCCGGCGGGGCAGGGCATGCGAGAAGTTGACCTGGTCGTCCTCGTTCCAGCGGTTCGGCACGATGCTGAGCTGGTAGGTCCGGGAGGTGACGATGTGGCGCATGAGCTTGCGCACGTCATGGCCATCGGCCACGAAGCGGGCGGTGAGCGCCTCCAGCAGCGCGGGATTGCTCGGCGGGTTGCCCGCCCGGATGTCGTCGACCGGGTCGATGATGCCGCGGCCGAAGAAATAGCTCCAGAAGCGGTTCACCGTCGACTTGGCGAAGTAGGGGTTTTCCGGGGACGTGAGCCAGGCGGCGAAGGCCTCGCGGCGATCCTCACCGGGGACCACCGCCCGGCTCGTGCCGTAGGGGACCTTTGGCGGCACGACCGCATCGTTCTTGGGATGCCGGACCTCGCCGCCCTGGTCGTTGGGATAGACGATCTCCTCGGACACCTGCTCATGGGCGTAGGTCTCGCCGGAGCGGATGATGTGGTCCCGGCCCAGCGTGCCCCGCTTGAAGGCCACCTGGGCGAAGAACGCCCCGAACTCGTAATACTGGTTCTGGGTCCAGCGCTCGAAGGGGTGGTCGTGGCACTTGTTGCAGTTGAAGCGGACCCCCAGGAAGGTCTGCGAGATGTCCTCGGTCATCTTGCCGGAATCGCGCAAGGCCCTCAGGTAGTTGCCGGCCGGGTTCTCGAAGGTGCTGCCCTTGGCCAGCAGCAGGTCCCGGGTGAAACGGTCGAACGGCCGGTTGGCGGCGAACTGGTCACGGATCCAGTTGCGGAAGACCCAGACCCCCTTCTTGCCAAGGATCTCCGAGTTGCACTGGAGGAGATCGGCGAACTTGTTGGCCCAGAACTCCGAGGAGGCACTGGAGCCGATGAGGGTGTCGACCAAGGCCTCGCGCTTCTTGCGGGATTCGGCGGGGTCGGACAGGAAGGCCCGGACCGCCTCGGCCGTGGGCGGCTGGCCCGTGATGTCGAGGGAGACCCGGCGGATGAACTCGGCATCGGTGCACAGGTCGCTGGGGTTGATCTTGAGGCTCTCCAGCTTCGCATTCACCGCCGTGTCGATGAAGTTGTACGCGGGCATCGCGGCGAAGCGGAATCCGGTCCGGTCGCCCATGACCGTCACCTCGCGCGCGTCGTACTGGCCCTCGTAACGCACGAGCACGGCCATCTCGCCCCGCCTCAGGGGGATCACGGTGTTGCCCTGGACGAGGCCCACCTCCTCGTTGTTGCTGCTCAGGACGGCCTCACGGGTGACGTCGCGGCTGGAGCCGTCGGGGTAGGTGGCGATCACCAGCAATTGCTGTCGCCGTCCCGGCAGGTCGAGCTTCACCTGGGCCGGCAGGACTTCGATGCGGGTCGGCCGGTTGGGGGCGATCTCCTGGAAACGGGCCCCCTCGGAGATCCATTGCCGGAGGGTCTGGTGGTAACGCGATCCCGGCACGAGGGCCTGGCGTCCCTCATGCGGGATGTCGCCCAGCGGTTTCTGCAGCATCAGCGATTCGTCGACATGCACCCGGTTGAAACGGCGACCGCTGAGGTCGTTCACCAGCGCCTGGTAGTCGTAGTCCGGGTCGTAGCCGCGCAGGGCGAGCTTGAAGCCGTTCTTGCCCTTTGCCGAACCGTGGCAGGGGCCCGAGTTGCAGCCCGCACGGCTGAGGATGGGCTCGATGTCGCGGACGAACCCGACCTCGGGGGAGGCGACGCTTTTCACCTCGACCTCAAGGCGGGCGGTCCTGCCCGCCGCGGAGACCGCGACGGATGTCCTGCCGGCCTTCCTTCCGACCAGGTAGCCCTCGGCATCCAGCGCCACATTCGCCGACTCCGGCTTGAGGACGGCGCTCGGGCCCAAGTCGACCCAGGAACCGTCCGGCGTCTCGCCGAGGACCAGGACCTTCCGGGAGTCCCGACCGTCGAGCAGCGTGAGTCTGGCCGGTTCCAGGCGCAGCGCGCGGATCGCGGGCAGCGGCGGTGCTGGCGGGATGGGCTTGTCGGAGCCGCGTTCGGCCGACCATGCGGTGGGTTGGAACGCGGAAGCACCCCAACAGAGGGCGGCCATCCAGAGGGACTGGTTCAATCGCATAAGCCGGCAGGGAAACTTGCAGGAACAGTATCCGGACGAAGCCTCCCGACACAAGAAGCCTTCCCTTCAGGTGATGTTTTTCGCGAGGTCCGGCGACCGGCTCCCGGTGGTGGGCTGGGGAGGATCGATCCGTTGGGACGGAGAGCCCCTGCAAATCCTTGGAGACAACGGGACGGTGCCCGGTGTACCGTGTCACCGTTCAATTGCGCAGTCCGTATTGTCGTTTGCATTTCCGATGAAGAGCCATTCCGTCTCCAAGCGCTCCGGCATCCTCGCCGGCGGCAACTGGATCATCGATCGGGTCAAGATGGTCGATGCCTACCCGGGTCTCGAACAGTTGGCCAACATCAAGAGCCAACACCTGGGAACCGGAGGCTCCCCCTACAACGTGCTCCTCGACCTGGCCAAGCTCGGGGTCGAGTTCCCGCTGCTCGGGGCCGGGCTCGTGGGCAAGGATGCCCTCGGGAATGCGATCCTCGAAGATTGCGCCAAGCACAAGGTCGACACCCGCCTCCTGAAGGCCACCGCGGAGGCCGACACGAGCTACACCGACGTCTTCACGGTTCAGTCGACCGGCAAGCGCACCTTCTTCCATTACCGGGGTGCCAACGCCCTGTGGGACGGCAAGGATCTCGACTTCTCCAAGATCAAGGCCCGCATCTTCCACCTCGGCTACCTGCTGCTCCTGGACAAGCTGGACGTCGTGGGCAAGGACGGGACGACGGCCGCGGCCAAGCTCCTTGCGGCGGCCCAGGCCGCGGGTCTCAAGACCAGCATCGACGTGGTCAGCGAGGCCAGCGACCGCTTCAAGACGGTGGTGACTCCGGCGCTCAAGCACTGCGATTACGCCATCATCAACGAGTACGAGGCCGGCATGGTCACCGGCTTCCGGATCCGCAAGGAAGGCGTGCTGGACACGGTCTCCCTGCGGCACGCCGCCGGGGCAATCCTCCAGTTCGGGGTCAAGGAACTGGTCGTGATCCACTTTCCCGAGGGCTGTTTCGCCCGGACCCGCGACGGCAAGGACCACTGGCAGCCCTCGCTCAAGGTGCCGGCCAAGGCCATCGCGGGATCGGCCGGTGCGGGCGACGCGTTCTGCGCGGGCGTCCTGCTGGGCCTGCACGAGGGTTGGGACCTGCAGAAGTCGCTGCTGACGGGCGTCTGCGCGGCCGCCGCGTCCCTGTCCGACCCGACCTGCACCGGCGGCATGAAACCCTTGGCCCAGGTCGAGGCCCTCAAGAAGAAGTACGGGGTCCGTCCGCCGCTCGAGCCCGGCGAGGATTGAGGGGTCGCGGGGCGATCCAGGTTCTTCTGAGGGTCTTCTCCCCCGTCCCGACGGTCCCGACAGACCCATCCACGGCAAGGCCGCAGGGGTTTCCCTCCTGCGGCCTGTTGGTTGTCTGGGGATGAGGCGCGCGGGGTGCCTCTCCCGCGCCCGTGATCCATCCCCTCTTCCCGGGGCTTTCCCAGGTTCAGGGCAGTTCCTCGACGGTGATGTCCTTGAACTGGACGCGGGTCTTCCCGTCCCCGTGGATCTGGACGGCGATCCGACCGTGAGGGGCCACCTTCGGGTCCTTTTCGGTGTAGTCCACGGTCTGGGCGCCGTTGATCTTCAACACGACCCGGTCGCCATCGGCGCGGATCTCGTAGTGGTTCCACTGGCCCGGTTTCACCGCCTTCTTGACGACCTCCGGGTCGGGTTTGGCCAGGATCGTGTTGCGGCGGGACTCGTCATACAGCGCCCCGTACCAGCCTTCGCCGATGTCGGCCTGGTAGCCGACCATCTCGTGGTGGTTGGGGACGCGTTCGCTGCGGATCTGGACCCCCGAGTTCACGAAGCCTTCAGTGCCCTCGATCTTGAAGCGCAGTCGCAGCACGAAGTTGGTGTAGCCGCGGGTGGTGGCGAGGAACTCGTTGCGCTTGGCCCGCTCATCGACGCGGCCGGCGGTGATGGCACCCTCCTGCACGGACCAGATCTTCGGATCGCCCTCCCAGCCGGCAAGGGTCTTGCCGTCGAAGAGGGCCTTGGGTTCGCCCGCCTGGAGGGGGAGCGCGAGGAGGGCGGGGGTGATCACCAGGAACCGGAGGGGATGCATGGGGCGGAGAGTGTCGGAGCGGATTCCTCGAGTCCAGCATCGGGGGGCGCCTTTGCCGGGCCGGCCATGGGTCCCGGGGCATGGGCTGACCCCGAGGCAACGCCGGGTCGCCCGGGTCGGGGCTCAGGTGCCGAGCTTGTCCCGGAGCGCTTGCACGACCTCGGGTGCCACGAACGGGGAGACGTCGCCCCGCAGCCGGGCCACCTCCTTCACGAGCCTGGAGCTCAGGAACGAGTAGGAGTCCTTCGGCATCAGGAAGACCGTCTCGACGTTCTCGTTGAGTCGCCGGTTCATGAGGGCGAGCTGGAACTCGAACTCGAAGTCGCTGACAGCCCGGAGCCCCCGCACGACCGCGCAGGCACCGTGGCGGACCACGTAGTCCACCAGCAGGCCCTCGAAGGTCTCGACCACCACGTTGCCGAGGCCGGAAACAGCCGAGAGGGCCAGCCGCTTGCGCTCCTCCAGGCTGAAGAGGGGTTGCTTCCCCTCGTTCCGTGCGACGGCCAGGATGACCCGGTCGAACATCTTGGCCGCCCGCTGGACCACGTCCAGGTGGCCGTTGGTGATCGGGTCGAAGCTTCCCGGGTAGACGACGGTTCGCATGGCGCGCAGCGTACGGCATTCCCCGGGATTGGAAAGCGGGCGCAGGGTCATCGAGCGCCTCCGGGATTGAATCCGGAAGGGTTTTCGGAGTCGATGGATGTGTTGGCCGCCTTGCCCACCACCCCGCTGCTGGTCCTGTTGACCCTGGTCGTCGCGAGCTTCTTCTTCGCGCTGGCCGAGTCGGCATTGTTCTCATTGGGGACCTGGCGCGCCCGCAGGCTCGTCGAGTCCGGACGCCGGGGCAGCGAACGGGTCGGGGAACTCCTGGCGCAACCGGCCGATGTCATCGCGGCGATCGCCCTCGGCAACACCCTGGCCAACGCGTTGCTGGTGGCCATGACGGTGACGGCCAGTCTCGCCCTCGACCGAGGGATGTCCGGCGTCGGCTGGGCGGCCCTTGGGCTGTTCCTCCTGCTGCTGGGCTGCGAGGTCACCCCCAAGGCGCTCGGCGTGCGGAGCCCGGAGACCTGGGCACTCCGTGTCGCCGAGCCGCTGTGGATCTTCGTCAGCCTCACCCGGCCGGTGAGGCGCATCGCCCAGGCCTGCGTCGACGCCATCGTCGAGCGCCTGGTGCCCCGATCGGTGAAGTTGCAGGCCGGCGTGTCGGATGACGAGTACGCCGACCTCATCGAACTGGCCCACCAGCAGGGCACCCTCGGGGCCGGCGAGAAGGAGATCCTGCTCCAGGTGCTTTCGCTGGACCAGCGCACCGCCGGGGACGTCATGCAGCCGAGGGCCCGGATGGTGCTGCTGCCCGACGACCTGCCCATGGACCGCATGGTCGCCGAGGCCAGGCGCTCCGGCCGGCACTGGATCCCCCTGTACGACGAGACCCCCGACAACGTGGTGGGCGTGCTGAACACCCGGACCCTCCTGCTCGATCCGAGCCCGACGCCCGACCTGTTCATGGCGATGGAATTCCCGTCGTTCATCCCGGAGAGCATGAACCTGCTGAAGCTCTTCGAGTCGATGCAGCGACAGCACCGGGGGGTGGCCATCGTGCTGGACGAGTATGGTGGAACCGCCGGGCTCCTGACGCTCCAGGACATCCTCGCCTCGGTGGTCGGGACGATCCGACGCGAGGGGGAGCCCCAGGGGTTCGTCTTCGAGCGGCTGGCGCCGGGACGTTGGCGGGTGCATGGCGCGATGCGGGTCGAGGATTTCCGTCGCGAGTATCCGGGCCTGAATCCCCCGGGGGATGTGGAGACGATGGCTGGCCTGGTGCTGTGGCTGGCCGACGTCGTCCCCGGCCCGGGTGAGACGTTCCATCACCAGGGACTCCGGATCACCGTCCGCCAGGCGGACGAGCGCCGCATCCGCGAGCTGCTGGTGGAGACGGAGGGCCAGTCATGAGCCACGACGCGATGCATTGGCTCTCCATCGTCGGCTGGTTGCTCGTGTCGTTCTTCCTCTCGGGCATGGAGGCCGGGGTGTTCGCCCTGAGCCGCCTGCGCGTGCGTCAGCGGGCGCGCGCCGGCAGCGGCAACGCCCGGAGGCTCCTGGCGTACATGGACCGCCCGGAGGACTTCCTCTGGACCATCCTCGTCGGCAACACGGTGGCCAACTTCGCCGCCGTGGCGCTCATCCTCCAGGACCTCCAGGTGTGGGCCGGGGGGCGTCCCTGGGCGCTGTGGCCGATGCTGCTGGGCACGGGCCTGGTGATCTACCTGGCCTGCGAGCTCCTGCCCAAGAGGCTGTTTCAGCGCATGCCGAACCGCCTGTGTCTGCTGCTGCTGCCGGTCTTCGCGGCGCTGCACTGGGTGCTCGCACCGGCGGTGTTCCTCGTCGGGCGCTTTGCCCAGGGCCTGCTCTGGGTGACCGGGGACCGGGCCCTGAGCGGCCGGCTCTTCGCCAACCGCGACGAGCTCAAGGCGCTCATCCAGTCGAGCACCGGCGCGCTCTCGAAGACCGAGAGGTCGCTCATCAACCGGGTGCTGGACGCCCAGAACCTGACGCTGTCCCGCGTGGCCCGGCCGATGGACTCGGTCCAGACGGTTCCCGTCACCGCCACCGTCGCCGAGATCCGCGGGCTCTGCCGGAGCCGGGGCCACACCCGGATGCCCGTGTGGAGCGGCACCCGCACGGCCCGGCGCATCGAGGGGATCGTCAGCCTCAAGGACCTGTTGCATGCCGAGCCCGAGGCGGGGGGTGCGACGGCCCGCGACTGGCTGCGACCGGCGCTCTTCCTTGACGACTCGTTGCGGATCGAGGAGGCCCTGCGGGCGTTCCAGCGATCGGGGGAGCATCTGGCCATCGTCCGGGGCCCCGGGGGCGTCGAGGTGGGGATCGTGACCCTCTCCGACGTCCTCGGCGCCCTGTTCCTGGAGGTGTCGCCATGAACGAGCCGGCGTCGATGCTGCAGATCGCGGCCAAGCTGTCGCTGGCCCTGGCCCTCGTGGCCTTCAACGGGTTCTTCGTCGCCGCCGAGTTCGCGCTGGTGAAGATCCGCGACACCCAGCTCGAGGCCCACATCCGGCGCCGTCACCGCCGCGCGGGCATGGTCCGCCACATCCTCGCCAACCTCGACGGGTACCTGAGCGCCTGCCAGTTGGGGATCACGCTGGCCAGCCTCGCGCTGGGCTGGGTGGCGGAGCCGGTCTTCGCCGCGCTCCTCGAGCCGGTGTTCGGATGGTTCCGCATCGAATCGGCGCAGGTTCGCCATTTCCTGTCGGCCTCGGTGGGCATCATGGTGGTGACCTTCTTCCATGTCGTGGTCGGGGAACAGGCCCCCAAGTTCATCGCCATCAAACGCCCGCTGCCCTCGTCCCTCTGGGTGGGTTACCCGCTCCACTGGTTCTACCTGGTGACCTATCCGCTGATCTGGGTGCTCAACCGGACCTCGCTGTGGGTGCTCGAGCGCCTGGGGATCGATTCGGCCGGGCATGGGGAGGAGCACTCCGAGGACGAACTGCGCCTGATGCTGGGGTCGACCCTGGCCGCCGGCGGGAGCTCGGTGCTGGCCCGCGAGATCGTCCAGAACTCCCTCGATCTGGGCAGACGCCGGGTCCGGGAGGTGATGCGCCCGCGCCGCGAGATCGTGGCCCTCGACCAGCGCCGCCCCATCGCCGACTGCCTCCGGGTCGCCGACGAGACCCGCTACTCGCGATTTCCCCTCAGCGAGGACGGCGACCTCGACCGCCTGGTCGGGGTGGTGCACGTCAAGGACATCTACCTGCGCCGGGACGCCGCAGGGCCGGCCTCGGGACTCCGGTCCACCTGCAAGCCGGTCATCTACGTGCCGGAGACCGCCCGCCTCGACCGCCTGCTCCAGCTCTTCCTCGACCGCCGCCTGCACCTCGCCGTGGTGGTCGACGAGTACGGCAGCACCACCGGCATGGTCACGCTCGAGAACGTGCTCGAGGAGCTGGTCGGCCAGATCCAGGACGAGTTCGACCAGGAGAAGGCCCGCATCGAACCGCTGGCCGAGGGCCAATGGCGGCTGGACGGCGCCCTGCCGTTGTTCGAGCTGGCGGAACTGGTGAGGGAACCGGTGGAGGGCTCCGGTGCCCATACCGTCGGCGGCTGGGTGACTGAACGCCTGGGAGGATTCGCCAAGGTCGGCGATGGCGTGTCTCTGGGGGCATTCCGGTTGACGGTCTGCGAGATGGACGGCCTGCGCATTTCCCGGCTGCTTTTGGCCCGCCCGGCGGCCGAGCGGTTGGTCGCGGCACCGGAATGACGTCGGGAACCGCCCGGGATGGCCATCCTCAGCGCTGCCGGGGGGCGCGCCGCATCGACAGGAGCCAGGCCGCGGCCGCGCTGATGGCCGCGGAAACCGCGAGGGCCGCGGCAACGGGGTGTCCGGCCCAGGCCAATCCCGCCGCCTGGCCACCGGTGAGCGCGAGCCACATCCCGGCAGGCCAGGGATTCCTGGTCTCGGGGACCGGCTTCTTGACGAGGAGCCAGACGCTGGCCGAGAGCACGGCGGCGGCGACGCCCGAGGCGAGCACCACCAGTCGAGCCGGCCCCAGCTCCACGCCTGCCAGGACGAGGGTCATCGACTGCGAGAACGAGGCGACCGCGGTGGTTCCCACGAGGACCGTGATGCCGTACCCGGGGTGACCCCGGCGGCTCCAGCACAACCGACGCACCAGACCCCGGCTGGCCATCAGGTGGGCGAATCCCGTCAGGGCCGACAGGCAGAGTCCTGGCGCCGAACCGAGACCCAGGACCGTGGCCACCGCGCCGGCGGACAAGGTGGTCAGCAGCGCTGCCGCGACGGTGTTCTGGCTCGGCAGCCAGCGGTGGGTCTCGAGGCCGAGGGCCACCGTGAGGCCGGCCAGGCCCCACACCAGCGGGCGCGATGTTGTGCCGGGCCCCTCGGCCACCAGGGCCAGCCCGATTCCCACCGCAACCCAGCCAACGGCGCGGCCGGACCAGCGGAGGGCGGGTGGGATCGGGGGTAGCGGGCTTCCGGTCGGGCGCATCGGATGCCGGCAAGTGAACCCCGGATCGGACCCCGAGGCCAAGGGAAGGCGCGCCGCGATGGACGGGCCGGAGGCACGGGACCCGGTTTCGCATCCAGGCCCAGACCCCCGAAATGAGGGGGATCCGGAGTCGCAACCCGGCCAGGAATCGGCCGCCTTGTCCCCTTGGGGGAGGCGCGGCTAGTCTCGCCGCATGACGCGCATCATCATCAACGGTTCCAAGGGTCGGATGGGGCAGGCGCTGCTTTCCTGCGCCAAGGACCATCCCTCCCTCCAGGTCGTGGCCGGGCTGGACGTCGGCGACGATCTTGCGGCGGTCCTGCCGGGGGCCGATGCGGTCATCGATTTCACCCACCACGATGCCACCGCCGGCGTGGCCGCCCTGTGCGCCGCCCAGGGCAAGGCCCTGGTCATCGGGACCACCGGACACAGCGACCCGGAGAAGGCGGCCATCCGGGCGGCTTCCGGCCACATCCCGATGGTCTGGGCGTCGAACTACTCGACCGGGGTCAACACCCTGTTCTGGCTCACGCGCAAGGCCGCCGAGATCCTTGGCCCCTCCTTCGACCTCGAGGTCATCGAGACCCATCACCGCCTGAAGAAGGACGCCCCGAGCGGCACCGCCACGACCCTGCTGGAGATCCTCGGGGACGTCCGCAAGGTCCAGCTCGAGGAGGCCCTGCGCCATGGACGCCATGGCATTGTCGGGGCCCGGACGCCGTCGGAGATCGGGATCCATGCGGTGCGCGGGGGCGATGTGGTCGGGGATCACACGGTCCTGTTCGCCGCGGTGGGTGAGCGGGTCGAGCTCACCCACAAGGCCAGCAGCCGCGACACCTTCGCCCAGGGAGCGCTCCGGGCGTCGGCCTGGGTCGTCGGGAGGCCTCCGGGCATCTACAGCATGCAGGACGTGCTGGGGCTGCAGTGAGTCCGGAATCCGCCGGAATGGCATCCCCGCCCGCGGGGGGCCCGCGAACCGGCCCCGAACGGGGGAAGATGCCGACCTCCCCCCCTTGGGTCGTCGTCGCCCTGGGTTCCAATCTTGGCGATCCCATCGCCAACCTCCGGTGGGCGATGGACCGACTGGAGGCCCGCTCATCCGGGCCTTTGAGGCGGTCCTCGCTGTGGACCAGCACCCCGGTCGACTGTCCCCCGGGTTCCCCGATGTTCGTCAACGCGGTGGTCATGCTCCAGCCGTTGCCGGCCGAGTCCCCCGGATCGCTCCTCGACCACCTCCAGTCCTTGGAACGGGAGGCGGGTCGGCGGCCCAAGGTCGTGCTCAACGAGTCGAGGCCCCTGGACCTGGATCTCATCGCCTGGGGTGATCTCCGTCTCGACACACCCCGGCTGGTGCTGCCCCACCCGAGGGCGGGGCTCCGGCGTTTCGTGCTCGAACCCTTGGCCGAACTGGATCCGGAGTGTCTCCTCCCGGGGGCGCGCGGCCCGGTCGTCGAGCTTCTCCGCGACCTTCCCCCGGACGAACTGCTCCGGATTTGCGCGGCGCCCCGCTGAGGATGGTGAGTGCCGGTGACACCGGAGGGTTGACGGACGGTCGATCCCGGGGAATCTGGAGGGCGTGCGTCACGCCCCGATTCCGTCCGCCCTCTTCACCAAGAACCGCCAGCGCCTGCTGGCCCAACTGCCCGCCGGGGCGCTGGTGATCCTCCATGCCAACGACGTGCTGCCCACCAATGCCGATGGCAGCCTGCGGCTGGTGCCGAACAGCGACCTCTTCTACCTGAGCGGCATCGAGCAGGAGGAGACGGTGCTGGTGCTCTTCCCGGACGCCGATGACGAACGCCAGCGCGAGATGCTCTTCGTGCGCGAGACCAGCGAACTGATCGCGATCTGGGAGGGCCACAAGCTGACCAAGGAGCAGGCGACGGAGGTGTCGGGAATCCGGACCGTCCACTGGACCGGCGACTTCCCCCGCATGCTCCACCGGCTGATGTGCGAGGCCCGCTCGGTCTGGCTGAACACGAACGAGCACAAGCGTGCGGTCGTCGAGGTGGAGACCCGGGACGCACGGTTCATCCGCGACCTGCGCAACCGCTACCCGCTGCACGAGTTCCGGCGGTTGGCCCCGTTGCTCCACACCCTTCGGGTGGTGAAGGACCCGCTGGAGGTGGACCTGATCCGGCACGCCTGTTCCATCACCCGGGCGGGTTTCGAGCGGGTCTGCCGTTTCGTCGAACCCGGCGTGAACGAGTGCGAGGTGGAGGCCGAGTTTGCGCACGAGTTCATCCGGCGACGGGCCGGATTCGCCTACAATCCGATCATTGGTTCGGGTCGCAATTCGTGCGTGCTCCACTACCTGGAGAACGACCAGACCTGCCGGGCGGGTGATGTGCTGCTGCTCGACGTGGCCGCCAGCTACGCCAACTACAACTCGGACCTCACCCGCACGATCCCGGTCAACGGACGTTTCACGCGCCGCCAGCGCCAGGTGTACGATGCGGTGCTGCGTGTGCTGAGGGCCTCCATCGCCGGACTCACCCCGGGCAAGCTCTGGAGCCGTTGGCAGGCGGAGGCCGAGGACCTGGTCGCCGCCGAGTGCGTCGGGCTTGGCCTCCTGAAGCCCAAGGATCTCAAGGTGAAGGTGTCTGATCCCTCCAAGAAACCGGTGAAGAAGTGGTTCATGCACGGCAACGGGCACCCGATCGGGCTCGACGTCCACGACCTGGGTCTGATGAACCAGCCCTTCGCCCCGGGCTGGGTCATGACGGTCGAACCGGCCATCTACATCCCCGGCGAGGATCTGGCGGTGCGTCTGGAGAACGACGTCCTGATCACCGAGAACGGTCCGGTGGACCTCATGGCCGACATCCCGATCGAGGCCGACGAGATCGAGGCGCTGATGGTTTGAGGGGACGCCGTGGTCCGGCAGGCGCAGGCGGCGAGCCGGCCGGATCACCGCGATCGTTGTTCGGCAAGGACCGGGCACAGGGCCTGGAACTCGCGCTCCACGTCGGCCAGGAGGGCGTCGGATCGGTTCCAGCGGCCGGCCACCGCCTCGACCTCCAGGCATCCGGCCGCCGCACCGAGGCGGCGGGCACCGAGGTTGTTGGCGCTGCCCTTGAGCGTGTGTGCGGCCGCCCGAAGCACCGCGGCATCCCTCCGCGCGGCCGCCTCGGAGGCCTCCCGGATCCGTTCCGGGGTGTCCCTCAGGAACAGGTCGATGATCTCGGCCAAGGGATCGGCCTCGCCTTCGAAACGGAGTGTGCGGAGCGAATCCAGAAGGGCGGGATCCAGCACAGGGGGGGCCTCGGTCCTCGCGACGGCCTTCCCGCCGCCAGGCAGGGGATCCGGAGATCCCTGGAGGTTCGCCGCCGCCGTCGGAGTGGTCGGGGTGGCTCCAACGGCCCGGGCCAGCACCCCAGGCAGCTGGTCGAGATCGAGGGGTTTGGTGAGGAATTCGTCCATCCCGGCCGCGAGGCACTTCTCCCGGTCGCCCGCCATCGCGTTGGCGGTGAGCGCGATCAGGAAGGCCGGCGGGCGTTGTCCGTATTTCCGGTCGGCCTCCATCCTGCGGATCTGCCGGGCGGTCTCGTAGCCGTCGAGTTCCGGCATCTGGCAGTCCAGGAACACCGCGTCGAAGGCCTCCCGGTCGAGGGCCTCGAGGGTCTCCCGGCCGTTGGAGGCCACCGTGACGGCGTGGCCGAGCCGTCTCAACTGGGTCACCGCCAGTTTCTGGTTCACCAGATTGTCCTCGGCGAGGAGCAGCCTCAGGGCACGGCCGGCGGTGGCCATCACCGACCCGGCCAGCCCCACCGGTGCGGTGGCGCCGAGCAGGCTCTCGCCCGCGGCCAGGGCACGGAGCGCCTCCCGCAGGCGGGCCTGCTTGAAGGGTTTGATGAGGTGGCCGGCGATCCCGACGGTGCGCAGGAGGTTGGGATCGGGACGCTGCGAGACCGCGGCCACCAGCACGATGCGCACCGAGGCGATCGCCCCGATGCCATGGATCTCGTGGGCCACGGTCAGGCCGTCCATGTCCGGCAGTTGCAGGCCGACGAACGCCGCATCGAACGGGGTGCCCGAGTCGGCGCCCTGTCGCAACATCATCAACGCCTCCGCGGCCGTGCCGACCGTGGTCACCTCGGCACCGCAGCGGGACATCTCGTGCACGAAGGATTCCCGGGTGCCCGCGTGGCCCTCGGCGATCAGCAGCCGCAGGGGCACGGGCGGGGGCACCGGCGGCGCCGGTGCGACCACGTCGAACCGGGCCGTCATGGTGAAGGTGGAGCCGCGGCCTGGTTCGCTGGCCACCCCGATGTCGCCACCCATCCTGCGGGCGAGTTCCCGGGAGATCGACAGACCGAGGCCTGTCCCCCCGAATCGGCGGGTGGTGGAGCCGTCGGCCTGGGTGAACTCCTGGAAGATGCGCCCCAGCGCGGCGGGCTCGATGCCGATGCCGGTGTCCCGCACCCGGCAGGCGATCCGGCACTGCGCCCCATCCAGCTCGAGGACCTCGATCCCGACGGTCACCTCGCCCCGCTGGGTGAACTTGATCGCATTGCCGAGCAGGTTGGTGACCACCTGCCGGATGCGCCCGGGATCGCCCCGGAGCAGGGACGGCAGCCCGTGGTCGATGCGGGTGGTCACTTCCACGCCCTTGGCCTGGGCGATCTCGGCCAGCAGTTCCACGGTCTCCTCGACGAGCGGCCGCAGATCGAACTCGATGTTCTCGAAGGCCAGTTTGCCGCTCTCGATCTTCGAGAAGTCGAGGATGTCGTTGAGCACCTTGAGCAGGTTCTGCGCGCTGTGGAGCACGGTGCCCGCGTATTCCCGCTGCTCGGGCGTGAGCGGGGTGTCCAGCAGCAGGCGCGCGAAGCCGATGATCCCGTTCATCGGGGTGCGGATCTCGTGCGAGGTGTTGGCCAGGAACTGGGACTTGGCCCGGGCGGACTCGAGGGCCACGTCGCGGGCAGCCGCCAAGGCCGCGTTGGCCTCGTTGAGATCCCGCTCGGAACGCTTGCGATCCGTGATGTCCTCGACGGTCCCCTCGTAGTACAGCAGGCGGCCACTGCCGGGATCCCTGACCGCGCGGGCGTTCTCGCTGATCCAGATCTTGCGGCCGTCCTTGCGGTACACCTCGCTGTCGAAGTGGTCGATCTTGTCGTTGCGTGCCAGGAGCTCCTCGAACCGGTCCCGCTGCCGGGGGTCGACATAGAGCTGGTGCTCGATGTCGGTGCGACTGGCGAGCAGCTCGTCGACCGTGTCGAAGCCGTACATCTTGGCCAGGGCGAGGTTCGCGCTCAGGTACCGGCCGTCGGGCGTCGTCTGGAAGATGCCGTCCACGGCGTTCTGGACGAGGCCCCGGTAGTTGGCCTCGGTCCGCTCGAGCTGTTCCCGCGCCGACTGGAGCTCGGTGATGTCCCGCGAGATGCCGAAGGTGCCGATGACCTCGCCCTCGGGGGACCGCAGCGGCATCTTGCTGGTGAGGACCCATCGGACCCTGCCATCCCGGAGGTTCTCCCGCTCGAGGCGTCCGAGGATGGGTCGTCCGGTCCGGAGGATCGACAGCTCGTCGGCCCGGGCCGCGTCGGCGTAGTCCCGGTCGAACAGGTCATGGTCGGTCCTGCCGATCAGCTCGGCCGGGTCGGGCAGGCCCACCCGCTCGGCGAGGGCGCGGCTGGCCCGGGTGATCCGGGACTCGGCATCCTTGAAATAGATCGCGTCCGGGGCGTGCTCGAGCAGGGAATGGAGCAGGTCGCGCTCGCGGGCGAGTTCCTCCTCGAAGCGCTTCTCCTGGGTGACCTCCCTGAAGCTTCCCTGGATGCCCACCGGTTGGCCGCTGGCGTCGAGCAGCAGCGTCTTGATGACGTGGAACCAGTGCCGCTGG
>Ga0315900_10002836_pt1 | contig 25865 bp, 6 predicted proteins | sample LakEriMetagenome_FD_203521 | JGI IMG/M metagenome (GOLD analysis project Ga0315900, IMG submission 203521) | Freshwater fungal communities from buoy surface, Lake Erie, Ohio, United States - Buoy 12 MA114 | ecosystem: Environmental > Aquatic > Freshwater > Lake > Lake biofilm | place: USA: Lake...
AAGGAGCGCCGTGGCAAAGAAGAGAGCGACGCGAACCGGCCAGAACCACCACTGAGCGCTGTCCATCCATTTGTCGGCGTAGAGAACCAGATGGAAAAGAGCATGACCGGTCAAAATCGAGACCAGGAAGTCGGCCCAGTAAACGGTCGGATTGGGCTTGGTCAGGTCCCTTACCAGATTCTGGGCTTCACGCAGTGAAATCGGCTCGTATTCGGTCTGGCTGCTCATGGCTCTACTGAAACTCCCACTATGGGGTAACAAGACCTGAGGTCGATGGCTCTCTATTTTTTCGGGTGGGCAAGTTTCCATCTCTCGGACACACCATGGTGATCCCGCTGGTACCGCAAGCCGACCGTGGACTTAGCCCGCGTCGCTGCCGTTGCTCCCCTGGAAAGTGTATCGGCCGACCTGGGACAGCCACTCGCGAGCGATTTTCGCAAGGCGGGCAGTTGCTCAAGGAAATCTAGCTGCCACCCCGCTGCACCGACCGCCCCAGGAAGTCATACAGATAGCTGCCGAATAGGATTGAGCCACCCATTTTTCCTGACCGTCTCATTTTACCAGTCGTTGGATTTCATGCCATCGCGAGCCTGGTCTGGAGCCGAGATGCGAACTGGATTTCGTTTATTTGTATCCATACGCCCAAGTACACCCTGCCGGGATGATCGCAGCGGGGGGGCGGGATAGGGCGAGGGACCGTCGAGACCATGGTATGCATACGCCCAAGTACACCCTGCCGGGATGATCGCAGCAGGGGATCGGGATGGGGCGTTGGGCGTTCTAGACGACGAGCTAGAGGCTCAGGTCGCCCGCTCCTTCTGTGAAACCAATCCAACTTTTACAGAAAAGAAGTTGCTTTACCAAATTTCGAGCCGGTCACCTTGACCTTCTGAACTCTCGGGCCGACCAATTGCTATCTTCATAGCGACTCATTTAAAAACCTTCAGGAGGTTGACCTTAGTCCCACTTTTTTCATAGCTCGCGAGCGCGATCCTTCTCGATTTCTTCCAGTTCCCGGTAGTCTCTTTGAGTTAATGGGGTCTTGCGAAGCATCTTAGGGTCAATCGTAGGCAGCAAGCCCTTGGCCTGCTCCGACTGGCGGGATTGCTTGAGCGCCTGATACAAATGCAATCGTACGGAAGGGGTCGAGTTTTTTGAATGAAGCTGGGCGAGAATGCCAATGGCTTCAGCAAATTTTCCCATCCGCAAAAGGACGTAAGCTTTCGAGTCGAGCAATGATGCCTGAGCTCCAACCAGTTGGATCGCTCTCTCAACATAATGGACCGCCTCGGCGGCACCGCCTTCCGTATCAGCCAGAAGCATTGCAAGGTTATTCAGAGCCACAACATCATTTGGGCGATCTTGAACGATCCTTCGGAATGTTTCAATCGCTTGGTCTTCATCGCCCCTCCACACCCAAAGGTCTGCCATCGACTGGATTTGCCCCCGATCGTCTTGAGTCGCTAAGCTGAAGTCGACCAAACGCTTTTGCGCCTCAACGATCAGCTCCTTTTGGGTATCGCTCTTTCGAATCAAAAGACTCAATAGAAGAGCCGACTCGTTCGTCCGTTCCCTTTCTAGAATATCCATCAGAAAGCGAACAGCGTTATCTCTTAGGGCCACATCTTCAGTGGAAAGAATCGACCGAACGTAACTGAGTCCAGATCGCTTATCAATTCGAAAGGCTTCTTCAAAGTACTTCCTGCTCTCCAAGGGCGCGTCTAGCATCTGCATTGCCTGGCCTGCCTGCACAAGGTAAGTCGCCAGTTTTTTCATGTCTCCGGCAAAACCTTCGATTTGCTGCCGCCCTTTGATCCATTCGACGATCGTTTGCCTGCCAGCTTCTGTATTGCCCAGTAGCTTGGAAATCCTCGCGGAAAGCAGTGCGGATGGAAATGCATCGGGGGCCAATGCGACCAGTTTGCGAGATTCCTCGACTGCATCAAAGAGTCGGTTTTGACCGATCAAATAGTCCGCATAAGCATACAAATGCTCGGGAGCGGGAGAGACCGCATTCGAAGCCATCTTCAGGAACCGTTCCGCTTCCTCCTCAAATGCCTGATAGGCCTCGGCTTCCTCAGGATTCGCATGTTTCAGGGTGCGACCAATTCTTAGATTTAATGCAGCCAGTTGTACTTGGTCCTCTTCGGTACCCACTCCCGGAACCTCAGCGATTTTTTCCAGAAGGGACTTGGCTTGCTTGAGGTTTGCCAAACTGTTTTTGTGAATCAAAAGAGTAACTTGAAGACGTATATCCTCCGGACTGGTAGTTCCCGTTGACTGCGAGAGAAGCTGCCCCACCTTTTGCCAGTCACCCTCGTAGCTGCGGTTGGCCAATAACACCGCCAGTTTCCTCCGCATCGTCGTGTCCTCTGGATGACGCTGCACCTGGTCATCCAAAACCGCAATGGCCTCTTCGAGTCGGTTGTCGCGGATCAGCAACTGAACAATGCGTCCAGTAAACTCCTGTTCGTCGGCACCTAACTCGATCACCTTCCGGTAGTTTGCAATCGCCTTGTCCGTATCTCCAAGCAGTTCATGCATCTGGCCGATCGTGATCGACTTAAGCTGCGGTTCGTAATCACGGCTCTGCTCAATCTCTTCCAGCACCGTGCGCTGCCCAGGCTCGTCACCAATCGCTTGGTGAAAGTTGAATTTCGCCATCGATATACGAAGATCCTGCTTGCTAGCCACTTCCTTCGCCTTCGCAAACATCTCCTTCGCTGACTCGATCGCCTGGACTCTTATCTCCCACGGTTGCAGGCGAGACTGCCTTTCCGTCACTTGAGCAAGCCAAACCCAGGCCATAGGGTCCCGAGGCCGCAATCGCGTACCGGCCTCTGCGGTGGCTAACTGGTCGAGTGTGTTATCCTTGTCGATGAGCAGCGAAACGGCAGCGATGGGACGAGAAGCAAAAGCTCGGTCGCCCAATCGATTTAAAGCCATTCGAACCTCGGCTATAAAACCCTCCTTGTAGAGCAAACCAATCAGTCTCTCATGCGTCTCAATTTCGGAATTGCCGAGGGTCAGGGCTTTGCTGTAAGAGCGAATCGCCTTTTTTCTATCCCCCTGCCATTCCGCAATCAAAGCAGCTAGAAGATAGGTTTCCGACCATTCTGGTCGCTTCACATCCAGGAAGCTGGCGATATCAAACAACTCGATCTCGCTGATTTTCTCTGCAAGAGATGCCTCCGCGAGCAATCGCCGCCCTCGTACGTATCGCCACTCAGTTCCGTCCTGACCTTCAAATTCCTGAAGAAGACCTTCGAGTGCCTTAAGTTCCTGGATCAACGACTCCACCTGTTCGGTATTGATCCTGGTACCACGATTCCGAACGTCATCGACCTCCGGCAGCATTTTCAACTTCTTGGCTACTACTTGCTTCGCCACTAGCCAAGCATCCCCCTGGAGGCCTCGAATCGTATCGACCGCATCGGTGACCGGTAGTGAGTCGACGGTGAGAAGCGATGCCAACTTCTGAATCTCTTCGTCCTGCGGTTGCTCCTTGAGAATCTGTTCTACATAGCTTTTGGCAGCACGGACATCGCCCGAAAGTATAAGAATTTGAGCCGTCGCAGCAGGTTGTTTTTGCGTATTCTCAGCAACACGAAGCGCTTCGGCAATCTTCTCCAGATAATCCTGCTTCCCCCATGCTCTCCATCGCATCACTGCTTCACGGACCACATCCAAGTCAAATTTTTCCCTTTCGACAATCGTCCAAGCTTGCCTGGAGCAGTCTTCGATCAGAATCGACCTTCCCTGTTCCGCCGACCGCAAAACGGACGCTTCCAGTTGCATAAGCTCCACAAACCATTTTTTCCTATTGGGACTCTGGTCCTCCTCCTGTAACCTCTCAATCTCCTCAATGCCTTTGTCAAAGCTGTACCAATACCCGGAGTCGGGCTCCGCGATCCGCTGGTTCAGAAGGATCAAGCTACAGATCTGCATCCAATCGGCTGCGCTCTTTTGCTCGATCAACATCCACTGCTTATATGCTTCAGGAAGGCGGCCTGCGGAAAACAAGCCGATCGCTGTGACTCTTCGGTATTCCGCATTATCCGGGACCATTTGGAATGCATTCTTGTATGCAAGAACAGCTTGGTCGTGCTGACCAATTTTTCGGTAAATGTCTCCGGTCTGCCGGTAAATAGCGGCTTTGCCAGCGGGATCCAGGTCAATAAAGTTGGAGAGAATACCGCTCAAACTCTTCGTGGCAAGCAGATAATTACCGCATGCCAGATGGTATTCCGTCCAGCATTCCCCGGCCTTGCGGTAGTAGGCCATGCGATTCGTTCGATCTAATTTGGCGCTTCGGGCACTGAGCCCCTCGTCCATCGCCTGTAGGGCTTCTTGAGCTTCATTCAATTCACCCCGCTGAATCAGCGTTTGAACGATCCGAAAGTCCAGAAGGCTGACATGTCCAACACCGCTTTTTCTACCGCTACGCCACAGCTCAATCGCCGCTTCGGGTTGCCCCTTCTCGATTGCGATATCACCGAGCAAAACATAGAGATCAACGTCATCGGCCCCCAGTTCCTTCGCTTGCTCCAGCACCTTCGCCGATCGGGCCAGATACTCAGTCTTCAATTCTTCTGAATTGTCCGCTCCAAAACTCTTGGCCTTGTCGAGATACAGTCTTCCCGCGACCAATAGAACCTTTGGGTCCCCCCCTGCCAAGTCAATGGCTTTCTCGAGCAGTTCCACGGAGGTTTCAGGCTTCCCCATCCGAGCGCCCACTTCGAATCGAAGCAACCAAGCAAACGGGTCGGATTGACGTCGCTCGGTCAGCTTTTCGGCAATCTCACTTGCGCGTTGCTGTAGCGATGAGTTGGATTGCCCCGCCAGAAAAGAACCGGAAAGCCTGGATGGCTCCCCCAGGCAAAGATCTGACAGCAGTGCAGCAATTTCGAAATCCTCAGGGATCTCATGATTGGTTGCCACCAAAAGATCCAATGGACGTATCGAAAGCAAAGATGCAAACCAATCGGGAAGTTCTTCCGGTGCAGGGGTTTTAAGATCATAGTCTCTGTCAAGCAGATAAAGCCTTGCCTTGGCGACTGAATAGTATCTCTGAAGTTCCAAATCGACGTCTGAGCCAACCAGTTGCGTGGCTAGGTTGATGACCTCTTCGAATTCGCCTAATTCGGCATGCCTTTTGAGCAATCTCCTGCGAATCGACGGCACCCAAGATTCCAGGTGAGGATCTGAAAGACAGATCCCTAGCACTTGGTGGCTAAGCCGCATTGCACTCTTGATCTCATTTGGGTTGTCAGCAACCCTGTCGGCGCAATCCGCCAATTGGATCTTGCGGTGCGCATCCAGTGGGAGAAGTTTTGTGAGTACCGAAAGATCCCGATAAGCGACTTTGTAATCGCTGTCTAGAAGCGACTCATCAACCCTTTGCTCTAGACCCTTCACGATCGCCGTCTGTCGCTGAGAGTACAACTGAACTACGCTGACTCCCGAAAGAATTGACGCGAGAAAGGTACCGATCAAAAGCCGATAATTGATCTGCACCTCAAGGGGCTGAACCATTTCAGATCGCCAATCTGCTCTTGCTTAGTTTCTTCCTGCGCTGACTTCGATAGAAAGTCAATCCGAGTAATGCCCAGGAAGCCATCGACGCTGGCTCTGGAAGCATGTACTCCGCCCCACCCTGCGTATAGAAGTTGCCTCCAGGTGCAACGCTCAAAAGCCGGACGCCGTACGTCAGAGCATATAAATTACTGCTCTGGATATCTTTGGTCGATTCCAAAGAGCTGAAGTCATTGTTGATGTTAAGGGGAGGCGATTCTGTTTTTACATACTGCGGACCATCTTTATCCAAGAAGTCGTTTGTGTAAAAAACATCATTCTGATCGCTGCTGTATGAAGCAACAAACTCAAATCCTGGCGTCGTAGAATTACCACCTCCGAAAAATTCGACACTCGATTTCCCCGGCACGCCATTGTTGCCAAGGTAAGTCATTATCACCTCAAGAGAATAATTGTCGGTATTTGAGGCAGAGCTTAAGGCATTGAACTCTAGATTCAGCAGTTGTGAAGGTAGGCCACTGATGATGTTCGTGCCTAGGGAAGTAGTTGCCTGAAAAAAGCCCCCGAAAGTCCATCGTTGGAAAAAGTGCGTTTCCAAAGCGCCTATGTCCAATTCGATGAAATCGACGGTTTCCTGACCGTATTGGGTCTCAAAAAGGGTGTCTCCGTCGGTGACAGACAATTCGCGCACGACGTTTGTCGTTAAGTTCGTCTCTTTGATGTACAGCATTAGCTCTGCTTGCGCAGCAGCTGTGAAGCAAAAAAACATCAGGCAAGCCAAGTAAACACTATTCCGCAACATAACGACTCCGCTGGATGGATATGGCTTGAGTGACTCAATCTGGGTTTCACTAGGGTGCGGTATCTTCCACCGACACCCCCTTGCTCGCATTGACATCTTCGACCTGAGAATTCTACTTCATCCTTTTCAGTTTTTTCGCCAATATTTCGTCCTGCAAGCTTGGATTGACCTGCTCCAGTTCCATATCCAAACCCTCATGTTCCCACTCTAAATACGGCATGTTGGTTTTGTCAACAATTTGGACGAAATTGGATTCCGAATTGTAATTTTCATCCTGAAGTCCTCGCAAAGCGGAGTTCGCTTCTACTGATCCGATTAAGACGGTGCGATCGACTGCTTTGCTCAGACCCGAAGCAACTGAGGCGTCGATGCCTCTGGGCAGGACCCAATCAATGTAGGGTCGCAAATCGGACACAGCGTCTTCTTCGAGAATCTTGCCTCCTACCGTCATCTGGGATGTTAGACTGCCACGCCCATGCTCGAATTTCAGCGATTTTGCGAGCGAGAGTTGGCCGAGGGTTGTTGTGAAGTTAGTCGTGCCACTCCAGTTGACAGACCGTGTTCCAGCAAAACCTGCGGAAGGCGAGATGTTCGAGATCGTACCGGATCCGAGTGCCGCCGGGTCCGCAACAGCGACAAATGGCTGGTTGCTTAACCCAACTGTTTCGGAGAACCAAACCTTACCGTAGTTGGAACCACCCAAGGGACTGACCAGAGTGTAATTGCCCGGAGTATATGAGTAGGTCATATCGGATGCGCGAATTTCAATGTTCGAAGTGGCACCTACTGCGGTCAACGCACTTGCTACCGTTGCTGTCAAAGAGATGTCGGCAAAGCTTCCGGACAGCACCGGCTTGCTTCTCGCATCGACTTGGACACGCGTGAAGTTGGGGAGCAAGTGGGCGCTCGCTGTCGTGCGAGACCAAACAATTCTACCCACCGTCATGTTGGTATCCGCCTGGGTTGTCAGGATGGTGACACCACCAATATCGACATAGGCACCCGCAGGCATGTTATCCACGATCACCACGTCAAATCCGAGCGGGTTGGACTTGTAGCCGTCATTGATCTGGACTACGAAACGAGATGGACGCTCGTAGGTGACCGTGACCAGAGTTGCCGGGGAGATGTTCCCGTCGAGGTCCTCGACGACGTATCTCTGCGGCGTGGGATCACCCAAAAACCCGGATGCTGGAGTAAAACGAACTGCCCATTGCCCCGTCGTGTTCCCAAGAGCCGAAGGCGACAAGATCGACCATGTTCCCTCAGAAGTAATTTCCAAATCGCTTTGGTCCCCACTAGCGCGACCGTTGAAACGGAGTGTTGCCCCAACAGGGGTGTCGCCAAAGGTGTCATTTGCCAGAACCGGGATGATCACCGTTGAACCCGGCAATACTCCTACTGGGTTGTTTCCGTCGGCGACCGTGCCTACCGGGAAATCGATATCGATCGAGGCGGTCTTGGTCGAATACGACATATTTGTGCGATCGGCAGCACGAATGGTGTAGGGACGAGGCGTCGGATCGGCTCGGTAGGTCGACAGCATCGAGTACGTCACCTGACCATTGACCACCCTCCATGTTCCTTCACCGGGCACGACCACCACGGAATCGAAAACGGTTGGAGTCGATGGATCCAAATCGATCTCGCCACTGATCGTCACACCTGGGATCGAGACGTCGTTGGCTAGAGCATTCACCGTCACAGTGGACAGAACGGGCGAATCCAAAAAGTCGTCGATTGGCCAAATCCGATCGTCATCCAGTCGTCCAGTGGTGGTCACAGGAGAATTAGTTCCCCAGTCCCCGGTGTAAAGAGTTCCCGTACCATTGTCGATCACCTCGCCAATTGCCCTTGCAAATTTTCCAGATGGAGCCGTCGCCTTCAAACGGAATGTCTCCGACCCTTCAAACCAGGTGCTCGGAGAAGAGGCTGGATTATCGACCTCCGCATCGATCGCCGAGATATTCACCCGAACAAGCACATCCCCGGTGACACCGCCAGAAGGAACGGTCGGACGATTGCCGCTGACACCATTCCAGTCGTATGCCACCCAGAGACTTCCATTCCAGTATTCGAAGGTCATCGCCGCAAAATTCGCTGCATTGCCAGACGCAGGAGCTTCCAGTTCCAGGTTCAGAGGTAGCCCGGCAGGAGCCGTCACTTTGAACATGTGATACGGCGAGTTCTCGTTGACAGGACCATACGACGTGATCGACAAACCTCGATCATCATCGAGGTCGGTGACATCTTCCGCGGGATTGCCGCTGGTGAGTTCCGGGCCAAACTTCTTCCCTGTTCCGTTATCAACAATCGTGCTGGTGTCGCTATCAAGCACCGACGTGTTGACCGTGGAGGTTGCCGTTAAACTGAAGCTCTCTGGCCCTTCATAGATGTCGTCCTGCTCGCTGACGATCGAGACTCGGACGTAAATCACTCCCTCTCCCGGCACCGCACTTGCGGGAACCGTCGGGATGTTCAACGCGCCGTCGTATGTTGTCCAATCGGTCGCAGTGGTGTCCGACGATGTCGTGTAGTCGATACGGGCCGTCCCCAGATTCGTCGCCAGTGCATTGATTGCAAGTCGCAACCGATCCCCTGTCGAACCAGTCACTTTGAAGAACGCGTAATCCGAGTCTTCATTGACTGGAGTGTACGCCAACACGTTTACCGCCAGGTCATTATCCGGGGTGTAGCTCGATTTCGGTGTGCCGTCGGTGTTGTATTCGACGCCAGTTCCCTCATCGCGGATCGTCGCGATGTCACTGCTGGTAGATCCGGTCATGGAAGCCGTCAGCCGCAGTGACTCAGGACCCTCATAGATCGCATCGTCGTTGGTAGGCACGCTGACATAGAACTTCTGAAGGCCTGGCACACTCACCACGCCACCCGCACTGACCGGCAAGACGACCAAATCCGAGCCGGAGAAATAATAGACGTTAACTCGGGGAGGAGTCGAAACCCAAGCACTCGTCCCATTCCAGGTCGAAACATAATCGTCCGTCTCGGTAGAGCCATTATCGCTCAACACAAGCGTGACATCATCGGTTGTCACCTGATCAAAACTGACGGTAAAGACCGCGTCGGTGCCTTCCGAAATATCAGGCAGCCCCTTCACCAACAAACCACCCCGGATGGAATGATTCAGGGTGATGGTGTTCGACGAGTAGTTGGAAGTTGGACCAGGCGGGCTGGAAAGATCGATCTGGGCTCCGGTAGTCGGAACCGTGTTCTCGATCAGTCGCACGGTGAGTTCCGGAGCTGGCCCAGTGTAGTCCAGTGCCGGCATGAATCGAATCAGATCCGTACTGCGAAGTGTCAACGCATTCGCTGAGTTGATCGAACCAAGATCGATCCAGGTTCCACTACCAGAATCGTAGTACTGCCAAACCCCGGCAGACGGGTCCGATACCAGGTTCGTAATGGCGATGCCAGTCAGCGAATTGGGTGACGGCTGATCGTTCGGGTCGCTGTAGAGCGGTCCGAACAGAGTTGCTACCGTCACACCAGATGCGTTCGGCGCATTCTTAAAGGCGTCGGGCATTGTCGCATTGCCCGTCGCGACCGGTTGATCGTTGACCGGTGTGATATTGATGGTGACGGTGTACGCCGATACCGAAGTATCGACTCCACCATTCGAAGTTCCGCCATCGTCCTTCACACGGAAACCAATTCGGGCGTAATCCAGCCCATTGGTGTTCGGTGTCGGTGCAAACGTCAGATTCCCAAGCTGCGAAACGGGAATCACCTGCCCGACGGTAACATTCACCCCGGACAATTGCAGGGTACCGACTGATGGAAGCGAGGTGATAATGACCGAATCGAGTGAGTTTGCTGGGGAGTCCGATGCATCACTGAACGGGAAATCGGAGCTGCTGAAGGTGTAATCCTCATCTTCATTCGAAGTGACCGCGAATCCACTGCTAGTCGGCGCGTCGTTGACCGATGTCACGTTAATCGTCACCGTGTAGGAGATGGCCGATGTGTCGATGTCCTGGCCGCCGACCGGCGCGTTTGCAACACCTCCATCATCTTGCACCTTGAACAGCACCTCGGCAACGCCGGCACCATGGACGTTGGCTGCTGGCGTGTAGGTAAGCTTGCCGTCAACAATGTCGCGCAAACTGATCACATCGCCGACCGAGACATTCTGACCAAGCAGTCTCAGCGTACCGGATGCCGGCAGACCCGTAATCTTCACCTTCACGAAGTTGTTCGAAGGATAGTCATTGGTATCTGAGTACCCTGTTCCGTCACCAAAGTTGGCTGACGTGAAGGTGTAGGAAGTGTCCTCCAAAATGGCTACCGACTGATTACCGCTTACCGGACGATCGTTCACGCCGGTCACCGTGGTCGTCAACGTCACGACGGCAGCAGAATAAGGTGTCGCGTTTCCATTGGTTCCGACATCCAGCGGCTGTCCGGTTGTCAAGGTGCCTGGGAAACTGCTGTCAATCAGACGCACCACCACGGGTGGAACCGACGAATTCAGGACACCACTGGTGCTGTTGTAGTTGGCAGCAGGTCGGAATCGAAGCAGGTCAGTGCGCTTGAGTGCGAAGGCAGCACCGTCCCCAGATACCGAACCCAGAACTGCCCAGTTCGCCCCGCTGTTGCTGCTGTATTCCCACACTCCCTTGGCCGCATCTTCGGTGTAACTGCGAACTGCAACACCGGCCAGAAGATTGGCACTGGATCCACCCACAATGCTGTCGGCCGTGTCATTGAAATTCAGGTTGAACAAATTCGCGACCGTAGCTCCTGGAGGCGAAGCGGTATCTTCCAGGATCGAAGCCAATGTCGCGCTACCGGTCGCTACCGGAGCATCATTAACCGCCACAACCAAGTGACTGAGCGTGACGGTCGCTGAGGAATACTGCGTGGTCCCGCCAGTGGTTCCAAGACTGAACCCCGTTGCGACACTGACAGACCCCATGCTGCTGTCGATCAACACGGCGGTCAGCGTCGGTGCCGGGCCGTTGAAGTTCGCCGCAGGCACAAATCTTAATTGTGAATCTGCCGGCAGAATGGTTGCTGAAGAAGCCCCCGACACGCTGATCAAGGTCGCCCATCCGCTTCCGTTGTCGTACTCCCATCGCCCCTTCGATGCTGCGGCTGTGTAAGCCGTGATCGCAATCCCCGCCAAAGAGTTCGACGAGGAACCTCCGGTGACTTGGTCGGTAGCATCATTGAACCGAGGCCCGAAGAGAACCGAAATCAATTCACCGGGTGCTGCCGAACCGGTATCCTCCGATACCGACGCCAGGGAAGAAGTGCCAGTTGCTACTGGCGCGTCATTGACAGCCAGAACGCTTCCGGAAAGGATCACCGTCCCGACCGAAACAGCGGTTGTCCCACCAAAAGTCCCCGCCGTCGAAACATCTCGCTCTCCAGCGCTGACCGGGGTGGCCCCAGTTTCAATCAACTTCACGGTCAAAGTCGGTATCGCACCGTTGAAATTCGCCGCTGGCAGGAATCTCAATTGATGGCCGGATGGAATGACATAGGCTAGCCCAGACGTCGACCGAGATGTCAGGTTCGTCCAGGAATTCGACGCTCCAGTCGCCGAAAACTGCCACGCACCCTTCGTTGCATCCGCCGTGTACGATGTGACCGCGACTCCACCCAAAGTCTGCTTGGTTGGATGATTGAGATCGTAGTTGGGATACGAATCGGTTTCATCACTGAAATTCGCAGCGAAGAGGCTGGACACTAACGCACCGGCAGGAGCGGAAGCATCTTCATCGACGTCGGGCAGTTGGGCATTCCCAGAAGCAACGGGAGCGTCGTTCACATTGAGTACCGACAAATCAACACCGACCCGGTTCGTCGGGTACTGAATCTGCCCAGACAGAGGATTGTTCTTCGCAGAAACCCGCAGAATCGCATAGACATCGGTATCGCCAATGCCATTGAGCCCCGGATACCTGGGATTCGCGCCTACGCCGTTATCAGTAGTGCTGAACTGATCCGCATCGGGGGTGAAGTTGAGATTCGCCAGCACACTGTTGACAAACGAGGTGCTGCCAACGATCTCATACTTCGTCGTCCTGCCGCCACTGGTCGTCGCCGTGACACCACTAGGAATACCACCGTCAAGCGACAAGGTGCCTAGCCGCGACAACGGATCCAGTTCCACAACGACCGTGATCTCGTTGACATCTGCCGGTGCGACTCCTGGAGGGTTGTACGTGACGAACAACTGATTCTCGACACTGCTTGGTCCGAAGCCATTGAAGCTTAGGCTCGTGTCCTCATTAAAATAAATTTCACTCGGAACATTCACTACCGGTGTGAATCCATCGATCAAAGTGATGTCGATCTTATTGGGCGTTGGGTCGAGATCGACTCCACCCAGAGCCGTTCCACCGTCGTCCTGGACCTGGTATTCCAGCGTGGTGAAGACACCCGCTGTTGCAACAAGCTGGAAGTTTCCATCCCGCGTGTACCTTGCCACGCCGCAGAAACATGGGCTATATCGCACTTTATCCGCGACAATGGTCTCCTTCGAAACAAAATCTCCATCTTCGACGGTCTTCCACACTGCGCTTTCATAATCAAAGCCCGATCCATTTCCCGTCAGAGTGATGGTGAGCGTGCGACGGAAAAAGTCGGTTCCATTCTGTCCGACATCAAACAGGAAGCCGTCACGGACTCTCACACCCGCAGGAATCACCAGATCTTCCCGAACTTCGGTGTAAGGGGCAGCCGCTCCCTCGTATCGCGAAACAAATTGGTACCCGGTCGATCCACCCGTGTACTGCTGGAAGTAGTAATTTCCGTTGGTCGAGTTCAGGTACATCATCCCGTAGCGACCGCTAAGTTGTCGGTCAAAGGATGTCGGAACGCCCTCAACATTCACCACGAAAGTCCCTTGAACCGCATTGACGAACTGCGGATTTCCGGGAGTGGTCGATTGACTGAAGGCCGAAGTCCGGATGTCCCTAGCGTTCGTCAAGGTCCCGGATCGCGAGGTCGAAAAGTCACTGACGCGAGTCTGGACGGCGCCTTGGTTGGGGTTGACTCCCGAAACAGGACGATCTGGGACGTTCGTGAACTTAACGGCATGGAAGTCATCCGAAGGATTGTCGTTCGGATCGCTGAATCCAAACATCGACTCGGTCAGCGAGATGAAACCGCCCACGTAAGCCGAAAGGCTTGGTGTGACACTATTCCCTTCCGGTGCGTCGTTGACCGGAGTGATATGGATCGTCACCGTACCAGTTGAAGACCAAGTCGCGCCGTCTTTGACCTTCAAGGTAAAAGTTGCCGATGGGAAAATGGCAGTGTTGTAGTTTTCGGCCGGTACAAATCGGAATCCACCGTCTCCAATCCCTCCAAGCCCAGCAACTTGAATCACTCCCACAGTTGCATCTGCCCAAGTGGTTACCACACCATTGGAGTCGCGAACAGTCGCGATCTGCAGTTTGCCTCGTGTGTTATCGGGAAGGGAGAGAATCTCGATGTCCGATAGCCCAGCTTGTTCCGGGTCGCTGTAGAAGTCAGACACCGCAAACACATAAGGAGTATCCTCGATCGCTGTCACCGTGCCACCGGCAGTCGGAGCCTGATTGGAATCCAGGATCGTTCCGGTCGCTTGCGATGGGGTTCCCAGCGAAAGCGGATTGATGCTTGGATTGCTGATAACAAAGCCAAACGTTTCGTTCTGCTCGGCTATCGAATCACTGCTGAGTTGGACGGAAACCGTTTGTGACAGAGAACCCGTGCCCGAATTCGGGAAGCTCAAGGTCCCCGAGGCTGGAACAAAATCCAGCTCGAAGGCGGTATCCGAAGCCCGAACAATCGAGGCATAGTCGATTGTCTGAGTCTCCTGCGACAAAGCGCTGCGTGTCACCACAAAGCGGATCGAGCGTGTCGTCCCCTCGACGCTCTCAGTCACCCCTGCCGCGTCGTCTGGATGAACAGCGACGGTGAAGATCGGCAACGGATTTGTGGTGTCGTTATTGAGAATGGTTCCCTTGGCCAAACCATTGAAAGAACTGATCTTAGCCGATACCCCCGGGATAGTTTGGAGAGACTCCAGGTAGACGGTAAACGTTTCGTCCGCCTCGTACCAATTGTCAGCGTTCGTATTGATGGTAATCGTCTTGGTCAAATCATCGGTCCCGAACTCGACGGTCGGCCCCGTACCTGATGCGACTCCTACAAAGTCGCCGGTGGATGCCGTGCCGCTGGTCGCTGAATCGCCAGCAGGAGTTCCGGTATAGAACGAGATCGTCTGTGTGCCCTGTACCTTCTTGGACCGCGTGATGGTAAAGGTAATACCAGATCCCTCGGTCGCAGAAGCAGCTGAGATGGAGTAAATCGATGTATTCTCATCGTCCTCGATCGTGCCATCCGCAGTCGCTTGACTGATCGTCGCACCTCCGGTAGCTCCCGACAACCTCGCCGTAAACACTTCATCTGGTTCGACGATATCGTCGGGAACCGTCGTGACGCTAAAAGTCTTGGTCGACTCTCCTGGGCCAAATGTCAAGACTCCGGTCGTCGAAGTGAAATCGTCTCCGTTGGCAAATCCACTGCCTGTTCCCTTCAGTTCGGTTGAATAGGTAACCGATTGGCTGACAGCGGAGGATCCGTTCCTGGTGACCGTCAAGGTAATTGGATTCCCGGAGCCTGGTGGAGTACCTTCCTCATTTCCGTTTGGAGCAATGCTAAAGGAGGTGCTGTCGTCGTTGACAATGGTGCCGGTGGCTGTGGCGCTGTCCAGACGCCCTTGAACCGTTTGGCCATCACTGACCGTCGGATTGCTCAATGTCAACGTAAAGGTCTCATCATTCTCGAAAATCGCATCGTTGATGGACGCGATCGTAATCGTAGCGGTCAACACACCAGGGTCGAAGGATACGGTGCCTGATCTCGAGACAAAATCGTTGGTGCTGGCGGTGTTCAGACCGCTGACGATGGAAGTTGCAAAGTTGACACTGGCCCTCGCAGTCGGCGTCGTGCTGGTTCGGGTGACGACGAACTGAATCGCGTTCGCATTCGATGTACCCGCCGTACCATTGCCTTCCAAACCACTAGCGTTCGCAACACTGAACCCAACCGCCGTCAAATAACCATTCAAATTCGTATCGACTTGATCGCTACTGCTGTTGTAGGAGGTGTTGGGGGCAAAGTAGTTCGGATTCACCACCAGAAGCACTGCGGTGTCGTCGGTATTGCCCACGGTCCCGTTGTCAATATACATGTAGTAACCCTGCACCGCATTGGTTGGGGTCTTGATCGGTCGCGACACGATCCCTAGCCCATTCGACGGCACGGTGACAACATTCCCAGCCGTATTGATGTACATCAATTTCCCAGGAACGTTATTCCCCTCGAACTTGTACGTTCCGTTCTCCAACACCACACCATCCGCTTGGTAGAAGACAAAATTGGTGCCCGGCATCGGTGCGCTGGCCGTTGTGAACGAACTGGTTTCCAGTTGGTAGTAGTCGGAGGTCGAATGATTCGGAGCATTGACCAGGTTGAAGGCAGTCGCGAAACTCACCGCTGCAATGTTCTGAGACCCAAGAGTTGGGGAGGCGGTGATGCTGAAATCCCTAGTCCCCGTGGCACCCGATGGATCGGTTGCGGTGACACGTACCACTAGCGAGGTCACTCCCGCAGGAGCCACGCCGTAAAACTTGTTCGTCGAAGGAATGAAGGTGATCCAGGATGGAAGCGCCGAGGCGGTGCCAGCGACAACCTGCTGCGCCGTCAGCGTCAAGGAATCCCCTTCAGGATCGGTAAATGCATTGGACGGGTAGTCGAAACTGAACGGCAACTTGTTGGTCACCGATCGATCGATCAGCCCTGTGTTGTAAACAGGCGGATTATTCACGGCTCCCAGGGTGACGCTGGCCGTGGAAGCTGGACCGCTCAAAGAATCCGCCCCTTGATTGTCACGCGCGACAAACGTGATGGTTCGAATCACCGAAGTATTCGGGTTTTCCGATGTGTTGTCGTAGGTAACGCTACGCAGAACGGACTGGTAATCGGCAATGGACCCCACGCCAGAGATCGTCAGAACACCACCACTGAACGACGACACAACGAGGCCAGTCGTCCCCGCATTTGCTGCCAACACTTCCGCAGATCCGTCCTGCGCGTTGGTCAAGGTGATCGTTAAACTTTGAAGTTGGGCAGAATCGACATCCGAAAGCAACGCACCAGGAGCGACAGCAATCGCGCCGTCATTCTCCGAGAACTGGATCAAGATATTCTTGATCCCAATTCCATTCCCATCGAGACCACCTAGGTAGACTAGTGGCGCATCGTTGACGGCAGTAATCGAAGTCGACAGGACCACTGTGCCTGCAGAAATCGCTGTCGTTCCCCCATTGGATGACACGTTCAAAGTCGCTGCCGTCGTCACCGTGGTCGGTGATTCAATCAGTCGAACGGTCAGCGTTGGAGCGGAACCGTTGAAATTCGCTGCGGGCAGGAAGCGCAAGAAATCGGCACTGTTGAACGTCACCGCCGCGCTGTCGCCCGTGATCGAAGAAGAAATACTGGTCCAGGTGGTGCCGTTGGTCGAGTACTGCCATTCCCCTTTGGCGGCATCCCGCGTGTAGCCGGTGATGGCGATACCGGCCAAGGTATTGGCACTCGAACCGCCCGTCACCGCATCCGTCGAATCACTGAAATTGCCACCAAACAGCGTCGTTACGGTCGCTCCCGATGGGTTCGTGCTGTCTTCATTGACCGCTGTCAACGTCGCACTTCCCGACGCCACTGGGGCGTCGTTCACTGCGGTGATCGATGTCGACAGGACCACCGTGCCAGCGGAAATCGCTGTCGTTCCCCCATTGGATGACACATTCAAAGTCGCTGCCGTAGCCACCGTCGTCGGTGATTCAATCAGTCGAACGGTCAGCGTTGGAGCGGAACCGTTGAAATTCGCTGCGGGCAGGAAGCGCAAGAAATCGGCACTGTTGAAAGTCAGCGCCGCGCTGTCGCCTGTGATCGAAGAGGAAATGTCGGTCCAGGTGGTGCCGTTGGTCGAGTACTGCCATTCCCCCTTGGCCGCATCCTGCGTGTAGCCGGTGATGGCGATACCGGCCAAGGTATTGGCACTCGAACCGCCCGTCACCGCATCCGTCGAATCACTGAAATTGCCACCAAACAGCGTCGTTACGGTCGCTCCCGATGGATTCGTGCTGTCTTCATTGACCGCTGTCAACGTCGCACTTCCCGACGCCACTGGGGCGTCGTTCACTGCGGTGATCGATGTCGACAGGACCACCGTGCCACTAGAAATCGCTGTCGTTCCCCCATTGGAAGTCACATTCAAAGTCGCTGCCGTCGTCACTGTGGTCGGCGATTCAATCAGTCGAACGGTCAGCGTTGGAGCGGAACCGTTGAAATTCGCTGCGGGCAGGAAGCGCAAGAAATCGGCACTGTTGAACGTCACCGCCGCGCTGTCGCCTGTGATCGAAGAGGAAATGTCGGTCCAGGTGGTGCCGTTGGTCGAGTACTGCCATTCCCCTTTGGCGGCATCCCGCGTGTAGCCGGTGATGGCGATACCGGCCAAGGTATTGGCACTCGAACCGCCCGTCACCGCATCCGTCGAATCACTGAAATTGCCACCAAACAGCGTCGTTACGGTCGCTCCCGATGGGTTCGTGCTGTCTTCATTGACCGCTGTCAACGTCGCACTTCCCGACGCCACTGGGGCGTCGTTCACTGCGGTGATCGATGTCGACAGGACCACCGTGCCACTGGAAATCGCTGTCGTTCCCCCATTGGAAGACACATTCAAAGTCGCTGCCGTCGTCACCGTGGTCGGCGATTCAATCAGTCGAACGGTCAGCGTTGGAGCGGAACCGTTGAAATTCGCTGCGGGCAGGAAGCGCAAGAAATCGGCACTCTTGAAAGTCACCGCCGCGCTGTCGCCCGTGATCGAAGAAGAAATATTGGTCCAGATTGTTCCGTCGGTCGAGTACTGCCATGCCCCCTTGGCGGCATCCTGCGTGTAGCTGGTGATGGCGATACCGGCCAAGGTATTGGCGCTCGATCCGCCCGTCGCCGCATCCGTCGAATCACTGAAATTGCCACCAAACAGCGTCGTTACGGTCGCCCCCGATGGATTCGTGCTGTCTTCATTGACCGCGGTCAACGTCGCACTTCCTGACGCCACCGGCGCATCGTTGACCGCCGTCACAGAAGCCGATAGGACCACCGTCGCCGACGAGATGTTTGTCGTCCCACCATTGCTGGATACATCCAACGTGCCGTTGGGACTTAGTGTCGCGGGGGATTCGATCAACCGAACTGTCAGCGTTGGAGCAGGTCCATTGAAATTGGCTGCGGGCAAAAATCGGAGTGAATCAGTCGTTCTGAAAGTCAACGCTGAAGCATTTCCTGCAACGGAAGAAATATTGGTCCAGGTTGTTCCGTCGGTGGAGAACTGCCATTCCCCCTTGGCCGCATCCCTGGTGTAGCTGGTCACTGCGATCCCTGCAAACGCATTGGCGCTCGAACCCCCGGTCACCTGATCGGTCGCATCACTGAAGTTGCCACTGAACAAAGTCGAGACCGTGGCACCGGATGGGTTTGTGCTGTCTTCATCGACCGCCGCCAAGGTGGCGGAACCGCTTGCCACCGGCGCATCATTGACCGCAGTGATGGTGATGGCCGCCGTGTCGGTGGCGGCAGAGAATGCCGTCTGACCGCCATTGGTGGAGGTGTTCGCTGTCGAACCTGCAGTACCTGTGGTTCGGTCCCAAGCGCGGAAAGTAAAGGCGTTGGTAAGCGTCCCGTTGAAATTCGCATTCGGTCGGAAATAAACACGGGTCGAGGCTGCATCGGATGCTAGAAGCAGAGAAGAGGTGTCGCTAACTGCAGGAGCAGTCGTCCAGGTCGATCCGTTGTTGAGCGAATAATGCAGCGTACCATTCGCATTGACGGCAGTGATCGCAATCCCCTTGCCATCCGCCGCATTGGAATCAGTGATTCCGCCAACCAAGGATGAAACCAACGCACCGACCGCACCACTCGGAGCGGCAGCGTCTTCAGCTAGCGTACCCAACGAAGGATTGGTTGCTGCCAGAACAGGGGCAGTGTTGCCAACTGTCAATGTCAACGTAACCGTGGCGCCAGCAGTTGCATTCCCTGGATCATAGGCGTTCAAAGTGTACTGGTAGACACCCGCCGTTGCGTGGGCTGGAAGAGTTGGATTGCTCCAACCAGTTGGCGGCGTCGCAGAAAATAAATTGGCAACGTTGGGCCAAGGATTTACGGTTGCTGCTGAAGCCGACTCGATCAAAAGCCTACCAGGGTTTGTCCCGGTGGACGCCCTGTTCGAAACGAGGCTGCCAGTGCCGACGCCTCCGACGTTACCCGATGCGAACTGCTGAGCACTTCCTACGCGAACGATCTCGACCAAAAGTTGATTGTTAGCGGTCGAATTCAGCGTGCTGCCGAATGTGATGCCTGTCAATGGGACCGCGGTGTTCAGCGGTGCCGTAAAGCTAGTTGTCCCAGAAATGGTGACGAACGCTCCTTGGTAGTTCGACACCAGTTCGGGAGTGGCGAAGATCGCCGAATCAATCACCCCCACCGTTCGCTCAAGGATCCAGTCCCCGCCCTGACTTGCAGCGCCCGTGATGTCGGTGGAGCCAGCAACGTCGGCGCTGGTCAGCCTGGCCAGTTCGCGCAAGAACTGATCGCCCTTCACCCCATCCGCTGTCTCGCAACCATAAACCAGGATGTCGCCGTCCCCGTTGAGAGCCCCACCGATCCGTGCCAACTGGGCCGAATAACCAGAGAGGCGATCTCCACCCAATACGCTTGATCCCAAGTACACCTCACCTGAGCGACCGTGGCCGACCAAGTGAATTGCACTCAACCCCGATCGACCCTGCAGATAAGCTGCAATCTGATCGATTCCGTCCTGGTCCCCATCCAGCAGCACAAACTCCACTCCCGACTTCAGACCTCGCATCAGGCTCTGCGAGTCGCTGACCGCCGGATCGACAAAAACGATCTCCGTCGCCATCGACGCGGGTGCAACGAACTGGGCACCAGGCACCATGGCACCGACCTCGGCCGCCAACGAGGCGCGATCCTGCGTGCTCTCAAACCCTAAGTCTGCCGCCATCAACGCCCGCAGTTCCAACTGCTCGGTCCGCATCTGACCACGCTGGTACTGCCGAGCCAGCCTTTGGCTCTTCTCCTTCGCACTCCTCCGCTTGGCAAGTCGGCTTGCGACAGCTTTCCTGGACAGTTGGTTGCTTCCCAGCATCCAACGGAACGGCGCTCTGGCCGTGCTGAAGACCGATTCGCAGATGGCCGAGCAAAGGGCTCGTCGAAGCAAAAGAGCCTTCATGCTCTTGACCGCTGAAGCTACACGACGAGCCAGAGTGGAACGATGAGTCGAATGAGCCATTTCAGCAGATTCCCAAAACAAGTTGAATTAAGTCAGTAAAACCGGAATGAAAAACAACAATTTCCAACCAAACGATCTCGATGAACGCTACCGCAGGCGATCAAAACAAAACGAAATGATGCCAAGTAACGGAAAGCGACCTCACTCAAGCACCAGGGCCATAGAACGAACTAAGGGATTTTTTATGTTCCCCGGAAGATTCGTTTTCATCGCTTCAACTAATACAGCCTGCACGGCGAGGCATTGTTGCCCAACACCTAAGTGTATGAAACCCCCTGAGAGAGTCAATCATTGCGAGGGAAACCTTTCGGATAGTTAACATGGTGAGCAAAATCGTTCCCATGATCGATACCATCGGGTCTGCGCGTCTGCTTCCTAAGCTTGGGAACCGATCGCCACGGCCCAAAAGAACCGCTTGCCCAAACGGCCTACCACCCCACCACCTGCAACCACGCGAAGTTGAATTTTTTGCAGATTTGTAATGGATTGCTGAGGAATGCTCATCCCGCCACCTCGCTTCTTCTCCTCATTGGCCAGCCTTTCCAGCCACCCCAAAGTGACGGGGGTCGCATGACTGTTCAGGTTCATCCTTCATCCTCACCAAGTCCGACGACGCCCATGTGTTGCCGTTTCACGAGCAGCGAAGGAGGCTGAAGACTGCCCACCGGTTGCCACTGGGTCGCAGAATGAGACAAATTCAACCTACCTCCAATAGAAATGCTTCCATTTGGCAATATCTGACAAAATCTGACGAAAAAACTAAAGTTTGCTCTGGTTTCGATGGAACTTGGGGCGTTCGTTTCGCTTCTCGAATGGATCAGGTAGCTTCCTGCATTTAGAGACGATGGACTTTCGGTGGCTTTTGAGGTTGCTGCAGCCTTCTTCGTGGATAGCGAATCGCTGGCAACTGCTCCCCTCGGAAAATGGGGGGCGATTGCCTCTGTAGATCATTCGCTGGCGTTTTGGCATTCGGGGGTAAGGCACCTGCACTGGGCTCATGGATGACCGTCACCAGCGGGGGGGAGAGGGTGGATTCATTGCCCGATGAGGGGCCGGGGAATAAACTTTCGACATGGATGAGAAACAGTCCGAAACATCGATTTCTTTGCTGCAGCGGCTCGGGAAGCAGGATCCGTTGGCGTGGGATGAATTCGTCAAGCGATATTTGTGGATGATGACTCGATGGTTGAGGTCGTGGGATATTTCGATTGACGACGTGGAAGATTTGCTTCAGGAATCGTGCCTGCGTGTTTTTCGCAACATCCATCGGTTTCAGCGGAGAGGCCGAGGGTCTTTCCGGGCTTGGCTGAAGAAGGTTTCCCGCAGTTGTTGGTTGCAGGTTGTCCGCAAGTCGGCAATGCGTGCTCGTCTGGAGCACCGAGAGTTCGATTTAGCCTATCTGTTGTCGGAGGAGATTCTCAGTTCGATTGACACCCAGATCGACCTTCTGATCGAGCAGGAGTTCCTGGACCATGCGATGGCGAGGACGCGGCAGAATTTCAACGATGCGGCTTGGAATTCCTATCGGATGACCGCCTTGGATGGGCATTCGGGAGCCGAGGTGGCGGAGCAATTAGGAATCTCGATCAATCTGGTTTACAAGAATAGAGAGCGGTTTGAAGCTCACCTGGAAAGAGAGCTGAAGTCGATCTGCAATTCGGAAGGGTGATTCTTCGGATCTGGAAAGGGGTAGGCAGGTGGGACTATTCTTTTCAGATCCGCACATCCAAGCAGAGACACTACGGGCCTTTGCGCTCGGGACTTTGGCGGATGAGGAATCTCATTGGATCACCGACCATCTGGCGTTTTGCGTCAGTTGCCGACAGGCTTTTGTCGAGGCGATGAAGGCGACGGACCTGTCTTCTGGGCAGGGATCGGGCGATTCATATCCAGCGGTCCCAGGATATCGAATTCTGGAAAGGATCGCTTCCGGGGGTATGGGGATCGTTTACCTTGCTGAGGAGACGGCTTCGGGAGCCAAGGTCGCGATCAAGCAGGTACTGCCGCGCAATGGGGGCGCTGGTTCGGATCGCAAACAGCGGTTGTTGCGAGAATCGCATGCCCTGCTGAAACTCGACCATCCCCAGATTGCGAGAGCGCTGCATCTGATTTTGGTGGACAATGCTCCCACGTTGGTCATGGAGTATGTTCCTGGCCAAACGCTAGATCGTTGGATTCGGGAGGAGGATCCAGGAATTCGCTTGATCGCCACCGCCATGCGGTCCCTGGCGGACGCGGTATCCCACGCTCACCAGAACGGCGTGATCCATTGCGATTTGAAGCCCTCCAACGTCTTGGTAGGCGGTGATTCGCCATTCTGGCGATTCAAGCTGATTGACTTTGGGCTGTCCAAGTTCCGAGACGCAGACTGGAGCCTCACGGTCACCGGAGATCTCGTCGGTACACCAGCGTACATGGCACCCGAGCAAACGACTGGCGATCTCGTGCAAGCCACTGAGTCGATCGACGTCTATGGCCTGGGAACAATTCTTTACGAACTACTGACGCATCGCCCCCCATTTGAAGCCGCATCGGCCAGTCAGCTACTCAGCAAGGTAACCAGGGAGCGGCCAAGAAGACCTCGAAAAATTCGGGCCGACGTACCGATCGCCCTGGACCGAATCTGCATGAAGTGCTTGGAGAAAAATCCGAAGGACCGTTATTCATCAGCGCGAGCCCTGGAGCAAGATTTGGATTCGTTTCTCTGCAGCAAGCCAATAGCCGCTAGAGAACCTACCCTCGCTAGGAAGGTCACACGACTGGTGCAATCCAATCGATTGAGCGCTGTGGTGCTCATGGGAGCCGGTATTGCTTCGATCGCAGCCAGCCTTTGGTATTTGCAGGAGTCACGAATCAAACATCAGCTTCTGACATCGATCGATCGATCGATGTCAAAGCAGGAGCAAGCTGTGTCGCGGGCAAGTCAGGCGGAAGAAGCGCTGCTTGAGGAGCTTCGCACCAACCTTGAGGAAACAACGACGCGATTGTTTGGTTCGCCCCCCGACAAAGAAGATGAGGCGTGGGAAACGCTTGATCGGTTGGCCCAGAGATGGTATCGGTTTGCCGATCGGATGCAGAATTCGGAAACCAGTCGGTTGATCCGAGCGGAAGCTCTGATGCGAATCGGATCTGTGCAAACCGTCTTGGGTAATCTGGAGTCCGCTGAAGAAAATCTTCGCTCGGCGTTGAACGCACTTCCGGAACTGCAGGAAAGCTCGACGAACCCTTCCCAACGCCTCACCATTGAATCGGAAACCCACTGGCAATTGGCAAAGTGCCTTTTTGACATCGGTAATGCAAGCGAGTCGGAAGCGGCCTTCCAGAAGGCTTTGGCCTGCATCGACCGAGCGATCGAAAAGCAACCCCATCAAGTCGTTTCCTGTTTGCTCAAATCGAAAATTCTATGCGACTACGGGATAGTGTTGACGCGTTTGTCGCGTCTGGAAGACGCAAGTGAATCGCTCAACCGCTCCATCTCCGACATGGAAGAGATGGAGCTCAATTCCAAAAGTGTAGATGCAGAAGGGGCCAATCCAACGCTTCGTCCACGAATTCTGCAGCAACTGTGGATTAGCAAGACTTTGTTGGCTCGCGTGCTGCTCATGGGTGGATCCGCTGAGCAAGCCAGTCAGATCCTTGCGGATTCCAGTTCGCAGCTGTCCGCACTGGAGGCACAGCTCCCGGACGATCCAACCGTTCTCCATTTGATTTCAGTTCAGAGAAATGTCATTGGTCTCTGCCAAATGAACCTTGGCCGCTTCGAAGAGAGCAAGAACTCGGCGACTGAGGCAAAAACCTATCACAAGAAGCTGCTTGAACTCTACCCTCGCAGGCAGGACATCCTGAAAAACTATGGCGCCTTGTGTGGCACTCTGGCTATCATCTCGATTCGCTTGAAACAGCCAGACGAAGCGTTGCAATCGATCAAAGAAAGTTACCAGATTCACTCCGACTTGGTCGAAAGCTATCCGAAGCATTCTGATTATCTGAATGAAAAAGCCAAATCGCTCAGCAATCTCGTTGCGATTCTTGCCTCCGCCAATCGGTTCGATGAAGCGAGCAGCTACGGTAGTGAATTGATGGCGTTGCAAAGGCAGCTTCGGCGAGATTATCCAGAGCAAACGGAATACGCGTATAACTTTGCAGCTTCCTCCACGGTGGTTGCAACGGTTTTAGGGCGTGTGGGTCAGGAGTCGCAAGCCTACGACTTGTTTGAGCAGGGCCAGGCGACCTACAGCGATCTGATCACTACTTTTCCATCGATTGCTTCCTACCGAGTCGGCCAGCTTAATTCCTTTTATTCGGATGCGGATCTAGCGATACGCAATCGAAAATGGAAGAAATCGCTCGACTCCTACAGCCAAATCCTAACAGCAGCTCAAAAAGCCGAAGCTCTGTCTCCTATGGATAGGGCGTCGTGGCTCGCAAAAGCCTTCTTGGGTCAGGCTCTAGCTTTCAAGGAACTCGGAAGCCTCGCGGAAAGTCGAACGCAAGCCAAGCTTGGGGTCGATGCCATTGCACCTTGGAAAGATCAATCCCAACAGGCAGGAGAGCTATTTCAGAAATGCTCCGATCTGCTGGGAGAGGGAGGGTGAATCAACCATGAAAGCCGAGATCGCCTCGGCTGGCTTGTGAAAAGTCGGCTAGTAGCCCCAAAGATCAGGTCGATCTAGCTTCATGGAGTGTGGTTCAACAAAAGCATCGGAATGAGTTTCGCTGGGCACGCCATCAGCCGTGGCGGTGCGGCATTGCCTCTGCTGGGGCGCAGCCCCCGGGGAGGTGGGATTGAAAGATGTCGTCCTCTCCCATCGGTGGCTGTGGCCACCGTCATTTCTTGTGTCGGCCCTCCAGGCGAGGAGTGGGGATAGCTAGCTCTATCTTCTGCCGACCTATTGCATCGGCTGAGTTCCGTCGAGTGGGAGTTGGGCGGGCTGCATAGGAAGTGCCAGCCAGGGCTAGCGATCTTTTCCTTGCAAATCACCTCGGAGTCGTATCCTTGTTCTTCTTGGATCTTCGGGAAATGCAGAAAGATCTCTTGGGCTGCCCGGAATGCATCTGCTATGGTTGGGGTGACCAAGTTGTCGTGGGGTGTAACCGTTTGATTCGCCATGAGGGCGGATTCCGCTAGGAAAG
>Ga0315900_10002840_pt1 | contig 25851 bp, 22 predicted proteins | sample LakEriMetagenome_FD_203521 | JGI IMG/M metagenome (GOLD analysis project Ga0315900, IMG submission 203521) | Freshwater fungal communities from buoy surface, Lake Erie, Ohio, United States - Buoy 12 MA114 | ecosystem: Environmental > Aquatic > Freshwater > Lake > Lake biofilm | place: USA: Lake...
GATCGACTCGCGCGTGCGCTCCTGGATGTGCTTGGTCAGCTTCATCACCTCGATGCGGTGCGCGAGCAGCGTGGCGACGCGCTCGAGCCGCGTACGGATGTCGAGCGTCTCCAGCAGCTGCTGCTTGTCCGCGGGCTTCACGTCGAGGAAGCTCGCGATCAGGTCGGCGAGTTGCTCCGGCTGGTCCATCGCGGCGAGCGCGCCGCCGAGCTCGGCCGGTGCGGTCGGGAGCAGCGACAGCGCCTCCTGCGCCAGCCGCTTGAGGTGCAGCACGCGCGCCTCGGTGTCCGGCCCGGTCGCCGGCTGCGACGGCAGGTACTCGACTCGCGCGACGTTGAACGGCATGCCGGTCTGGAAATCGAGCACGCGGAAGCGACGCTCGCCCTGCACGACCAGGTGATGCGTGCCGTCCGGCGCAGTGACGTAGCGCAGGATTCCGGCCACCGTGCCGGTCCCGTACAGGTCCGGCGGCAACGGGTCGTCGTTGTCCGGATCCCGCTGCAGCAGGAAGCCGACCTTCCGCTCGGTGCGCACGGCCTCCTGTGCGCCGGCGACCGTCTTCTCGCGGTTGATCGCCACCGGCGCCACCACGCCCGGGAACAGCACCAGGTTGCGCACCGGCAGGATGATCAGCACGTCCTCGCCTTCGTGGGCCGCGCCAGGGACCGCGGCCGTCGCGCCTTCGTCGTTCGTCTCGCTCATGTCCGCTCCCCGCGCTTCGCCAGCGCGACGCAGAGGCAACCGTCGATGTATTCGTGGTGCTCGAGTTCGTAGACGCCGGGCGGCAGCTGGATGCGCCGCTCGAAGCGCCCGTACGGGATCTCGAGGTGCCGGATCGCGCGCGTATCGCCGTCGATCGGGGCAGGACGCACGGCCCGCACGACCAGCCCGCCGCCCTCGTCGGCCTCGAGTTCGATGCGCTCGGCCTTCACGCCCGGCAGGGCCACCGTGACCCGGCAGCGGTCCCGCGTCTCGACCACGTCCACCGGCGGCTCCCAGCGCGGCGCCTGGGCCGCCGTGCGTTCGAAGCGGAAGAACTGTCGCTGCAGGCGATCGGCCCGCTCCAGCAGGTCGAAGGCCTCCGCCCACATCCAGGTCGGTTGTTTCCGCATGCGTTCTACTCCAGGCTCCGTCCCGCCGATGTGGGGGCCGAGTTCCAGAAATCAAAAGGGGGAGGGGCGAGTCGAACCCCGCCGTGCGGGCGTTGCACGGCCCGTCTCAGTGCAGGACTCGGCGCGGCGGCGCGGCCGGGCTCGGGCCGACGCCGAACTCGTAGCCCTCGATCTCGTCTTCGTGTTCGCCCTCGCCCTCGGCGTCGGACTCGACGAAGCAGCAGGTCGCGTAGTACTCGCGGTCGTCGAGCTTGAGCACGACGTGGTGCTTGCCGAATCTCGGCAGCACGAACGGCGCCATGCGCACGACGAACACCGTGGCGCCGTCGCGGTCGGCGCTGAGCCGGCCGACGTGCTCGTCGAACGCCACGCCGCCCTCGGTGGCGTGGATCGCGAGCGAGGCCTCGAACTCGCCCTCGCCGCCCTCGACGAAGAACACGAAGCAGAGTTTTTCCAGCACGGCGGCCGAGTCCGCCGCGTCCGGCAGACGGTACCTGGACGCACCGATCTCGCAGGCCGGGAACAGGCCGCGCACCAGCAACTGGCCGCGCGCGTCGCGCTCGACCGTCTCGCAGATCAGGAGGCCAACGCCGTCGCGGTGCGGATACACGGGTGCGATCATCGGCTCCACTCCTTGGACTCTGATGCCGCGCATTCCTCGCGGCGGCAGGCAGCAAGGACGATTCTGGATGCACACGGGTCCGGGCCCCACTCCCCGTGCCCGCCTGCAGAGGTCGGAGTCCTCCGATACGCGTGCGGCGTACCTGCCGGTCCCCGCCGACGCGGCGGCCACGTCGGTTCCGTGGTGCTCGGCGGGGCATGCCGTCGCGGTGCGTAGCCTGCGTCGCCGAGGTCGCCGACTACGACCACCTGTTCGACGCAATCCACGGGTTCGCCGTGCCCGACGGAGCGGCGCGCGGTGCGCGCGGACCGAGCCCGGTCACTGAGCGCGGCCTGCGCGCCGGGAGCGGTGCGCGGCGCGGCGCGGCCCCGTTCAGCCGGCTCAGGGCGACGAGGAAGCAGGCGTCCGCCGCCTCCAGGTGCACCAGCCAGTCCGCGGCTTCGGCCCGCGCCGGGAACGCGAGCGCGATGCGCGCCTGGCGCAGCGCGGGTTCCAGCAACCGGGCCTCGAGACCGGTCATGGCACCCTGCCCCTCGAGGGTCGAACGGTCGTGCACGTCGTCGTCCATTCGTTTGCGCAGTTCCGCGAGCGCGGACTGCGCCGCCGGATCCGGGACGCGACCGCCGGCGCGGAGCCGCACGGCCAGTCGCCGCAGTCGATGGCGATAGTCGAGGATCGCGGCCCGGCACCCGTCGGCGTCAAGGTGTAGATGGGTCATGGGGCACCCCGTGAATTCGAATCGGGGGCTCATGCTAGGCCTCCCGGCGCGCAGGTCCTGTCCGCGTCCGGCCTACAGGCGCGCCGGCGATTGCGCACCCGCGCGTCTGCGGTAAGGTGCGCGCCGGATGCGCGACGTCGACCTGCCCGCCCTGCCGATCATCGAGGCGCTCCCCGCGCTGCGCGCAGCACTGCGCGAGCGGACGGCCGCGGTACTCGAGGCGCCGCCCGGTGCGGGCAAGAGCACGGTGGTGCCGCTCGCCCTGCTCGACGAGCCGTGGCTCGCCGGCCGCCGCATCGTCGTGCTGGAACCGCGCCGCCTCGCGGCGCGCGCCGTCGCCGAGCGGATGGCGGGCACGCTCGGCGAGCGCGCGGGCGGCACCGTCGGCTACCGGATGCGGCTCGAGACGCGCGTCTCGCGCACGACGCGGATCGAGGTCGTGACCGAGGGCATCCTCGCGCGCCTGCTGCTCGACGATCCCGCGCTGGAGGGCGTCGGGCTCGTCGCGTTCGACGAGTTCCACGAGCGCAGCCTGCCCGCGGATCTCGGGCTCGCGCTCTGCCTCGACGCGCAGCGCAACCTGCGGGACGACCTGCGGCTGCTCGCGATGTCGGCGACGCTCGACGGCGGTCCGGTGGCGCGCCTGCTCGCCGACGCGCGCGGCGACGCGCCCGTCGTTCGCGCCACGGGACGCGCGTTCGAGGTGGAGACGCGCTACGCGAAACGCCCGCCCGAACACGTCGAGCGCGAGGTCGCGAACACCGTGCGCCGCGCGCTCGCCGAGGAGCCCGGCGACGCGCTGGTGTTCCTGCCGGGTGCCCCGGAGATCCGGCGCGTCGAGCGCAACCTGCTCGAGTCGGAGCTGCCGCGCGGCACGCGCGTGCTGCCGTTGTACGGCGAACTGCCGCCGGATGCCCAGGACGCGGCGCTCGCACCGAGCCCGCCCGGCACGCGCAAGGTCGTGCTGGCGACCAGCATCGCGGAGACCTCGCTGACGATCGACGGCGTGCGCATCGTCGTCGATGCGGGGCTCGCGCGGCGCTCGCGCTTCGATCCGGTCACCGGCATGAGCCGGCTCGAGACGCTGCGCGCGTCGCTCGCCAGCGCCGACCAGCGCCGCGGCCGCGCGGGCCGCACGCAGCCCGGCGTCTGCTACCGCGTGTGGACCGAGGAGATGCACCGAAAGCTGCCGGCCGCCCAGCCGCCCGAGATCGCCGAGGCGGATCTCGCGCCGCTCGCGCTCGACCTCGCCTGCTGGGGCACGCCGGCGGAGTCGCTCGCGTGGCTCGATCCGCCACCGGGGCCCGCGCTCGCGCAGGCGCGCGACCTGCTCGCGGGCCTGGGTGCGCTCGATGCGCACGGACGGATCACGGCCGCGGGTCGCCGGATGGCGGCGCTCGGGCTGCACCCGCGGCTCGCACACCTGCTGCTGCGCGCCCGGGACCTCGGCGCACCGCGGCTCGGCGCCGAACTCGCGGCGCTGCTCTCGGAACGCGACTTCGCGCGGGCGACCGGCGGCCCGGGCTCGCGCGACTCGGACATCGTGAAGCGCCTGGAGCTGCTGCGCGGCGGCCACGTCGTCGGCCTCGAGGCCGATCGCGGCGCGCGCGAGCGCGCGCGTCGACTCGCCGACACCTGGGAGCGGCAGCTCGGCGGGTCCCGCGGCGAGACCGCGGTCGATCCCGGCCTCCTGCTGGCCTTCGCCTACCCGGACCGCATCGGCCGTCGCCGCGGCGAGACGGGCCGCTACCTGCTCAGCGGCGGTCGCGGCGCCGCCTTCGCCGGCCCGGATGCGCTGGCGGCCGCGGAACTGCTGATCGTGCCGGAACTCGATGCCGGCGAGCGCGAGGCGCGCATCCACCTCGCCGCACCGGTCGCGCTGGAGGACCTCGAACGCCACTGCGCCGAGGCGATCGCGACGACCGAACGCGTCGAGTGGGACCGCCGCGAGCAGGCGGTAGTCGCGCGTCGCGAGCAGCGCCTGGGCGCGATCGTGCTGCGGGAGCGCGCGGCCACGGACGTCGACGGCTCCCGGCTCGTGAGCGCGATGCTCGACGGCGTGCGTGCACTCGGCCTCGACGTGCTGCCCTGGACGAAGCCGGCGCGGGCGCTGCAGACGCGCCTCGAGTTCCTGCGGCGCGTGGACGCGCCGCCGGGCCGCGGGTCCGAGTGGCCGGACGTCGCCGACGCGGCGCTCGCCGGCACGCTCGAGCACTGGCTCGCCCCCTGGCTCGACGGCATCACGCGCCGAGAGCACCTCGCGCGCCTGGACCTGGTCGAGATCCTGCGCGCGCGGCTCGACTACCCCGCACAGCAGGCCCTGGACCGGCTGGCGCCGACGCACCTCGAGGTACCGAGCGGCTCGCGGATCCCGATCGACTACGGCGGCGACGCGCCGTCGATCGCGGTGCGCCTCCAGGAGATGTTCGGCCTGACGACGACGCCGACGGTGGCGGACGGCCGCGTCCCGCTGACGGTCGAACTGCTCTCGCCGGCCGGCCGGCCGGTGCAGGTCACGCGCGACCTCGCGAGCTTCTGGGCGCGCGGCTACGCGGAGGTGAAGAAGGAACTGAAGGGCCGGTACCCGAAGCACTACTGGCCCGACGACCCGCTGCAGGCGCGGCCGACCGCGAGGGTGCGCCCGCGCTGAGGACGCTCAGTCCACGCTGCGACCGGCTGCGAGCGAATCCCGCGGCGGCCACGGGAAGAGCACGGCGACGCACACGCCGCCGCCCGAAGCGGCGCCGATCTCGAGGCGGGCGCCGTGCGCGCTCGCGCGGTAGCGCATCGAGTCGAGGCCCATGCCGGCACCGCGCGCGTCGGCCACGTCCGGCAGGTCGCGCCGCGCGCCGCACAGACCCTGCTGCGCGATCGAGAAGGCCGCGACGGAACGCGCCAGCGCACGCGACTGCTGCAGGGCTTCGCACGCCGCCGTCGCGGAATCGGTGTCCGGTCCCTGCAGCAGGTGGCGCGGGCGGCGGCCGAGCAGCTGGGACGCGGTGTAGCCGCTCGGGCGCTCGAAGGCGTCGTTCCCGGCCAGAGAGGGGCCGGCGATCAACGCGGCCGTCGCGCGACTCGAGGCGCAGGGCGTGGGACGCGTCGGGCTGCCGGCACACGAGGGCCTGCAGACCCCCGTGACCCCGCAGCCGGCAGTGCTGTCGGTCGACGAGGTGCGCGGACGATCAGCGCCGCCGGCGGAACTCCCGGACCACGATGACGGCGAGCGTCAGCAGCGTCAGCGGCAGCACCACCCAGCGCATGGCCAGCGAATAGTCGTCGAGCGCGTCGTGCTGCTGCGCGTTGAGCACCAGGTACGCGACGTAGGCGACGTAGTAGCCGACGAACACCGCGCCCTCCCAGCGCGCGATGGTGTGCCCGGTGAAGAAGATCGGCAGGCACGCGACCGCCACGGCGGTCATCACCGGCAGGTCGAAGGTCTGCAGCGAGCCGGCCACCGGCAGGCTCGTCGGGGCTACCACGGCGGTCAGGCCGAGCACGCCGAGGATGTTGAAGGTGTTGCTGCCGACCACGTTGCCGACCGCGATGTCGCGCTGCCCGCGGACCGCGGCCATGATCGAGGTCGCCACCTCCGGCATCGACGTGCCGGCGGCGACGATCGTCAGGCCGATCACGAGCTCGCTCACGCCGAACGCGCGCGCCAGCTCGATCGCCGCGCCGACGAACGTGCGCGCGCCGATCACGAGCAGCACGAGGCCGCCGACGATCAGCAACAGCTGCACGGCCCAGTGCGAGTCCCAGCTCGAAGTCGCGGCCTCGACCGGCGACGCACTGCCCGCGGCCGACGCACGGCGCGACTGCACGTAGAGCATCGCGGTGTACGCCGCGAGCAGCACCAGGAACACGACGCCCTCGGTCCGGGAGATCGCCGAGTCGAGCGCCAGCACCACGAGCAGGAGCGACGCGCCGACCATGATCGGCACTTCCTGGCGCACCACCTGGCGATCGACGACCAGCGGCACGATCAGCGCCGACACGCCGAGGATGAACAGCACGTTGAAGACGTTGCTGCCCACCACGTTGCCGAGCGCGAGGTCGACCTGGCCGCTCGTCGCCGCCTGCACGGACACGGCCATCTCGGGCGAGCTGGTGCCGAACGCGACGATCGTGAGCCCGACCACCAGAGGCGACACGCCGAGCGACAGCGCGAAGCGGGAAGCGCCGCGCACGAGGCCCTCGGCACCCACGACGAGCACGGCGAGGCCGAGGACCAACAGCAGGAACGTCATGGGATCTCCCGGGCGTAGCCCGCAGCGGCGCGACCCCGGACGCTAGCCGGAACGCGGCGGCACGGCAACGGCAGGCGCCTTCACCGCTCCCGGTTATCGCCCGATCACCGCCGGTACTGGAGCGCGGCTTGCCGGGCCCGGCGCCGTCACCCCTAATAGCGGCTCCCCGTCAGGCCATGCGGAACGACCCATGCGCATCGAGACCCTCGCCGTCCACGGCGGCTATTCGCCCGACCCGACCACCAAGGCGGTCGCGGTGCCGATCTACCAGACCACCTCCTACGCGTTCGACGATACCCAGCACGGCGCGGACCTGTTCGACCTCAAGGTGGTCGGCAACATCTACACCCGCATCATGAACCCGACGACCGACGTGCTCGAGAAGCGCGTCGCGGCGCTCGAGGGCGGCATCGGCGCGCTCGCGCTCGCCTCGGGCCAGGCGGCGGTGACCTACGCGATCCAGACGATCGTCGAGGCCGGCTACAACGTCGTTGCCTCGTCCGCGCTCTACGGCGGCACCTACAACCTGTTCGCGCACACGCTGCCGCAGTTCGGCATCACCGTGAAGTTCGCGGACTACCGGGACCCCGAGAGCTTCGCCCGCCAGATCGACGACAGGACGCGCGCGGTGTTCTGCGAGAGCGTCGGCAACCCGCTCGGCAACGTCACGGACTTCGCGGCGGTCGCCGAGGTCGCGCACCGCGCCGGCGTGCCGCTGATCGTCGACAACACGGTACCCTCGCCGTACCTGTGCCGGCCGTTCGAGCACGGCGCGGACGTCGTCGTTCACTCGCTGACCAAGTACCTCGGCGGCCACGGCACGACGATCGGCGGCGTGCTGGTGGATTCGGGGCAGTTCCCGTGGGCGGCGCACAAGGAGAAGTTCCCGCGCCTCAACACGCCGGACGTCTCGTACCACGGCGTGGTCTACACCGAGGCCTTCGGCCCGGCGGCCTACATCGGCCGCGCGCGCGTCGTGCCGCTCAGGAACATGGGCGCGGCGATCTCGCCGTTCAACAGCTTCCTGGTGCTGCAGGGCATCGAGACGCTGCCGCTCAGGATGGACCGCATCTGCGACAACGCGCTCGCGGTCGCGAAGTTCCTGAAGGCTCACCCGAAGGTGAGGTGGGTGAAGTACGCCGGGCTGCCGGATGACCCGGCGCACGCGCTCGCTCGGAAGTACATGGGCGGCCGCGCCAGCGGCATCCTGACCTTCGGCGTCGCGGGCGGCCGCGCCGGCGGCGCGAAGTTCCAGGATGCGCTGCAGCTGTTCACGCGGCTCGTGAACATCGGCGACGCGAAGAGCCTCGCGTGCCACCCGGCGAGCACGACTCACCGGCAGCTGTCGCCCGCCGAACTCGAGAAGGCCGGCGTGTCGGAGGACATGGTGCGCCTGTCGATCGGCATCGAGCACGTCGAGGACCTGGTGGCGGACCTCGAGCAGGCGCTGGCGGCGGTCTAGCGCGCCAGGACCCACTCGATCTCCGAGGCCTGCGCCCACCCGTAGCGGGTGCGCGCGAGTTCGCCGGGCTGGCGCGCGAGTGCGACCTGCTGCTCGGCGGAGAGTTGCGCGTCCACCCTCTCGCGCGTGAGCGGCAGGCCGCCGTCGCGTCCGGGCGCGACATCGCGAGCGCGGTGCCGAGCAGCGCGCCGCCTCCGTTCTCGCCGCCCACGATCAGGATGCGGCCGTCCGTGAGGCGCGTCGCGGTGTGGCCGCGGCTCGTGAACTGCATCGGCACCTCGCGGTAGCGGTCGCGATAGTCCACCGGCAGCCGCAGCGCGCGCGTGACGGTGCCGCCGCCCTGCGCGTTCTCGACCACCAGCCGCACCTCGCGCGCGCCGTCGCGCGCCTCGGTCTGCACGGTCAGGCCCCTCTGCACCGCGCCGACGTTCGGCTCGATCCGGCCGGTGCCGCCCGCGAAGCGCACGGTCAGCGCCGCGCGCTCGCCGATGAAGCAGGCCGCCTTGTCGGCCGTGAACTCCTGGATCGTCGGCACCGTCGGGCCCTGGCCCGGCGGGTTCTGGATGGGCGCGGTCGGCGGCATACCGCCGCCGCCGCTGCAGGCGGCCAGGGACAACAGGGCGAACAGGGCTAGCCACGCGGCCGCGAATGCGCGGGCGGCCGTGCTGGGTCGACGGACGGGGCGCGTCTCGCGCGGGGGTTGCTGGCCGTGGGGGGTCTTCATGACGGGTCCTGCGTATCGAGACCGCCATGATCCGGATCAGCCGGTGGCGCCGAATCGCTCCCGGAGAGCCACGCCGGCGGCCAGTCCCGCGCTGGCCCGCACCGGCGTCATGGCTCCCGGAGAGCCATCGCGGCGGTCAGAACCCGGCGTGCTGCCGGTAGGGATCCGCCGCCTGCCGGCGCGGCACGCGGAACTCGGTCGCGGCCACGGTGGACGTGGCCGGCAGGCCGGCAATCGCAACGGACAAGGAAGGGCCCCGGGCCGGCTCCGCTCGTTTGCACGGAGAACCGATTCGCCCTCTTGATTCGCCGGGCAGAGGACGGGGGCGCAGCCCCGTTTCCGTACAATGCGCCGATGGCGGACGGCGCGAACACCCACACGGCCCGATGGCTGCTGGCGATCCTGGTGCTGCTCGTGCTGTACGGGTCGCTGTACCCGTTCACCCTGCGGCCGGTCGAGTACGAAGACCTGTTCGACCTCGTGCGGCGGCTGACCTGGGGTCGCACGACCCGCGGCGACATCTTCGCGAACGTGCTGCTCTACCTGCCGCTCGGCGCGGCGCTGGCCTGGGCGCTGCCGCAGCGGCTGGGTGCGACGTCGCGGCTCGCGCTCGCGACGCTGCTCGGGGCCGCGCTGTCGCTGTCGGTGGAGGTCGCGCAGTACTTCATGGCCTGGCGCGTCGCGACGCTCTCGGACGTCGCCACCAACACGCTGGGCACGTTCCTCGGCTGCGCCGGCGGCCTCGCGATCGCCGCGGCCGCGCGCCGACTGAGCGCGTCGGACGCGTTCCGCCTCACGCGCGAACCGGCCAGCGCGGCGATCGTCGTGCTGTGGCTGGCCTCGTTCCTGCCGCCCTGGCTGCCGCCGCTCGACACCACGCGGTGGGCCGAGTCGTGGGACGCTCTCCTGGCCGGGGCCGCGCCGCCCGGGCACGCGATCGCGGTGTCCGCACTCGGCTGGCTCGTCGTCGGTCTGGCGCTGCGCGCCCTCACGCGGCCCCGCTACGTCTACGCCGCGCTCGCCGGCCTGATCGCGCTCGTGCTCGCGGTGCGCTTCACGGTGCTCTCGCGCTTCGCCGGCCTCGACGACGCGCTCGGCGCCGCCGCGGCGCTCGTGCTCTGGCCGCTGCTGGCGCGGCTCGACGACCGCCGCCTCCCGAACCTGCTGTTCCTCGCGCTGCTCGCCGTCGTGGGCTGGCGCGCACTCGAGCCTTTCCAGTTCACGCTGCACGCGCAGGCCATGAATCTCGTGCCGTTCGCCGACCTCATCAGCCGCGGCAGCACCGGCCTCAACCTCCCCCGCTTCTTCGAGAAAGCCTTCGCCTACGGTGCGCTGGTCTGGCTGCTGGTGCGGCGGGATTCCGGCGCCCTGCCGGCGGGGCTGATGGTCGGCGCGATCCTGCTGGCGCTCGAAGCCCTGCAGATGTGGACGCCGCGCGACGGGCACGTACCGAGCGTCACGGACCCGGTCATCGCGCTGGCCGCCGCCCTGATGCTGGCCACCTTCGGCCGCCGCTGACGTCCGGCACCGGCGCCGAAACCGGAAATCTGTCCAGTGCGAAAGGGCTGGAGCGGCCCGCCGACGCTGGTAGGCTCGCGCGATCAGCTTCCGAGACCGCCATGACGACCACCGCCGCCGAGACCCCGGTAGAGCACAGCAACTGGCAGCTGCAGCTGCTGGAGAAGGACCTCGTGCCGGACTTCCTGATCCGCATGGGCATCCGCCGGCTGCTCCGCGAGCGGCTGCGCGAGGAGGACAAGGGCGATCCGGAGGCGCAGGAGGCGCACCTCGCGCGGTTCGTCGAGCAGCTGCGCACCAGCCCGGTCGCGATCCACACGCAGGCCGCCAACGAGCAGCACTACGAGGTGCCGTCCGAGTTCTTCCATCTCGTGCTCGGCAGGCACCTGAAGTATTCCTCGTGCTACTACCGGCTCGACGGCCGGGGCGACCGCGCGACGCAGGGCGGCGACACGCTCGACGAGGCCGAGGCGGCGATGCTCGACCTGACGTGCCGCCGCGCGCGCCTGCAGGACGGCGAGCGCATCCTCGAGCTCGGCTGCGGCTGGGGCTCGCTGACGCTCTACATGGCGGCGCGCTACCCGAACGCGCGGATCACCGGCGTCTCGAACTCGCGCACGCAGCGCGAGTGGATCCTGGCGCGCGCGCAGGAGCGCGGGCTCGCGAACGTCGAGATCGTGACCTGCGACGCGAACGTGCTGCAGTTCCCGGCCGGCACGCAGTTCGACCGCGTCGTGTCGGTCGAGATGTTCGAGCACATGCGCAACTACCGGACTCTGCTCGCGCGCATCGCCTCGTGGCTGAAGCCCGCCGGCACGCTGTTCGTGCACATCTTCACGCACCGCGAGTACGCGTACCCGTTCGAGGTGCGCGACGCCTCCGACTGGATGGCGCGCTGGTTCTTCACCGGCGGCATCATGCCGAGCGACGGCCTGCTGATGCGCTTCCAGGACGACCTCAAGCTGGCCGAGCACTGGCAGGTGGACGGGCGTCACTACCAGCGCACCGCCGAGGACTGGCTCGCGAACATGGATCGCAACCGCGACCGCATCCGCCCGCTGCTCGCGGCCACCTACGGCGCCGAGAACGTCACGAAGTGGTGGGTGTACTGGCGCGTGTTCTTCATGGCGTGCGCGGAACTGTGGGGCTTCCGTGGCGGTCGCGAATGGCTCGTTTCGCACTACCTGTTCGAGAAGCCGCGGAACGCGTGACGACGCACGCGCACGGAGGCATCATCGGTGCCATGCGCGCGTCCATGATCCTGCTGGCGGCACTGCTCGCATCGGCGTACCCCGGGGCCGTCGTTGCGGGGCAGGCCGCGGCCGCATCACCGGCCGACGCGGCGGTGGAGGCGCCGGCGTCCGCTACCGCGGGCGTCACGGCGGGCGCAGACGCGGTGCGCCGCGAGCGCGATTCCGCGTACCTTGCGTTCCGCCGGGAGTTCGGGGCCAAGCGGTACGTGGAAGCGCTGCCGCTGGCCGTGCGCGTGGTCGCGCTCACGGAGCAGGCCGGCGCGAACGCGGAGCTCCCGAGCGCGCTCAACAACCTCGCCGCCACGCACTTCCAGCTCGGCGACTACGCCGCCGCCGAGAAGACCTACGTCGAGGCGCTGCGGCTCGTCGAGGAGTCGCAGGGCGCTACCTCGCGCCGCCTCGTCGCGCCGCTGCGCGGTCTCGCGAACACCTACGTCGCAGGCGGCCGCAAGGAGGCCGCGATCCCGCTGTTCGAGCGCGCGGTGGCGATCGTCCGGCGCTCGGACGGCCTGTTCGATCCCGGCCAGGTGGCGTTGCTCGAACCGCTGACCGAGGCCTACGTCTCGCAGGGCCGCTGGCTCGACGCCGAGCAGGCGCACCAGTACCAGTTCAGGCTCGCAGAGCGGCAACACGGCAACACCACGCGGCTGATCCCGGCGCTGACGCGCCTCGCGAAGTGGTACGAGGAGACCGGCCGCTACACGCAGGCACGCCGCACCTGGGCGCGGCAGTACGGCATCGCGAGCGACCGCAAGGCCGGCGATCTCGCCGGCGCGGTGAACGCACTGCGCGGGATGGCGCGCACCTACAAGCTCGAGTACCAGTACGGTCCCGAGATCATCGAGGACGACGCGAACCGCGCCGGCGATCTGTCGTTCCGCATGGACGTCACCGAGCGCGACCCGTTCGGTCGGCGCGTGCAGTCGATGTCCTCCGGCGACTTCCGCCTCGACCCGCAGGGCCGCGAGTTCCTCGAAGCCGCGCTCGCGATGTTCGAGAAGCACGACACGCCCGCGCCGCTCGCGACCGCCACGCTGCTGGTCGAGCTCGGCGACTGGACCCTGCTGTCCGACCGCGCCGCGCGTGCGCAGCCGTTCTACGAACGCGCCTGGCCGCTGCTGCCGCGCGACGAGAACACCGCCGAGAAGCTGCGCAACCCGCTGCTCTACCCGGGCCAGCTGCTGTACCGTGCGCCGAACTCCGCGCGGCGCCATGCCTCGCTGCCCCCGGACATGGTGATCGAGCGCGCGGCGGTCGCCGAGTTCACGGTCACCTCCGAAGGCCGCGTGCGCGACGCACGGATCGTCGAGGGCACCGCGAGCGAGGCCCAGCGCAACGCGTTCCTGAGCGCGCTGTCGCGCGCCGTGTACCGGCCGCGCTTCGTCGACGGCAAGCCGGTGGAGACGCAGAACGTGCGACTCCGCCAGACCTTCCGGGTCCTGAAGACGGACGAGGCGGCGCAGGAAACCCCGGAGGAGACCGATTCCGCCGCGACTGGCGCGGCCGCACCGTCGTCGCCGGCCGAGGAACCGGCGTCCCGCGCGCCGGGCTGACGCGGCGTGAGCGCCGGACCCGTCGACGTGCCCCCGGGGCGCTACCGTCACTACAAGGGCCGCGACTACGAGGTGTTGGGAGTCGCGCGGCACTCGGAAACCGGCGAGTCGCTGGTCGTCTACAGGCCGCTGTACGGCGAGCGCGGCCTCTGGGTCAGGCCGGCGGCGATGTTCGTCGAGAGCGTCGTCGTCGACGGTGGATCCTCGCCTCGGTTCCGGTACGTCGGGCCGCCGGGCGCCGACTGAGACCACGGTGCCCGGCCCACCCCGCGACGTCGCGCTGGTCGTCAGTCGTCGCGCGCGCCGGGGCGTCGACGAGTTCGAGCGCGCCCGCGCGAACCTGGCCGCGGCGGGCCACGTGGTCGAGGCCGACCTCGGGCGAGTCGAAGCCGCGTGGTTCGCGAACTCCGCCGCGATCGGCCGGCCCGCGGGACCGGATCGCGTGGAACTCGTGCGCTTCCGCGCGTCGTGGCCTAGAGCGGGCCGGCCGGCTCCGTGCGCACGGCGTACACGCGAAAGCCCGCCCGCTCGTAGGTGCGGATCGCCGCGGGATGGTCCCAGGTGTCCGTGTGCAGCCAGATGCGGCTCGGGCCTGCCCGCCACTCCTCGACGAGCGCCCGAGCCAGCAGCCAGGGGCCGAGGCCGCGCCCCTGGGCCTGCGGCACGAGCCCGAAGTTCATGAGCTGGACAGCCGAGAAGCCGCTGCGATCGAACTCGCAGAAGCCGAGCGCGGCGCCGGTGCCGTCGCGCAGCACGTAGAGGCGGCAGTGCTCGTGGCCGAGCAGCCGATCGAGTTCCGCGGCCGACATCCGGAGCCGCTGGTCCCAGCGCAGGGGCCCGCCGACGCGCCGGTAGAGCTCGAGATAGTCGAGTCGCGACAGGCGCTCGCATGCGAGCGTTTCAGGACCCTCGCGCACGGGGACGGCCGGCGGCGGCCCGTCGGCCTCCATGTACGTCACCTGGAGTTCCTGATCCATGGGCTGGACGCCGGTCAGCCGGACCGGGGGCCGCCCCGGCGCCCGTCATCCCGGAGCTCGTCGTCGAAGCGCGATCGACCCACCCGATCGAAACCGGCGCCAAGTTCGGTTGGCATCGATGAGACGCGCGCGCATCCTGCGGTGACGTTCGGCCCGGGAGCCGCTTCGATGCACACGTTCGGAGCTCGACCCCTCGCCTGGCGTGCGCGCCTCACGCTCGGCGCATAGATCAACGTCGCCGGCCGCGCAGGCCGAGTGCGATGCCGCGCCCCCGCACCGCGATCCTACCCCGCCGCGCCCGCCACCGTCCGGGCCGTCGCGAGCCACCGCCGCGCCACCACGATCAGCCCGATCGCGCCGACGTTCATCAGCAGCGCGTAGACGACGCTCGGCACCGCGAGCGCCGGCGCGGCGAGCACCGTCGTCGCGACGAAGATGCCGAGTGCGGCGTTCTGCAGGCCGCACTCCGAGGCGATCGCGACGGCGTCCCGGCGTTCGAGACGCAACGCCACCGCGAGTCCGGCGCCGGCGAGCATCACGATCATGTTCAGCGCGGCGGCCGCGGGCCCCACGGTGCCGAGATTCGCGAGCAGAACCTCGCGCTGGCCGACGAAGGTCGCGATCACGATCGCCACGAACAGGAGCGTCGCGACGCGCCCCAGCCCGCCCTGCACCCTGTCGGCGAGCGCCGGGCGCAGCGCGCGCACCAGCATCCCCGCCGCCACCGGCACGGTGGTCATCAGGAACACGCCGCGCACCAGCTTCTCGACCGAGAACTCGATCGCACTCCGCTCGCCCATGAATTCGGCGAGCGCGAACTGCAGCACGACCGGCATCGACACCAGCGCGACCAGGCTCGTGATCGCGGTCAGCGTGACCGACAGTGCGGCCGTGCCGCGCGCGAGGTGCGTGATCAGCGCGGAACTCGCGCCGCCGGGGCAGGCGCCGAGCAGCACCAGCCCGACCGCCATCTCGGGGGGCAGCCGCAGCGCGACCGCGAGCGCCCACGCGACCGCCGGCAGGAACAGCAGCTGCGCGACGAGCCCGCCGAGCACCGCCTTCGGCTGCAGGAACAGGCGAGTGAAGTCGGACGGCACCAGCGTGATGCCGACGGCGAACATGATGAACGCGAGCGCGAGCGGCAGCAGCGTGCCTACGACGTCGGGCATCAGAGCACGAGCCCCGCGGACAGCAGCAGGCCGAACGCGAACTGCGCGAGCGCGGTCTGGCCGAGGACGGGATTCAGCCCGGTGCCGGCGGCGTGGCGCGACCGCGCGACCAGCACGAGGCACAGCGGCGCGGCCAGCCACGCGAGCCAGACCGCGGGCGAGACGCCGTGCGCGAGCGCGAGCCACGGCGGGATCGTGAGCGGCAGCAGCATCAGTGCGGCGTAGAGGGTGCGGGAGCCCGCCGGCCCGAGACGCGCGGCGAGCGTGCGGCGGCCGGCGGCCGCGTCCGCCGCGAGGTCGCGATAGTTGTTGAGCAGCAGCACGGCCGCGGCCATCGCGCCGACGCCGAGGCCGACCGGCACCGAGGTCGCCGACCAGCGGCCGGCCTGCAGGTAGTAGGTGCCGGCGACCGCGATCACGCCGAAGAACGCGAGCACGTAGAGCTCGCCGAGCATGCCGTAGGAGACCGGGCGACGGCCGCCCGAGTACGCCCATGCCGCTGCGATCGACAGCAGGCCGATCGCGAGGATCGGCCAGCCGCCGACCAGTACCAGCACGAGCCCGAAGGCGAGCGCGAGCCCGACGCAGAGCTTCGCCGCGCGCCGCACCTCGCGGGGCGTCGCCCAGCCCGCGGCCGTGATGCGGACGGGCCCGACGCGGTCGGCGCGGTCGTTGCCCTTCTCGAAGTCGGTCACGTCGTTCAGGAAGTTGGTGGCGACCTGGATCAGCATCGCGCACGCGAGCGTCAGCAGCAGCACGAACCACGCGGGCTCGGCACCCTCGGCCCACGCGAGGCTCGCGCCGACGACCACCGGGGTGACCGCCATCGTCAACGTGCGCGGCCGGGCCGCCACCCACCAGCGATAGCCGCGGCGCGGTGCGGCGCCCGCACGGCCCGCCGCCACGGGCCCGGCGGCGGTTCCCGCGGGTGCCAGTGACGAACGGGGTGGCTGCGGCTTCGCTGTCATGGACGAATGGTGGCTCACGGGAGCGTCGCGGCGGAATGCATGATCCCGCAATCCGCTGCCGGTTTGCCGCTACCTCGGCCCGAGCCCCGCCCCGCCGTCCTGGACGCCCTGCCGGGGACGCCCGGGCGCTCGCGCCGGCCGGCGCGAACGATGGCGCGCCGCGGCGCTCAGTCGCCCGGTGGCTTCGCCGCCGGCGGCGGCGTCGCCTCGGCCGGCGCGGTCGCAGCAGGCGCGGACTCGGCCGGCGCCGGGGACGGCACCGCCGCTTCGGCGGGCGCACTTCCAGGCTGTGCGCTCGCGCCCGTGCCCGTGGCTTCTGCCGATGGGGCAGCCGGGGTGCCGCCGCCGCCCGGCGAGCCCGCGGCGCTCGCGCCGCCGGCCGCCCCGGCGGCGCCCGCCGTGCCTGCCGGGCCGGGAGCGCCCGGCGTTCCCGGCGCCGTCGGCGCGACCGGCGTCGTCTCGACTTCGCCGATGGTGCCGCTCGCCTCCGGCACGCCGGGCGCGACAGGCTCCACCGGCTCGCCGCGCAGCAGCTTCGCGAGCGTCTCCTGGGCCGGGAACTCCGTCGCGAACTTGGCGCCGGCGTCGCGCATCGCCCGGCGCGTCGCGACCTCGAGCGGCTTCGCCGAAGTCAGCCCGCTGGAGCCGCTGTTGCCGTAGCCCGTGTAGACCAGCGAGTCGATCAGGCGGCCGCGGCCGTCGTAGACGTTCGCTCGGTACTTGATGGTGACCGCGAAGTAGTCCGCGCCGGAGTCGCGCGGCGTGAGGAACGAGTACTCCTCGAAGCGCGGCTCGAGGATCAGGTCGAGCGCCGGCTGCGGGGGCTTCGCGAGGTCCGCGACCTCGACGAGGCCCGGGAACATCGCCTTCAGCAGGCGGTCGAGCTTAGTCACGTGCGCGCCGCCGAGCTCGACGCTCCAGGCGGTGCCCCAGCGCTCCTCGCGGTGCACGAAGCGGCGGAACTCGTCGGAATAGTGCACGCCGGCCCGCAGCGCGACTTCGTCGACGAGCGGCGGCGGGACGTCGTCCACGGGCTTGACGCGCACGCCCCCGCACGCGGCGAGCGCGACCGCGGCCGTGGCGGCGAGGACGAGGAGCAGGTGCGGGGCTGGGCGCATGGGACTGGGACTCCTGCCGGCCCGGGCAACGGGGGCGCTCCCCATTGTCGTCGAAACGGCGACTTTGCCCATCTCAGCGTACGAGGCCGACGAAGGATCCGCCGTTGCGCTGCGTGACGATACGCATCAGCTGCGCGAAGCGGATGTTGGTGAACTGGGGGACGTTCGGGTCGAGCGGGAAGCCGATCGCGTGGATGCGCACCGCGCGCGTACCGTCGGCCTGCACGCGGTTGACGCGGTCCACGGTGTCCACGACCTGCTGGATCGACTGGCCGGTGAACTCGTCGCCGAACACGTAGATGCTGATCTTGTGCTCCGGGGTCCAGAACGTGCGGATCGCCTGCACGATGCCCTCCGCCGGGCTGGAGGCGGAGAACGCGTTCCAGTTGTCGAACGCGCGCAGGATCGCCTGGCGCCGCGCCGGCGTGTCAGGGATCCACTTCCCGCGGTACTCGCTGAACATGTAGAAGCCCTGGTCGGACATCACCTGGATGCCCTTCAGGCGCGGGTAGATCTCGAGCACTTCGCGCAGCTTCTGCTTGGCGAACTGCCAGCTGTAGCTCTGCATCGAGCCGGAAGTGTCGACCAGGAAGATGACGTACTCGCTGTCGACGGGGATGCCGCCGACCGGCGCGTCCTTCGCGCGCTGGAACTGCGCGCCGAGCAGGCGCTGCATCTCGGCGGAGAGCGACTGCTGCGCCACCGACAGCCGGCCCTCGAGCTCGGTCGCGACCGCCGCATCCTTGGTCGAGGCCTGGAACTGGCCCTGCAGCTTCGACAGCTCGCCCTGCAGGCGCGCGAGCCGCGCACGCAGGTCGGAGACCTGCTCCTGGCGCGACAGCAGGTCGCGGTTCAGCGTCTCGGTCTCGCCGCGCAGGCGCACGATCTCCTGCTCACGCTGCGCGATCAGTCCCTTCAGGTCGGTGTCCACCGCCTCGATCACGTCCGGCACGCCGGTCTGCGCGAGCACGGTCAGCAGGATCAGCGCACCGAACGCGCAGCAGATCGCGTCCAGGAACGACATGCTGAACACCGAGAACTCGCGCTCTCGCCGCCGCGTACCGCGCCCGCCGACGTAGGTCCCCGCGCGACTCATGGCGTCACGCACTCATGCGTGCTCATGGCGTCACGCACTCATGCGTGCTCATGGCCAATCCCTCGACGGGCTGATGAACGAGCCGCCGCTCGCCCGCGCGAGGCGCCAGTACGCGTCGGCCGCGTCCGGGTCGCCCTCCATCGGCAGCAGGATCACGCTGACCGGCACCTTGCGCGGCAGCGCGTTGACCGCGCGCTCGAAGAAGCGCAACCGGTCGTCCCCGTCGACGACCCGCGCGCGCGGCGGCGTCGCGCCCTGCGTCGGCAGCCCGTCGGTGATCACGAGGATGTTGTCCGGCTGCGGATTGAGCGTCCTCGCCACGGCGAAAGCATTCTCGAGACTGGTGCCGCCCTGCGGGACGAGCTTCCGCGCGGCCTGCAGTGCGCGGTCGAGCGTGGGACCGTCGACCGTGAGCCACTGGCCCGCGGTGCCGTCGACGAGCGGCCGCGGCTGCACGTCGAACGCATAGATCTGCAACTGCGCGCCGGGCGGCAGCTGCGTCGCGGTCCACTCGAGGATCGCGACGGCCTGCCGCCACTTGTCGGCGCGCCGGCGGCGGTCCTCGGGCATGTTGCGGATGCGCAGGATGTTGACCAGCGTCTCGTCGAGCATCGAGGCCGAGGTGTCGAACAGGATCAGGATCCGCTGCCCGCCGACGCGCAGGCCGGTCAGGTACATGCGGTCGCCCTGCCCGGCGCGCGCGCGAACCGCGTCGCCGACCGGCGTCGGCCGCTTCGACTGCGCTTCGAGCCGCTTCGCACCTTCCTCGAGCGCCGCGATGTCCGCCTTCAGCCGCTCGAGACGCTCGCGACGCGCCAGCGTCTCGTTCTCGGCCTCGGCCAGCTGCACGCGCTGCTGCTCGAGCTCGTCGATGATGCGCGCGGACAGTCCCTCGGTGCGCACCTTCGCCTGGTCGAGCAGCTCGGCCGAGTTCTTCGCCTCGACGAGGTCCTGCCGCGCCTGCAGGAACTGCTGCTCGACGAGCAGCGCCTGCGAGCGCAGGTCCTCGGTGACCTGCTCGACGTGCATGCGCCCCTTCGCGGTGATCAGCATGAACAGCAGGATCAGCGCTCCGAAGCCGCAGCAGATCGCGTCGAGGAACGACATGCTGAAGATCTCGAGGCGGCGGCGCGGCACGGTGCGTCCTCAGCCCGCCAGCCGGACGGCGTCCAGCTCGGCGCCGGGCGTACCGACGCGCACGCGATCCCCGGCGCGCAGCCGCGCGCGGCGCTGCACGCGCTCGCCGTTCACGAACGTGCCCCAGGTCGAGTGGTCCTCGAGCACCACCTCGCCGGCGCGCGCGACCAGCGTGCAGTGCGAGCGCGAGACGCCGGCGCCCGGCAGCGCGCCGCCCGCGTCCACGGCGATCCGCCGTGCACCGCCGCCGCCGCGACCGATCACGAGCGGGTCCGTGGACAGGGCGTACGCACGGCCCTGGAAGACGAGGTGCGTCGGCGCGTCCGCGACGTCGGCCGCATGCCCGTCGTCCCGCCGCGCGGGCAGCACCGCGGCAGCGCCGCGCAGGCGGTTCACGCGCGTGAGTTCGGCCGAGGCGCCCGCGGCCTCCTCCGACCCGGACGCGACGATCGCGCCCGCGTGCGCCAGCGCGCCGCGCGCCGCACCGCCGGCCGGGAGCCGCACGACCTCGCAGTCGCGCAGGCGTTCGAGCTCCGCGGCGATCCCGGGCAGGACCGCGACGCGGTCCGTGACGTAGAGCGTGACGGTCTCGCCGGCGCGGCGCGCGGAGTGCAGCAACTTCAGGAGCTCGGCGTTGATCGGGGCCGCAGCGGCGACCAGCTGGGCGTGCGCGAGGCGCGTCTCGTGGCGCAGGCCGCCGTGCTCGAGCGCGACCGCGACCTCGCCCTCCGCCTCGGCGCGCAGGATCCAGCCGGGCAGCGCGTCGTAGAGCAGCTGTTCGGTCGAGGCCTGCAGCAGCGGGTCGAACCGGGTGCCGCGGACGAACAACCGCGCGAGCAGCTGCACGAACGCGTCGTCGCAGGCGCGTCGCCCGGCAGCGCGCGTCTGCGTCGCACGACCGCGGCGCAGGTCCTCGCCGCGCACCAGCTCGGTGAGGATCGCGCGGTGTGCCTCCAGGTCGAGATGGAACGCGCGCGGCGCGCCCGGATGGTCGACACAGGCCGCGACCGCGGCGTCGACCACGCCCGCGACGTCGAGATTCGCCGCGCGGGCGATGCCGAGCAGCAGCTGCAGCTGCGCGACGTCGTACGCTGCGGGGGTCGCGAGCAGCCAGCGGCCGTGCGGGTGCGCCTGCACGAGCGCCGCGAACTGCGCATAGACGAGATCGGCGCTGGTGCGCGCGAGCGGGCGGGTTCGCGGCAGCGGCTCGACCGAGAGCTCCTCGAAATGTCGCGTCGAGGTCCAGAGCGGTACGAGCCGCGCGCGACGCGCCGCCGCGTCGCCCGTCAGAACCGTCTCGCCTTCGAAGCTCGCGACCGCGGGCACGGACGCAGCGACCGCCACGCGGTTCGCGCCGGCGACCACGTCCGCCGCCACCGCGTCGTCGCGGGTCGCGACGATCAGCGCGCTCGAGTTCAGCTCCAGGGCGTGCAGCATCCTTCCGTTCCCGCGGTCAGCGTACGTGCAGCCGGCGGAGCAGCCGGTCGTCCACGTAGTTCTCGGTGTCGAGCACCAGGCGCTCCTGCAGCAGCTGCAGCTGGTGCATGAAGAACATCACGACGATCGACAGCACGAGCGCGATCAGCGTCGAGTTGAACGCGACGCCGAGTCCCGCCGTCACGCCGCTGACGTCGCCCTCGATCGCCTTGTGCGCCTGCTGCAGCGAATCGCCGATGCCGCGCACGGTGCCGATGAACCCGATCGCCGGGATCGCCCAGGCGACGAACCGGATCATCGACAGCTCGGAGTCGAGCCGCTCGTTCTCCATCTGGCAGACGTTGCGCGCGGCGGCGCTCGCGTCCTGCACGCTGCGCGTGGCGCCGAAGCGCTCGAGCGCGGTGTGCAGGCTGCGCGCCAGCAACTGCTCCCGCTCGGCCGGTGGCAGCGCCTCGACCTGCCGCAGGTACTCGCGCGAATCCTCCGGCAGCACGCGCAGCCCCTCGGGCAGGTGCAGGTAGTCGCGCTCGAGCAGGCGGCGACTGCGGCGCGTGGCGGCCGAGCGCATCACCATCACGACGATCGCCCAGGCCGCGAGGATCACGCAGGCCTCCTGCTCCCAGTCCTTCATCACGATCCAGAACGAGCGCGGCGCGACGTAGCCCTGGTCCTGCAGCATCGCCGCCTGCTGCACGGCCATGTCGGCTTCCGCGCGCGGCCGGATCACGGCCGTGTAGATCGCGTGGACGACGATCGTGATCGCGAGCAGCGCGAACAGCTCGATCAGGAATTCTCGGTTGTTCTTCCGCATGGCACCCCTGGCCTAGATGTCGGTCGGGAACGAGACCTGGAAGTCGGCACGCACCTTCTCGGTCGGCTCGAATCGCTGCGGAGACGCGCCGCCGTCGGCCGGCCGCGCGCCCCTCGCCGTGTCCGGCGTCGTCGCGGCCGATGCCGCAGGCACGGTCGCCGTCGGCGCCGCCGCACCGCGTGTCGGCGTGCTCCGAGCCGGCGTGGACGCCTGACCCGGCCTTCGGTCCGGCGGCGTGCCCGTGGGCGTGGACGCGCCGCCCGTGGTCGGCTCGCTCGGCGTGCCGGCGACGGACGCGCCCACGGCGTCGCCGTCGGCGGCGGTGGGCGCCGCACTCGACGGATTCGCCGGCGCCGCGGCCGGAGGCGCCGGCGCCGTCTGCGCGAGCGCGACGCCGCTCGCCGCGAGCACCAGGAAGAGCAGTCCGCGTCGTAGTACGCCCATCAAGCCCTCACTCCGCGTAGCGAGCGAGCCGGAAGCCGAGGTTCTGCCGTCCGCTGCTGCCCGAGTCGCGCCACGCGAGCCGCAGCTCCGAGATGCTGGCGGTCAGCCAGCTGCTGCCGCGGATCACGTAGACCTGGCCGGCGCCGGGGCCGGTCGGGTCGACCGCGACCGCGCCGCCGTCCGAGTAGATCGTGTAGTAGTCCGTGACCCACTCCAGCACGTTGCCGCCGAGGTCGTGGAAGCCGAGCGGGTTCGGCGCGAAGCTCGCGACCGGCGCCGCGACGCGGAACCCGTCGTCGTAGTTCTGCAGGATCTGGCCCTGCAGGTAGACCGCCTGCGCATCGGCGAAGTTGCCGGCCTTCGGCGGAATCGGCAGGCGCTCGCCCCACGGGTACTTGCGGTCGTTGGCGCCCCCGTTCCAGCGCGCGGCGTACTCCCACTCCGCTTCCGTCGGCAGCCGGTAGCCGGTCGTCACGGGCTGCGCGAGTTCGAGCCGCCCGTCCTTCTGCACGTAGGCCGGCGGCAGCCCTTCCTTCTGCGACAGCCAGTTCGCGTAGGCGGCCGCTTCCTGCCACGTGACGTTCGCGACCGGGTAGTTGTCGAGGTCGAGCGTCTCCTGGCGGAAGGCGCCGACCAGGTGATCCGGCTTGAACTGCCGGAACTCCGCGTTCGTGACCGGCCGCAGCGCGAGATACACCGGCCGTTTCAGCTCCACCGCGCGCTGGGTCTCGTTCGAGCGGCGCCCGGGCTCGCGGCGCGGGGTGCCCATCACCAACCGGCCCGCGGGCAGCAGCTTCAGCGGCTGGCCGACGCTCGTGCGCACGGTCTGGCCGCCGAGCCGCGCGGTGCGCGCCTGCTCGGGTGTCTTGAGCACGTAGTTGACCGTCTGCGGCAGCCCGGGCCGCGGCGTCACGGTCGTGCGGAAGGGCTCGAGCCCGACCCTGCGGATCTCGATCTGCTGCGCGATCGCCGGGAGGCGCAGCCGCTGGTTCGCCGCGCCCTTCGACTGCCCGCCGACGAACAGCTCCGCGTCGCGCGGCTCGCCGACCACCTCGATCTCGCCGAGCAGCGGCTCGAGCCTGAGATTCAGCGTCTCCTGCGCGCGCGCCGCGAGCGTGACCGTGCGCGTGACCGGCTGGAAGCCCGCGCGCGTGACGACCACTTCCTGCGCCGCGCCCGGCGCGAGTTCGAGCGTCACCGGCGAGCGGCCGCGATATGCGCCCGCGACGCTGACGTCCGCGCCGGCGGGCTCGGTGCGCACCAGCAGCCGCCCGCCCGGCAGGCCGAGCTCGACCGGGCCGACCGTCTGGGGCTCGCCGCTCCTGACCGTCAGCGTGGATTCCCACGCACGGTACTCGGGGTGCACGATCACGACCGGGCGGCGGCCCGCGTCGAGGTCCACCGTCAGCGGCGTCACGCCGACAGCGCGGCCGTCGACGCGCACCTCGGCGCCGGCCGGCACCGACTGGAACGTGACCGGGGCGAACGCGGGCACGAGCTGCACCGCGAGCGACTGTTCGCGCCCGAGTCCCTCGATCGTCACGCGCTGCTCCACGCGTTCGTGCCGCGGCGCTTCGAACGCGAGCAGGTGCGTGCCGGCCGGCAGTTCCAGCGTGCCCGGCGCGTTCCCGAGCGGTTTGCCGTCCGCCAGCACCCGCGCCTGCACGCCACCCGTGTCGATCGCGAGCCGCCCCGGCAGCTTCGCGAGTTCGACCACGATGCGCTGGTTCGACTCGCCCGTGATCTCCACCGTGCGACGGGCCTCGACGTAGCCCGCCTCGGCCACCACGAGTTCGTGGCGGCCCGGCATCACCAGGTGCCAGCCGCCCACGCCGACGTCCGGCGTGTCCGCGAAATCCACCGCATCCGGCTCGAGGTCCGGCGCGACGCGCACGGTGACGGGACTCGCGGCGAACAGGAACGCGAGCATGGCGAGCAGCAGCGCCCCGGCGATGCCCGCACCCGCCTTCGCCGGCGTCAGCCGGAACGCGGGCCGCACCGCGGCCGCGGCGCGCGTACCGCGGGGATCGAGCTGCGGCGCCTCGAACGCGACCGCGCGCAGGCGCTCGCGTTCCGGCACCTCGTCCTCGAGGCCCTGCGCCGCATTCGGGTCGTAGAGCGGCGGCTCGGTCTCGTTGGCGCCGCCCGCGTGCTCGATCACCAGCGACCAGTCGTCGCCCGCCGCGTCGACCCGGCCGCGCAGACCCGCGACCTCGAAGCGTTCGCCGTCGACGAGCCATGCGGACTCCGCGAGCGGCTCGCCGCCAAGCCCGAACCGCACGGGCTGCACGGCATTCGCGGCGGGCTGCAGGAACGGCTCGCCGTCCGCGAGCCCCACGAGCGCGAGCACCTCGCCGGGCGCGCAGCCCGGCACGAGCACGGCCGCCCCCGGCCCGCCGAGGGTCAGCGGGAAGTCGCCCGCATCGAGCGAGCGCGAGCCCAGGGGTTCACGGAGCGTGTAGGTGCGCACGGTGTTCGGCAGGCGGGACTGGGGACGGACGACAGTGTTCCTCGTTACAGTTCGCACCGCCACCGCGCCGGGGATTCGGCGCAGCGCCGTCCGCCAGCGGCTCAGATCGGCTCGGTGCAGCGGATGTCGGCGGCCGCGCCGTCGCCCGGCGCGACCACCAGCTCGCGGCGCACGTCGCGGAACCCCGGCCGCCGCCCGACGACCGTGTACCGGCCCGGCAGCAGCTGCAGCTCGCGCGCCTCGAACGCGCCGAGGCGGCCGACGCGGTAGACGAGCACCTCGGTGAGGTTGTCCGAGGCGAGCGCGACGCGCACCGGCGTCTCGTAGCCGAGCACGAGCGACTCGAGCGACCGCGCCTGCGCCTGCAGCTTCGGGCCGGCCTCGCGGACGGCGGCCGCGGCGCGGAGCGCGTCGCGCGCGTCGGCCCGGGCGTCCGCGGACGCGAGCCGCTCCGGATCCCGCAGATAGCCGTCGAGCCGCGTGGCCAGCTCGGCGCGCGGCTTCGCGCGCGCGTGCCCGTCCTGCGCGAAGCGGACGGTCGGGTCGAGCGCGAGCGCCGCCGAGTAGGCCTTCACCGCGTCGGCCCAGCGCTCGGCGCGCTCGGCCGCCTCGGCGTCGGCCTGCAGGGTAGACAGCCGGGCGGTGCGATCGTTCGCATCGAGCTGCGCCAGCGCGTCCGCGACCGCGGGCGAGCCCGGATCGAGCGCCCGCGCGCGATCGAACGCGGCGCGCGCCTCCGTGCGGCGGCCCGCGGCCAGCGCCCGCTGTCCCTGCGCGATGGTCGCGGCGAGAGTGTCGGCGCGAGCGCGGGCCTCGAGCCGCGCGAGGCCCGCGCTCGCGGCCGCCGCCTGGGCGTCGATCGCGAGTGCCGCGCGGTACTTCTCGCGCGCGCCGGCCGAGTCGCCGGCGCGCTCGCGCTCACCGCCCGCGTCAACCAGCGCGAGCACCTCGTCGAGGCGCGCGGCGCGCGCGCGGCCGGCGGCCGCGTCCCGCTGGCCCGGCTCGATCGCGAGGG
>Ga0315900_10002841_pt1 | contig 25850 bp, 24 predicted proteins | sample LakEriMetagenome_FD_203521 | JGI IMG/M metagenome (GOLD analysis project Ga0315900, IMG submission 203521) | Freshwater fungal communities from buoy surface, Lake Erie, Ohio, United States - Buoy 12 MA114 | ecosystem: Environmental > Aquatic > Freshwater > Lake > Lake biofilm | place: USA: Lake...
AATGGCAGCTTTCGTGATATAAGTGCCGTATTTTTTCCAAAGCGCTTTAAGTTCGTCTACCTGTTCTTGTTCTTCTAAATCGAGTGCCATAGCTTTTTATTTCCCTTTAAAAAAATTAACTCACTTTAAATTTAAAATGATTCCCTGGTATTGCATTTAAGAGTTCACGTGTGTAATTGGCTTTTGGTTTTTCATAGATACTTTTGACTGAGCCTTGTTCCACAATTTTTCCTTGATGCATCACCACAATATGATCTGCCATATGTCGAACGACTCTTAAGTCATGACTTATAAATATATAACTTAAACCTAATTCTTTTTGTAACTCTTTTAATAACAATAAAATCTGTGCTTGAATCGATACATCAAGAGCGGAAACAGGCTCGTCACAAATCACAAGCTCTGGATCAACAATTAAAGCTCTTGCAATCCCAATTCTTTGTCTTTGCCCACCTGAAAACTGATGCGGGTATTTCGTTAAATCACTGACAGATAATCCTACTTTTTTAATCATATCGCGTATCTTTTTTTGACGCGAAGTTTTATCTCCTAAGCCATGAATCAATAAACCCTCTTCTAAAATTTCACCAATCTTCATACGAGGATTGAGTGAAGCATAGGGATCTTGAAACACCATTTGTATATGACGCTTAAGATCTTTTTTATCTTCTATCTTTAAAGTTTTAAGATTTTTACCTTTAAAGAAAAGTTCCCCTTGGTCAAGCGACAGCAATTGTAGCAGACAACGCGCTAAGGTTGACTTGCCACTGCCTGATTCACCCACAATCGCTAAGGTCTCGCCTTTCTTAATCGATAAACTGACATTATTAAGTGCTTTAATGGTTCTTTGACGTCTTACAAAAAAACCAGACGTTTGCGTATAGGTTTTATATAGGCCTTTTGCCTCTAGTAATATTTCATTTTTCATATTTTTTGAGATCATTTAATAAGTGTCTCTTAAATAACTGCGCGATGCTGAATGGGTTTTAGTTTTTTAATGCCCTTCGCATCGGGCACACATTGAAGTAAAGCTTTGGTATAAGCATGCTTGGGTTTCTTTAATACTTCTTTCACACTTCCCTTTTCAACGATGTGACCTTGATACATCACAATTACATCATCTGCAATTTCTTCTACCACCCCAAAATCATGCGTAATAAAAAGCATGGCCATCTGTCTTTTTTCTTTTAAGTGAGATAGAAGCTTTAAGATTTGTGCCTGCACTGTCACATCTAATGCAGTCGTGGGTTCATCCGCGATCAAAATAGAAGGTTCGCACGCAATACTCATCGCAATCATGATGCGCTGTCTCTGTCCTCCTGAAAGCTCATCGGGATAACTTGAAGCGCGATCCTCAGGAATGCCCACTTCTTTTAAAAGGGATGCCACTTTTTTATTTAAATGCTTTTTATCTAAATCAAGGTGCACACTCAAGGCTTCTTTAATTTGGTCTCCAATCGAGATCACAGGATTTAAAGAGGTCATGGGCTCTTGAAAAATCATAGCCATGAATTTGCCACGATAATGTCGCATCTCCACATTTGACAGATCTGCAATATTTTTTTCCTCAAAAAAAATATCGCCTGTTTGTTTGAGTTGTGATGACAAAAGTTTCATGATGGAGAGCGCCGTTAAGCTTTTACCGCTGCCTGATTCGCCCACAATACATGTGGTGCGACCCGGGTATAAATCAAATGAAACATCATCCACTAAAATTTTACGTGGCTCATTGATGGGCGACACTTTTAAATGTTTGACTTCTAAAATTTTTTTCATGATGTTTGTTTCAAGAAGAATTGAGGTAATTCATCGAATGGCATTTTAGATTGTTGATTTTCTACTCTTAAGGATTTGACTTGTGCCACACCCTCTTTCATTTCATCATCGCCTAAGATGACAGCAAAAGCGGCACCGCTTTTATCAGCGCGCTTCATTTGTGATTTAAAACTACTGCCGCCTGAATTTAATACCACTTTTAGTCCTTGAGATCGAAGACCTTCTGAAAGTTTTAAGGCGTACTTTTCAGCAGCATCCCCTACATTCACCAGATAAATATTGGGTTCGTTTTGGAGAACAACACCCATCTCTTCTAAAAGTAAAATGATACGTTCTAACCCAATCCCAAAACCTGAGGCAGGTGTTTTATCCCCACCTAAACGCTCAATCAAATAATCGTATCGACCACCACCCGCAATCGTTCCTTGACTACCTAAGCGGTGCGTCACCCATTCGTATACAGTACGATTGTAATAATCAAGTCCTCGTACCAATCGATGGTTTAATGTAAAAGGAATGCCTGCTTCTTTGAGATAACCGCATACTTCATCAAAGTGCGCTTTGGCTTCACTATTTAAATAATCAAATAGTTTCGGCGCCCCTTCAATCATGGTTTGCATCGCAGGATTTTTACTATCCAAAATCCGCAATGGATTTTGATGGAGTCGTCTTTTTGCATCTTCATCTAACACGTCTTGATGAGTTTCAAAATAACGAATGAGTTCAGCTCGATAGTTCAATCGATCCTCAGGGTCGCCGATTGAATTGATATGAAGCTCCACATCTTTAATATCGAGTGCTTTCCAAAGACGGCTTAATAATAAAATTTGTTCGGCATCGATATTGGCATCACTAAATCCAAAGGCCTCAACACCCACCTGATTAAATTGTCGCTGACGGCCCTTTTGCACATTCTCGTGTCTAAACATAGGCCCCTGATACCACAAACGAATAGGGCCATTGTAGGTCATGTTATGTTCAATGACGGCCCTCACACATCCCGCCGTCCCTTCGGGACGCAAAGTGAGCTGATCCTCATTTAAAGGGTCCACCCAGGAATACATTTCTTTTTCAACAATATCCGTATGCGTCCCCACACTATCGACAAAAAGTGATGTAGGTTCAACGATGGGTAGGTTTATTTTTTCGTAAGCATAAAGATCTAACACTTCACGAATTTTGTCTTCGACGAAATGCCAAAGTGGCGTCTTATCCGGTAAGACATCATAGAAACCTTTAATGCTTTGTAATTTTTTGCTCATAGCTATTATTTTAACTTTGAATAGTGCGATTCCACATAGTTCATGACAATCGCTTTAAATTCTTGCGCGATTCTGTCGCCCTTTAAAGTCACCGTCTTTTCACCATCGACAAATACAGGGGCGACTGGAATTTCCCCCGTGCCAGGAAGGCTAATCCCGATATTAGCAAGCTTCGATTCGCCAGGGCCATTTACGACACAACCCATCACAGCGACGGACATAGCTTCAACGCCTGGAAATTGATCTTTCCATTGCGGCATCGATTCGCGTAAAAAAGTTTGAATTTCTAAAGCTAATTCCTGAAAATAAGTCGAAGTCGTTCGACCACAACCAGGACATGCAGTGACTAAAGGTGTAAAAGATCGAATGCCCATGGTTTGTAAAATCTCTTGCGCGACCACCACTTCTTTAGTACGCGATTCATCAGGTGTAGGCGTTAAAGATACGCGAATCGTATCGCCTATCCCTTGCTGTAAAAGAATAGCTAAAGCAGCGGTGGAGGATACAATGCCTTTGGAACCCATCCCAGCTTCGGTTAAACCAAGGTGGAGTGGGTATGAAGTTCTATTCGCAAGTTCTTGATAAATAAGGATTAAATCTTGAACGATACTCACCTTACACGAGATCATAATTTTGTTCTTTTGAAGCCCCCAAGAGACCGCTTGTTCTGCCGATTCCAAAGCTGATTGAATTAAAGCTTCCCGCATCAATGCACTGGATGACAATGGATTTTTGAGTTTCGCATTCTCATCCATCATGGTGGCCAATTTAACCTGATCTAAACTACCCCAGTTGACCCCAATACGCACCGGCTTATCGTAAGTCTTGGCGATCTCTATCATCGCCTCAAACTGTTCGTCGCGACGGCTACCCTTACCTACATTGCCAGGATTGATACGATACTTAGCTAATAATTTTGCACACTCAGGGTAAGCCTGAAGTAACTTATGCCCATTAAAATGAAAATCCCCCACGATAGGCACATGACAATTTCTTTTGTGTAAACCTTCAATGATATGAGGAATCGCATCGGCAGATGCTTCATTATTTACCGTGACTCTGACAATTTCAGAACCGGCTTTCCATAAATCAAAAACTTGCTCAGTCGTTTTTTCAACATCCGCGGTATCGGTATTGGTCATTGATTGAACGACAATCGGAGCCCCACCCCCGACAGGCACGGATCCCACCATCACTTGATAAGTCGGTTTTTTAATTAAGATTTGATTCATTTTTTATTATATTTTATTTATATAAATCAATAGTTTATTGAGTTAAATTCATTCTTTTTAGATATCTTGTAGTCTTATCTTTGACCTGCCCTGCAAGCTGCCCACAAGCCGCATCGATATCGTCGCCTCGGGTTTTTCGGACGGTCACAATGTAATCTTGGTTCATGAGGACTTCTTTAAATTTACGAATTTGGTCAGTTGATGAACACTTATATCCGCTATTAGGAAACGGGTTAAAGGGAATTAAATTAAATTTACATGGCACGTCTTTGACAATCCGGAGTAAAGCTTTTGCATCCTCCACCGAATCATTAATGCCATCTAACATCACATATTCAAACGTCACAAAATCACGTGGTGCTTTTTCTAAATAACGCTGACACGCTGCCATCAGTTCTTTAATAGGAAATTTTTTATTGATGGGTACTATCTCATCTCTTAACTCATCATTGGATGCATGAAGCGATACAGCTAATGCCACAGGACAATCTTCCTTTAGGCGATCCATGGCGTTGACTAAACCACTGGTGGATAAAGTGACCCGACGTCGACTTAAGCCATAAGCCCTGTCGTCTAACATCAATTTCATCGCACTCACCACATTGTCATAATTGGCGAGTGGTTCCCCCATCCCCATCATGACCACATTACTGATGATACGTTCTGAATTGGGGAGTACGTTATAACCTTCTTGTTGGCGAATGTAAAAATTGGCAAGCCACAACTGCCCAATAATTTCAGCGGTCGTTAAATTACGATTAAAGCCTTGGCGACCGGTGGAACAAAATGTACATTCAAGCGCACATCCGACTTGGGATGAAATACATAAAGTACCTCTGTCATCTTCGGGAATAAAAACGGTTTCAATCCCATTATTTTGTCCTACATCAAATAACCATTTACGGGTCCCATCATCCGATATGGCATCACTCATGACACTTGGTAATTGGATTGTCGTTTTATCTTTTAATACATCACGAAATACTTTAGAAATATCCGTCATCTCATTGAAATAAATAAGATTTTCTTGATAAATCCAATGCATCAACTGCTTGGCTCGATAGGGTTTTTCACCGAACGTTTCGATAAATGAAACGAGGTGCTCGTAGTCCAAATCGAGCAAGTTAGTCATGAATAAAAATTAACCGAAGAAATATTTGATTTCGATTTTAGCGTTGTCCAACGAATCAGAACCATGCACTGCATTCGCATCAATACTCTCCGCAAAGTCAGCACGAATCGTTCCGGGAGCAGCTTCTTTAGGATTCGTCGCACCCATCAAATCACGGTGTTTTAAAACCGCATTCTCACCCTCTAAAGCTTGAATCATGACAGGACCTGAAATCATAAAACTCACTAAATCTTTAAAGAAAGGACGGTCTTTATGCACCGCATAAAAACCTTCAGCCTCAGCTTGAGTTAAGTGCGTCATTTTAGCTTTGATAATTTTTAAACCAGCAGCTTCAAAACGTGTATAAATTTGACCGATCACATTTTTTTTAACTGCGTCAGGTTTAATAATGGATAAGGTTTGTTCAATTGCCATTGTTTCATACTCCTGCTTAAGATTTAATACCGTTGAAAAGACTGATAAAATAACATTTTTAGAGGGTTTAATAAAGAACAAAGCTCATGCAACACAACTATTTAACGACTGCGATGTACCATTTTGTGAGTCTGCCTCACTTTAAAAATTTACGTGAACCTTTGTTACAGTTTTGTCTATCGCGTGATATCAAGGGCACCCTCCTCTTAGCCAATGAAGGCATTAATGGCACAGTAGCCGGCCCTGAAAAATCTATTCTTGAACTACTCAATTATTTAAAAACGGATCCGCTGTTTGAAGGTAACTTTAAAGGGTTGGGGCATAAGGAATCTTGGTCAGACAAACATCCCTTCTATCGCATGAAAGTAAAGCTTAAGAAAGAAATTGTGACTCTAGGTGTGCCTGGTGTGTCGCCTATTAAAATGGTGGGGAAATACGTGAAGCCTCAAGATTGGAATCAGATTATTTCAGATCCGGAAGTAGTATTGATTGATGCACGTAATGATTATGAGTATGCAATTGGTACATTCAAAAATGCGATTAATCCTAAAACGAATACCTTCCGTGAATTTCCTGAATTTGTTAAAACTCATTTTGATCCAAAGAAACATAAAAAGGTCGCGATGTTTTGTACCGGCGGTATCCGATGTGAAAAAGCCTCCTCTTATATGATGAGTGAAGGTTTTGATGAGGTGTACCACCTAGAAGGCGGTATTTTAAAATATTTAGAAGAAGTTAAAGCTGAAGAGAGTCTATGGGAAGGTGAATGCTTTGTATTTGATCAGCGTGTCGCGATTAAACACGGGTTAGAAGTGGGTAATTATGATCAATGCTATGCATGCCGTTATCCTTTGTCGGCAGATGATATGAAAAGCGAAAAATATACACCGGGGATTTCTTGCCCTCACTGCTTCAATTCTCATACCCCGGAAAAATTAAAGAGCTTATCAGAACGACAAAAACAGGTCATTTTAGCTAAAAAGCGAGGTGAATATCATATTGGTAATCAACCTAATTCTATAAAAATAGATTCACAAAAATTAATTGCAAACCAATAACTAATTTTGACCAAAAATTAATGAATGGCATTTGATAGGATTTTATGAAATCAAAGACCTACTATGGGTAATAAAAAAAACTTAATATTAATGCTAGCTCAACGATCGTGGCAAGGCCTGTCTGGCTTAATCACATTGATTTTAATCACCAAGAACTTAAGCCCAACATATCAAGGCTGGTATTACACATTCGCAAGTTTAGCTGCTTTATTCTACGTATTTGATTTTGGCCTATCAAATGTAATTATTCATACATCCTCTCATTTTTTTTCTGGCCTAAAGTGGGTTAAAAATGGAAAAGTTATAGGTAAAAACTCATTAATTTTTTTTAGTTTTTTATCACAATCTGTAAGCAGATATATTTATTTATCAATTTTCTTTTGTTTTTTAATGCTGCCTATAGGTATAGTTTTCTTTTACTATTCGAATACCACACATTTAATAAAAGTTAATAATTGGATTGCTCCTTGGATATCATTAATTATTTTATCGTCGTTAAACGCATTGCTCTCATGTTATTTCTCAATTATTGAGGGAAGTGGAAAATTAAAAGAAATTTTATTGATTAGGCTATATTCATCTGTAATTGGCAGTATTATTTGTTGGTTCTTGCTAACAAATAATAAAAGTTTATGGTCATTGAGTGCATTGCCTGCTATCACTCTATTATTTTCCTTTTTTTGGTTATTAAGATACAAGAAAGAATTATTTATAAAAAAACATAAAAATATAGCTCTATTTGATTGGAAAGCTGAAATATCATCTTTCAGAATACAAACAGGAATCGCCTCATTATCCTCATTTTTTTACAGTCAAATATTTATTCCTATTTTGTTTTTCATTGAGGGTCCTAAAATGGCTGGCCAAATGGGAGTTTCGCTAACTATTGCAGGCATGCTGGGAGTTCTCTCTCAGTCATGGATTACTTATCAGATACCCAGCATTGGCAAAGCAGCAGCAAAAAAAGAATGGCTTAAAGTAGATATATTTTTTAAGAAAAGCATTACTCACCTAGCAATATTCTATTCTTTGGGTTCATTAATAATAATAATATATTATTTGTATTTTATAGCTGAAGAATACAAATCAAGAATGCTTGAAATTTGGCCATTTATTGGAGTATTGGTATCAGTATTTATAAGCCAAATACTCTGGGGGATTTCTTCTTACATCAGGTGTTTTAGAAAAGAACTATTTGGAACAATATCTATATTAAGTATTTTAATGTCGACTGCTTTAGCATTTTTAGGAACATACAAATATTCAGTAAGTGGCACAATTTTAAGTATTATCTTTGTACAACTTTTTTTTACACTTCCGATATCAATATACATATTTAAAAAATTTAAACATAACATAACCGAAGGTCAGTAAAACATTTAAAATATTTTAATAATCTTTGTATTACTATAGCGTGAACTTGGATTTATGCAATGCACTCAACGAAAGAAATTCTATAATTCAAGGACAACAAATTCTCAAAAACTAAACGAGAATTATTAACTCACCTTCTAATCCAAAAGCACACAATAAGCTTTAGCTATCTAATAATTTCTTTAATAATGTATTTAGGTCGGTTTTTAGTCTCTCTAAATATTGATCCGACATATAACCCAATAAATCCAAGCATTAAAATTTGAATGCTGCCAATCATTAGTATAGATGCCATAATTGCAGACCAACCAGGCAATGAAATCCCAATAATTTTCTGAGCAATAATTACAAAAATATAAAGGGAAGAAAAAAGAGAGAATATTATTCCAATAAAAAGAACTAATTTCAATGGAGCATCTGAAAATGATATCAAGGCACGATCAATCCAATAATAAATCACTCGTTTACTTAACACTTTATTTTTTGTGTTTTCTGCACCATCAAACCTTGGGTCTCTGTCATAAAAAACTTGAATTTGTTTAAACCCAATCCAGCTTACCAAACCCCTCATATAAGGCCTATCTTCTTTTAGTTTAAGAACTTCATTTACCGCGCGCCTTGATAGCAGCTTAAAGTCTCCAGAATCAACTTGCAAATCAATATCCGATATTTTCTTAATGAGTCTATAACCAATTTTTGTAATAAGTAATTTTAGCCAATGTTCTCCATACCTTTTATTTCTTGTTGTATAAACTATTTCTGCATCATTATCTCTTATATATGAAAATATAAGTTGCTCAATTAATTCAGGTGGATCCTGTAAATCAGCATCCATATATATAATAATATCTCCAGATGAATGTTCCATACCAGCTAATAAACATTCCACAATACCAAAATTACGGCTCATATTAATAATAACAATGTCTTTATTTGTTAGCTCACCTCTCAATAAATTTTCAGAGTTATCTGTAGAGTTATCGTTAACAAAGATTAATTCATAACTTTCTACAATTTTTTTGTTTTGAAGTAGAGAGAAAACATTTCTTAATCTTTTTATTAGTTCAGGAAGAACATTCTCCTCATTATAAAAAGACAAGATCACAGAAGCTTTATATATTTGACGCATAATCACCTTTATTTGAAATTAAAATTTCAAACAACTATTTAAAAGTATCTTTCTTTTGATTACAAATAATTGAATCAAAAGCATTATCAAAAATGCTGTAATTTGAGAAATACATATCGCTTTAATTCCAAGATCATAAATAATTGTTAATATAGTGCCAACTAGGTAAACTGAGGAATAAATAATCGAAGTAAATAACAAATATTTAAGATTAAAGTAAGAAATTAAATAAGCCGAAGTAACTAAATTAATTGACATGCTGAATCCAATTAAAATTATAAAAGGCATTAAATTTAAATGCTGTCCAAGACGCATATCAAAATATGAATTAATAATTGGACTTAATAGATAGAAAAAAAGTGAAGCTAATATTGCAGATACTAACATAAAAAATAAAATATAGCTCACATGTGCTTTTGCTTTAAATTTTATAGAGGAGAGTTCTTGTATTAAAACTGGGCTATAAATAGAAGCAAGGAAGCTAATAGCCATAGCGATAGGATAAAAAGAAGTCAATTGAGCTAATTCTTGATACCCATTAATACTGAATTTAGAAAATAAGATAAGGCAAAATCCATGAATAGGTCCAGTAATCATATAAGAGGGCAAAAAATTTAAATAGGCTTTAACATCATTTGTTAATAAATTAGTTTTTACATAAGGGTGGGGATTTTTAAAATAATTCATCAAAAAAAATTGCAAGAAAATACAAAGAACTATTCCATAAAGCAATACAGAAAAGAAATTCTTATAAATCCGACTTATTATTATAAATGAGGCTAAGCTAAAAAAATAAAAGATAAAAGAAGTAACTAAAAGATTGAAGGATTTGCAATTATTGAAGAATACAGAAGCCCCCGAAGGGATGATGATATTAATTAATGCCAGCATTAAAATAAAAATGCTTACATGCCAAGGAGCAGAGTCTATTGAATAAAAAATAACATATCCAATAAATGATAACAAAAACACAACTAAAGACACAAAAGATACAAGATTAAAATAAGAAGATTTGATAGACAATTTATAGTTAAAAGATTTTGCTAGCAATGAATTCAATGCTTCCCCCATAAATCCCGAAAAAGCAGTAACGGTTGTAAATATAAGAGAGGCTGTTACAAATTGCTTAGAATCTAGAGTGGCTAGAGCGAATATGGGTAAGAGCCCCGGCGTGCTCTTAAATACTACTAAGTTTATATTTTTTAAAAGAAACTTTAATAATTTATCCATAAATATTAATTTATTAAGACAATAAAATCATATAGATATCAATTTGTAATGCTATAAATTCTTAATCGGTCAGACTCAATTACCAAATTCAAATCTAAATTAACTTTATCACTTACAATTACGTAATCAGCTCCTGTAAGATTAAATATACTCTCCCAATCTTTTTTGCTTTTACTTTCAAAGCATTTATCAACATCCCAATAGTTAGCATGCATATTTTTACTATCAAATGATAGCGATTCATAACAGAAAATATCATAATATTTATCATTAATCCTAAGTGGTGGGGTTGGCAAAAAATACTCAGAATTAGCAAGAGTTGTTATATTCAATCCCTTGAATGATTGAATTCCCGTACCAACTATATAACCTTTATCTCTTTCCTGTGACGATAAAAATTTTTCTATTTTATTTGGGTGCATAAAACTGAAAATATCATAATCCGTACTTCTATGATGTTTTATAGCTTCAGAAAACATAAAGCAAGAAATAAAAAAAATACTAAAATATTTAGATTTTTTTTCGAAGTAATTAAATAAAAAAATAAATAATCCAAGACGAAAAATATGAGACAACTTAAAATAAAAGAAAGTGCTCATTGCAAGAGCTATGAGAAAAAGATATTCATGTAATTTCTGTTTATTTATTTTAAAGTTTAAGCTAAAGAAAAAGAAGTAGTAAAGAAAAATAGCCATTATTAAATTAAAAAATCTATTCACAATAGCTCTAAAAAGAACGCTAGAAAATGGTAATGGATAGTATCTAGCAATTTCCAGATAAAAAATTACTGCCAATGTTATTAAAAATAATATATTACAAAACTTGAGTAATTGTTTTGGCACATCCAGATAGTTCAATGAGATAATTGGAATTGAAACAACAAATAAATAATAAAAATTTATGTTTTTACCAAAGATTAGTGGATTGTGAGCGCTCCAGAAAGAATCGTTAATTTTTACAAATTGAAAATTAATGTGAGAAAAGTTTGTTTTATTAAATTCCGAAGCTGAAGCTGTAACAAAATTTGCAAAATCATTATTGCCATAATGCAGCAAAATGAAAGAAATTAATAACCCTATAAAGAGGTATAAGAAATTCTTTTTTTCTATCACATTAAAATTTAAGAATAAATATAAAAATATTGGCAAAAACCAAACCATATGCCATGAAAGTAAAATACCAGACAGCAAAAAACCTAACTTTTTATTTTTTATTAACAGTATGAGTGATGCCAAACAAAGCCACATTCCCTGATTACCAAACTCAAAAAAACCTAATTTAGGTGACCACGGATAAAGAGCTGCATTGATCGGATTGGAAACGTTATAGATTGCTGAGAAAAAAACTAACAGCTCTAGATTGCTATATTTATCTGAAGAATTAATGAATTTAAATAGATTTAATATAGAAAAAACAATTATCAAGGTAGTGAGATATGAAACTAGAATTTGAAGAATGCGCGGACTAATATTTAAATTCAATAAAAACTGTAAAAATGATACTTGTGAGCTAGGATCAAGCATCCTAGCAATAAAATTATAATTAAACTCAGAAACATGTATGCCTTGGCTAGCTGCAAGAGCAAACTCTACGTGCTCAGTTACTGCTGGATGGACAGCCAGAACAAGCAATGAAAATAAAATAGATAAATGGTAAATATTTAAACCATCGATATATGTTATGAATTTATTAATCAAACGAGCAGCAAAGCCTTGATTTTCAAATATATTTTTTGCCATATTTTAAAGATTCCAAATAACTTTAATTGGTCTTTCGAAAAATTCTTTACATCTAATTACAAAAAAAATTGCTTGGCCTTAATATTTATTTAAATCAGCCTTAAAACCTTTGACCCAGAACTTAAGTTCTTTTTTAATTAATATCTCTTCTTTTTGAGGCATTGTTCCAATCCATTTAAGTAAAGCATTCAGCCATTTTTTCTCAACTTTTTTAGAAAATGCAATACGTATTTTTTTATGTGGGGTGGGCAGGGTTTGTTCTTCCTTAGCCAAAAGTTCCTCATAAAGCTTTTCACCAGGCCGTAAACCTGAAAAAACAATTTTAATTTCATCCTCATTCATTCCTGATAACTTAATCATATCTCTTGCAAGATCAAGAATGCGAACTGGCTGTCCCATATCCAAGACAAATATCTCGCGGCCTTTACCTAAAAGACTTGCTTGCATAACAAGCTGAGCAGCTTCTGGAATAGACATGAAATAACGCGTGATATCTGGATGGGTAACTGTTACAGGGCCGCCAGCATTAATTTGCTGTCGAAATTTTGGTATAACACTGCCACTACTTCCTAAAACATTTCCGAAGCGCACTACAACAAATTGGGTACCTTTACTATCCTGCAAACCTTGACAAATCATTTCGGCCAGACGTTTTGTTGCCCCCATCACATTAGTGGGGTTTACAGCCTTGTCCGTAGAGATTAATACGAACTTCTCTACTTTAGCTTCTTTAGAAGCTTTAGCTAAAAGATATGTTCCCAGCACATTATTGTTAAAAGCTTCTGATACATTACCAATTTCCATCAGGGGCACATGTTTATATGCTGCTGCATGAAAGACAAGTCTAGGTTGGTAATTGGCAAATATTGTATCTAGGCGCGAAGCATGTCTTACATCTGCTACCAAATAAATAAATTTTGCTGATAATTTTGAATTGCTAAATTCTTGCTCTAGTTTATAAAGAGCATATTCAGAAATGTCTAAACACACGATATATTTTGGATTGAATTTAATAATTTGACGACATAACTCGGAGCCGATTGATCCGCCTGCCCCGCTTACGAGTACGGTTTTATTAACAATTAATTGATTCAACCCGGAAGTATCAATACTGACTGGATCTCGACCTAATAAATCCTCCACGTCAACACGTCGAATCTGTGAAACACTGAAACGCCCACTTATAAGATCATCTATTGCGGGAATGGTTAAAACTTGAAGGCCAGATTGATTGGCTTTTTCTAAAACCTTTCGACGCTCTTGATGATCAATAGTTGACGAAGCAATTATGATATGTTGAGCCTTATAAAAATTAGCAACTTTGGCTAAGTCAAGAATGCTTCCCTGCACTTTTACACCTAAAATTTCTCTCCCCTGCATAGTTTCATTGTCATCTAATAAAGCGACCACTCGCCATCTCTGACTCTGGGCTAAATCTTTTAATAAAGAAATAGCGGTCGCACCTGCACCATAAACAACAACAGATTCGCCCTTCACCAAATAAGAGCCAAAAAGCTGATACTCCTTTAACAGTCGATAGATAAACCGACTTCCGCCCATAAAAAAAGTAAGGAGAATAGGATTGATAATTAAAACAGATCGAGGAACACGAACACTACCGCCAAATGAAAGAAATACGATCGCTAAGATAGTTCCAGCCAAAAAAATTGTGGCCAAAATACGTTTTAAATCAAGCAGACTAGCGAATCGCCAAGTGCTTCGATAAAGTCCAAATGCTAGGAATGAGATAGTTTGTACCATTAATACAAGCCATATGTTTTGGTTCATTAAACCAAAGTGTTCAGGGGGAATATCAAAATTAAATCGCAATAAAAATGCCAAATACCAAGCCAATATTGCAGCACAAACATCATGGGATAATGCTAGAGCGCTTCGATAATTAATTAATATTTTTTTCATTTTTTTTAATATGTAGATTTTAAATAATAATTGGACAAAAAAACATTATTGTAAAATCAATGGGAAACGTCCTGTTTATTTAAAACTCTTAAGAATGTAATCCATAAAATTTTAAGATCAAATAAAAATGACTGTCTTCGCATATATTCAATTTCTAATTCTACTTTCTTTGCGAGGTCTAATTCATCTCGACCATTTACTTGAGCCCATCCAGTTAAACCCGGACATAATTCACTTATTCCTACTTTATTTCTCATTTTAATTAAATCATATTGATTAAATAATGCAGGCCTTGGGCCAACAAAGGTCATTTGCCCACATAAAATAGATAAAAGTTGGGGCATTTCATCTAGACTATATTTACGTAAAAATGAACCTATAGGAGTTAAGTAAGATGTTGGGTTTATTAACAAATGCGTCGCAATAGGCGGCGTATTTACCATCATGGTGCGGAATTTAGGCATCTTAAAAATGATATTATTTTTTCCTACTCTATCCGACCAATAAATAGCTGGTCCTTTTGATGTCAAACGAATAGCTATCCCTATAAAAAAACCTGGCACTATAAGCAATAAAATAAAAAAAAAGGCTAGTAAAAAATCAAAAGTGCGTTTAGAGGTCAATTACAAGAATCCAAATGTAAGAATAAAATAACTATAACTTAAAGCTTAAGATATTAAATTATTAATTATGCAAAAATCCCTAGTTTCTGAATAAGTTAAAAATGAATGTCAAACTAAAAGAATTAATTTTTATAGTGGCTCACAAGAAAATATAAGTATGTCGTAACTTTTTTTCTCCAAATGTGTAATTAAATTCAATTTAAACTCTGATACTGGCTCACCAAAAATTAAAACTTCAATGAGTTAGGGATTGTTTCAATTAGTTTTTATAGCCATAATTAACATATGGTTATTCATTTTAAACGCACTTCCAGCCCAGTCACATCTTAAATCATACTCCATGAAGATCGCGGTAGCATCAATTGCAACAAGACATAGCCTTAATGCAATCGATAATCCCACCCAACACCCTGAAGTCAAAATAGAAATGCGGCGTATGTATCAAACATTAAGAAGATATGCAAAGCAGGCTTATGGCATTAATAAAGATTTACTAGACAAAATGATTTTATCGACTGATAGCTCTCTTTAGGGCCCTAGAGACAGGGCTATACTTTTAGTTGCTTATGATAGTTTATGTAGTAGAAGTGAATTGATAGCTTTAGAGTACGAGGATATATTAATAACTGACAGCAATATCAAACTAAAGCTACGTAAAAGTAAAACTGACCCCCTTGCAACTGGGCGATGGTTGTATTTAAGTAAACCGGCACAGCGCTATTTAAGAGAATGGATAAATGCCTCTAGCGTCAAATCTGGGAGGCTATTTAGAGGGCTTTCAACCAACGGAAAAATTAAAGGCAGTTTAAATTCAGCTCAGATCGGACGTATTTATAAAAAGCTTGCCAAAAAGTCTGGTCTTGATACTGTCACAGTTAAAAACATTAACGGTCACTCGACAAAAGTTGGTGCTGCTAAGAATTTATTATTGTCAGATGCAACTTTGCCAATTATTATGAACCGAGAAAGATAGTCTAAAATAGATACCGTAATGAGATATACAGAATTTATTTTCAATTTTAAGGAATAAAAAAATACTCTATTTGATAAAATTTTCGATATTGTGAAGATCAATTTCTTTTAATCAGCACAATCTTCATATACGGGATAAGATTTGGAACTAAAGTTAGCAAAATAAAAAATCCGATTTTTTTTAAAAAAATAGCGGCGTATCCTAAAATTTTATGGCGCTTTCTAAATTGGATATCGTGCGACAATCTATCTACCATATCATCCATAATAGACATGTCATCATTTAATAAAAAAAAAGATTTCCTTTTAACAAAACTAACTAATTTTTTCTTTGTAACGAAATTAAGAGAGTTCCACAATCCTTTGCTATTATTATCGAGCTCATATTGATCAATATAATTTTTAAAAAGCATGTAAGTAATTTTTTTATTAAATATTATCGGAAGACCAAAATGTGATTCATAAGGAAAACCATAATTAGGGCATAAAATTATAAGGCTCCCACTATCTTTAAGCCACAAATGTGCAGTTTTAATGAATAATCTCCAATCGCTAAAATGCTCAAAAACATTAACACAATAAATCAAATCATATTTTTTTTTTGGTTTGAACTCTTCGAATCCAATATTAAAAATATTAACGCCTTGTTTTTTAATTGTTTGATTTAATTTGGCTAAAGAAGCAAATCCAGCACCAAATGGCTCGATACCTTGAAAATAAATTTTTTTAAAATGATTTGAAAACATTGATAACAAAATTCCTGAGCCACATCCAACCTCTAATACATTTGCATCCTGTTTAAGTTTTTTAATATGTCCTTCAACATGATTATATCCAAAAAGTGCTTCGTTTATCCATTTATCAGCTTCAAGCTTTTCTGGCCGACTCAATTCTTTAGAATAATTTATGTTCATATAAAATAACTTTATTCCTAATTATTAATTGCCATTTTTAATGTTTGACATATTTTATCTTGCTGATATTTTTTTAAACCTATCCACATAGGCAACCGAAGCAATTGTTCAGAAATAAAATTAGTCACATCCATGGACCCACAAACTCTTCCATATTTCAGGCCAGCAGGCGATGAGTGCAATGGAACATAATGAAAAAGAGACTGAATATTTTTTTTCTTAAGTTTTTCTATAACCGCACTTCGATTTATTTCTTTACTAAGTAAAATATAATACATATGCCCGTTATGATTGCAAAAATTTGGGATAACTGGACATCTAATTAATTTTTGCGAGCTGTCTATAAATAATTGATCATTATATAACTTCCATATTTTTAATCTTTTTTTAGTAATATCTTGCGCTTTTTCTAATTGAGCAAAAAGAAATGCTGCTATTAATTCACCAGGCAAATAAGACGAGCCTATATCTACCCATGTATATTTATCTATCATTCCTCGAAAAAACTGACTTCTGTTTGTTCCCTTTTCTCTAATTATTTCAGCGCGTTCAATAAACCTATAATCATTAATTAAAAGAGCCCCTCCTTCACCAGAAATTACATTTTTAGTTTCATGAAACGAATAGCAACCTAAGTGTCCAATCGAGCCAAGCATTCTATTTTTGTATGTGGCAAAAATACCATGAGCAGCATCCTCAATTACAAGTAAATTATATTTCTTAGCTATTGCCATAATTGTATCCATTTCGCATGCGACGCCAGCATAATGAACAGGAACAATGACTTTTGTTTTAGATGTGATCGCTTCTTCAATAAGAGTTTCATCAATATTTAATGTATCGGGGCGAATGTCTACAAATACTGGTATACCACCTCTAAGAACAAAAGGATTAGCAGAAGAAACAAAGGTATATGACGGCATGATTATTTCATCACCAGGTTTAATATCAGCAAGAATTGCTGCCATTTCAAGAGCAGCGGTACATGAGTGGGTAATAAGTACTTTTTTGCTATTTGTCTTTTGCTCAAGAATAATTTGACATTTCTTGGTAAAAGGACCATCTCCAGATAATATATTGTTTGAATAAACTTCAGCAATATAGGATAGCTCTCTGCCAATAATAAATGGTTTGTTAAAAGGAATTTCCATTTAATTTAAAATAACTATGGATTTCTTAATACGGCTTTTGTTATGACTTCAGAGATCAAATCTTGGGGCATTTCTAGTATTTAATTAGTAAAATTATTTATCTTTTTTGTAAAGTTTTAAACAAACAGTATCAAAAGTTGACCATTTCTTTCTATCAATACAATCGTACCAAAGATCTTCCTGCTCCTCAATGAACTCTAATCTACTAAGAAAATCTTGATTTTGATGATTTTTGGGTATAATTACGACGCCAGTATCATCACAAACAGCTATTGAATCATTGTAATATGCATGATCATTATGAATTAAATTAAGTAGTGAAGAGTTAATTTCTAATTTCTCATTATTGCAGCCTACAGGATTAAACCCATAGCACCAAATTGGCCAATTTTCTTTTTTTAGTCTAGGAGCATCTCTTAAATTGCCTAAAGCAACAATACTGGCTGCTTGCTTATAAAGAAGAACATACTTAGAGACCAAGTCACCGAACATCGCTTTTTCATTGCACTCATAGGAACTAACAATCAAAATATCGCCCTTTGAAATACCCCTTATTTGATCATGAATATTCCAATTACTTCCTGAAAAAGCGAACGTCCAAAAAACATTTCCAACTGAGAAATGCCCAGAATTAATTGGAAGAATATTTGAAATTGCACCACTTTTATCTAAACAATCAGAAACCTCGGTAGAAGAAACTCTATTATGTTTAATATAATTGATTATGTTTTCTTTAATATTCATTATTAATATATTCCTGCACATTCATTTTTAAATTTAGTAAATATTGTATCGTCAGTTGAAAAAGAATCATTTTTGAAAATAAAAATACTAAACTCAAATGGCATATAGTCATTTCTTAAAACAACATTTCTTGAAAGAGAGTAAGCTATTGAAAGAATTTTTTCCGGGCTACTATGAAAAGTATGAGACGATGAAAAATCTACTTTGTCAGATAAAAAATCAAAACTGAATCCGTCTCTGGAAATATTAAATGCTTTTGACATAACAGCTTCAATGAATTCATAGTTATCATTTGAATTTGAAAATTTATGGTTAAAAATACCAGAACCAATAGCAAAATCGATTTCTTCATTAATTTCTAGCGATAAAAAATCACCTAAGATAAAGTTAATTTTGTTATTTTTATATAAAGATTTGGCTTGGTTGATTAAATCGGGCACAAGATCTATCCCAAAATATTGATAATTATCTTTATAATTTATTGATAAAAATTTACTTAAATCTCCAAAACCACAACCAATATCTAGAACAGTTTTACTAGTAAAGTCATATTGAGAAGTTAACACCTGAAATCTCACCTCTTGCTTACCTTTATCCCAGCCCAGCGATTTAGGTGAATACCCAAATTTTTTAAATCTATCCGAGTATCTTTTAATGGTAATACACTGTTCCGCACTAGAAAGTATGAATTTATTCATAAATTTTAAAATAATTCATTAAATTTTTATAAGCAATATTTTCTGCTTTATATTTCTCAATTGACAATGAGAAAGTATCAAATCTTTCCCTAAGTTTTGAATGGTGAAATTCTGGACTATCAGATCCAATACAGATTCGACGATCAAAATGTCTAAAGAGATATTGAATATCTAAATCTACGGAACTAAATTCATATTTAATGATTGTAAAAGAAAGATCTAACAAAATATTTGGAAATTGTCTTGAAATTTCAGCCAGTTCTAACAAATGGATACAGCCGCCATGCATTAATATAATTTTCTGCTCTGGTATAATTCTAAGCAAATCATATAGCCCGTGAATTCCTGAGGCTCCGTATGAAGAAAGCTTGTTCCAGAAATAAGTGCATAATAAAATTCCTAAATCTAGCTCATTTGCCTTAACTATAATCTCAGCCAGTAAATTATGGGAATAATTTATGCCAGAAATTCTTGGATGAATCTTAATACCTATATAACCGAGGTCTTTCAAGTAGGTCAAATAAGAATAAATCTGGTTTGATTTTTTTATCTTAGAAAAATCAAAAAAAGCGATTGGATAAATTTTTTTTGAAAATTTGTAGATAAATTTAGCGTATTCGCTCTCATTGTAATCACCAATAGAAGATCCAAGACCGACAGCAAGCGCATGGGAAATATTAAAATTACTCATAGATTCCAATTGATTTTCAATAAAATTATTTATAATTTTAGAGTGTTTAAGCCAATTTCCATTGGGCATAGGGTGGGTTAAGCTGTCAAAAATTGGTACGCTATTCATAATTAATTTTTAAAGAACTTTTTACATTATTTAGTAAATTTTCCAACTCAAGATTGTCATTTGCAACAGCAATAATAAAACCATGTCTAGATCTATCATCCTCTGGAGGTAATATTAAGTCACCAGTTTTAAAGTTTAGATTAAAGTCTACTACTCCCTTCATCTTCATTATCTCTTCAACACCTTCGATTGACTTTATTTTTCCTGAATTAAAATTAAAAAAATACAAAATTCCTTCGATTGATTTTGAGGAAAAGTGAAGATCATCGATATGATCTCCAAGAGCCATAGTTATTAACCTTTCGTTAGTATCTATACCGGAAATCAATGGCACCAAATCAGATGATATTTTTGTTCCACCCCCTCTTGCAGCAACTTCGATTAAATAAAATTTTCCATCCTGACATTTATACTCTGCGTGAGTTAAGCCAAAAGGAAGTTTCATTAGTTCAATCAATCTGTTATGTTGATTATATAGTACTTTGTAATTAATATCTTTTCGCCCAAAAGAATAACGTAATTCACTTGCGACCATTGGATTGTGAACAAAATGTTTTTTAAATGATGTCGCTAAACAATAATGCTTGCTATGTGTTTTAATTCCTTCAATTGTCAATTCAGGGCCTTCAATAAAACTTTCAATAAGAACTGTTCCATCCATAGTAAATGAAGAAGCTCTTTGATACCCCGAATAAACTTGATCTTTATGAGTTATTTTTATAACTCCCCTACTTGACTGGTTTGCAGGGGGTTTTAAAACAAATGGTAGTCCTTTTTGATGCATAAAATTGAAAGCATCACCAACACTTTTACATAGATGAAAACTTGGGGAAGGAAATCCATTATTTAAACATAAATTTCTCATCTCATATTTATTAGTAAATTTTTTAGCAACTTCTATTCCAATTCCGGGTAAATTAAGTCTCTCCGCAATATAAGCAACTGTCGGTACCGCAATATCAGTTTGATCAGTCAAAATACCATCCACTCTATTTTTTAATGCAAACTGAAGATTTTTATCTTTATCCAATACATCTGCGATCAAATTAACATCGGAATATTCGAACCCTGGTGAAGTTTGATAAGGGCCTGAATTCAGAACCCTTAATCCAAGATTTTTAGCTTTCTTTATAATAGGGACTTGCCACTCGCTAGCCCCAACAATCATTAAAGTTTTAGAAGTAAATTTTTTATGTATATCCATACAAAACTATTAAAATAAAGGCGATAATCTGAAAGATACAAAAATAAATTAAGAATTTACCACTTATTACTAACCTAGAGATTACATTATGCATATTGATTTAACGAGAATTCAAAGAGAAATGGATCAATTTGGATTTAGTGTGCTTAAAAATGTTATAGATATTCAAATGATAAATCTAATTCATTCTCGTTCAGATAAATATTATGAAGCTGATCATAAACGTTTTGGTTCAGAATTCCTTAAAGAGATTAATGAACTTGAGATTGTAAGAAATGTATTTGAATATGATTCAATTTTTATTGATTTTTTAGAATCGCACGAAATTTTTGATTTATTGGCCGAAAAATTACTTCACAAATACGCGATTATACATAACTTTAATTTAATAAGATTATTACCTGATTTTAAAACAAAAATGCTTGGTCATGAATGGCATAGAGATGTATTCTACTTTGGCCCGGGAATCCGAACAGCAATAAATATCTTTATTCCGTTAGAAAAGACAAATCAGGATAATGGTGCTACGAAAGTACTTCCAGGAAGCCATTTATATAAAGAATTACCACCTATAGAAGATATTGATATTTATCAAAAAAGTGTAAATCTAGAAGTTGGTGACATTCTTATTGGGGATGCAGCAACTTATCATAGGGCTGGAAATAACCAAAGTAAAAAGGCGCGGACAATTTTGTCTTTAAAATACACGTTATCATTCTTCACTCAACAATATAATTTCTGCAAAATGCTGCCCGTGGATCAATATTCGGAAAATTTAAGAAACCGACTTGGTTACAAAGTAAGAGTTCCTGAAAGTTTAGAACAATTAAGAGTTTTACCTAATGATAGACTTTACAAATGGCCCATTAGATTTTAAATAATGATTAGTTATATTAGCCCAGTTTATAATTCTGAAGAGACCCTCTGGGATCTCTCACAATCACTTGTTCGCGTTTCTAAAAAAAATAAATATAAATATGAAATTATTTTAATTGATGATGGCAGTCAAGATAGGTCTTGGAGAGAAATACAAAAAATTTGTTCAAAAAATTCAAATATTCGTGGCATTAAGCTTTCGAAAAATTTTGGTCAGCATTGCGCTGTAACCGCTGGAATTCAAAAAGCAAGGGGGGAAATATTAATAATTCTAGATTGTGACATGCAAGATGACCCAAATGATATTCCCAGATTAATCGAGAAAAAAAAACAAGGGTACGATGTTGTTATTACAAAAAAAATTATAAAAAAACACTCAATCTATAGAAAAATTTCTGTGAAGATTTATTTTTATTTATTAAACAAATTCAGCGATATAAAGCTAGAAAATGATTTAGGAACCATGGTTTTGTTTACAAGGAAAGTTGCAAATGAATTTATTAAAATAAGTGAATATCATAGAAGCTATACACTAATTTTGGCTTGGCTTGGCTTCAATCGCGGATCAATTAATGTGAAACAAAATGACCGTTTAAAAGGTAATTCTTCTTATACCCTCAGAAAACTATTATCACTTGGAATCGATGTTGCTACATCACAATCAACAAGTTTTTTAAATTTTTCAATTTTATTTGGAGCCATATTTATTATAAGTTCTGCTATCTTTCTCATTATTTTATTTACAACTAGTTTTATTTTAAATTTTCATACTGGATGGCTTTCTATTGTAACTTTAATACTCTTCTCGACTGGATTAATTTTATTTATGCTTGGAATCAACGGAATATATGTAGGTAAAATTTTTATGCAATCGAAAAATAGGCCAATTTTCATAATCTCTGAGGAAATGTAAATTACACCTTGGAAGAAAAAGGGATTAATTATTAAACCCTCCGATAATATTCCTTGGGCTAAAGGTGGCTTCGGCCATTGTGATGGTATTTTTTTAAAAGCGGATGAAATTAAATTAATACTATGCGGACGAGACGGCGCTGGAAGGAGTCGCCTTGGTTGGCTCAATTTCAATCCAAAAAATCTAAAAATTAGCAAAATAGAACCAACCCCCTCTTTAGATCTGGGTGATCGAGGGTCTTTTGATTTTAATGGAACATCATATCCATGTTTAGTTAAGAAAAAAAATATTTTATTTCTATACTATACTGGCTGGACAAAAGGCTTTCATGTGAAATTTATAAATGGGCTTGGGTTGGCTAAGAAAAAAGTAAATAGCAATATATTTCAGAAAATTTCAAGAGCGCCAATTATACACAGAACAAATCAAGAACCCTATGGGACTGGTTCAGTGTATGTTATGCATGAAAATCATGTTTGGAAAATGTGGTACACAAATATTGTTAAGTGGAATAACCCGAAAAGCCAGAAGCCAATACATTATAATATTCGCTATGCAGAGTCTAATGATGGTTTACATTGGGAAAGAAAAAATAAAATTTGCATAAATTATAAAAAACAAAATTGTGAGTACGTAGTAGGTAAACCTTACGTAATTAAATACAAAAACTTATATTTGATGACTTATAGCTACAGAGGAATATATTATAAAATTGGTTTTGCAGTCTCAAGAGACGGGGTCAAGTGGAGTCGCCATGACAAAGAGCTTGGGCTAGATAAATCAAAGACAGGCTGGGATAGTAAAATGGTTTGTTATGGTTTTCCTTATATATTCGCTAATAATTTAAATTTACTTTATTCAGGGAATAAGTTTGGATTATCCGGTATTGGTCTGGCAACACTAGAATTGAAAGAACTTGATAAGATATTAAAAAAATTAAATTACATTTAGTTTTTTTAACAAAAAAATAAAAAACTTTCCTTAAAATAAAAAAATATCTATATATTTTTAATTCTACAAATTTACTGAACACTAACAAAAAAATAAATTCAACCATATACGCAATAAAATAAAAAAACCTGAGATATGTATTCAAATTGCAGAATAGCAATTTCTTGTTATTTTATGTAGAAAGAAAATAATTAAGAGCAAAAAAATTAAAAAAAATGAGAATACTAATATCAGCAATATTATTATCTATAACGCCAATTTTATTTATTTTTTTTGGTTATCGAGCATTTTTTAATCATGATAGCCTTCACGTATATATTAACTACAAATATGTATTTGATGCATTCATAGCAACAAATGAATTACCAATTTGGAATCCTTATTTATCTTATGGCGTAAGTACATCACTATCATCTTTAAATATTTCTGCGGTTAATTATCTCACTATAATATTTGCAAAAATATTAAACTATAAAAATAGCTTATTTTTTTTCAATTTATCAATAATACTGAACACTTTTTTGTACCTTAGTGGAATTATATTAATTCTTAAGCGCTGCAAAATTAAGGAAGATGCTATATTTTTTTCAGTATTTATAGCATCAATTTCATTAAATCCTATTTCTCAATACTATTTTGATTTTGACTTAATTGTAAAAATTCCTCTATTAATTTACTCCTTATTATATCTATTTGAAGATATTTATAAAAGGATCCCTTTTTTCATACTGTTTCAAATGGCAATAACTGCAGGAATATCAGGCTATTTTTTAGTAATTTACCTATATTTAGGAATTGCTATTTTTCTGGTTGCACTTCTTAGTAAAAAAATAAAAGCTAATAAGAACTTCTCAAGCATATGTATCCGGCAGAAAATAATTGCTAGCGTAGCTATAAGTCTTAGCCTATTTCTTTTGATAAATTATTTTATTAATTTTTATGATGTTTTTCATAATTTTAAAATTATTTCTCCAGGAAGAGGCGAAAATGGAATTTTAACATTTGAAACATTTATTAATTACGGAGGATTTAATGGACCAGAAAAATTAATTAATTTTATAGGAGGTCCGCCTGTAAGTACTGACTTTGATTTATTTCTAGGATTTGTACCAATAATCTTATCCATTTACTCTTTGATAAATTTAAGAAATTTAACAGTCAAAAATCAAACAATTGCCCAGATTTTATTAGTTATTTTTACTTGCCTAATATTCTTCACACACCCATTCGAAAATAGCTTATTTCATAAAATTTTATATCATTTTCCAGGTATGAATACTGTAAGACACATAAGTTATTTTATAACTATTACAAAACCTATTCTAATTATTTTATCTGGTATAGGATTCCACTTACTTAGTAATGACCTAATGAAATCTGAAATATTTAAACGTGAGAAAATTCTATGTGCTCTTGCATTATTTTTTTTCACACTAATTTTCTTACTAAAAAGAATATATTTTGATTTATTTTTACTCACAATATTTGCAATATTATGCAATATCGTTATCAGAAAAAATAAAAAACAAAATTTATTATTATTTTTCTGCTTTTTTTCTTTTACCGATATACTTTACCATCGTTTTCATGATTTTCCACATCAGTTTTATCAATACAACGCGAGTAAATTTGAGTCCATAAATAATTCTAACTTTCCATTTGTTGACAGAATAGATCCGAAAAACTCCAAAAAAATTACAATTTTTTATGACTCTTTCTATGATGATATTAATCCGAAA